>Ga0247814_10000024_pt1 | contig 183297 bp, 155 predicted proteins | sample UWRJL179409R1_FD_179947 | JGI IMG/M metagenome (GOLD analysis project Ga0247814, IMG submission 179947) | Plant litter microbial communities from Arlington Agricultural Research Station in Wisconsin, United States - UWRJ-L179-409R-1 | ecosystem: Environmental > Terrestrial > Plant litter >... | reverse complement strand
CTTCGCTTGGCTTTGTTTGCCTACCTAAATAAGGTTAAAGACGTGCTCTCTCTTCTGCCCTGATAAATCAGGGACTTTGCTGTCAATCCAATATGTCTATGAACGTGTCATTCTGTTTTCAATTCCGACTTCCTTGTCTCAGGAAGCGGGTGCAAAAGTAGTCTCTTTATTTACATTTCCAAAGGTTTTTAAAGTTTTTTTTATTTATTTTTCTTAACTTTTTGCTAACTACCTGATAATTTAAAATTTAACCTTTAACTTTTTGTGCTTTTAAAAGAGGCTCAGATTCATCCGACTGTAAAAAAGCATACATATTCAAGCAAAATAAATCTGTACCGCCACTGCCAATATTAAAGATTTAAAGTAAGAATGCCAATCACCAAGCAATTAGTTCCTAAAAGCATATGATAAATTTAGTGGCCCTCCTGATAACACTATTGAAAAGCAAGCAAGCACTATGTTTACTAGCATTCTCATAAAGGTTGCAGAACCTTTATGAATTCGCATGCTGAAAAGTTAATAATCATTTATGAATGGTAACCCTTGCCGATTATTTCAAAATTCGCCCCCAGCCTCGGGAAACTGATAAATTTTCTATGCAACAGCTAAAAAACACATCAGGAAGAAATCCCAACTCATTTGAACAAATAGTCCCTATGAACCTGCCCCCAACCGTTCAAAGCATCGATTAAAGAAACGATACTTTCTGTATGTGCCGTCCATTTGTACCTTATCGTGGTAGGATAAGTAGCAGAAATCTCCCGAAGCAGTAGTCCGTTTTCTTCTAAAACCTTGAGTTCTTTGGATAAAATTCGCGGAGAAATAGTCTCGAGCGCTTTTTGTATTGCAGTAAAACTTTCGTTGCCATACTTTACAACGACAAGAATCTGTATCCTCCATTTTGGTCCCAGTACCTCTATCGAATCTCTTAATGGATACATATTATGTATGCATTGCCTGTAAGTTGAATTGCATTCTATCTCTTCCATATTGTGCTATCCTAAAGGTTAGTAGCGTTCTTTATAGCGCAAACATACAATACATTTGCTCCAATTAAACTTTTAACATGAAAAATATAGGTATTATTGGAGCCGGTCAGATTGGATCGACCTTGGCCAGAAAATTAAGTGCTTTGGGACATAATGTAAAAATTTCAAATTCTCGCGGACCTAAAACCATCGAAGTATTGGCAAAGGAAATTGGAGCTGTAACAGTCAGCATCCATGAAGCAGTCCAAGATGTTGATATAGTAGTAATAGCGATACCTCAAAAGAGCATTGAAAATTTACCGACTGATCTGTTTGAGAATTCCCCAAAGCAATTGATTGTAGTCGATACCGGAAACTACTATCCGCTGAGAGATGGAAATATTGAAGCATTGGATGCCGGATTGCCAGAAAGCGAATGGGTTTCTACTCATTTGAAACGTCCCGTTTTGAAAGCCTTCAATAGCATCGGCGTCAACCCACTGGCAGACGATGGAAAACCAAAAGGGGATATAAAACGCATTGCCCTACCTGTTTCTGGAGATGACCATACCGCCAAAGAAGTCATCATCCAGCTGCTTGATGCTTTAGGTTTTGACGGAGTGGACGCTGGATTACTGTCCGAATCTTGGAAACAGCAACCGGGAAGCCCTGTGTATTGCACCAATCATGGCAAAGAGGAACTTATCCGGCTGCTTGCTCTTGCAGACAAATCTAGATTGGCCGAGATGCGTGACATTGGGCTCGAACTTGTCATGAAGGCAAAAGAACCTCTTAAGGAAGCACAATCAATACTTAGAAAATTGTACCCAATTTAAGCAGTTATCTGCAACTATATTACATTTCCATCGTAAAAAAGGATAAGGAGTTAAAAATCTCGCTGCTTTTCTTCGATATTAACCCAGGTTAATTTTATTAGCAATTGCTAGTCGTAGGTTTGCTAAGTCAAAATGAATTGGCAATAAAAATTATTTAAGATGAAAAATTTATTTATTACAATGTTTGCAAGTTTAGTTGGAATAACTGCTTTGGCGCAAGACAAAAAACCTACATTTGTGCTAGTACACGGTGCTTGGTTGGATGCATCGGCATGGAAATCAGTAACACCTTTTTTAGAGGCTGAGGGATACAATACAATTGTGGTAAACCTTCCAGGACACGGAAATGACACTACTGCCTTCTCTTCAATAACGTTGCAATCGTATGTAGATGCCGTTAAAAAAGAAATTGGCTCAAACAAAAACGTCATACTTGTAGGCCACAGCATGGCAGGAATTGTAATCAGCCAGGTTGCTGAAGATATGCCAAAAAGCATTAAAAAATTAGTTTATCTGTCTGCCTATTTGCCAGCGAATGGCCAAAGCCTGCTTGACTTGGCAAAAACGGACTCTGAAAGCCATGTTGGAAAATTTCTGAAAATAGACCAACCAAATACCTCTGCTGGAATTGCTCAAGAAGCGGCATTAGACATCTTTGCTGCAGACGGAAGCAAAAGTGTCAAAAAGCAATTCTCCAATGGCGTAAAACCAGATCCTCTGGCTCCATTTGCTACACCAGTTAAACTAACAGATCAACATTTTGGAGCAACGGAAAAGGTATATATCTATACGAAAAACGACCATGCAATAGGCTATGCAAAACAGGTTGATATGGCTAAAGCTGGGCAGGTTAAAACCGAATACACATTGTTGAGCAGCCACACTCCTTTTTTATCAATGCCTGAGAAAGTGGCGGGTATCTTGATCAAAGAAGCCAAATAATTCATACCGCATTCATTGAATATCTGCATTGGGCGCAGTTCTTACTAAAAAAATTGAAATCACAGTTAAAACAAATGAGATGACAGAATTAAAATTGCTAGGAACTGCACTATCTGCAGCAATAAATATGGACGAAGATGCATTTGACCTGTCGCTTCCCTACTGGAAATTAAAAGCTTACAAAAAGGGAGAGTTTTACAACGAATACCATAATGTCTGCAAGCATCTTGGCTTTATCTTAGAGGGTGTTTTTCGTATCTATCGTGCCGATGACAATACAAGTGAAGAAAAGAATATGCTGTTTTTCTCAAAGGGACAATTTGTTGCATCGTATACCAGCTTTTTGAGCCAGGAACCTTGCAATTATTATACAGCTTCTGTCGATTCGTCGCTTATATTATATATCCACATCGACAATTTAAAAAAACTATATCAAGAATCCCATCAATGGGAACGTTTCGGCAGATACATAGCCGAGAATGCTTTCCACCAGCTGATGGCCAACACCGAAGGCTTCCTGTTCAAATCGGCCGAAGAAAGGTATGTAGAAATGATGCGGAAGCACCCAGACATCTTTAATACCGTCCCGCTCTACCATCTTTCTTCCTACTTGGGCATCAAGCCGCAATCCTTAAGCCGCATCCGAAAGCGTATGGTAGGCCGTTAAAATTTCTGCAATATTTTGACTATAGCAGATTTACAGGCCAAAATTTAACAAACTAAACTATATAATTTACAGGAATAAATTTCAAAGCAGGTTCTCGATGGAGCGTGCCCTGGCCTTCTTGCGTCTTATTTGCAAGTAAAAGAATGTGCCATTGTGAAGCTGTATCATGAGAGGCTTGCATAACCAATAGAATTAAAAATGAAGAAGATAAAAAATCGTCTGCTAGGCACAAATGAAAAAGTATTCTGGGTTTTGGACCAAAAAACTACTACCCAATTTGCTATTATCGCAGAAATTGAAGAAAATATTGACGCTCAGGCCTGGCGAATGGCTCTTGATATGGTACAGAAAAGGCATCCCAGCCTTTCCGTTCAAATATCAGGAAATGAATATTCAGAAGCCCATTTCCAGCATGTAGACCATTGTCCGATTCCTTTAAAGATCATTGCAATGAAAGATAATTCTGAAAGCTGGAACAGTATAATTGAAGAAGAGTTCCGCCTGCCCATCGATATAACAGTTGCCCCGTTGGTTAGGGCGGTACTGATCCAGCAACTCGGGCAGTGCATATTTATGTTCTTGTCCAACCATTCTATAGGCGACGGCATGTCAGTCGCTTTGACGGTTCGGGATATTCTAGCCTCCATATCTGGGAAAGCGATAAGCCGCCTGACACCAGCACTGCCTCTAGATGAACTGGCGGGAGTGTTCTCTGATAAAATGGACTTGGGCAGGCTGGAAGGATTTGAGCAGGCCAAAAATAAAGCAGAGCCAAGGACTGCTGTCACTATTTCGCGGCATAAATTATCTGGTGGCCTTACTAAAAAGCTGATCGGAAAATCTAAAATAGAAGGAACTACCGTGCATGGAGCCCTCAGCGCGGCTATTGTCTTGGCATTAAAAAAATTGAATCCTTCTACACAGAAAAATTCGGTGCGCATATTGCATCCGCTCTCAGCCCGCAAGACCCTGAGCATCGGAGAAGCATATGGGCTTTATATCAACATCGCCACCATGGCCTATAATCCGCCACCAGAGCAGTCTTTCTGGAGTCTCGCCAAAGAAATCCGTGAAGGCATCGCCCCCTTGCAGACTCGGGATTGGATACGCGGAGACATCGAGGCGACTGCAGCGCTCTTCAGCAATGGCCTGCATGCAGATCATATCGAGGAAGCGCTGCACCAGGGAACTGCGCACGAAATAATGCTGACAAATCTCGGTAATCTTTCCCTGGAGCCTGATTTCGATTCCCTTAAAATAAAATCGCTGTGGGGTCCGATGGTCCTTACACCTCATGCCACCGCCCAGACCATCGGCGTTGCAACCCTAAATGGAGAGCTTACACTTACACTGACGGGTCTTGTTCCTTCTGGATCCCTTCTAAAAAAAGTTGAGGAAATACTTTACGAGGCATGTTGCAAATCTGAGGATACGGCATCAATAAAATATTGATATTACTATAGCGCAAAAACAGGAAACCAAAGGCTTTGGGTATCACAGCCAAACCTGCTGAACACTTCTCTAATATTTTTTTTTACGAATAGTCAGATTCAGCACTTAAAATTACAAGTCATAAAACAAATACGCTAGCAATTATGGACATAAATTCACACGAAGAAGTAACAACTAAATGGAGCATTGATCCGATACACAGTGAACTGGCATTTAGAACAAGGCACATAATGATAACTACAGTAACCGGCCAAATAAAGAATTTTGATATGCAAGTCCAAACCACAGGCAGTGATTTTGGAAAGGTTACTTCTCTCCAGTTAAAAGCATATCTGAATTCACTCTCCACAAACCACGGACCCAGGGACGAGCACCTGATGTCACAGGACTTTTTTGATGCCAAAAAATTTCCATACTTAGAATTTCAGAGCATCAATTTTGAAAAGGGAGGCATGGCGGCGCCGTCATTTTTAGGAGCTCTGCGCCGGGATTTTAAAATTCAAGGGCTCTTGAGTATCAAAGGCCTGTCCAGAATGGTGGTTTTGAATGGAGAATTTGGCGGGCTGGCTACAGATCTTACCGGGGAAGTGCGGGCAGGCTTTACCGTGAGAGGCCGCATAAGCAGAAAAGATTTCGGCCTTGACTGGGCAGGCGTCCTGCATTCAGGCAAGCTGATCGTGTCCGATGAGGTGGATATCATAGGCAACATCCAATTGATTAAGCAGGCTCCAGACAGCACAATCTGAAGAACAAATAACAAATTGTCGACAAAGGTTTTGAGCCAGACTAATGGAAGCACAAAAAATTCAACCGTGTCGTTTGAATGTTTGAATTTTTAAGTGAACGCTTGGGCTTGTGTCTCCCGCCCTAACTCAAAGTACTAATAACTAACTTCATTTTATATTTTCGAAAAATTTCCAGATATGCACCAAGTTTTAAATTGTTTCCCTGGCAAAATGAATCTGTACCGCCAATTTACGAAAAGATTTAAATAAGAATGCCAATCACCAAGAAATTAGTAACTTAAAGCAGATGATGCTATAATTTTTTTGACTAAATTACAACAAATAAAACCGAAGCAAATTTAGTGACCCTATAGAAAACAAAGCAAGCTATGTACTGTATTTACTGGCATTTTCATAATGGTTGCGGAACCTCTTTCTCCGCGGAATGAGTAAAAGTATCAAATTTGAATTTACTCTTAAGATTATCTTGAAAAAGGCGTAAAACCTGCAAATCACAACGATTTTCGGGTTTTTTGCTTTATGGGCTATCACCAAATATGACCTTACCGGCATTTTTTCAAAGTAGTTTTACATAAAGCAACCTTAAGGTTCAGAAATAAAAGGCATCGCGCCACTAGTAGAAGAAGCACAAAAGCTAAAACTATCTGCTCAAAATCTTCTTTGTTACAAACTCATTGAAAAAGAAATCCCTGTAGATATTTCCTATCGGAATTTCACTTTTGCCGATATAAACTGTATTGTTATCAACACAATCAATCTTTTTTGCATTGATAATATACGATTTGCTGACTCTTACAAACATACTTTTCGGCAATAAATCATGGATAGTTTTAATATTCATCAACGTAATCACCTTTTGGTTTTCAGTATGCATGACTACATAATCTTTCAAGCCTTCGATAAAAAGAATGTTGCTGAAATGAATTTTGAACATTTTGCGGTCAGCCCTGACAAAAATATAATCGTCGGCAACATTTTCAATATTATTGCTAGCATGATCAGCCTTTAGCAATTTGTAATAGGATTTTGCCTTTTCAACACCTTTTTGAAAACGATTTAATTTGACTGGTTTTATCAGGTAGTCAATCGCATCTACTTCATAACTGTCTGCAGCAAATTCATTAAACGCTGTGGTAAATATCACCAAGGTTTCTTTCGCAATCGTCCTTGCAAGCTCCATCCCGTTCACTCCTGGCATCTGTATGTCCAGAAATATTAAATCAACAGCATTATTTGTCATAAATTCCATGGCAGCATCAGCACCGTTAAAAGAACCGATTGATTCTAAATTGTCAGTTTGGTCAATCAATTTCTGGATTGCTTTTCTTGCCAATGGCTCATCGTCCACTATGATGCAGTTCATAATTATAGTTTTAAAGTTAAGGTAACACTATATGTTTCAGGATTGTCTTCTATTTTCAGAACGTATGATGATGGATACAGCAATTCCAATCTTCGTTTAATATTTGCCAGACCCAAACCTCCAGCTTTATTTACCGCTTTCAGAATGGGTTTTGAATTGACACATCTGAAGAAAAGTTCGTCATTTTTAACATCAAAAAACAAATTCACATAGGATGATTTTGCTGAATCATTATTATGCTTAACGGCATTTTCTACAAAAGATATGAATAGCATCGGCGGTATCTGGACACCGCTTAAATCGCCTTCCTTAGAAATCATCACATTAAAATTATCGCGTCTAACTTTTTCCAGATCAAGAAAATCTTCTAAAAAATGGATATCAGAAGTCAAGAAAACTTTTTCTCTGCTGCTGTCATACAACTGATAACGTAGCAAATCGCTTAATTTAATCAAAACCTGCGATGCCTTTTTGGGATCATCCTCAACAAGAACATTGGCATTATTGAGCATATTAAAAAGAAAGTGCGGATTAATCTGGTTCTTTAACTGTTCCAATTCCGCATTGGTTTTTGCCAGCTCCAGATCGTGTATCAATTGGGCATCGGATATCCATTGTTGGAATAACTTAACAGCAGCAGATGCTACGATAAGTACCATGATTATGAAGGAAAAGGTAAAAAAGTTTACGCTGTCTTCTTCATGAGGAAGCAAATTAGGCTTAAAATAATAAGAGGCAGTCTGATAGATAAGAGATGAAATAATTATGGCCACAAACATATACAGGCCATAACTCAAATATTTTTTCTTAAACAAAAATTTAGGCACAAAAAAATACATATTGCTGTAAGCCAATAACAGTATCTGAAAAAGAATAACTGCTCGACTGTAAGTTTCTGTGGGTTCCGTATAATCTGGCGGACTGTAATACAAAACAATAATGCTAAATCCTATTAATATCAAATGTCGGTACAGCCGATGTTTTTTTGAAATGATAAGCTGAAGCATCAAATTAGTATCCATTGTCTGTTTGTGTAAAGTTTTACTCATAAGCCTATTTTAGATTCATACAAATGTAGCAACAAGTACGAAATGTAGATTTATACTATACAAAACTACATTTATTATATACAAAAATTGGCTTTATAAATAATCAGTAGTCCTAAACAATTGAGATTGCTCAAACAATCATCTCTCAATAAATCCAAAAATTACAATTTATAGTATACTAAAAAAGAGTCGAGATTCCCAAAAACAGGTACATAAAAATTTATTTGATAGATGCGGTGTATGTTTTGTTATAGAAAATAATCCATTTGGTATATATAAAAATAATAGGGTTTTGCTAGATGCTACTTTAGCCAAAATTGTAGTAATTAATTCAAATTTTTAATCAATGAAAAGCAAAATCCAGTATGTTATTTTAATTGTCCTCATGAATGTAAGCCAGTCGCATTCACAGGAAAAAGTTACCTTGAGCGGAACAATTGCCGACAAATCAAACAATGAAACGCTCATCGGTGCGAGCATTTCTATTCCGGAAGCAAATATTTCTACAACGACGAACTCTTACGGATTTTACTCTGTCACGCTCCCAAAAGGAGAATACACTTTTATTATAAGCTACACGGGATTTAATACGATGGAAGAAAAAATTTCTATCTCAGAAAGCACAAAAAAGAACTTTATCATGCTGGGAAGCAGTACCGACTTGCAAGAAGTATTAATAACGTCTAACGTCAGCAAAACCAACATCAGGAAAGCTGAAATGAGCGCCAACAAGCTTTCAATTGCTACTATAAAAAAGATGCCGGCAGTGCTGGGCGAAGTCGATGTACTGAAATCAATCCTGCAGCTTCCAGGTGTGACCAATGCCCAAGAAGGTGCAACAGGTTTTAACGTTCGTGGCGGTTCGGTAGACGGCAATTTAGTAATGCTAGATGAAGCTATCATTTATAATACTTCCCACCTATTTGGATTTTTCTCGGTTTTTAATTCAGATGTCATTAAAGACCTAAAATTATACAAAGGAGGAATTCCTGCCAATTTTGGAGGCCGGATATCCTCAGTTCTAGATATTTACCAAAAGGAAGGAAACAATAAAGAATACCACGCAACAGGCGGGATTGGACTGATATCGAGTCGTCTGCTTTTTGAGGGCCCTATCGTAAAGGAGAAAAGTTCCTTCGTTTTAGCCGGAAGAGGTTCGTATATGCATCTTTTTTTAAAGCTTGCAGATGAACCGAATTCTGTTTATTTCTATGACCTCAACGCCAAACTCAACTACAAGCTTAACGAGAACAATAATCTTTTCGTCTCCGCATATTACGGTTATGACTATATGAACTTTAACGATGCGCTGATAAACGATTTCAGCAACACATTTCTTAACTTGAGATGGAACCATATCTTTTCAGACAAGCTTTTTTCAAATGCATCAGCCATATACAGCGATTACGATTACGCACTAAAAATAAAATTTGGCGGTGTTAATGCGAAAACTGAAATCAAAAACTATAACTTCAAATATGATCTTAAGCACTATGTTTCTAACGATTTTGTGCTGAGCTATGGTGTTAACTCCATTTATTATAACTTTAATCCGGGTACTGTTACGCCATTTGCAGGTATGACAAGCGTAAATCCTTACCAGCTGGAAAAAAAATATGCATGGGAAAACGCGGCATATATCAGTGCCGAGCATAAGCTTACCGATAATTTATCTATGGCGTATGGCCTTCGCTTTAGCAACTTTTTAAGGCTGGGCAAAGAGTTGAGAAATACTTATGCTGGAGACCGACCAGTAGTATTTAACGAGGAGATCCAAGTTTATGAGGAGGCTGACCCAACGGGCACTATACAATATAACAGCAACGAAAAAATTGCAAGCTTCGAGAACCTTGAACCAAGATTTGGGGTTTCTTATGCACTAGACGACAACCAGTCAGTTAAAGCGAGCTACAACCGCATGAGCCAATATATACACCTTATTTCAAATACCGCATCGGCAACGCCGCTCGACATATGGGCACCAAGCGACCAATATTTGAAACCTGAAATATTAGACCAGGTAGCGGCAGGTTATTTTAGGAACTTTAAAGACGATAATTATTCGCTTGAGACTGAAATATTTTATAAGAAAATAAAGAACAAAGCCGACTATATTGACGGTGCTGACCTTATTGCCAACAAGGCCATTGAACGCGTAATGCTGAACGGTGAAGGCCGAGCTTACGGCTTAGAGCTTATGGTTAGAAAGAATACCGGCAAACTTACCGGATGGCTTTCCTACACCTTGTCTAGAGCAGAACAACGTACCCAAGGCGGTATTGCTGGTGGTCCGGGCATTAATAACGGAGACTGGTATCGCGCCAATTACGACAAAACCCACAACTTGTCGATTACCGGAGCCTATGAGTTTTCAAAAAAATGGTCGTTCGGAGGCATATTTACTTTCCAAAGTGGCAAGGCGGCTACTTTTCCTAATGGCAAATACCAGTATCAGGGCATAACGGTTGCCAATTACGGAACAAGGAATGATGACAACCTTTCGGCTTACCATCACTTAGACCTTTCGGCAACATACATACCAAAACCAGATAAAAAGAAAGGATGGCAGGGCGAATGGGTATTCAGTATTTACAATGCTTATGCCAGAAGCAATGCCGCTTCTTACAGCTTTGGGCAGAACGAGGATACCGGTGCTAATGAGGCGAAACGCTTGTCCATTTTCGGAATCGTACCCGGTGTAACCTATAATTTTAAATTCTAACGTAATACTATAAACTAAAAGCATTTTACAATGAAAACATACAATAAGATAGTACTGACACTAATAGGTTTTTTAATTATTTCCTGCGAAGATGTTATCGATGTTGATCTTGACACCGCTGCACCAAGGTTAGTTATAGACGCATCAATTGACTGGGTAAAAGGTACGCCAGGCAACGAACAGAAAATCGTGCTTTCTACAAGTACAGGCTACTATAGCACTGCTTTTCCAACGGTATCGGGCGCTGACATAAAAGTTACCAATACGGCAGGTACAATATTTACGTTTATCGAATCTGAAAATATAGGAGAATATATCTGTACTGATTTTCTGCCTGTAATTGGAGAAACATACCAAATGACCTTATTGCTTAACGGCGAAACCTATACTGCAAGTGAAACACTTACCGCTTCTCCTGTTATCATGGAAACCATTGAACAGAACAATGAAGGCAGCGTAGATGGTGACGAGATAGAAATCACCTTTTATTACCAAGACGACCCCACAGCCAAAAACTATTACCTTTTTGGTATAAGGTCGCCAAGGGTGGCATTTCCAGAATATGAAATTGAAGACGATGAAAACAGCCAGGGAAATATTGTTCCTGAATATTATTCGCATGAAGATTTAAAAGCAGGCGATGTTGTAAACATCAGACTGTACGGCATATCTGAACGGTATCACAATTACATGAATAAGCTCATCATAGCTTCCGGTGCTGATACAGGACCGTGGCCTACAACGCCGTCGGCAGTACGTGGCAATATCGTGAACCAATCTAACGGTCAAAACTTTGCGTTTGGCTATTTCAGGCTTGCAGAACTAGACCTAAGAGAATATACAATTCAATAAGCCGTGTTCCATACGTTATTTAGTGAAGGTAATGCCGGGTGTCTTATCGGCGCCTGGTATTTTCATCAATAGCTTCATGAAATTACCATTTGATGCTATAAATTATCATCTTAGAGAACTCACAATTAGCAGATCAGAAGCAGTCGACATTCATCTTTATCTTCTACAGGTGCCCGATGTATACAAGGTAAAACCTCCTGTCCGGGATGGTCTACTGCCAATCTCCACAAATGGCCAGATTCCAAGTTTATTGGCTTCGCATTAAATTTAGGTTGATAATGCAGGTCAAAATAATATTTTCTCAAAAAAAGGTCAAATTCAACTTCGGGACCCTGATGTAACTCTTTTAGCATTTCTCGAATTTCAGGAACCATGATTTTTTGCATGGCTTCTTCATTTGGCAATATATCACTTGCAGGCCCGTAATAGGTGCATAAAAATGTATCAGTACCGATAGGCGAGCGATCTACATGATAAGAATAAACGTCAGTTGAAATGAAGTCAAAATCCTCATCTCGTTCATAATTTTTAATTAAATTGAGGGAAGGAGCCGCTCCGAAATCATTTAACAATCTCAGATCGCTTAAAATGATCTCCCTTGCAACATCACCGCTTTCAGACAGTTGAAGTGATGAAAGTTCTTTAAGAGAAACTTCTGTGACATTCTCCTTCAATTTAAGTTTAGAAACAATTTCTTTAAAATCCCCAGCAAGTTTTCTATGCCAACAAATTGCATTTATATGCCCTTGAAAATTAGCATTCACAAGGTCAGAAAAAGTAGAAACCAATCCAACATGACTGTGGTCAGAAAATGTATTGTTCATATTTAGACAAATAATTTACAAAAATAAGAAATGCCAGATTATGTACAAGTTATTACAAAAAATAAGATTTTTATAAATTTAAAATCCAAGATCTCAATTGGATTTACTCCCGGTGCTGCTAGCTGGAAGCATTGTTCTACTTTGATTGAGGAAAGTGTTTTGGACAGCAGAAAAAGGCAACACAAATTAGAAAAAAGATTAACTTACTTATTCTATTTTTTAACACGTACTGAAAGATTTATCTCGGCAGCCATACTTTCCATTCAGGAGGACCATGGTGGATTTTTTTGCATTGGCACATATAACACAGCAGGATTTAATCGATTAAGTTAAACAATTGAAAACAATGATTGTTTTCTTTGCAAGTATTGTATATTGTATATCTAAATACTAACTTCAGAATTATGAAAAAAATTACATTCCTCCTTGCCTTTTTCACAGTAGCTTTAAATGCGCAAACTTTTCCTGCTCCTTATTGTGCAATTAGTGACTCTGATGAGGTATCTGTTGAAGAAATTACTGCTGTTAGCTTTAACAATGCTATAATCAGCAATACCAATGTTACTGATGCACTAGTTGACTTTACTGCAACTCTGGCGTCTGTCACTCCAGGGCAGAATTATTCGCTTAATGTCTATGGAAATACTTACGGCAATTTTGATACCAGCATTGTAGCATTTATAGATTGGAACGATAATGGCGTATTAGATGATTCAGGAGAGATTTATGAGTTAGGGACACTTACTAATTCAAATGGAAGCGACGGAGTTTTTGTGGATGTGGAAATTATGGTACCTTCAACGGCCACTGTTGGAACAACACGCATCAGAATTACGAAAACTTATACGGATGAAGAGTCTGTAGCAATAATTAACCCCTGTGCAATTTCCTTTGACGCTTTTGGAATGGGCGATTTTCCAGGATTTGGCCAAGCCTTAGATTTTAATTTAGCCGTTGGTAGCCTAAATACTGCAACCTTTGATTCCAAGTCGTTATCCATATATCCCATACCAGCAAAAAATTCCCTGACTGTAGCTTATAAATCAGCAATTGGCAATATGCAAATCTACAATCAACTGGGCCAAGAAGTGTACGCAAACCACGGTTTAGGTTCAGAGGTACATTTGGATGTTTCTAATTTTACGCCTGGTATTTATTTTATAAAGCTATTTAATGATAAAGAAGCTAAGACTTTTAAGATTATAAAAGAGTAAATGTCAGACTAAAATTATCAATTAAATCATGATAAAATAATTGGTAATGCTTATAGTTATTTCATTAATTCGTTACCATCTTTCCTTGTTGGATATCGAGCAGGAAAAGTTGGGAATGTTATAAATTCAATTATATCAAATTTAGTTTTTTATCATCATCGTTGGCTTTTTTTTACCAAATTATTACAGTTATGTTTAACAACTACAGTTCCTCATAAATATATTGTATTGTCTGTTCTTCTTCATCACTTCTCAATATCATTTTGGTCAAATAATTATCACCATCATAAGTATTCTCGCAAGAAAAAGTAGATTGATTGTAGACGAAACCTGTTGATGGACGAACAGACAAAAAAGCATAAACATCAGAAAACAGCGTAAGCAGAAAGACATTCTCAGTACGTACATTGAAAAGCGGTCCTTTAGAAGCACTATTATAATCCATACTGAAATAAAGATTTTCGAAAAGCATTATTGATGAAATATCTCTGTCATTCATAGTAACTTCATAATCGTCTTCAGTAAAAATATACTTGTTATTTTGGGCATCATATTCTATTGGATGAAATTCTCCTTCACGAGAATAACCTGTCAGCTTTCCATCTGAATAAAGAAATGTTGTGGTATCGTCTGCAGAAACATCTGTTCTTACTGATTCGATGATATTTCCCTTATAAGTGTAAGCAAATTCAAGATTGCCATTTTTTAATATTGCAGTTATATTTTTGTTACTGTCATATTCAAAATGAAAAGTATCGGCGTTTCCATCATTTGTGACAATCATATCGGTTAACAACCTGTTGCTTTGTTGTGAAGAATTCTGGTCATCGTCAGACGAACATCCAATTAAAGCAATAAGACAAAATAATAGTACTGTTTTTTTCATGATTTCAGTGTTTTTTGTTACAACTAATTTATTGGCCCATTCCATTAGAGTAAAGCCATTTAGAGTAAAGCCATAAGGCAATATTATTATTAAAGGTAGCAGTTGTATTTTGGCAGTTCTTTATATAATGATGAAAAAAGTTTATAACTTCCTCATCTTGTTACTCTAGTGTTGCTTCTGATCTATATTCTCTGATTTGAGCATTTTAAATTATTTTCCAGTCAAAATGCACAATTGCGCCTGACGGAGAATTTTAATCAAAAAAAAAAAAAACCTTATCTAGCAAAAAACATCTTTAATATCTTTACTTAATAGAAAATAAATCCCAAATTTTCTGAGGAAGTTGTCTTTTATATTTTCAAAGAAAAGTTGCGTTTGCAATGGCCATGAGATTAGAAAGTCTTTCTTAAAAACAGCAAAATTATATTACTGAAAATCAAAGTTTTATTGGGTATTATTCATTACATTCGCCATTATTACTCCAATACATTAATGCTACATCATAGGTATTTTTATATTCTATGCATCATCGTTAAATGTTTACCACACTAATAACAATAAAATATAGGTGCTTTTCCCGCAAATTACTGCCATTATTTTCTAAATACAACTTCGCTTTATATGAGCAACAAAGAAAAAAATGATGGAAAAGAACCAGTCACGGATCTAAAAGAAATCGCATTGCTTGCGGTAGAACAACCAAAAGAAGACGGTGAATTAAGCATTGCTAAAAAAGAATTACTGCTTCAAAATGATGAAATGCAAAAAAGGGCAGCTGCACTAATCATTGCTAATAAGGAACTCATCTATCAAAATCAAGAAAAAGAGAACCGTGCTGATGAACTCATTATTGCCAATAAAGAACTCATCTATCAAAATCAAGAAAAAGAAAACCGAGCTGCTGAATTAATCGTAGCCAACAAAGAACTTGCCTTTCAAAATAAAGAAAAGGAGAAACGTGCGGATGAACTTATCATCGCCAACAAAGAACTTATCTATCAAAATCAAGAAAAAGAAAAGCGCGCAGCAGAATTAATCGTAGCCAACAAAGAACTTGCCTTTCAAAATAAAGAAAAGGAGAAACGTGCGGATGAACTTATCATCGCCAACAAAGAACTTCTTTACCAAAATCAAGAAAAAGAAAACCGCGCTGCTGAATTGGCTATTGCAAATAAAGAGCTTGCATTTCAGAACAATGAGAAGGAAAACCGCGCAGCAGAATTGCTTGTGGCCAATGAGGAACTTTTATTCCAGAATAGTGAAAAAGAAAAACTTACATTAGAACTTTCAGAGGCTAACAAACAACTGGCTTTTCAAAATAGTGAAAAAGAAAAGCGTGCAGCCGAATTGATTATTGCAAATAAAGAACTAGAATTTCAGAACGAGCAAAAAGAAAAAAGAGCGATCGAATTGGTCAGCGCACATAAAGAACTTGCCATTCAAAGCAAGGAAAAAGAAAAGCGCGCTGCAGAACTAATTACTGCAAATAAAAAATTAGCTCTGCAAAGCATCCAAAAAGAAAAAACAAAAGCGGAAAAGGAAAAACGTGCGGCAGAGTTGATTGTGACCAACAGAGAACTCGCCTATCAAGAAAAAAGAGGTAAGGAATTAATGCTCGCCAATGAAGAACTAAAAAAAGCCCAAGAAGAACTAGGTGCCTTTTCTTATTCGGTTTCGCATGATTTGCGGGCTCCAATCCGTGCAATCAATGGCTATACGCAGATTTTACTAGAAGACCACGGCGATTCTATCGACGCAGACGGCAAGCAAGTTCTGCAAGCCGTAATCAACAATTCAAAGAAAATGGGATTGTTGATCGACGACCTGCTGGCATTCAGCAAACTTGGACGCAAGGAAGTTACTTCTGCCTCCATAAATATGGACGCTTTGGTAAAAGGCGTCATTAATGACATAATTGTGGAAGACGGTGAAATTCTTCCTATATTCGAAGTAGAAGAACTTTTGCCTGCGAACGGTGACCAGTCGCTTATTCGACAGGTTTGGGTAAATCTTATTTCGAATGCCGTTAAATATTCAAAATACAAACCTACAATTCGCATTAAGATTACTTCGACTGCCAAAAAAGGCAAGATCGAATATTGTATAAAAGACTGGGGCGCGGGCTTTGACATGGCATATTACGACAAGCTTTTTGGCGTATTTCAGCGATTGCATTCCCAGGAAGAATTTGACGGTACAGGCATTGGTCTTGCAATTGTGCAAAAAATAGTAAGCCGCCATCATGGAGCCGTTTGGGCAAAATCAAAATTAGAGGAAGGATCGAGCTTTTACTTTAGCCTTCCGGATAATAACAATAACCTTTAAAAAAACATAATGAATTACGACGACATTGAAATTTTATTCGCAGAAGATAGTATGGATGATGCCATGCTGACTATTCGAGCGCTAAATAAAAGCGGTTTTAAAAACAAACTTTTACATGTAAAAGATGGTGCTGAAGCACTTGATTTTATGTACTGTCGCGGTATTTATGCTGAAAGAAATCCAAAATCACATCCAAAACTCTTGCTTTTAGATCTTAAAATGCCAAAAGTTTCAGGCATGCAGGTGCTTGAAAAAGTTAAAAGTGATCCTGATTTCAGAGCCATTCCTGCCGTTATACTTACTTCTTCCCAAGAAGATCCAGATATTGCTAAATGCTATGACCTTGGTGCAAACAGCTATATTGTCAAGCCTGTAGACAGCAATAATTTTTTTAATGCTATAAAAGAAATGGGAATGTATTGGATGATTTTGAGCCAACCTTCAATATAAATATTGGTTATAATCCATCTTAGTGTAAATTCATAATTTCCCATACAATGAAAAAAGATATTAAAGTACTGATACTTGAAGACAACACTACCGATGCGGATTTAATATTGCGACAGTTAACTAAATCAGGAATGACTTATGTTTCAAAAATCGTCGAAACGCGAAAAATGTATGAAGAATTGCTTGATACTTTCTGTCCGGATATTATTTTATCAGATTATTCCCTGCCTTCATTTGACGCCGTTTCTGCCTTCCATTTGATGCAAAACAAGGGGCTCCACATGCCGTTTATTATTGTTTCAGGTATTGTTGGGGAAGAAAATGCCGTGATGCTTATTAAAGAAGGCGTGACAGATTTTGCTTCTAAAAATAACCTCCTCGCCTTGCCTCAAAAAGTTAATCGGGCATTAAAGGAAGCGGAAGAAAGCCTTGAAAAAAAAGAAATTCTCGAAAAATTAAAAATACAGACTGCAGCGTTATTGATTGCAAACGAAGAGCTCGTTTTCCAAAATGCCGAAAAAGAAAAAAGAGCCATCGAATTGCTTAATGCCAATAAAGAATTGCTGGCCTTTAATTTTATCTCAAGCCATGACTTGCAGGAGCCGTTGCGTAAGATTCAGACCTTTGTCTCGATAATCATGCAGGACGAATTGAAAAACATGACCGAAGTTGGAAAGAAAAACATGGAACGCATACAAGTTTCGGCCACAAGAATGCGACGTCTGATTGAAGATTTATTGGCTTTTTCTCGTGTCAGTAGTGCCGACCGCCAATATGAAATGACTGACCTTCATGAGATTCTCGAAGATGTGAAATCTGAATTGAAAGATACAATTCAAGAAAAACAAGCAGTCATCGAAGCCGTTGGCCTTTTGCCGGCAAATGTGGTGGTATTCCAATTTCGTCAGCTAATTTGCAATTTGATTAGCAATTCGCTTAAATTCTCACTTCCTGATGTGCCACCACGCATTACGTTACAAACCCGCATTCTTGATTACAATGATGCTAATTTGCAACATCTAAATTTGCCTCATAAATGTGATTATTGGAACTTTAGCTTTAAAGACAACGGAATTGGTTTTGAAACAAAATTCAACGAACTTATTTTTGAAATGTTTCAAAGACTGCACAACATTCGTGAATATTCTGGCACTGGAATTGGACTTGCAATCGTAAAGAAGATTGTGGATAATCATAATGGAATTATTACGGCCAGCGGTTCATTAAACGAAGGAGCGACTTTTGAAATCTACATTCCGATTCAAAAAAATATTGCTGAGACTTCTGAAAATTTGCTTAGTGAAGTGTAAATTTCTGTAATATTAACCTTTTAGTTTAAACAAGCAGTTCCAAAAATCAACTTTTACCCAAATAATATCAATTTCACAAGATGTTATCTTGCATAAATCATTTCTAAACTAAGAAATCCTATTTAAATTTTCCATCCTACACCTAATAATTATCTGAAATTTCTTCAGAAAGTTGTTTTGTCTTATAGTTTAATTCTTGAAAATCGATTTATTCATAAGATATAATCCATGCTTCTTCAGTCTGGAATTACTAAAATTTTGTTCGAATTTAACAAATATTATAAATTTCTACTAATTTTTTAATAAGAATTATTTTAATTTTTTTACTAAAAAAAAAGAACTTCAAATCTATATTTTTCATCGTATAAAATAGTCCTGTTTTATCTCAAATAACATAGCAAATCCAATCCTCTATGGCTTAAGTTAAAATTAAAATATTAAATTTAATTATTTAATAAAAATTGTAAAATATTAAAAATTAATTATTTAAATATAAAAATAATTCTTTCATGAAACGTTAAATAACAAAATATAAGAACGATTGCGAGCTACATTTGAGTAGAAAGCGAAACTTAAATCGCAGATAAAAACACCGATTATGAATAAAACTTTACAGATGGTGATAGCAATTGCCACAATTTTTTCCCCAATAGTAACTGTAGCTCAAGCTCCTCCTTTAGGCACGACTGCAAATTTTGTACTCTTTTCAACAAACGGAGCAGTAACAAATACAGGTTTATCCCAACTTACTGGAAATGTAGGTACTAACAACGGACCAATTACCAACTTTGGAAATGTAGATGGATTGATGCAAGGTGCAAGCACAGCAACAGCAGTTGCTGCAGCAGATCTTACTATTGCTTACAATTTTTTAGATGCAGCAATACCAACTTTTTTTCCAGCACCTTTATTAGGAAATGGGATCGTATGGACGCCAGGGATTTATTCAGTAGCACAAACTGCAACATTGGATAATACGCTGACATTAGATGCACAAGGAAATGGAAATGCAGTATTTATTATCCAGATTGAAGGTGCTTTTTCTTCAACATCAGGATCGCAAGTGATTTTGGCAAACGGTGCACAAGCTTGCAACGTATTTTGGAAAATTGAAGGATTGGTAAATCTTGCAACAAATACGGTACTAAAAGGAACAATCGTAGCAAATAATGCTGCCATCGTTATGAACACAGGTGTACAATTAGAAGGTCGTGCGTTATCAACTACTGGAGCTGTAACTATTTCAGGTGTAACTTCAAGAAAACCTGTTGGATGTGGAAGTCTTGTATTAACTGGACCGCTAGCGCCAACTTTAGGAACTGTAGCATGTTATACTATTTTCTCAGGAAATGGTGGCGTGACAAACACAGGAGTAACTTTTGTTACTGGAGATGTGGGAACAAATGTAGGATTGACTACAGGTTTCCAAGCATTAAATGTAACAGGAACTATCCATCCTAATCCTGACGTTTCAACAGCACAATGCGCTGCTGACTTAAATGTTGTTTATGCTTATTTAAACACATTGCCTTCTGACATTCCATTATTGTTTCCTGCAGATTTTGGAAATGACCTTGTATTGACGCCTCATACCTATACTTTAGATGCTGCAACAGTCTTAACAGGAAAGGTAACATTCAATGCACAAGGAAATCCAGATGCTATTTTTGTAGTTAAAATCAACGGAGCACTTTCTACAAGCACTTTCGCTATAGTAGAACTAATCAACGGAGCACAAGCTAAAAATGTATTTTGGAAAGTAGATGGAGCAACGAATTTGAACGACAATTCTATTTTTAAAGGAACTGTTATTGGAAACAATGGTGCAGTAATCTTAAATACAGGAGTAGCAATCGAAGGAAGAGTATTGAGCACAACAGGAGCCATCAGCACCTTTGCAATCAATGCGACTATGACGCCAGGTTGTACTTTAGGAACAATTGATTATGTATTGCCAGTAGCTAAATTTTATCCAAATCCGTTCAACTCAAACCTTACGGTAGCAGTTGACAATGGTTTCCAAGATAACAGCAGCGAACTTGCAGTATACAATTCTCTTGGGTCATTAGTACTTCAAAAAACTTTGACAGATACTACAAATACTATCAGCACAAATTTCCCTTCTGGAGTATATTTCTATAAGTTGCTTAGCGACAGCGGAAAAGTACAGACCGGAAAACTGATTTCAAAACAATAACCAACTCTATTGTTTTCATAAAAAAATGCGTTCCCAAAAGGAACGCATTTTTATTTTATAGTAATTTCAATACTTATTGATTCAACTTACTTTTTTACTTATACATTGCACCTCGTTTACTTAAAATGCCATTCACCTACAAATATTTGGCGTTTACCCCATTCTTTTGTTAGTAATTTTAAAAAGTTCTTAATTTACCTTTTAAAATGATAAATTATGAGAGAATTTAAAACATTAGCATGTTTGCTTCTATTGTTAGCCAGCACATTTTCCTTTGCGCAATCTAATGTAAACATTACCTATTATGATGGCACAGTCCAAGGTTTTTCTGTTGCTCAAGCAGGAAAACTTTATTTTGAAACAAATAATCTATATGTTAAAATAGATGCAACAACAGCACCGACAACCATTCCGGTAACGATTATCAGAAAGATAACTTTTTCAAGCACGCCATTGAGCACGCCAACTTTTGGAGAAAATAAAAATCACTTGGTTTTGTATCCAAATCCGGGATCAGAAGTCATTAGAATTAAATCTGATGCCAATGAAGACTTGAAAATTAAAATTTATTCTTTGACAGGACAATTAGTACAGCAAGGTGTTTATCTACCAAATCAAGACATCGACGTATCAAGATTAAATTCAGGATTCTATCTGGTTCAAGTAAACGGTTTAACTATCAAATTCAGCAAAAAATGAGAAAAATATACTTGATCGCACTACTTTCTTTGTTGGCTAATTTCTCTTTTGGACAGCAAAAAATACAGATTCACAATTCTGGAAATATAATGTATGCAAAAGAATTGACGGCTGTTGACAGCATTAAATTTGACAATACTTATGCGAAATTCAAAGTTTCTGATGCTACAAATACGCTAAATATCCAAAAAACGCTGGTTGACAGTTTGACATTTTCGACAAGCACCCTAAATCTTGATAAAATTTATATTATTTATAACGGAACTGACAACGCAACAATTATCAATCCTTATGCAACTTCAGGTGTAAATATTACTTCCACAGCTGGAACTGTCGTAGTTACAGCAACATCTGGAATCGATAATTTGCAATATAATATCTTGGGTTCTTCTTCAAACGGAAGCTTGACAATGGCGACTGACAAAGACGTGAAATTGATCTTAAACAATCTTACGCTAACAAATCCAAGTGGCGCTGCAATCAATGTTTCTGGAGCAAAAACTACTAACATTTTATTGACTGGCGGTACAACAAATACTTTATCAGACGGAACAGCAAGCACAAAAAATGGTACAATTACAACCGATGGACCAATTATAATTAACAATGCGGGTTCGCTGGCAATCAGCGGTGTTAAAAAACATGGCATCAACACATCCTCAACAATAACAATCCTTAACGGAACAACAACTATTTCTACTGCAGCTTCCGATGCTTTCCATTCAGAAGGTTTTGCAATAAGCGGCGGAACTGCAACCGTGACTTCTTCTCTAGCGGATGGAATTGATGCCGGAAACGGAGCAATTGCAATCAGCGGAGGAACTATAACTATTACTTCAACAGCGAGCGACGTAAAAGCGATTAAAACTGGTACAAATACGATTACAATCACTGGTGGAACAGTTACTTTAAATGTTTCTGGAGCGCAATCAAAAGCAATAAGTGCCAAAGGAAATATCACGGTAAGCAGTGGAACAGTCACAGCCACAATATCTGGAGCAACAGTTCTCACAGCCACAGGAACAGGTTTCGATCCTTCTTATGCAAGTGTTTTTAAAACAGATGCGCAGATACTAATTTCTGGCGGTACCTTCAACATTCAAGCTTTAGCTGGAGCTGACGGAGGAAAAGTTTTTTCTGCGGATGGCGAAATCAATATTTCAGGCGGTAATTTTACTGTGAGCACAGCCGGAAATGGTGGCAATTATACTAATGAAACTGGTATTGCCGATTCATTTTCTACATCAGGCTTTACGTCTGACACGAATGTAAATATCTCTGGAGGAACTTTTACAATTACAAATACCGGTACTGACGGAAAAGGAATTTCAGCCGATGGCAATGTTACGATTTCTGGTACAGCACAAATTGGAATCACAAATTCAGGAAGCGCTGGAAAAGCAATAAAAGCTGACGGAAATGTGACTTTCTCAGGAGGAACAACTTCTTTGACAATTTCTGGAGCGCCTGTTTTGGCCGTTTCGGGAAGTGGTTTTGACCCTTCTTATCCAACTGGCGTGAAAGCTTCTGGAGATATTATCGTAAACAGCGGCATCATTACCATACAAGGTAATTCTGTCGCAAAAGGCGCCAAAGGATTTTCATCTGATGGAACAATTACCGTAAATGGAGGTACAATCAATGTGACAAATGCTGGAAACGGCGCAGTTTACAACAATGCTGCAGGAACGGTTGATTCTTATTCTTCAGCCGCATTTTCTTCGGATACGAATATCTTAATCAATGGCGGAACAGTGACTACAACTAGTTCTGGTACTGGCGGAAAAGGATTAAAAGCAGACGGAACAATCACAATCGGAACTGCAACAACAAGCCCGACTTTAAATATCATAACAACTGGAGCTCGTTTTCTAGTTTCTGGAACAGATTACAGCCATCCAAAAACAATTGTAGCGGCTGGGGCGATTATCATCAACAACGGAAGCAACACCATTACTTCAACAGATGACGGTGTGCATTCTGATACTTCAGTTACAGTAAATGGCGGCAACAATAGCATCAGCGCTGTTTCTCCAACTACTGGCGTGGGCGAAGGCGTTGAAGCACCAACTATTACTTTTAATGGCGGTACAACCAATATTACAGCTTCAAATGACGGCATCAATGCAACTTACGGAACCGTTTCTGGCGGTACAGAAGGAAACGACGGAAGCAATGTTTTCATTACTGGAGGTATCGTAATTGTTGCCGGAAGCGATGCAATTGACAGCAACGGAAATATCACAATTACTGGTGGAACAACCATTGTATCTGGACCAACAAGCTCGCCAGAAGAAGGAATTGACTACAACGGAACTTTCTTAATGAATGGCGGTATCTTAATTTCTGCTGGATCAAACTCTAATATGACAAAAGCGATGGGAGCTGCTTCAACGCAAGTTGGAATGTTTTTAAAATCTAGCGCGCAGCTTGCCACTTCTTCTGTTTTACATATTGAAAACGCGACAGGAACTGAAATGGTGACTTTCAAACCAAAAAACGGAGCTTATTATTTCCACTTTTCTAGTCCGAGTTTGGCACGCAGCACAAGCTATAAAGTATATTTTGGAGGAACTTATACCGGCGGAAGCTTTGTAGGTGGCACAACAACATGGGGATTGTACACTGGCGGCACTTATTCTCTAACTGGTGCAACATTAAAGAAAACATTTACATCAGCCACAACTACTGTAAATACCCAGACTTTCTAAAAATTACAAATAAAATTCCTGTATAGGTCAAAGAGTTTGTCACGAGTAATCGACATCCCCCACTCTTTCCTATCGGGAATTTTATTGATTTATAAAAAAGACAAAATAGGCGAATTGCTATTTTGTCTTTTTTTATTTACTAGTCTTTTTATCAGTTAGTTAAAATTAGAAATATTATCTGATAAATTATTTAGAAATAAATTTAGAACCTATTTTCTATAACTTTGTTGTATTATAATTTACAGAAAATGATGAAATCTATTTTGCTTTATTCTTTCTTATTTGTAAGCAATTTTGCTGTGGCGCAAGAAAATGTTTTTGAATTTCAACCATTAAGAGTTCATGATACTATAAAAACAATAAGCACTATAAAAGATATTGATAAGATAAATGACAATCTGTTTTTTACCACTAAATATTCAAGACAATCAGGCTTGTTTTTAATTGAGAAAAAAGAAAATTATTGGATTGTATATGATTACAATGATTTTGTCTCAAATTATTCTGTGACCAAACATCGCTATTTAAATAAAGATTATGTGTCTTTATCTGTCAGAGTTTCTCGTTCAGGCAATGGAATCAATTTGTATGGATGGTATCTGATTTTCGACATAAAAAACAAATCTTATCTGACTTTGCATGAATCTGCTTATAACGCTGATGATGAAAACAATAGTCTGCACAAATGCGAAGCTTCCATTACTTTTAAAAATAATAATTTCACTGTAAAAAATACCAGTCTAAAAAAAGAAGATTGTCAAGATTTTATAGAAAACGGTACCTACAAAATCCATAATGGAAGACTAGAAAAAATTTAAATTCAATTATAATATGTGTGATTTATAGAAGATATTTTCAAATCATTAGACACCACAAAAAAGCGCTGTAAATCTTACAACGCTTTTTTATTTCTATATAAATTGATTAATTACGCTTAAATGACGCAATCAACTTTTTACCACCTGTTACAAGACCGACCACTACCAAACCTGCAACTAATCCAGCAACAAATTCCTTAACGATCGAAGGAACGCTTGGAAGAAGATGGTGCAAATATTCAATATTGTGGACAAAAATACCACCAGAAACCAAAATCAAGGCAATTGTTCCAACAACAGCCAAAATCCTGATAATAATTGGTAGTGATTTCACCAATACATTGCCAAGCATAGCCAAAAATCCTTTATCATTCGAATGCTTAATCAGCTTGTAACCAGCATCATCCATTCTGACAATCAGCGCAACTATACCATAAACTCCAACTGTTGCCAAAAAAGCTACAACTGAAACGGTCAGTATTTGTATGGTCAGGGTTTCTTCTAAAACGGTTCCTAACGCAATAATCACAATTTCTACTGACAAAATAAAATCTGTAGTTACCGCAGATTTAATCTTAGTCTTTTCAGCATCAGCACTATTTTCTGTATTTTGCTCAATGACCTCACTTCCTTTAACTGCCGGATGAAAAAAGTATTCGACAATTTTTTCAACGCCTTCGTAAGCCAGATAGAACCCTCCCAATATCAGAATGAATTTTATAGCGATCGGAAAAAATGCACTCAGCAAAAGCGCGATGGGAACAATAATAATCTTGTTGATGAAAGAACCTTTTGTGATCGCCCACAAAACGGGAAGTTCTCGTGAAGAAAGAAAACCAGTGGCCTTTTCAGCATTTACCGCTAAATCATCGCCTAAAATTCCTGCTGTTTTGCGTGTTGCTATTTTACTTGTAACCGCAATATCGTCCATCAATGCGGCGATATCATCTAAAATTGCAAAAAATCCTGATGCCATGTTTGTTCGTTATTAACTGTAAAAATATAAAATTAGATCGGGATTTGGGCTATCCTTTAGTACCAGTTTCACAGCGACAAAGCATCCTTAAGTTTAAATCTGCTTATTTTCAACTCTAATATTCTATTTTTCAGTCCGTAAGCAAGATTAGATTTTTGCTAAGTATAAAATCCACTACTAATTTTTATAAATTAAATAGCCGTTGGATTTGAGTTCCCTATTTCTAATCAAAATTTCAGCACCTTTCGGAAGATTGATTTTTTCGTATTTTCCAAAGTTGACTATGACCGTAATCTTTTCTCCTTCAAAGCTTCTAGTAAACAAAAGCTGTTCATTTTTATATTCTAGCAGATCGTATTTTCCATATTGCAAAACCTTTTCTCGATTTCTCAAAGCGATTAATTCCTTAAAATTTTGAAGAATAGAATTTTTGCTTTTCAACAACTCTTCCACATTATGCTGCTTGTAATCTGAATTGATTTTTATCCAAGATTTTGCATCTGAAAATCCAGCGAAATCACTTTTATTCCACTGCATCGGACTTCTAGATTTGTCGCGATTGTGATTATTTCCTTCAACCAAAGCTTCCTCTGTATTTTTGCCTTTTTCTATCGCTAATTTATAATGGGTTTTGCCTTGGATATCTGCCATTTCATCAAAGCTTTCCGCATTAATATTACGCATTCCGATTTCTTCTCCGTAATAAATAAAAGGAACGCCTTTTGCCGTAAGAATTAGCGCTGCCAAAGCGGAAGCTCTTTCAGAATTTCCATCAGCTAATCTGTCAATCATTCTCGGCATATCGTGACTTCCGAAGAATAATGTGGGATAATTGCTCATGTTTTTTTCCATGCTTTGCAATTCGTTGAAAATTTTTTCAGATGAAAAAGACGGAATACTTCCGAAGTTAAAATTGAAAACGACATCGAGCAAATCTTCTGATTGATATTGCTTTAAAACTTCAATTTTATCACTTCCAATTTCTCCGACTATGAAACGATTTTCATATTCATTTACGGTAGATTTTATAATTTTCATGGCCTTTTTTACGCCACTTTGGTCAATATCGCATAGATGAATTTGAGTGCCATCTTTGATTGGATTGTCTGCCGTAATTCCGTCAGTATTCAAGAAATTTATCACGTCTAGTCGAAAACCATCCACTCCAGAATCTAGCCAAAATCTCAATATTTTCTGAACTTCAGCGACAACTTTTGGATTCGACCAATTGAGATCAGCCATTCTTACATCAAATTTATGATAGTAATATTGATTGGTCACAATATCTTTTTCCCAAGCCGAACCGCCGAAAAATGATTCCCAATTATTCGGTTTGTCTTTCCAAATATAATAATCTCGAAACGGATTATCTTTTGATTTTTTAGCCTTTTGAAACCATTCGCAATCGGTGGAAGTATGATTCAAAACCATGTCCATGATAACTTTTATTCCTTTGGAATGCGCTTCTTTCAAGAAAGTATCAAAGTCGGATTTCGTTCCATAAGTTGGATCTATTTGGTAATAATCAGCAATATCATAACCATTGTCAACCTTCGGCGAAGCCAAAAAAGGAGTCAGCCAAATGCCCTTCACTCCTATTTCCTGCAGGTAATTTAATTTGCTCGTAATTCCTTTAAAATCGCCAAATCCGTCACCGTTGCTGTCGGCGTAACTTGGCATATAAATTTGATAAAATACGCTTTCCTTCCACCATTTTTTCTCTTGAAGATGTTGTCCTTCCATAGAAAAAAGACTGAAAAAATATAGAAAGGAAATTAGTATAAATTTAGATTTGGAATACAAAATACTTATTTTTTCTGTTGGAATTTATAATCTACGACTACCTCATTCACTAACATTTTTGAACCTGAATGCGTTATTTTTCCATTGGAAGGAACCATTACAATTACCGCAGAACTTTTAGGATCTAATTTAATTTTTGCAGAAGAAGAAACATTTTTAGCTAGAAATTTTCCAGAAACCGTGTCATATAAATCTACTTTTTTTCCTTTTTCTACCGAAATTGTAATCGTATTTTTCTCCTTAAACGGATTGTAATACAAATAAGAAGGATAAGCTTTGTCATGGAAAAAATCAGTTACCAATAAATCCAATTGCAAGATTCCTTCGACATTTGTTTTCTTGATTATGCTTCCAAAAATCCCAACGTGACCGCTTCCATAAACGCTCAATTGTGATTCCTGTGGATTTTTTCCCGGAACCCAAAGTGGTCCGTCACCTTGCGCAACGGGAGCTTTAATATTATGATGTTCCGGATAATTCGATTGTTTTATAATTCCTTCGTAAGCGATTACGTCTTTGCTGACGCTCGCCAATTCAGGAATAATTTCATGCTCGTCTGGCATGTATTGCGGATAGAAAAACTTTGAAGCGTTTGCAGCATTCAGCATCCATTTTCCGATTGCATTTGAGTAAGATTGGTCATATCGAACGATTGGAACTAACGGCCAAGCGGCGTCATAAGTGTTCATCAAAAAACCGTAACCGCCATGATCGACAGTACTTCCCACGATTCCTGAAATATCAATTCCGTTCCAATTTCCGACTAAAACGCCCCAGCCTTCACGACAAATCGGAGTTCCGTCAAACGTCCAATCTAGCATCTTATTTACGTTGTAATTTTTATTTTTTTCTGCATTAATTCGGGCTCCTAAATAAGCTCCAAAAGGCATCAATAATTCATACGTAGGATTTTTTGACTGGGATTGCAAAGCCAAAAGTGCCGACTCTGCTCCTTTCAAATATTTTTCATCGCCGAATTTTTTATACGCAGAATATAAAACCCAGGCATGTCCCGCTGCGGCATCCGGCTGGGCACAAATATTGTTTTTCATCGGAAGCATTTTTCCGTAGTCAAAATAGGAATAATCGTAATTTCCTTTTAAGATTATATCAGCTTCGTAAAATTTATCAGCAATTTTTCTGGCAATTTCTTCAAAACCAGGTTCGTTTGGATATTTATCATAAATCGCATAAAACAAGACATTTGGATACACATCATACCACCAATCACGGCCGTAACCGCCACCTAACAAAGCAACTTCTGGCGCGGTATTATTCATCATAATGTCCCATCCTGTATCTTTATTGAAGTAGTTTTTGAGCATTCCAACATAATTTCGGTTTTGCGAATTTGTCTTGTCAATTCCGACTAAAGTAGCGCCTAAAGTGGCTCCCATATTTGCCAGAGCTTCGTGAAACATTCCCTTATTATTTTCCGGACCTTGACGAACATCTCCAATTGCAGTGTACATTCCCACGACATCTTGCGGATAATTTTTTTGTGATTTGTCGATCCAAACCATCGGCCAGAATTTTCCTTTGGCATTGAAATCAAAAACAACTCTGTCAAAATCTAGAGCAAGTTTATTGTAATCTATAATTTCAAAAGGTTTTGGCACATCGGCCATCTGGTCAACGCGCGGAATCGGCTGTTGCTTAGTTTGCGCGTCAATGCTTAGATTTACAAATAAAAAACACGGTAAAATGGCTTTGATAACTAACTTCATATAAAAATATTTTTTTCTGTTAAACTAAATTTGCAGCGGTTTCTTCCAAAACTTTTGCATCTTCAACATCATCTTTTTCAGGAGCAATTTTATTTCCTTGTGCTATAATTTTCTTGCTTATAAAAATGGAACACAATTGTAATAAGGCAATAATTCCGATGGCGTAACGCAAGGCAAAATCTTCAGAAACAGCATAATATAAAACCAAAAATGTTCCTGCGCCTAAAAGTCTTCCTAAATACAATCCAGCTTCGTGGTTTAAAATATAAGTGAATTCTCCTCTTCTTTCAATTCTTGAGACGATGTCAATTACTCTTAATTGTATTGGAAAATAGGCCAAATCCATGAGCGGTTTTGCAATCAATAATAAAAGTAAAAATACGATTACACCTGTTTTGTCGAATAAAAATCCGTTTAGGCAAGCTCCGACTGCGAATAATATTAATCCTACAGAAAATGTCTTGATTCTATCCGAAGGTTTTGAAAATCTTCCTATAAAATAAATGATGATCGCTGCTAAAATAGCTCCGATGGATTGTGCTTTTCCCAAAGCACCTTCTTCACCTAATATTTTGAAGATCAGCATGGCTGGAGCAGTTACTAAAAATCCTTGCGCCAATCCTTTAAACATTGCTAAGGACAATAATTTGTACCAAAGCGGATGAAATTTGAAAAAAATATATTGCTTTTGCGCAGGATTTTCAAATCTTCCACGGAAACATACGATGGAAGCGATAATTGTGATAGCAAAAACGATACAAGTGATTACAACATAAGCACCGTGTTTTGCATCTTCGCCCGTTTTTGATTGAATAAACCAGCCGATTGTGGCCGGAACTACGATTGCAATTATGGTATAAATAAAAGTTTCCAATCCGTAATAATAATTACGATTTTGGTCATTTGTAATTGACAAAGCAAGGTAATCTCGGTTCGACCAATACAATCCGAAGGAAAGTCCCATGGTGATTCCCGCAATTGCAATTCCGGTTAAATCTAAGGTTTTCAGCGACATCATAATAATCATGGAAACACCGCTGAGCAACATTCCGGTGGAATATAATTTCCTGATATTGAAATGTTTCAGAAGAAATCCGTTGATTAAAAAAGTAAGCGGAATTCCGGTATAAATTGCCAATTGATAAATAACAACTTTTGACGTGTCATTTGAATTCCTCATGATATATGCCGCCACGAAAATGTCGATGACCGGAAGCACGAGCGCATAAACCAGATTTGTAAAAACCAGTATGCGAAAATTGTGTGTCTGACTTTTAAAATGATCTACTTCTGAGGTAAGTTTCTTAAGCATAATTCTATTTTAAAAGTGAAATTATTTCTTTGATAGAAAATTTGGCACCGCAAACAAATTCATCGGAAGCACCATAATAAATGGTAACTGTATCTCCGTCTAGCTCTACAATATGGCCGTTTGTGAAAACAACATTTCCGAAGAAACCGCTGATTTCATATTCTGCTGTTGGAACCATTATTGGCAACTCTGTTCTGGAAATAACTTTCGTCGGATCATTTAAATCCAATAAAAAGGCGCCTAGACAATATTGATGATTTTCATTAGCTCCGTGATAAATTTCTAGCCAGCCTTTTTCAGTTTTTATTGGAGCAGCGCCGGCGCCAACTCGTTTGCTGTCCCAAAAATCTTTTCTGGTTTTGACAATGCAATGGTGATTTCCCCAGTGAATTCCGTCAGGAGAAGAAGCAATCCAAATGTAATTTCCGCCAATATCTACACTGCTCGGTCTGTGCAAAGCATAAAAAAGTCCGTTAATTTTTTCCTCGAAAATGGCGCAGTCTTTATTATGCGCAGGCAAAATCATTCCGTGTTTTTCGAAATTTTTCCAATCAGTTGTAGTTCTTAAGCCAACTCCAACTCCATTATCAGAAACGGAAGTGAATGTCAGGTAATATTTTCCTTCGATTAAAGCTACACGGCAATCTTCAATTCCGAAGGCTTCTAAAATTCCTTCTCCCACTAATGCCGGATAATCTTCTGGTTCGTAAAATTCAATTCCGTCGTCACTGCACAAAAGTCGAAGGTGCGATAAAGTTGTTAGGTAATCAGTTCCTTTATAATTAATTACTCGGGCATCGGTTAAAATTAATTCTGGATGTTCTTTATTGATTTCTATGATCGTGATATCTCCGGTTTCCATAAGAATGGGGAAAGAAATCGTATCATCTTTTTGCTTTGGTCTTTCTGCAACTCTTACAATCAGCCAAGTTTTTCCACTAAATTTAAATACGCCAGGATTCAAAAGGCAGGTAATTTCTAAACCTTCTCTGCTGGCTGGGATATCGCTTGGGGAAAGTAAAGGATTTTGCTCAAAACGTTTTGCTATGTCTTTCATGTTATAATATAATTGTGTGATAATAAAAAAAGGCCAACCCAGAACTAATTCAAACCCTATCTGGATCGACCTTTTGACAGCTTAATATCCTAAATTTTGTGTAAGGGTACCAGCCGATGCATCTCTTTCTGATTGCGGAATTGGATAAAGCATGTGCTTGTCTTGGAAATTTTTTCCGTGCGCATTCATGACTTGTTTTGCAATTCCCCATCTTTTTAAATCAAGCATTCTTTGATTTTCGAAACCAAGTTCCACTCTTCTTTCTGAAATCAGCCAGCCTTTAATTGTGGCTGGATCAGTTGATGAAGGTCGGTCTGGCAAGGTTCCAGCTGGAGGTAAAACACCTGTCGCATCTGGCGTATTTCTTGCTCTTTCTCTAATTTCGTTGATGATATCTACAGCTCCAGAATAATTGCTGGTTTGCAAAAGCGCTTCGGCTTTCCAAAGCAAAACATCTGCATAACGGATATATATTTTGTTGTTTGGTGCGTCGTCGTTACCTTTATTTGTTCCGTCAAGGCTTCCTAGCATTTTATTTACATTTTGTGCACTAACATTTACTGTCAAAGATTTTCTTGGATCGTTTGCTTCAAAAGCATTTAGGAAATCAGTGCTTGGTGCAAAAAATCCCCATCCAAGCGGCGCGCAGATTCCGTTTCCTCTTCTTGGCGTAGCATTACTTTGATGGTCAAAGGCAAAAATCACTTCATTATCAGTATATTCTGTTCTGAAACTGTCAAAATAATGACTGTTCAAATCAAATCCTAAAGCAGTGATTTGATCTACTAATGGTGTTACTTCTCCCCAATTTTCTGTATAAAGTTGGGATTTTGCTAAAAGTGCTAAAACTGCACCTTTTGATACGCGCCATTTTTCAGTATCTGAAGAATATTTTGTGTTTGGAAGCAAGTCTTTGGCTAAGTTTAAGTCAGATTTTATTTGGTTCCAGACTAGGGTTTTGTCAGCACGAACAGCAACTTCAAAAGCTTCTTCAAATGTTTTTACAGGTCTAAGAATCAAAGGGACATCACCAAAATTGGTTACCAAAGAAAAATAATAATAGGATCTTAAGAAGTAAGCTTCTCCAAGTAATTGATTTTTTCTTGCCTCGGTAATTCCCGTTATTGTTTCAATATTTGGATTTGTAAGATGTTCAATTACTGTATTTAATCTTTTTACGCCTTCATAATTATATTTCCATAATCCATTTGGACCACCATTCTCTGAAGTAAACGTAAAATTATTTATTTCATCAATCCACAGCTGATCCCCGTCAGGATTCCATTTTCTTTCCATATCGTCAGAAGCTATATCTTGCATAATATAGTCGTTTTGAAATACAAGACCGCCCAGCCAGTTCCAATCACCTAAAATATTTAATCGGTTGGATAACAAATCATAAGAAGAACGAGTAAGATTCTCCATAATAGTAATTGTTGGCGCACTATTGGCTTGATCTTGCGTAACTACTCCAACTGGAGTCAATTCAAGATCATCCTCACAGCCAGTAAAAGAGAGGATTCCAATTAATAATGCTATTTTATAATATCTTTTCATGATCTTTTTTTTTAAAGTTTTATTCTTGCTCCAAATAATACAGATGTCGACTGCGGATAAGTTCCTTGGTCTTTAAGACTAGTAGATTCTGGATCTAATCCTGAATAATCTGTCCATGTAATTAAATTTTGTCCTGAAGCGTAAACGCGAAGGCTTGAAATTCCTGGCAGTAATTGGGTGTCAAAAGTGTAGCCAATCTCAAGGTTTTTCAATCTCAGGTAAGAAGCATCTTCCACAAAAGCGCTTGAAACTTCTCTGCCACCATTGTTGTTAAAAGTAAGTCTTGGTCTAGTATTGCTAGTTCCTTCACCGTTCCAGCTGTCTAAAACCCCTGTTGTTGAGTTAAACGGTCTTGTATCATAATCTAAAATTTGTTTTAAATCATTGTATCTGTCAACACCTTCAACACCTTGGAATAAAAATGAAATATCAAATCTTTTGAAAGAAGCATTAAATACTACTCCATAAGTAATTTCAGGAATTGGATTTCCTATAAAAGTTCTGTCATTGGCATCAATTTGCCCGTCGCCATTGACATCCTTAAATTTCATATCCCCTGGAAGTCTTCCATTTGTATTAGTATATAAATAAGAATCAACTTCTGCTTGATTTTGGTAAATCCCTATAAATTCATACCCATAATAAGCGTTTATCGGCTGCCCAACAACTGTTCTAGTGTTTGCAAAAGTATTTTCGAGATTACGGACGTTTGGATTTAACTTAGTAACCTCATTATTTAAGGTTGCTAAATTTCCTGTTATACCATATTTGAATTCATTGTCGTTATTTCTAAAATTTACTGCAAATTCAAAACCGTCATTTTTAACAGCTCCAGCATTAATATATGTTGGCTGTACAAGTTCTCCCACTGAAACCCCAGGTAATTTCAGCGTTAATAAAATATCTTCTGTTTCTTTTCTAAAATAATCTGCTGAGAAAGACAATTTATTACTCAATATGCTCATGTCAATTCCAAAATTGGTTTGCGTTGTAGCTTCCCATTTAAGATTAGGATTTCCATAACGCAACACTTCTGTACCATTCTCAGTTGTAGTTACAAAAGTTTGGAAAGCATCGTTTGGTATTTCTTGGTTTCCATTTTTACCCCAACTTGCACGAAACTTCAAGTTAGAAAGCCAGTCTGCTCCTTCTAGAAATTTTTCATTTGAAATAACCCAGTTTGCCGCAACAGATGGAAAATATCCCCATTTATTATTTGGTCCAAATCGTGAAGAAGCATCGGCACGAACAGTGGCAGTCACAAAATATTTATCTTGGTAGCCATAAGTTCCTGAAGCGAAATAGGAAAGCAAGCTCCATCTTGACTCATTTCCAGAGCTATAAGGATAAGGTGTAGTAAGGCTTCCAATCCCTCCATAATCTAAATATCTGAAAGGGTCAGAAGTGTTATCAAAGAATGATCTGGCACCACCAATACCTGAAGTTTTATTTTTTATAAATTCTGTACCTGCCAAGAAATTTAAGCTGTGAACATCATTGATTGTTTTGACATAATTCAGTGTATTAGACCATGTAAAAGTGATATCTTCTCCTCTGCTTTCATTTAAACTGTTTGGCCTGTTGTTTCTTCCTAGTCCATAATTTACGCTGGCAGGATCAGTTTCTGTTGGATCACCATAATTTTCTGCAAAGACTTTACTGTGTAAAAATTTAATATCAGCACCTAAACTACTTTTGAATTTTAAAGCCTTGTCACGTGTCAATGCATATTCTGCAAACACATTTCCAAATGCCTGAAAAGTACTTCTCTTGTCATCTGTGAAATGCACAATTGCCAGCGGATTAGAGCTTAGTTCATAATTTTGATCCCATCCATTGGCAGGTCCCGTGTAAAATGGTAAATCTGTGTAAGGATTATTTGCAGAATAAGTAGGATCATTCACGTCTTTGTAAACACTCAAAACTGGAGGACGAATAAGTGCATGACGGATAACTCCAGGAGCATCACCACTTGAAGATAATCTATCCTGTGTTAGATAAGTAAGCTGTAAATTTGATCCTACAGTAAATCGATCTGAAACACTTGATGTCAGATTTGTTCTAAAGTTAACACGTTTTAAACGGTCATTTTTTTCAGTAATAATTCCGTCAATACCATAATAACCACCTGAAATATGATACTTAGTTTTTTCTGTTCCACCAGTTGCTGCGACTTGAAAATTATTAGATAATCCGGTCGTGAAAAGTTCGTCTTGCCAATCTGTGTCAGCCAGATCAGTTCTTGTTCTTCTATCACTTGCATAATGGCTTTCTGCCCCTGGTGCATTTCCTAAAGAATTATGCCATGCCTGATCTTTTACACTTAAATATTGGCTACTGTTAAGCATTTTCGGAAGATTTGTTGCAAAATGAATTCCAGTAAAAACGTCTACATTAAAAGTTGACTTTCCTTCTGATCCACGTTTTGTTGTAATCACAACAACACCTCCTGCAGCTCTAGAACCATAAATTGCACCTGATGCAGCATCTTTTAAAACTGTTATAGAATTAACGTCATTTTGAGTCAAAAAAGAAATATCACGTGTCGGAACTCCATCAACCACATATAATACTTCATTGTTTCCCAAAGATCCTTCACCACGAATACGCAATTTTATTCCATCCCCTGGCGCACCTGTATTTGCAGCAACAAAAACCCCAGCAACTTGTCCTTGCAAAGCTTGGGCAACATCTGGAATTAATGCTTTAGATAAATTATTCATATTAATTTCTGATACTGCTCCAGATATTGAGTTTCTTCTTTGCCCCACATATCCTGTAATTACCACTTCTTCTAATTCATTAGAATCCACTGATAAAACCACATTTACAGCAGTACCAGGCGTGGCCGTTACTTCTTTTGTAACATATCCAATAAAGCTAAAAACAAGTACTGCATTTGGACTATCGGCAGTAATCGAAAATTTTCCGTCAAAATCAGTAATTGTATTTGTTGAAGTTCCCTTCACGCTGACATTTACTTGAGGCAATGGCCCATTTGCATCTGAAACCGTACCCGTAAGTGTTTGTGAATAAAGGACACTTCCAGACAGCAACGTCCATATCATGACAAGATTGTAGATAATTTTGTTTTTCATAAAAGTGATAATGAATTGTTAGTAATGTGTAATTTTTTTCTCATGTCAATAAAAATTAGTTCAAATAAATAAGATAATCTTATTTACAACCTGTGAATTATTTCATAAAAGTAGCTGTAGGGCACAAAAAACAGTGTACACTATTTCACCAAAAGTGTATACGAAAACGAAATAGTTTGATTTTCAGTTTTTTGAGAAAGCAATCCCCTTTGACTTATGCTGCAACTGATAATTTTTGGGAGTAGTTTTATACATTTTATTAAATTCCCTGTAAAAATAGGAACGGTTGTTAAATCCAGATTGATAACATACTTCTGAAACCGTCAGCACATTCTTGCGTAAAAGTTCTGCAGCATGTTTTAAGCGAATCGTGCGAATCAAATCTCCAGGAGTAAGTCCAAAGGCATCTTTGATTTTTCTGTAGAGTTGCGATGCGCTAATTCCCAATGCTTTTTCAATAAATGGTCCCTGAAGATTTTCATTGTCAATATTTTTTCGAATCAAGTCAATTACCAATTTCATGAATGCCTTTTCCTCATTATTAATAGGAAGTTCTGTCAAGTTCGGCACCTCAACATCTTGTGTAAAATGTTGCAAGATTAAAGCTTTTTCCTCTAAAAGTTTTTGGATTCGTACTAAAAGGTGATCGGGATAAAAAGGTTTTGGAATATAAGAATTGGCACCACTTTCAAGACCTTCAATTCGATGCAACACCGATTCTTTTGCCGTCAGCATGATAAACGGAATATGGCACGTTTTCAAATCTGTTTTTACTCTTTTGCAAAGTTCAACACCGTCCATTAAAGGCATCATGACATCGCTTATGATAATGTCTGGAGTTTCTTTTTCAATGATTTCTAAAGCTTCCAAACCGTTATAAGCCGACAAAATTGTATATCTTCCTGATAATAATTGATTCAAGAACGAATGGATTTCTTTTTCATCTTCCACAATTAATATTTTTTTGCGGTTGTTTTCAAGCGCGTCTAAAGCTGAAATCTTATCCGGAATTTCCTCTGGCTTCTCTTCAATTTCCTCAAGGATATTTTTAAGATGTCGCGAAATCAATACCGGCGAAGTTTCTATGTCGATTTCCTTCTTAGAAAATGCTTTCTTTTCACAAGGAATCAATACGTTGAAAGTCGTTTGTTTATCAGCAATGCTAGAAACAATAACTTCCCCACGCAAAACCGTCACAAGTTTTTTGATATATGCTAAACCGATTCCAGTTCGAAACATTTCAGTATCAGATGACTTATTCGTATCTGACAGAAAAAAACGATCAAATAATGAATTAAGTTTCTCTTTGGGAATTCCTTTTCCAGTATTGGTCACGATAATACTCAGCCTTTTTGAATTTGAATTTTCAATCTCGCATTTGAGCGTAATTTTTCCATCCTTTGGCGTATATTTAAAAGCATTGGACATCAGGTTGAATATTATCTTTTCAAGCTTGTCTTTGTCAAACCAGCCTGGTATTTCTGACGGAACTTCAAGTTTAAAATCAATATTTTTATCGAGTGCCCAATCATCAAATAATTCAGCAATCTGCTCTACCAAATTAACAAGGTCGAATTTTTTTACCGTAATTTCAAGATAATCATATTCTGCCTTTCTGAATTCAAGCAATTGCTGCGTCAAAAATAGCAGCCTTGAAGCGTTTCTTTGGATAAGGTGTACGAATTTTTGGTTTTTCTCCTCTAGATTTTTTGCTTCTGCTAATTTTTGAACTGGTCCAACGATCAAAGTCAGCGGTGTCAGAAATTCGTGCGCAATATTGGTAAAAAACGTCAGCCTGTTTTCATGAAGTTCTTCTTCATTTTTTCTAAAAAGAATGTTTTGCGTGAGGGATTGTCGCTTCAAATTATAACTTCTGACAAATAATATAAGAAGTATAAAAAGTGCTATATAAATTACAATTGCCAAATTTGACTGCCAAAAAACAGGCTTGATTCTAATGTCAATTGCACGTACGGGTTCGCTCCAAACTCCGTCTGCATTTGACCATTTTAGCCAAAGTGAGTAATTTCCTCTTGGTACATTGGTGAAAGAAATGATTTTTCGATTTCCGATTTCATTCCAGTCTTTATCAAAACCCTCTAATTGATAAGCATATTGGCATTTCTCATTGTTCATGTAAGTCAGGGCTGCCAACTGAATATCAAAAAAATTCTGATTGTGTTTTAATACGATCGATGGATAATTTTTAGATTTTGGAGAAATAACCAATCCTTGATAATAAGGAATAGCTTGGTTTTGACCGCTTATTTTATCAACAAGAATATCTGGAATTACATTAGATTCCTTAATCTTTTGTGGCAGAAAATAATTAAACCCTTTGATTCCACCCATGAAAACAAATCCAGATTCGGCATTATTATAAAAAGCGCCGTCGGCAAATTCGTTGTTTTGAAGTCCTTCATTTTTGGAATAATTCGTAAATTTAATCGGATTTGTGACAAAATTTGAAAGTCCAAAATTTGTGCTTATCCAAAGATTTGATTTTTCGTAAGGCACGATTCCGTGGATCGTATTGTTTGGAAGTCCGTCTTTTACAGTATAATTCTTAAAAACTGCGTTTCCGTCATCTTTCAATTCTTGCAATACATTCAAGCCAAAACTCGTACCAATCCACAATTTCTCGTCTTCATCTTTTACTAAGCATAAAATATCATTATTAGAAAGGCTTTGCGCATCTTCAGGATTATTTTTATACGTTTGAAATTTGCTTGTTCTTTTGTCAAAAAGATTCAGTCCGCCCAAACGGGTCCCGATCCACAATTGATTATCATTTCTAGGAATAATTGAAAAGATAATATTGCTGCTCAGCCTATTTTCAGTTCCATTTCCAGCTATATATTTCTTAAAATCAGTGATTTTTAATTTTCCGCCAGAACGTGTTATTTTGCATTGAATCATTCCGTAGCCGTTGGTTCCCAGCCAAATGAAACCATTTTTATCTTGATGGATGGCATAAATGGATTTGAAATAATCACATTTTTCACTTCCTTCAATATCCTCCCAGCTGACAATTTTTGATTTTTGTAAGTCATAAATCGTTATTCCGTCGCCATCTGTACCTATAAAAACTAGATTTTCTCTTCCTTCACAGAGTGCAAATACCGAATTGTCGACGGCGCTATTGCTCTCGTTAAAGTTTTCATATTTCAGAGGCTGTTCTGGATTCAGATAAAAATCATCTGAAATTCGAAACAAGCCTTTTCCTTTTGTACCCACCCAGAAAGATTGTTTCCCAGATTCAAGAAATGCTCTCACAATACCGCCGTCTATTTCTGGCACTTGTGCTTTTGAAATCAAATTAAACGATTTTTTTAGCGGATATATTTTAAAAACACCATCGCCATCAGTTCCTGTCCAAACCACATTTTCACTTCCTTGAATTAGCGTCGTGATTTTTTGGTTTTGCAGATATTTAGACCACGGACTAGTGATTTTATTTCCATCAAAATCAATAACGAAATTGCCAGATTTTCCTGAAAGCACAATCCCATTTGGAATATGGCCTATGATTGTCTCTACATTTTTGTGGTCTAGTAACTGTTTTTTCTTTCCATCCGAAGAGAGTAAAAAAACTTCACCTTTGGCAGAAATAGTGCAGATTTCATGATTTGGCAATATTTCAAACGTGCGAATTTCTTTTGAAATTAATGTTGTTTTTGAAATACTTTTTTTCGCATTTCCAGAGGTTTTTATGGTCAATGCATAAAGTTCATTGCTTTCAAGCAAAACAAGCAATTGCCCAGAAGATGAAAACTCAATTTTCTTGAATGTTTTTGAAGTGAAGAATTTATTTTCTAGAGGCTGAAAGTCGCTTCCGTCAAAGTAGCCGATTCCCCATTCTTTTACGGCACAAAAAACTTTTTTGTCAGTATCAAGTGCCATGTTAAACTCCGATTCTGATAAAGGCGGTTTGTTTTTTCTGGAAAAATAATATTGCTGGAAAGTATCTGTTTTTTTGTTATACCGATTAATTCCGTGCATGGTCAATATCCAGATTTGCCCTGCATAGTCTTCTCCGACTTTTAAAATAACCTGATTGCTGAGGGAATTTTGAGTATTGGCTTCAGTTCTGAAAATTTTAAAATTGGTACCGTCATAGCGATTTAATCCGTCCCAAGTTCCAATCCAAAGTAATTTTTGGGAATCTTGAAAAATACAATTTACAGAACTATTTGATAGGCCTTTAGTGTTATCCAGCTGTTCTGATGCATATTTAAGGCTAGGTGTTTTAGAAGAATCTGTCTGTGAAACTGTTTTAGAAATCCTTTGAATTTCTTGCCCGGTTTCTGCAACAGCATTTAAAGAGACCTTTTTTTCATTAGTATTGCATCCCACAAATATTGTAAAAAGCAAGCTAAGGAATAAAATAGTGCATTTTAATGGAACAGTGGTGTTTGAAATTATGGCTTCCTTGACATTCATATTACGATTGCTGATCATTATTATTGCCGATACAACTGTTGATTAGGTGATGCTAAATCTATAAAATTTTAGAATATGAAAAAAATAGCAATCAATACTTGGTATATTATTAAATATACGAACAAATAACACTATAAATATTAATTTTTTTAATTTGACTTATATTCAAAATCAGCATCACTATATACCTATTAGTGATTTCTTTTGTGTTATAAATATAGTCATTCCTTTCTTTATCATATTTTGTTTACAAGCGATTATTTTACAATATTCCGCTATAATGGATTTGGATTTTTTTAATTTTGGGGACTGAAAAACCTCTCATGAAATTTAAATCTAAAGCTATATCTCCTATTCCTGCTGTACTTTTGTCAATTATTAGCGTTCAGTGCGGAGCTGCAATTGCAAAAGGCTTATTTCCTGTAATTGGCGCTGCGGGAACAGCTTCCTTGAGAATTGGAATTTCTGCTTTGATTTTGGCTCTAGCCTATCGTCCTAATTTTCGAAAAATCACTTCCAAACAATGGAAACTGGTTGTGCCTTATGGACTTTCTTTGGGCGCCATGAACCTCATCTTTTATTTAGCTATTGAAAGAATTCCATTAGGATTAGCAGTAACTTTAGAATTTATAGGGCCGCTTTTGCTTGCTGTTGTTGGTTCGCGCAGGTGGATTGATTTTATCTGGGTTGTCTTGGCGGCGTCAGGCATAGTGCTGATTGCGCCATGGACGAATGAAGGAGTTGATTTGATCGGCGTGTGTTTTGCCCTTTTAGCAGGCGCGTTCTGGGCGGCCTATATTGTGTTAGGAGGAAAAATTTCAAAAATAATGACAAGTGGCGATGCCGTTACTACCGGAATGCTAGTCGCATCAGTGCTGATTGTACCTTTTGGAATTTTTGGTGGTGGCATGGACAACCTAACTACTTCTCTTTTAGGATTAGGCGTAGCCTTAGCGCTGCTGTCAAGTGCAATTCCTTTTAGTTTAGAGATGAAAGCTCTGGGCCAACTTCCGGCACGCACTTTTAGCATTCTTATGAGCTTGGAACCTGCTGTGGCTTCGATTTGTGCGCTTATTTTTCTTCAAGAACACCTTACTTTTTATGAGGTAATGGCTGTTATTTTTGTGATTGTAGCTTCAGCTGGAGCAACACTTACGTCAAAAGAAGCAACATATTCCTAAAATATTTTACAAATAATTGAAAAAAATTCCACATATTACTTAAAACAGGTAATTATACTCTTTTATAATTTTCATTGATTATGTAAATTTGTATAAATAATTACACCAATGAAAAGATTAATTTTTGTCCTTATTTTTCTTATCTGTTTAGTGTGGATTGTAAAAATGTGTTCTGATTACTGCAAATTTTCTAGTCACTAAAATCTACTATTAGTTATTAGCAATGTATAAATAAGAACATTATAGATTTGGCAGGTCTTGAACTTTTGTTTTTATCGGAAGCTTAATTAAAAATTGAGTTCCAGCACCTACTTCGCTATCCACAGTCACAGTGCCACCCAAGGCATCGATTTGCGACTTGATTATAAAAAGTCCCAAACCTTGACCTTCAGTAGCGGCATGGAAACGCTGGTACATTCCAAAAAGGCGATTCCCATGGCGCTTTAAGTCTATTCCAAGGCCGTTATCTGAAAATGACAATACAAATTCATTTTGATCATACCCAGAAGTGACATTGATTTTCAAGGCTCGTTCTGGATGCCTGTATTTTATTGCGTTTGAAATCAGATTTATAAAAATACTTTCCAGATAGCGCTCGTTGAATTCTACATGCGTTACTTTAAAATCAAGGCTTATGATTGCTTTAATATTATTTTCTGCTTCAAGGAAATTGCGGTTAACTCTTTTGAAAATATGTTTCAAATCTAAATTTGCTGTTGGAACTTGCGTCGTGTTTTTAATGACAAGCATGTTTGTAAGATCACTTATTGTTTCTGATAATTTTCCGGCTGAACTTGAAATCATATCGATTATTTCTTTGTTTCCTTCATCAAGCGTGTCTTTTTCCATAAAAGCTAACAGTCCCGTAATATTGGAAAGCGGTGCCATGAGATTGTGTGACGTGATGAAAGAAAACTGCATCAAATCACTGTTGCTTCGCGTAAGTTCTTTAAAAAGAAGCTCTCTCTCCGTTTCTCTTTTTTTTCTGTCAGTGATATCTTTAGCATTGATGACCAATCCTTTTACGGCTTTGTTCTCAAGCAAATTATCAATTGTTGCTTCAATCCAGCGCCAGTTTCCTTTTGCGTCTTTAATTCGAAGCCCTTCAATGTGTACCGTATTTTTGCTAATACTTTGCAAAACTTGTCGTTGCAAAGAGTTTAAGCTTTTGGGGTGAATCAATTCCTTTAGCAACGTTTCATGCAATTTATCAGGTTCATAGCCCAGATAACTGAAGACTGACGGACTGACGTATTGAAGCTTATAACTTTCATCAATAATAAAGATCAAGTCAGAACCATTTTGCACGACGGCCTTAAAACGTTCAGCAGATTCTATTTTTTCTCTTTCTAGAAGATTTCGTTCTGATATATTGCTAGAATGGCAAGCAACTCCTGTAATGCTTCCTGAATTTGCATCATAAATGGGATTTAGCTGTGTGATATGCTCTGGCATGCTTTCCAGTTCAATCAAAAATGATTCGCCATTTACGCATTTGTCCAGCAACATTTTCCATTCTGTATTTTCTTTTCCCGTGTGTTGGTTTAAAAGTATTTTATCCCCGTCAGCATGAGTGTAGTTGTATTTTTTCTTTACAAAATTATGATAGGATTGATTGGCAGAAATCAAGCGATAGTCAAGATCAACAGACCACATCAAATCTTTTGTAGCATTAATAAGTGCGTGCTGGTTATTTTTTATGGCCAATATTTGGTTTTCGCTATTTTTTCTAGCAGTGATATTTTTAAAATACATGGTAATCCCGCCATCATTATTTGGATATACCGAGTTATAAAACCAAAATTTCTCAGCACTGAAATGCTCAAAATGACTAGGTTTTTTCGTTTCCATAACCTGATGCGATTCTGAAAATAAGACTGAGCTTTCCTGTTGCGGAAATACGTCCCAAATCATCTTGCCGATCACTTCCTCTTTTGTTTTTCCTGTAGTTCTTTCGGCTGCAGTATTCCAATAGCTGATGTGCCAATTTTTGTCTACGATAGAGAAACTTTCAGAAATGCTTCCTAAGATGGTTTCAATCTGATGCGATTGAGCAGCGAGTTCTTCGTGGTATTTTTTAAGTTCCTTTTCTTTGGCGACCTGCTGCGTAATATCCCTGAAAGAAGCGGCAATCAGCAAACCTTCTTCTGTTTTCATCGGACTTAAACTCACATCTGTTGGAAATTCTTCTCCATTCTTTCTTAATCCATATAAAATCAGATTTCCCATTGGTCTTGAATGCGGATTAGAAACAAAACCGTCACGGGTATTGGGATGGGTTGACCTAAAACGTTCTGGCATCAACATTTCTACTTTTTCACCAATCAGCATGGAAGCTTTGTAACCAAAAAGCACTTCTGCTCTAGTATTCAAAAGAGTAATTGTTCCTTGACTGTCAGCAATAATCAAAGCATCTGGACTGCTTTCAAGAATGGTCTTAAATTTGAGTTCTGATGCGGCGTGTGCCAATTCTTTTTGCTTGAGTTCAGTAATATCGTCAACTTGCATCACACATCCTTGCACTTTGCCGTCTTTACTATCTGGAAAATAATGAATCAGATAATAGGAATGTTCACCGTCTTTTTCTCGGCTGTAATTATAAGAAAGCGATTCTCCTGAAAGCGCTCTTTTCAAATAGTCCATAACCGACGGATCATCAGAAATAGCTGTTGAAATCGTGCGCCCTTCTATTGATTTTTGCGATTCAGAAACAAATTCTAGAAAAGTCTTGTTGGCATAAACGCAGACACCGTTTTGATTCCAATAAGACAGCCTGGCTATGATTTTATCGTTAATTGATTCAAGTAATGCAAGTTGATTTTCGAAAGGCAACATAAATTGTTTACTGTTTTTTTTGTGGTAGTGCATTGGTTTTTGAATAATTACAAGTAAGCGTGTTTTGACTTCCTGTAACTGTTCTGACGTAAAGTTAATTCTACGTAAAAATAGGATGGTTGGTTTTTAAAAAGCCGATAAAATAGTAAGCAATTCGTATTAAATATTATCCAAATAAAAAAGCCACTTGGGGGAAAGTGGCTTTAAAAGTATTAGTTCAAGTTAAGCAATTCTGAGTTCTTTTTATCAATATATTCTAAAATAATATCAGAAATTTCAGCTTCGTATAAAATTTTCAGGCAAATGGCTTTTGCTTCTTCAGTAGCATAAATCTTTGAATATGCGCGGTCAAGTTGTAATTGTAATGCTGATTGGCTATTGTCAAGCGCATCGGCATATTTTTGATAGATAGCATCAATTTCTCTTAAGCAGTCAGCAACTAATTGATTTTTATCCATTATAGGGAAACTAATGAGCACGTTTGGGGTTTTCAATCTTTAATCAAATAAATTAATAATGTGGTAATTTTAATAATTTATAAGGATTGGGCTCTTGATTAATTCGCCATTTCCATATAAAAAGCATTCGGCTCATAAAAATTATCTGACAGGCTTATTTCTATATGTTGTTCGTTATTTTTGAAGTTGATGGTATGTGAAATATCTGCAACCGCAATTGAATAAGTACCATATTCTTTGTAAAATTCGCTTATTTCTTCCTTATCAGAAATGATATAAGACATATTTATTGTCTCGCCTATCCTTGGTAGGATAATGTTTTCTTCTACAAATATAGTAACGATACCTGAGCCATAATTGAAATCAATTGTTTTTTTCATAGGATAATTTTTATTTTGTTGCCAAACCTAGAAATTATTATGCTCATAGAAACAGGTATAATTACGTGTTTATATAAAAAAATAAACATTTAACAAGAATAACAACTCATATGGTTTTTATTCCTTATTTATTAGCATATACGGATAAAAATAGGTTTTAGATGTAAAGTGCAAACTTTATCAAAACTTAAGGAAGAATTTTCTTGAATTTTAAAATTCTAAGACTATAAATTCGCTTCTTCGGTTCAATTGATGCTCTTCTTCTGAACATTGAACGCCATCTTTACAGTGATTTAAGAGCTGATTCTCACCATAACCTTTTCCTGTAATTTTATCTGACGTGATTCCGTTTTCAATAATCCATGCTACTGTTGCCTTGGCGCGATTGTCAGAAAGTTTTTCATTGTAAGCATGTGTCTGTCTGCTATCTGTGTGAGAACGAACGGCGACTTTCATGTTTGGATATTCTTTCATGACTGCAACAATTTTAGCTAATTCGACGGTGGCATCTTCTCTTATATTTGATTTATCCAAGTCAAAATAAATTACGTTCAGGCTTAATTCTTTTGCAAGATCACTTCCAACGACTATTTTTATTGCTGTTTTTTCTAAGGAAATCCGAACTTCAGTCTTACCCGGATTATCTGGTATTTCAATACTTTTTTCAGTGGTGATGTAATTTTCTATTTCGGCTTTTATATAATATTTTTTGCTGCAGTTTACATTAAAAGTATATTTTCCTTCAATATCTGTAAAACCAGTTGTAGCGTTTTCAAAAGAAACATCAGACAAAGTAATCTTAGCATTCAGAATTGGGAAACCTGTGGAAGCGTCAACCAAAATGCTTGTAAGTTGGTGTTCGCACTCTAGTTTTTTAGTTTCTATAAATTTATAAATATCGTCTTTTCCTTTGCCACCATTTCTGTTAGAAGAGAAAAAACCAACTCGTGATGCTGTATTTAGAAAATAAGCAAAATCATCTTTCTGTCCATTTACCGGACTTCCGATATTTTTTGGTTCGCTGAGAATTTCGCCGTTGATTTTTGAAACAAAAATATCAAGTCCGCCTAATCCTGGATGTCCGTCAGAAGCAAAATACAACTCATTTTCAGCACTGATAAAAGGGAAAGTTTCTCGTCCCTCAGTATTGATTTTTGTTCCTAGATTTTCTGGCTTGCCGAAAGTTCCGTCTTCATTTATCATTACTTTAAACAGATCTGACTGTCCTAAAGTTCCTGGCATGTCTGAAGCAAAATAAAGTGTTTTTTCATCTGCACTCAATGCCGGATGCGCAATGCTGTAATTTTCACTCGCAAACGGAAGCGCCACAATGTCTGTCCATTTTTTATCTTTTAACGTGGCGCGATAGATTTTTAAAAGCGTGGTTTGCTTTTTGCTTTTGCCTTTTTTACCGCCATTAAAATTATTTCGGGTAAAATAAATCGTGTTGCCATCTTTTGTAAAAATGGGCGTTGACTCATTAAATTTAGAGTTTAATACAGTGCTGAATTTCTCGGGTTTTTCTAAAGAACCGTCTTCTTTTAGTTTAGAGAAATACAATTGTGTGAAAGCTTGGCCTGTCCATTGATGTGTTCTTTTAAAAATGCCGCCCGTATCTCTTGCGGAAGAAAACAGCAATTGATTGTCATAAAACGCAGTTCCATAATCTGAATATTCTGAGTTGATATCGAGATTTTCTATTTGATATCTTCCGGAATTTTCTTTTATTTCTTCTAAGTAATTTTTGTTTTTGGCGTACAGTTTTCCTCTTGAATCTGTTGCTTTCTTTTGGTGAAATAAAGCTAGTAGTTCTTCTGATTTTTTGTAATTCCCAACAGCTTTTAAGGTTTGGGAATAACGATAATAATATTCTGCATCAATGGGCTTTTTCATGGAAAAAAGACTGCCGTACCAAGTATTTGCTTTTTCTAGTTCTCCGTTGAAATAATAAGCGTTTGCAACTTTTTGATACAGATCAACGGACTTAAATCCTTTTTGTGCTACTTTTTCATAGGTTTTTATAGCATCGATGTAACCAAACTTTTCATACTTTTTGTCCGCAATTTCTTTGTCCGTTTGTGAATGAATCTTCAAAAAGGAAAAAATTGCAAAGAGGATATAAATGTATTTTGCCATAAGGTATTTGAAAGTCAAATTGTTGGTATCCAAAAATACAATATTTAGAGATTATATGAAAAAAGCTTCTCGGATTGAGAAGCTTTTTTTATTCTTACAAAATCGCAGAGACACAAAGTTTTAGCTTCTAGTATTTTGAGTTTATAAAAAGAATTTCAGGAGATTGTTTTTTTTATCAGTTGAACCATTAAGAAATTAAAGGACATTAAGGTTTTGGAGAAAGATTGTAAAAAAAAAATGCAAAGCTCTCACTTCGCATTTTTAAATGAATTAAATTATATCAAGCTCTAAACTTAGAACCTTAGTGCCTTTTTTTACGCAACAACTTCTTTTACAACTTTCTGATATAACTTCCGTACAAGTCATTAAACTGATACCCTTTGATGATTCTGTCTTTGCTTAATTTGTTGTATTCTACCAATCCCCAAAGCACAAATTCTTTGAAGAAATAAGTATCTTCTGGAGCCAAATCAGGCTGGTATTTTGAAATCAAAGCTCTTAACGGAATTACAGAATCCAGTTGCTGTTTGTATTCTGAATCTGTGGCGTCGTCTAGCAATTCAAAACCGCTTTCGTTGAAAAACCAATCTACGATTTCTTTGTAAGGGCTTTTGTCCTCTTCTTTTTCTAGCTTTTCAATTTTTGGAAAATAATTTGGGAAGAATGTTTTGATGGCATCGCCGATTAAATGCTCAGCGACTACTCCTGCTCCTTCTTGTTCTCCTTCATATACCAATTCTACTTTTCCAGTAATGGCAGGAATGATTCCCATAAAGTCAGAAAGTCTCAAGATTGTTTTTTCTTCTCTTGATTTTAAAGCTCTGCGTTCTGCTGTGCTCAATAAGTTTTCAAAAGCTGTGATGCTTAATCTGGCACTTACACCGCTTTTGTTGTCTATGAATTCACTTTCTCTAGCTTCAAAACTGATTTGTTCTAATAAATCTTTGGCAATTGACGGCACATGAATATACTCGCTTTGACGGCTGTCTAAGTTGGATTCTTGTTCTGTAATTGTTCTTGCAATTTCAATAGTTTCTGGATAATGCGTTAAAATTTGCGACCCGATTCTGTCTTTCAACGGAGTCACAATGCTTCCTCTGTTAGTATAATCTTCTGGGTTCGCCGTGAATACAAATTGCAAGTCTAAAGGCATACGAAGTTTAAATCCTCTGATTTGGATGTCGCCTTCTTGCAAAATATTGAACAATGCTACTTGGATTCTAGCTTGCAAATCAGGTAATTCGTTGATTACAAAAATACATCTGTTCGCTCTTGGGATCATTCCGAAATGGATCACTCTGTCGTCAGCGTAAGATAATTTTAAATTGGAAGCTTTGATTGGATCTACGTCTCCGATTAAATCTGCTACTGTTACATCTGGCGTTGCTAGCTTTTCAAAGAATCTTTCGTCTCTGTGAATCCAAGTAATTGGGGTGTTGTCTCCTTGTTCGGCGATCAAGTCTTTTGCGAATCTTGAGATTGGTTTTAAGGGATCGTCGTTGATTTCTGAACCAGAAACTATTGGCATCCATTCGTCTAATAGATTTACCATTAATCTTGCCAGTCTTGTTTTTGCTTGGCCTCTTAATCCTAACAAATTGATGTTGTGGCGAGAAAGGATGGCTCTTTCTAATTCAGGAATTACAGTATCTTCGTAACCGTGGACTCCTTGGAAAACGGTTTCTCCTTTTGAGATTTTTTGGCGGAGGTTGTCGCGCAATTCGTCTTTTATGCTACGGGATTGGTAGCCTGCTTTTTTTAATTCGGCTAGTGTTTTTATATTTTCTGTGGTCATTGTTTTTACTGTTAATTTTTGATTTTAATTTTTGAACCCATTTTTTAAACCATTAAGGAATTAAGGTTCATTAAGTCTTGTGTTTTTTGTTTAACACGAATGCACTATTTTATTTCAACTTTATATGCTAGCTCTTGCCTGAATCTTGTCTACTTTTCCTAATTTATTTGAACTTGTATTTTACTACATAAGGCATTTAAGTTCATTTAAGGGAATAACTTGGTTCTTAATCCTACGTAGCTTTTGCCTATTGGCTCTCGCCTTTTGCCTACTTCACCCTCTTCTTCCTATTCGTTTCATAATCTTCAAAAATCATTTCGCCCAAACCTTTTAATCCAGTGTAAAATGCTTTTCCTTGGTTGGCTTCTGTGAAATGGTTTACGAATTGCTGGAGATAGGGATCATTTGCAATCATAAATGTGGTGATCGGAATGTGCAATTTTCTGGCTTGCTGTGCCATGTTGTAGCATTTGTCTACGATGTATTCGTCGAGGCCGTTGCTGTTCATATAATAGGATCCGTCTCGCTCTTTTACACAGCTTGGCTTTCCGTCGGTGATCATGAAGATTTGCTTGTTTGTGTTTCGCTTTCTTCTTAATAAATCCATGGCTAGTTCTAGTCCGGCAACTGTGTTGGTGTGATACGGACCTACTTTTAAGTAAGGCAAATCTTTGATGGCGATTGGCCAGGCATCGTTTCCGAAGACTAAAATATCCAGCGTGTCTTTTGGATAACGTGTCGTGATTAATTCTGCTAAAGCCATAGCCACTTTTTTAGCGGGCGTGATTCGGTCTTCGCCATAAAGTATCATGCTGTGGCTGATGTCAATCATCAAAACCGTACTCATTTGGGCTTTAAACTGCGAATCTTCTACTACTAAATCTTCCTCTGTCAGCTTGAAACTGTCCACGCCGTTATTAATTTGCGCGTTGCGTAAGCTTTCCGTAAGGGAAATTCTTTCGAGGCTGTCGCCAAAGTGATAATTGCGGAATTCTCCCGTGTGTTCATCGCCGTTGCCTGAATATTTTGTCTTGTGGTTTCCTGAACCGCTTCGCTTTAAGTTGCCAAAAATTTGGTCGAGTGCTTGCTGTCGGATGGCTCTTTCAGTTTTTGCAGTAATCGCTAAACCGCCAGTTCCGTCGTCTTTTACTTCGTCGCGGATGTATCCTTTCTTTTTTAAGTCTTCGATGAAATCATCGATGGTGTAAGCCGAATCTGTTAATTTATACTCTTTGTCTAGTTCGCGAAGCCAGTCTATAGCTTCGTCCAAATCGCCTGAAGTGTGCGTGATTAATTCTTTGAAAATCTCGAAGAGTTTATCAAACGGAGACAAATTTGGAGCTTCATATTGCTTGAATAAAAAGCCTTTTCTTTTATTGGTTTCCATAGTCGATAAAATTACTACTTAATTAAATGTGATGGTTTTCAACTGCTATTAATTTTTAGTTAAAGTCTGTTTACTATTTATGGCTTATCTATTTTGCCTTTTGCCTGAAAATACAATAGCTTTGCACAAACTTCAAAATCCTATGACCGAATATATCCACGACCAAGATTATTTTGACAAAACATATACTGAAGATGAATTTAATTTAAAGGAATTTGAGGTTTGCAATTTCACCGGATGCGATTTTACAAGATGCAATTTTATTGGCGTCACTTTCACTGATTGCACTTTCACTAATTGCGATTTCAGCGATGCAAAAATTAATCACGTGGCTTTTAGAGGCGTGAATTTTATAGACTGCCAAGTTTTAGATGTGAACTTTTCTATGTGCGACAAATTGATTTTTGAGATTCATTTCAAAGATTGCATTCTTGATTTCGCTAAGTTTTATGACTTAAAAATGAAAGGCACGAGTTTCACTAACTGCAATATGATTGCCGTTGATTTTATGAATACAGATTTGACCGATGTTTTGTTTGAAAACTGCAATCTGCATAAATCAGTGTTTCATAATACGATTGCAAACAAAGCCGATTTCACGACAAGCTACAATTTTTCGATCGATCCGGAGAAGAATAAAATTAAAAAAGCCAGCTTTTCGTTGGCTGGCTTGAAGGGTTTATTAGAAAAACATCAGTTGAATATCAACAACTAATTATCCGTGGATGGTTTCGCCTTTACCATATTTTGCAATTACTGACGCTTCAAAATCTAACCATTCTCTCCAGCGTTTTTCAACGTCGATTCCTGTTCCATATTTTCTGGCATAAGTAATGAACGTTGTGTAATGTGCGGCTTCGCTTTCCATCAAATCCCAGTAGAATTTTGATAATTCTTCGTCTTTTATATTTTCTGAAAGTACTTTAAAACGCTCACAGCTTCTGGCTTCAATCATAGCTGAGAATAGCATTCTTTCTACAAATCCCGAAACACGGCTTCCGGTGTTGCTTTGCTTCATATATTTTGCCAATTCGCCTACGTATTCGTCTTTTCTTTCACGTCCTAAAGTCAGTCCGCGCTTTTTGATGATGTCGTGTACCATTTCAAAATGCTCGATTTCTTCTTTTGCCAAAGCTAGCATATCGGTCACCAAATCAGGATATTCTGAGTTGATTGTAATAATCGTAATCGCATTTGAAGCCGCTTTCTGTTCGCACCAAGCGTGGTCTGTCAAGATTTCTTCAATGTTTTTTTCGACGATATTTACCCATCTTGGGTCGGTTGGCAATTGTAGGCGTAGCATTGACATAGTGAATGATTTTAGAGGACAAACTTAGTTAATAAGTTGCAGAGTTGCAAAGTTTCTGAGGTGCTAAGTTGTTACGGGTTTTGCGTGCTGGGTTTTATAAACGCCAAAAGAGCTTCAGCTTTTGCCTTGCTCTTTTGACTCACTAACTGCAACAAAATTCTTTAATTTTTGACCCTATTCTGCTCGCTTTCTGAGCCTGTTTCATCGTGTGTTTTCTTTGATTCAAAAGATTTTCCGAAACCATAAGTGAATGTCAGGGCGACGAATCTTATGTCTCCCTTATTTTTATAGTTGGCATCGGTCAGCCTTAAATTGTTGATTGTGCCACTGTTTATATTGGTGTAGAAAATATCATTGAACGCCAATTTCAGGCTTCCTTTTCCTTTCAAGATTTTCTTTTGGGCGGCTAGATTTACGGCACCTCTTGCGCCTGCTGTGAATTGCGCCGATTCCATGTCGGTCATGTATCTTCCTCCAAATTCAGCCGACCAGCCGTTTGCAAATTTCAGTCGGTTTAAGGCTGAAATAAACCAAAACGTACCGCTGACATCCAATCTTTCGGTGTATAATTGGCTTTTGTAATTAGTGTTTGTTACTTCAGAATATATATTTGTGGAAAGCCAGTCGGCAATCGGAATATCTGAATTCACATTGAGGCTCCAGATTTGGCTTTTGCCTATGTTTCCTGGTCGGCTGTAATAAATTCCGTCGTTGATTTCAATGGTTTCGTTGATTTCATCTTTGGTTTTGGCATAACTCAATGTCGTTGAAAATAATGTTTTATAGTTATACGTAAATTCTAAATTGTGCGAAAACGAAGGATTCAAATAAGGATTTCCAGAATAATAAGTAAACTTATCGAGCGGACTCAAAAACGGATTCAGGTCTTGAAAATAAGGACGATTTATTCTTTTTCCGTAAGACAAAACAAGTTGGTTATTTGCAATCGAATCTAGTTTATAAGACAAATAAACCGTCGGAAAAAGATTGGTATACTCTCTTTTAAACTTGGAAGCTGGCTTTAAAATATTGCCCAATTGATTCCCTTCAGAAATCGTATTTTCCAGTCGCAACCCAGTCTGGATGCCAAATCTTTTAAATTCATGGCTGTAATTCAAATACAAAGCATTAATCGTTTCATCGTATTTGAAATGATTGCTGCTGTCGTAATTTGGAATCAAAACTGCATCAATTACATTGGCATAATCTGCAATATTATCAGTTTTGGAATAACTTATTTTATAACCCGCTTCGAGTTTTCCGCCTTTCTTAAAAGGATGGACATAATCGGTTTTAAAGGTATAGATATTGATATTCGAAGGCAGATTTCCAACCAATTCGTCTTGTTCAGAAAGTGAATTATCTGGCTGGAAAATATAATTCTTAAAACTTTGGTCGATTTCGTTTTCATACTTTAAAAAATCGGCATCCATTGTAATTTTTCTTCCCAAGCTGTCGAAATCATGACGAAAATTTAAGTTTACACCGCCATTTTTAAACTTGTTTCTTTCCTTATTATCTGCTACAATTGTAGAATCTAAAGCACCGAAAGCATCTTTTAAAATACTTTTTCCGTCTTTGGTTTCTCTGCCAGATTTTACCAAACCTGTGAAATTTATTCCGAAGGTTGTTTTTTCAGAAGCATAATAATCCATTCCGATTTTGGCGTTTGTGGTCTCTACTTTTTCTTCCATAATTGTATTTTGGTCGAAAAGCGTTTTTGTGCTTCCGTCTTCATTTTTATACCTTCTGAAAATATCCAAATCATTTACAAACTTTTGGTCGGCACGATTAATATTTCCAAAAACACGGACTTTATTATTGGTATAATTTAAATTCAAGCCATTTCTGACATGCATTCTTTTCCCTTGAGAAACTCTTGATGTCAGGCTTCCGTTGAAACCTTTTGACTTGCTTTTCTTGGTTTTGATATTGATAACGCCCGCACTTCCTGCCGCGTCATATTGCGCTGGCGGGTTGGTCATGATTTCGATTTGATCCAGCGTGCTTGCTGGCAACGACTTTAGATAGACTTCTAAATCTGATCCTGATAAATACGTCGGCTTGTCGTCAATGAAAACCATTACGCCTGATTTTCCCTTGATTTTGATGGTCCCGTTTTCTTCAACGATAATTCCTGGCGATTTTTCTAGAACTTCCATGGCATCGGTGCCTGCATTTGAAATAATGGCGTCAACATTGACCACAGTTCGGTCGATTTTTCTTTCTACAAAGGCTTTCTGTTTCTGGATTACGACTTCGTTTAAAGTATTAGTTTCTGAATTTTCCAAATTGATTTCAGGCAAAACAACAGCATCTGTCAAAAGGGAAATACTTTCGCTTTGATACTTTTTAAAACCTAGATATTCGATGGTGATTTTGTAATTATTTCGCTTTAAATCGGCAAATTCAAAGCTTCCGTCTGGATTTGAAAACTGCGTTTTTACAAGTGAATTATCTGCAGCCAACAGCAATGAAACTACAGCGGCTTCAATGGGAAGTTGGCTCGGATCTTTAATTTTTCCACTGATTTTTCCTGATGTTTGAGCAAACAGCGTGGCAGAACACAGTAAGAAAAAAACAACAAGCGAGGTTGTTATTTTTACCATTTTGATGATCATTTTTGATTGATTTGCCTTTCGGCGATGATTGAAACTCTGATGATTGAATTTTGATAAATTTAGATATTTAAACCTTCCGTTGATGAGACGACTATTAAATTAAACGATTATTTTTTCTTTTTTGCGTCCTGTGCAGATAGATCATAGTTGTAATAAACTGCTGAAATATTAGGCTTTAAGTATTTTTTCATTTTGTAATGCACTTTGTCAGAAACACTTTTTCCGTTGACTATAAAATCATCATTTGACAATTTATAAGACAGATCTTCCACTTTATAAATTATATTTTCTGCAATTAATGTTTCAATAATTTCAACAGTAATATTGGCATCTTCGGGGATAATATCACCATAAATAACGTTTTTATTGTTTGATTTATTGCTATTTACATTCGCTGCAGTTTCTTTTGTATAGCTTGAAGCACCTAGTCCGTTTTTACTTTTCTCTTTTTCTAGTTTAGATTCAACCCTTTTTAAATCAGCATCCACTTTTGCTTTTTGCGCATCTAATGCTGCTTTCTGAGCTTCGAGTTTGGCTTTTTGTCCAGCTATTCTTGCTTTCTCGCCTTCTGCTCTTGCTTTCATGCCCTCAATTCTAGCTTTTTCTCCTTCTTTTCTGGCTCTCTCGCCTTCTTTTCTAGCTTTTGCACCTTCAGCGCTAGCTTTTAATCCAATGATTCTTGCCTTTTCTCCTTCGATTCTAGCTTTTGCACCTTCAATTCTAGCCTTTGCACCTTCGGCTCTGGCTTTTTCTCCTTCAATTCTAACTCTTTCAGAATCTTTTCTAAAGCTCAAAGGTGCTAACGGCTGTACTTGATTAGAAACAACTTTCACATTAACTGGAACTTCAATATTTAGATTTTCTATTTGCTCTTTTTCTTCTTCTTGTTCAATTCTTTCTTGTTCTGCTTCGACTTTTTCTTGTTCAGCCTCCACTTTTTCTTGTTGAGCTTCAATTTTTTCTTGTTCTGATTCTATTTGTAACTGCTCAGCTTCTTTGATGGCTCTTTCTGCTTCAATTTTGTCTACTTCAGCTTCTGAAAGTGCTTCGTTGTAAGCTATTAATTCTTCCTCGGTCGCAGGTTGTGTGTTGTCAAAAGGCACCGCTGCTGGAGGTAAAATTTCAGTATTTGCAACAGTAGATTTTGTATTGGAACAAGCAATCATAAAAACTGCAACGATGATAAAACAAATGGAAAGAAATGTTTTTTCAATAGAATTCAAGGACTTATTATTGTCATGAATTATGCGTTTTGCACGTTCAAGCAACTGATTTTTTCTACCGCCAAAGCCCATTGCCAATTCATTTTGCTTCATATTATATTCTTGGAAGGAAACCAGCGCATGAATAAATTTAGATTTGCTTTTCGTGATTCCCACTGCAATGTCGTCACAGCAGTTTTCCCTTTCTTCCTTTAGCAGAGAAGACAGCCAAAGCACGCCAGGATTGAAGAAAAATATAATTTCTGCAAAACTTTGGATTAAGTTTATAAAATAATCTTTGCGGCGGATGTGCGCCAATTCATGCAATAAAATAGCTTCGATTTGGTCTTGTGGCAAATTCGAAAGCAATCCGACTGGAATTAAGATGATTGGCTTGAAAAATCCAGTCACGGAAGGCACTTTTACCAATTGTGATTCTAGCAAAACAATATGCTTCTTGATATTCAAGGTCTTGCTTAATTCTGAAACCCTGTCGCTCCAATATTGTGGCGGATTTTGAATTCTGTAGTTTCTGATTTTGTAAATATGATTCAGGTTGCTGAAAATGTTCAAGCATTTTACGCTAAAAATCAAGAACCAAATTAGCACGATCAGATTTGAATTTGCATTTAAGAAATTTATAATTTGAATGGACAAATCTGCATTTTCCTCAGGAATAGCTACAGTGCCTGCAAAGTTTTGATTGTCAATAGGCAAATTCAGGCGCGTTATCGTTTCTCTTCCTTCTTCTTGAAATTCATAATTAAATGTAAATCCCACGGCTATCATAAAAGAGACGAACAAACCTGCAAGCAAATTATATCTCAAGACTGAAGTCGATTTTTTTGTAAATAATATTACCAATCCAGCCAAAACTGCCAGAATTAATCCTTGCCACACGGAATGCACCAATGTCCAGGAAATCGCTTTTAATAAAGTTTCGTTAGGCATCATAATCATAGTCGGTTTTAAAGTTGATTATTTATTTTCTAATTTATCTAGCAGGTTTCTGATCTCGTCGATTTCTTCCTGCGATGTTTTTTTGTTTCCTAATAATTGCATCATCAAGCTACTGCTAGAACCATTGTACATAGCATCTACAAATTTTTCTAGAAGAAATCCTTTGGTCTTTTTTTCTTCAATTGCAGGACTATAAATGTGCTTCATATTAGTTTTGTCGCTCACGAGCATTCCTTTTTCAGTCATAATCTGCATCAATTTTAAGGTCGACGTATATTGAACTGCTCTTTTTTGCTCGTTAAGTTCATCATTTACAAATCGCACTGTTGAAGGTCCGGACTTCCACAAGACTTGTAAAATTTCTAATTCTGATTTTGTTGGTTCTGATTGCATCGCATTTATCTTTTTAGTTCTTGAACAATTCAAAGGTAGGAAATTTTTCGTACGAACAAATTATTACGTAACTTTTTTTCAGAAAAAATTCCAGAAAATAAAAAACCCCTGCATTTGCAAGGGTTTTAAATCTATAAATCAGAAGGTTTTAGAAAACGAAAATCGCTCTTTCCCCCATCATATCATTAACTTCTTCGCCAATTTGCTCTAAAAGTTCTTCATTTGTATGATCCATAATAACTCTGTCGATAAAATCAACAATCGTTTCCATGTCTTCTTCTAATAAACCGCGAGTGGTAATTGCAGCCGTTCCAACGCGAATTCCTGAAGTTACAAAAGGAGATTTATCATCAAATGGAACCATATTTTTGTTTACCGTAATTTCAGCTTTTACCAATGCATTTTCAGCTTCTTTGCCAGAAATATTTTTATTTCTAAGATCGATAAGCATCATGTGATTGTCAGTTCCGCCAGAAATAATATCATAGCCTCTTTTCACAAAAGCTTCAGCCATTGCGTTCGCATTTTTCTGCAATTGTCTAGCGTAAGTAAAGAATTCGTCAGATAAAGCTTCACCAAAAGCTACTGCTTTTGCAGCGATAATGTGCTCTAAAGGCCCGCCTTGATTTCCTGGAAAAACAGCACCGTCAATTAAAGAAGACATCATTCTTGTTTCTCCTTTCGGCGTTTTGATTCCGAATGGATTTTCAAAATCTTTTCCGATCAAGATCAATCCACCGCGAGGTCCTCTCAACGTTTTGTGCGTTGTAGTTGTTACAATATGACAATGAGGAATCGGGTCATTCATTAATCCTTTTGCAATCAATCCAGCCGGATGTGAAATATCAGCCATCAAAATAGCGCCAACACTGTCAGCAATTACTCTGAAACGCTCAAAATCCATATCACGAGAATAAGCTGAAGCTCCTGCGATGATTAATTTTGGCTGTTCTTTTGTTGCAATCTCTTGGATTTTATCGTAGTTCAAGCGGCCAGTTTCCTGTTCCACTCCATAAAATACCGGATTGTATAATCTTCCTGAAAAATTCACAGGAGAACCGTGTGTTAAGTGACCTCCGTGGGACAAGTCAAAACCAAGAATTTTGTCGCCAGGCTTCAAGCAAGCGTGGTAAACTGCCGTGTTTGCTTGTGAACCAGAGTGCGGTTGCACGTTTGCATAATCAGCGCCAAACAAAGCTTTTGCTCTGTCGATGGCAATCTGCTCGATTACGTCAACCACTTCACAGCCTCCATAATATCTCTTTCCAGGATATCCTTCAGCATATTTATTGGTTAAGATTGAACCAGCTGCTTCAAGCACTTGGTCACTCACAAAGTTCTCTGAAGCAATCAGTTCTAGACCATGAATTTGTCTGTCTTGTTCTTCTAGAATTAAATCAAATATTTGTTCGTCGCGTTGCATTTGATAATTTTTTGTTAATTTGACGACAAAAATACAAAAAGCGTTTGTTAAAATGCCGCATAACTATATATTTGATAATTGATTTATAAACAAATAAACTAACAATATAATGCCAATAACAGCTAATAATCCTAGCAGGAAATCCTGGTTAGATGTCAACAAAGACAGTGATTTTCCGATACAAAATATTCCTTTTGGCGTTTTCTTGACCAAAGATGATGTGGTAACAATTGGTACAAGAATTGGCGATTTTGCCATTGATCTTGGTGCTTTACAGCAATTAAATTATTTCGAAGGCATCGAATTGACCGACGATATGTTTATGCAAGACACGCTGAACGATTTTATTTCTGACGGAAAAAAGACGTGGCGATTGGTAAGAAACAGAATTGCAGATATTTTTGATTCGAACAATTCACAATTAAGAGATAATGAAAAACACAGGGAAACCGTGATTTTCAATATCGAAGATGTAGAAATGCAACTTCCGGTTTTGATTGGAGATTATACCGATTTTTATTCAAGCAAAGAACACGCGACAAATGTTGGGAAAATGTTCCGTGATCCTGAAAATGCTTTGTTGCCAAACTGGCTTCACATTCCGGTTGGTTATCATGGAAGAAGTTCTACAATAATTCCATCAGGAATTCCGGTTCACCGACCAATGGGACAGACTTTGCCAAACGGCGAAACGACTCCGGTTTTTGGTCCGTCAAGATTGGTAGATTTTGAGTTGGAAACGGCTTTTATCACAACGGATGCAAATATCATGGGCGAAAATATTCCGGTTCATGAAGCGGAAGATTATATTTTCGGAATGGTTTTGTTGAATGACTGGAGCGCGCGCGATATTCAAAAGTGGGAATATGTGCCACTCGGACCATTTTTGGCAAAAAACTTTGCGTCGTCAATTTCTCCGTGGATTGTGACTTTGGATGCTTTGGAACCATTCAGAGCAAAAGGCCCAAAACAAGATCCGATGCCGCTTCCTTATTTACAGGAAAAAGGAAAAAAGACGTTCGACATCAATTTGGAAGTTTTTTTACAGCCTGAAAACGGAGAACAAAATCTAATTTCGAAATCTAATTTCAAATACATGTATTGGAGCATGTCGCAACAATTGGCACATCACGCTTCAAACGGATGCCGCATTAATTCGGGCGATATGATGGGTTCAGGAACAATTTCAGGAACAGCTTCTGACAGTTTCGGTTCCATGTTAGAATTGACTTGGGGCGGAAAAAATCCGTTGAAATTAAACGATGGAACAGAAAGAAAATTCATCAACGATGGCGATTCTGTGATTATGAGAGGTTATTGCGAAAAAGATGACGTGCGAATTGGTTTTGGTGAAGTTTGCAGTAAACTTTTACCGCCATTTACTAGAAAATAATTTATTTAGATATTTTTAAAAGCTTCGAGAAATCGGAGCTTTTTTTGTTTTGAACCATTATTAGGAATTAAGGCTTACTAAGTTTCGCTTATTGGCAATCTAAATCGACAAACTGCGTCATTAGCCCCGATTGCAGTGGAAATCATTTTTCAACGGATAGCTATTTTGCTGGAGAAAAAAAGCGACCAGCGGTCCCGAAACTTCGGGACTTTTTTCTTCTTGCAAAAAAAGCCAGCCGTGAAAAATATTGGAACGGAAAGCGGGATTTAGCTTCAAAAAATAATATATATTTGCCAAAAAAACACCTCTTTATGAAGAAAATTTCTACTCTTTTTGTATTACTTTTTTTGGTTTCTTGTGGCGTAAAGCAGACGACTAACATGCTTAACAGCGGCGATTATGACGGCGCTATCGACAATGCTGTCAACGGTTTGCGATCAAACAAAGACAAAAAAGGAAAACAAGATTATATTTATCTTTTAGAAGAGGCTTTTGCGAAGGCGAAAGAGCGTGATTTGCGCGATATAAAATTATTGGCAAAAGATGCGAATCCGAGGAATTTTGAGAAAATTTATACGACTTACATACAATTAAACGATCGTCAGGAAAAAATTCGTCCGATTTTGCCTTTGTATTTGATGAAGGAAAACAGGAATGCAGTTTTTCCTTTTGAGGATTATACAGATGAGATTGTAAGCAGCAAGATTACGCTTTCAAAGTATTTATATGACAATGCGAAAGCACTTCTGATGACGAAGGACAAGATGACTATTCGCCGTGCTTTTGATGATTTAGACTATTTAGACCAGATAAATCCGGGTTATAAAGACGTGGCAAAATTACTTGACCAAGCACAGGCTTTGGGAACAGATCATGTAAATGTTTCTTTGAAAAATGAGACAAATATGGTAATTCCGTTGCGTTTGCAAAATGATTTATTAGATTTCAGCACAAACGGAATGAATGATAAATGGACAGTTTATCATACGAACAAGCAAAAAGGAATTACGTATGATTTTGGTGTCGTGGTAAATTTCCGCCAGATAAATATTACGCCAGAACAAATCAAGGAGAAACAATTTATCAAGGAAAAAGAAATTAAAGACGGAGTGAAAACGCTACTCGATTCCAGAGGAAATGTGGTAAAAGACAGCCTTGGAAATGCTATAAAAGTGGATAAATTCAAAACTATTAAAATTGATATCTATGAATTTACGCAGTTTAAAGCGGCGCAAGTTGCTGCCAAAGTAGACTATATTGATTACAGCACTAATCAATTAATTCAGACTTTTCCATTGGCTAGCGAGGTTGCTTTTGAGAACATTTACTCGACTTACCGAGGAGATAAAAGAGCTATTGAAGAAACTTATTATACTTATTTTGGTAAAAAAGCAGTTCCATTTCCTTCCAATGAACAAATGGTTTTTGATACTGGTGAAGATTTAAAATTGAAATTGAAAGACATTATTTACAGAAATAAAATTCGAAAATAATGCTGCATATTGTTTTAAAAAACAATTAAATCATAATAAATTAACACAAGTATTATTTATTCATAAGCAATTTTAGGTTAAATTTAGCGCAACCTAAATCTTACATCATGGATAAATTTACTATGTTATGCTCACTCCTACTGAGCATGTCAATTTATGCGCAGAAAATTGACAATTTTGAACGTATTGAAGTCGATGGCTTTTATACAAATCCTGTCTTCTCTCCCACTGGAGAATTTGTTTTGCTGACTGGCGAACATCTGAAAGGCGTTTATCTATTGAATTTAAAAGACAAATCGGTCAAGGAAATTTCAGATAAACCCGGAAGTGGCTACGGCTATTCTTGGGACAAATCTGGCGAATCATTTTACTTTAAAGAAAAAGCGGAAAAGGAATATTTCACGAATTCTAAGGTGATTAATTATTACGTAAAAGACAATCATTCTAAGAAAGCGACAGAAATTGACCACAATTATCTGCCTTCCTATAACGGCAAAAGTCAAATTGCTGTTTATACGAATTTATCCAATTTAAAAATTGAAGCAAAAGATTTATCAACTTCAAAAACTTGGACGGTGACTAATGAAGAAGGGCAATTTTACAATGCAATTCTTTCGCATGACGGTAAAAAAGTAGCAGTTCATAATGGAGCTGATATCTTTGTTTATGACATTGACGGCAATTCCAAAGGAAGAAAAATCGGAACTGGAATTGCTACGACTTGGACAGAAGATGACAAACATCTTATCGGATTTTTAGATGAAAGTGAAGACGGACATTCTGTGAGCAACTCTGAATTGTATCTTTTTGACGTGCAAAATGCGAAGACAAAAAAGATTACGAATACAGAAGTCATCGCAGAAATGTTTCCGACTATTTTTCAGGACCAGATTATTTTTTCGGATGACAAAACTGGGAGAATTTTTCAAGCAACTCTAAAAATCAATTAAGATGAAAAAATTTACTTTTATACTTGGTTTATTTCTAGCGACTTTGGGAATGAACGCACAAATTATTGTTATTGATCCAGGCCACGGATATGGCACGAGCACGAGTGATAATCCTGATGGGAGAACGGTCACAGAAATTGAAACTTCACTAGCCGTCGGGCAAAAAACAAAAACTTTAATCGACGGAAGTTGTACTTGGACGACTTATTTGACGCGAACCACGAATGTGAACGGCTGGATTTCTGTAAATCAAAGAGCTTTAATGTCAAATAATTGGAATGCTGACCGATTTTTAAGCATTCATTGCAATGCCGGTGGCGGAACCGGAACTGAAACTTTTTATTGCACGGCTGACGATACAGATACTGCGCCAGATATTGCATTTGCACAAAAAATCCAAGCAGATATGGTGACTCATGGTGTTTGGAATAATAGAAGATGTGTGGAAGACAATAGCTTTTTAGGGTACCATTTGGGAGTTTTGAGATATTCTTCTGCAACAGGTTGCTTGAATGAGATTGGCTTTGTTGATACAACTTCTGATGCAAATAAACTGAATAGTGACAGTTGGCGCGATAATTTTGCTTTGGCTTATTTCAATGCTTTGAAATCTAATTTGAATCTGACTTGCAGTGTGGCTTCTGCTCCGGGAAGTTTTACTTTGACTTTGACTCCAGAATGTGTCGGAACGGCGACTAGAAATAGATTGAATTGGACAGCTTCCGCAAATGCAACTGGTTATGATATTTACAGAAACGGTGCGCTTTACGCCAGTAATATCGCTGGAACACAATATTTGAATACCGCAATAACAGCCGGAACTGCTTACACTTATTACGTAAAAGCAAAAAATGGAACTTTAGGAACAAATAATTCAAATGGAACACTTTCTGCCACTGCAATAAACTGTAGCGCCACTCCAGGAAGTTTCACGGTAACTTTGACAGCAACTTGCAGTGGAACTCAAAGCGCCATTAACGTGACTTGGACAACTTCAAGCAACGCAACTTCGTATGATATCTACAGAAATGGAAATCTATATGCACAAGATTTGACTGGAAATTCTTTCTTGAATACATATTTGATTACTGCCGGAACTTCGTATACTTATTATGTTAAAGCAAAAAATGCAAACGGAAGCCTAAACAATTCGAATGGAACACTTTCAAAAACAGCAATAAGTTGCAGTGCAAGAATGGCAAATCCAAATGAATTTCAAGGAGAAATTAAGCTGTATCCAAATCCGAATAATGGAAAATTTACACTTTCATTGGGCAAACAAATTGAAAATTCTGCTAGTTACAAAGTGTATGATGTAACTGGTAAGATGATTCAAAACAAACAACTGAATAACAGCAATATAAATTCCGGAATAGAAGTTGATATTTCAAATTTTTCAGCAGGAATTTATATGGTAAACATTACTATTGACAACCAAGAATTTTCTAAAAAAGTGATTAAAAATTAATTTCATAATTCTAATCTAAAAGCCTGAAATCCTAAAAAGTTTCAGGCTTTTTCTTGGTTATAACTTTCGCAACAAATTGTTAAAAAATGTTATTTTATGAAAACCCTTTATTTTTTAATATACATTTGCACCAATGAATAATTACAAGTTACATACAACTTCAATCTCACGGACAACGGCAGCCCAAACTTCACGGGTTGTGCGGTCATAATTTATTTTATACCGCCAAAGTAAGTCGAGTCCGAATTATTTTATTCATTTTCAATTTTCACGTTTTGAAATTTTCAACCATTTTCTTAGGATTTTACCATCCTGAATACACATTATTATTTTTAAGATTTTCAGCTTTGGCATCTTTCCGGCCTTAGGTCTGTAGCTATTTTATGGAATAGGTCTGCCCTATTTTAATTTCCCACACGTTTTTATTTCCAATTATTTTTAATCAATCATACATTTCAAGATGAATGTATCCATTAATATTGCTCAAGAAGAGCACTATAAATTTGCACAAGAAATCTGCGACACAATGGAAGCTTCTGCTCTTTTGAGAGGAACTGGAATCGCCAAAAGATCTCCTGACTACATCCAGAAAAAGATGCAAAACCACGATGCCATCATCGCTTTAAAAAACGGAAAATTTGCCGGTTTCTGTTATATCGAAAGCTGGCAACACGGACAATTTGTGGCCAATTCTGGACTCATCGTGCATCCTGATTACAGACATTTAGGCCTTGCCAAAAAAATCAAAAAGAAGGTTTTCGAATATTCCCAAGAGAAATATCCTGGCGCAAAAATATTCGGAATTACGACGGGTTTGGCGGTAATGAAAATCAATTCCGATTTGGGTTACAAACCAGTTCCGTTTTCAGAATTGACAGCCGATCCAACTTTTTGGGCAGGTTGCAAAGGCTGTACGAATTATGATATTTTAGAAAGAAAAGAATTCAAAATGTGCCTTTGCACGGGAATGCTTTATGACCCAAATGACAAACCGGAAGAAATAAAATTCAATAAAAAAGTACTGACAAGATTGAAACAAATCAAGCAGACTTTCCTTAAAAAATAATTATGAAAAAAGTAGTTTTAGCATACAGCGGCGGTTTAGACACTTCCTTCTGCCTTAAATATTTGAAGAATGAAAAACAGATGGAAGTTCACACAGTTCTAATAAATACTGGTGGTTTCGACGAAGAGGAATTAAATGCGATTGAAAAAAGAGCTTACGAATTAGGAAGTACGAATCATATCAATTTGGATATCATCGACAAGTATTATGAAAAAGCAATCAAATATTTGGTCTTCGGAAATGTGCTAAAAAATAACACTTACCCACTTTCTGTAAGTGCCGAAAGAGTTTTTCAAGCCATTGAAGCCGGAAAATATGCTAAGAAAGTTGGCGCATCAGCCATCGCTCACGGAAGTACTGGCGCAGGAAACGACCAAATTCGTTTTGATTTGATTTTCCAAACCATTGCTCCAGAAATGGAAATCATCACGCCAATCAGAGATTTGAAATTGTCAAGACAAGAAGAAGTCGATTATCTGCAGAAAAATGGAGTAGATTATTCTTGGGAAAAAGCGCAATATTCTATCAACAAGGGAATCTGGGGAACAAGTGTTGGCGGAAAAGAAACGCTGACTTCAAATCTTCCGTTGCCTGACAGCGCTTATCCTTCGCAATTGCAAAAAACAGATCCTGAGAAAGTGATTCTGAATTTTGAAAAAGGCGAATTAATCGGAATTAATAATGAATTTGACAAACCAACGGCAAATATCGTCAAGCTAGAAAAATTAGCAAATGCGTTTGCAATCGGAAGAGATATTCACGTTGGCGACACGATTATCGGCATCAAAGGAAGAGTTGGTTTTGAAGCCGGAGCTCCAATTATCATTCTGAAAGCACACCATCTTTTAGAAAAACATACGCTCGGAAAATGGCAACAATACTGGAAAGAACAGCTTGGAAATTGGTACGGAATGCTTTTTCACGAAGGCCAATATTTGGATCCGATTATGAGAAACATCGAAGTTTTTTTGGAAGATACGCAGAAAACTGTTTCAGGAAAAGTAACCGTAACTTTAAAACCCTATCATTTTTCTTTGGACGGAATCGAGTCTGATCACGATTTGATGAACACAAAATTTGGCCAATATGGCGAAATGAACAACGCTTGGACGGCTGATGACGCGAAAGGTTTCATCAAAGTTCTCGGAAACGCACAATCGATTTATTCACAAGTAAATGCCATTGATTATGATTAAAGCAGGAATTATCGGAGGCGCCGGCTACACATCAGGCGAACTTTTAAGAATTTTAGCCAACCATCCAAATGTAGAAATCGATTTTGTTTTCAGCACTTCGCAAGCCGGAAAACCATTGACAAAAGCGCATCCAGATTTGATTGGAGAGTTAGATTTATTGTTTACAGATAGAATAAATCCTGAAGTAAATGTTGTTTTTTTATGTCTTGGTCACGGAAAATCGAAAGCTTTTTTGGAACAAAATAAATTTGCGTTACACACCAGAATCATTGACTTGAGCAACGATTTTAGATTAAATAACGATGCAAAGTTTCAATCTGATAATTTCGTTTATGGTTTGCCTGAACTGAATAGAAATAAAATCACAACAGCAAAATATATTGCAAATCCGGGTTGTTTTGCCACGGCGATTCAATTGGCACTTTTGCCTTTGGCTTTCGCAAATTTATTGCAAAATGACGTTCACATAAATGCCGTAACAGGAAGCACTGGCGCGGGAGTGCAACCAACGGAAACGTCACATCACAGCTGGAGAAATTCTAATATTTCGCATTATAAAGCTTTCGAACACCAACATTTGGCAGAAATAAAACAGAGTTTAAATCAATTGCAAAACGACTTTGAAAGCGAGATTTTGTTCATTCCAAATCGTGGTGAATTTACCAGAGGAATTTTCGCCACGCTTTATACAAAAACGGACAAAAACCTAGAAGAATTGATAGATTTATATCAAAAATTCTATGAAAATCATCCATTTGTAATCATTTCGAACGAAAACATAAGTTTGAAAATGGCGGTTCAGACAAACAAATGCATTATCAGTTTAGAGAAAAAAGGAAACTATCTTTTGGTGACTTCAGTAATTGACAATCTTTTGAAAGGCGCTTCTGGTCAGGCAATTCAGAATATGAATTTGATGTTTGGTCTTGAAGAAACCACAGGATTAAAATTAAAACCTAGCGGATTCTAAATCCTGCAAGGTCTTTTTTTGACCTTGTCGGTATTAATTCTCAAAAAGAAAGACCTACAAGGTTTTGAAAACCTTGCAGGATGCAAAACTATTAAAACAAAAAAAATGAGCTTATTCAACGTATATCCAATATATAATATCACACCAGTCAGAGCTTTAGGCGCCAAAGTCTGGGATGAAAACAACCAAGAATATTTAGATTTTTACGGAGGCCACGGGGTGATTTCCGTCGGGCATTCACATTCAAAATATGTCGAAGCTATCAAAAATCAGATAGAAAAAATCGGGTTTTATTCCAATTCGATTCAAAATCCTTTGCAAGAAGCTTTTGCCAAAAAACTTACGGAGTTTTCAGGCTATCCAGATTACAGCGTTTTTCTGTGCAATTCTGGCGCTGAAGCAAATGAAAATGCCTTAAAATTGGCTTCTTTCCATAATAAAAAAGTGAAAGTCATTGCCTTTGAAAAAAGCTTCCACGGAAGAACTTCAGCTTCGGTTGCCGTAACTGACAATCCGTCGATTGTCGCTCCGATAAATACCAATCACGAAGTTATTTTTCTTCCCTTAAACGAAATTGATTTGGTCAAAAAAGCGATTTCCGAAAATGAAATCACTGCGATAATCATCGAAGGAATTCAAGGCGTTGGCGGTTTAGACGAAGGAACGACTTCTTTTTTTCAAGATTTGGAAAAAGTCTGCACTGAAAACAATGTCATCTTGATTTTAGATGAAATTCAAAGCGGTTATGGCCGTTCGGGAAAGTTTTTTGCACATCAATATCACAATATCAAACCCGATATTATTACAATAGCCAAAGGAATGGGCAACGGTTTTCCAATCGGCGGATTGTTGATCAGCGATAAATTCAAGGCTTCGTATGGCTTATTGGGAACTACTTTTGGAGGAAATCACTTGGCTTGCGCTTCAGCTTTATCGGTTTTGGAAATTATAGAAAATGAAGATTTAATCGAAAATGTGAACCAACAATCGGCTTACTTTTTAGAAGCAATTTCTGAAATTCCAGAGATTAAAAAAGTCAAAGGAAAAGGTTTGATGCTTGGTTTAGAATTTGATTTTGACGTAACCGAATTGCGTAAAAAATTGATTTACGAGCAATTTATTTTTACCGGAAATGCTTCTCAAAAAAATCTTTTGAGAATCCTTCCACCTTTATCTATTACTTCAAGTCAGATTGACCAATTTACTGTAGGCTTGAAAAATGCGTTGCAATCAATAAAAATTACACAATGAAAAAATTCACTTCCGTAGATGATATTTTAGATCTTGAAGAACTAATTTCAGCTGCAAAAAAAATAAAGTCCGCTCCTTTCGAAAACAGTGAATTGGGCAAAAATAAAACGCTCGGATTATTGTTTTTCAATCCAAGTTTGAGAACGAGATTAAGCACGCAAAAAGCTTCCTTAAATTTAGGAATGCATTGCATCGTGATGAATTTAAATACCGAAGGTTGGTCGCTAGAATTTGAAGACGGAACCGTGATGGACGGCAACAAAGCCGAACACATCAAAGAAGCCGCGCAAGTGATTTCGCAATATTGCGACGTGATCGGAATCAGAAGTTTCCCCACGTTGACCGACAAAGAAAAAGATGAAGAAGAGCAAGTAATCAGTGCCTTTGTGAAACATTCTACGATTCCTGTGATCAGTTTGGAAGGCGCGACAGAACATCCGTTACAAGCCGTTGCCGACGCTTTAACAATCCAGGAATATAAGAAAAAAAGAAAGCCGAAAGTAGTTTTGACTTGGGCACCGCATCCAAAAGCGTTGCCTCACGCGGTTCCAAATTCGTTTGTGAAAATCATGAAACTTTCTGAATATGATTTGGTTATAACGCATCCGGAAGGTTATGAATTGAATCCAGAAATCACGAAAGGCGCGACAATTACGAATAATCAAGACGAAGCTTTTAAGAATGCTGATTTCATTTATGCCAAAAATTGGAGCTCGTACAATGACTACGGAAAAATACTTTCGAACGATACCAATTGGACAGTTACTTCCGAAAAAATGGCTTTGACAAATAATGCAAAATTTATGCATTGTCTTCCAGTCAGAAGAAATATGATTGTGACTGATGAAGTTTTAGACAGTGAAAATTCAATCGTAATTCCACAAGCAAACAACAGAACTTTTGCAACGCAAGCCATCTTGAAAAAAATCTTGGAGAATGGAAAATAAGCCTAAAATAACCATCGTAAAAATTGGTGGAAATATTATTGACAATGAAGAAATTCTGAACGGTTTTCTAAAAGATTTCGTTGCACTAAAAGAAGCAAAAATCTTAATTCACGGCGGCGGAAAAACAGCCACACAAATTGCAGAAAAATTAAACTTAAAACCTTTATTTTCAAACGGTAGAAGAATTACAGATAAAGCGATGCTTGATGTTACAATTATGACGTATTCTGGATTGATTAACAAGAAAATCGTCGCCAAATTACAAGCTTTAAACACCAACAGCATCGGTTTTTCTGGAGCTGACGGAAACGTAATTTTATCCAAAAAAAGAACTAATTCAGAAGTTGATTTTGGCTTTGTTGGCGATGTAATTTCAGTAAATAAATCGTTGATTTCAACTTTGCTTTCGCAAAATATTACGCCAGTTTTCTCCGCGATTACACATGATGGAAACGGACAATTATTAAACACAAATGCCGACACAATTGCTTCCGAGATTGCGATGGCACTATCAGAAACTTTTGATGTAAATCTGATTTATTGTTTTGAAAAGAAAGGTGTTTTAACCAATTCTGAAGACAATGATTCAGTTATTGAAATTTTAGATTTTGAAACATACCAAAGCTTGAAAGCTGAAAAAGCAATTCATTCTGGAATGCTTCCGAAGTTGGAAAACTGCTTTAAATCAATCGAAAATGGCGTGCAAAACATCAGCATCGGAAACCAAAACATATTGAAAGACAGCACCATTTACACCAAAATCAGACTATGAAAACCATCGACCAACTTACAACCGAAGCCATAGATTTATTAAAAAACCTGATTGAAACGCCATCATTTTCATCCGAAGAAAATAACACGGCAATTTTGCTTGAAAACTGGTTTGTTTCTAACGGAATTAATTTCAAAAGAGAGAACAATAATATTTGGGCTTACAATTTACACTTCGACAAATCAAAGCCAAATTTACTGCTCAACTCCCACCACGACACAGTTAAACCAAATGAAGGTTATACTTTAAATCCTTTTTCTGCATTAGAAAAAGACGGAAAATTATTTGGTTTGGGAAGCAATGATGCCGGCGGTTGCTTGGTTTCTCTGATTGCGACTTTCACATATTTTTATGCGTTTGAGAACCTTCCTTACAACTTGATTATCGCTGGAACTGCCGAGGAAGAAAGCAGTGGGCCAAACGGTTTGAACAGCATTTTAAAGCATCTTCCGGAGATTGAAGTCGCGATTGTTGGCGAACCGACAGAAATGCATTTGGCCATAGCCGAAAAAGGCCTGCTGGTTTTAGACATAGTGGTTTCGGGAACAGCAAGCCACGCTGCGCATCAAAATTTAGACAACCCGATTTATAACGCTTTGCCAGTGATTAATTGGTTTCAAACCTATGAATTTGAAAAAAAATCCGAAGTTTTAGGTCCAGTAAAAATGACGGTGACGCAAATAAATGCCGGAAAACAGCACAATGTGGTTCCGTCAGAATGCAGTTTGGTTGTCGATATTCGTGTGAATGATTGCTATTCGAATTCTGAAATTTTGGAAGTTGTGAAGCAAAATATTAATGCGAAAGTCACGCCGAGATCGATGCATTTGAACGCTTCTTCGATTGACAAAAATCACGTTTTGGTACAAGCCGGAATTTTGCTTGGAAGAAATACATACGGTTCGCCAACGCTTTCTGACCAATCGGTTTTGAGTTGCCAATCGATGAAACTCGGACCAGGAAATTCTTTGCGTTCGCACACGGCAAATGAATTTATATTTATTGATGAAGTAAAAGAAGGTATTGATTTGTATATTAAAATTATATCTAAATTTTTAAACCTAAATTAAAGCAATATGAAACTTTGGGAAAAAGGAATTCCGACCGACCAAAAAATAGCTATTTTTACTGTTGGAAATGATAGTGAATTAGATTTGGTTCTGGCAAAATACGACGTTTTAGGTTCAATTGCTCACGCCAAAATGTTGCATAAAATCAATATTCTGACGGAGAAAGAAACAACTGATTTGGTTGAAACTTTGGAAGAAATTTTGGTAGAAATTGAAAAAGGAAACTTTACAATCGAAGATACTTTTGAAGATGTTCATTCCAAAATCGAATATCTTTTAACCGAAAAACTCGGCGATACCGGAAAAAAAATCCACACGGCGCGTTCCAGAAACGATCAGGTTTTGGTGGACATTCATTTGTATTTGAAAGACGAGATCTCTGAAATCAAAAAGGGGACAAAAGAACTGTTTGATTTGCTGATTTCCTTGAGCAAAAAGTATGAAAATGTCTTGCTTCCGGGTTACACGCACCTGCAAATCGCGATGCCTTCTTCCTTTGGAATGTGGCTTTCCGCCTATGCTGAAACGCTGATTGACGATGTTGTTTTACTGAATGCTGCGCAGAAAATTGTGGATCAGAATCCGCTTGGTTCTGCGGCGGGTTATGGAAGTTCGTTTCCGATTGACAGAACTTTTACTACTAAGGAGTTGCAATTTGCTACCTTGAAATTCAATTCTGTTGCCGCGCAAATGAGCCGTGGAAAATCGGAGAAAACTGTTGCTTTTGCGATGTCAGGATTGGCTTCTACGGTTTCAAAATTGGCGATGGATATTTGTCTTTACATGAGCCAAAATTTCAATTTCATCAGTCTTCCAAGTCATTTGACGACGGGTTCGAGCATTATGCCACACAAGAAAAACCCCGATGTTTTTGAGTTGATCAGAGCAAAATGCAATAAGATTCAAGCGTTGCCGTATGAAATTACGTTGCTGACCAACAATCTGCCGAGCGGTTACCACAGGGATTTTCAATTGCTGAAAGAAGGGCTTTTCCCCGCGATTCAAAGTTTGAAATCATGTCTGGAAATCGCCAGTTTCGCCATCAAAGATATTCAGGTGAATGAAACGATTTTAGACGATAACAAATACGATTACCTTTTTACGGTAGATACTTTAAATGAATTGGTTACCGAAGGAAAACCGTTTAGAGATGCCTATAAAATCGTCGCAGAACAAATTGAAAACAATACTTTTCAATCACCAAAAGCGACGAAACATACGCATGAAGGAAGCATAAATAATTTATGTTTAGAGGAAATTGTTTTGAAGATGAAGGCAGAAATTTAATTAATTTGTGATGTTACGCGAAACCATAATATTATGTTAAAAAAATTAGTACTTTAGCAAAGTATATATCATTTTTTTAAGTAAATATCAATGGCAAATAGAAACTGTCTTAACTGCGAAAAGGAGTTAGTTGATGAATTTTGTTCTGGATGCGGACAGAAATCAGACACGCATCGCATTACCCTCAAAAATTTTATTTTTCACGATGTACTTCACGGCACATTTCATATTGAAAAAGGAATAGTTTTCACTGCCAAACAGGCATTAACACGTCCCGGAAAAGCGGCGCTTGATTATATTTCAGGCAAAAGAAAGCCTTATTATAATGTTTTTTACCTGGTTTTGATTGTATTTGGTCTGATACTATTCCTTAGCCACTTTTATGACGAAATTGATGTCTTCTTAGGTGGAGAAAAGGAACCTGAACGGACTTTTGTAAATGAAGCCAGTAGAAAGCTCGCTGGAATTTTTGACCACAGCAAAATCATTATTTTTCTGTTTGTTCCGTTTGCGGCGCTAAATAGTTTTATTTTATTCAGACGAAAGAAATTAAATCTGAGCGAACATGCCATTCTATCGGGAATGATATTGCTGGGCATGTTATTGATTTCTCTAATTGGACACATTCTTTTTTACGCCAATTTTATAATTGAATTCAATCCCACTTTTAGCGAAATATTTAGTTGGACTGTCACCGCACTTATCATTTTATACGTTGGATATGGCTACGTTAATGCGTTTAAAAAAGAATACTCTAAATTCGGAATTGCTTATAGAATTTTGCTATTTTTCACAATGCTTGCCTTTGAAATGCTCGTTTTGCTTTTTATCGCTATCGGTTTTGTTACCGATTGGAAATTTGGCCTCATCCACATAGATCCTTTTAGCTGAGAATTTTATTAAAACAATTTCCTATGAAAAATTTTTACAAAAAAGTACTGCCAATTATATTACTTTTTATTTCCAATTTTGGGTTTAGCCAGTCAGGTCAAATTCAAATTAAATTCATCGGAAACTGCGGACTTCACATGACTGACGGCCTGACCAATTTTTATATCGATTTTCCATACAAATCAGGCGCGCACAACTATATGGAATATGACCAATCAGAAATTGAAAACATAAAAGACAATGCTATTTTCATTTTTACGCACCGCCACGCCGATCATTATTCAGACAAAATACTAAAGAAATTAACCGGACAAAAATTTGATCCGTTTAATATCGAGGAATTGGAAAGTTTGGAAAAAACCGTACCTGATTTTGAAATTAAGGCGTTTAAAACCGAGCATAAAGTCTTCGGGATTTCCTCTAAGCATTACTCCTATTTAATTACTTGGCACGATAAGAAATTTTTCATTTCCGGAGATACTACAAACGCCGATACGATTGCACTTCAAAAAGATTTGGACTGGGCATTTATTCCAGCATGGCTTACTTTAGATGCAAATGAAAAAGGAATTAAGCTTTATGACGTAAGTAAAATGTTTGCTATTTATCACATTGGCCCCAATGATAAAATAACAAATGACGGGAAAAATCCAAAGATAAAGTTGTTGGATAAGCAAGGCGAAATCATTATAATTAATTATTGAAGTGATTTTGTTTCTGATGGTTAGTTTCTGAGGTGCTGAGTTGCTAAGGTTGGAAAGTTTTTTGGATTATTTTTTTAGGATACGGAAAACCGTAATTGTTGTGTTGGAGATTGTATTACTTTAGCGGGAAATTATATTCGCTGTATTTAGTATCTACTTTTTTATTATATATTGAGGATAATCAAATCAAATAAACGTAAACTGATGACACTGAAAATTCCAGCAAATAAAGCTATAGAAATACTCAAAAAGCGAAGGCTAGAAATTAACAATTCTACATTCGAACCAGAGGTATGGAAAGGAAAAACAGAGAATGACCTGAAAGAAATATTTGGAATCCTTGATGGAAAAAAATTTCAAATTAGTAGCATTCGTTTTACAACACCATTCACAGAAAAAAAATATGAAATTTTTGAAAATGGAAAAAGACAAGCAGAACAATTTTTAGAATCTTATATTGAACAAATAGAAGAATATTCCAAAATCAATCAACAAGAAATTGAAGAAAAAGATACTTTTTTGAAAATTGAAAACACGAAACTGAAAAGCAATTTCAGCGATTTATTGGGATACACGAAACAAATCGAAGAAAAAAGTGAGCAACTTCTGAAGGATGCCGAAAATAAAAATCAAAAAATTTCTACTTTACAGAAAAATACAGTTCAATTGACCGATGTTACAGTAAAAAAAGTTTTATACCTTATTTATCATCTGCCAATTGGAGAAGTCGTTACTGGTATTTCTATATTTATTGCGATTATTTCTTTTTCATTTTGGACCGGAATGACTATTCAAGATAATTCAAACAAAAGCGAACATTTTAATTTGAGCAAAAAAGTTATAACTCAATCTGACACTATTAAAATATTGATAGAAAATTTTAAATATCTGTCGGTTGAAAATCAAAAAGTAAAAAAAGAGTTAGATTCCATTAAAACATTAAAAAAACTAAATTAGTAAGAAACAAAGACGTTAAAAGTAGTTAATACAAAATATTATGAAAAAAATTATTTGGATTATTTTAATAGCAATAATATATTCTTCGTGCACCCCCATTACCAAAGAACCTCAAAAAACTGTCACAGAAATCACTTTAGATTCCATTAAATCCGAATATAAAATTGCAATCTTAGACATTGACAAGGAATATCATATTGTAAGTAATCGAGAAATTCTAAATAAATTATTTGCTGAAAATTTTTATATTTTGACAAGAGATAATCCCGCAATTTTAAAAGAATTGAATACTGCTGACAAATATTTCGAAATAATATATAAAAAAAATGATTCAGTAATAAAAAAATCAGTAAAAAAATTAGAGAAACTTCAAACTTCTCGCAATGAGAATCCGTTAAAAGTGAGAACAGAAATTGAAAAATCTTTATTCAAACTCACGATGCTAAAAGCCAAATTTTTTGATTCTTACCTTAATTCCTCAGCAATTATTAATTCTGTAAGGGATATTATTTACTTAAAAATAAATAATAAAAATGACATCAGAGATAAAAAAATAGTATTCTATAATGAAAAAACTCTACACGATTTTAATTTAAAATTGAACGAAATTGAAAATTTAAAAATTAAAAACAATGAAATTAGAGAAGAGATAATGAACTTACATTTAGATTAAGAGAAAAACATTATTTAAGAAAAAAAACTTCTAAAAACTAATATCATCCGCACTACTTCCATAAGTCGATGGCAGAGAATATCCAATAACCTCAAATAAACGCCCAATTGTGCAAAGTGCTGAATCGTTTGGTGCAGCAATGGCGAATTAATCTATTGACAGTAGTTTTATTAATTTCTGTAGCCTTTCCGTCATTGCGACGAAGGAAGCAATCTTATAATCAAAGTCAATATACATGATGTGATTGCTTCCTTCGTCGCAATGACGAGATGACGAAAAATAATTACAAAAACATTCTTCTAAAAATTATATCATCCGTGCTTCTTACATAAATCACAAATAAACACATAAATAACCCAGTTTACGCACCCCACAACCCCTCCTACTATTCAATCAACTCCTCCGGCGCGGTCATGAAGTAATCCCGCGCAGTTCAGCACCCCTCCGACGCGGTTGTGAACACCTCCTCCCTATTTCCTGACCGCAAAAGCGCGGTTCGCAACCCCGAATTTGAGGTCGCACAACCCCGACAGACCAGTCCAGAACCGCTCTCGACCAGTCAGAGACCGCACGGCTGGATTCTTGAACCCCGCGCGACCTGTTTGGCAGTAGTCGAGACCGCTATTTTTGACCTAAAAGACGCTACATTGGTTCAAAACACGGCTCTTAAGCTGCTAGAGCGAAGATTTGTACTGTAAAAAACTATCGATCGGGAATGCTTTATAAATTTTCTGGCGCCTCAGCTAAAGTTTTTTTATCTTTTCCAGTAAAATTCTTTCAATCGCATTAAAATTGCGAGTCTTTTACGCCTTGATATCTTCCTTCAATTAATATTATTTTTATAAATATCTCCAAAATTAAAGACCAAAAAAACGATATGCGTTTTTATAATCCATAATATCCGACAATCTGCGAAATCTTTGTACAAATTGCTATAACGATATAGGTATTCGTAAATTTGAGAAATACATATGAATTCAATTCAGGCACGCATTTTTATACGTCTTTTTTGAATTTCGGAATTCAATTTATGCAATCAAATACCTCCTCAGTTACCAAAAATCCGTATGTTCTTGCTTGGGCTTTTGGATTGATTTTTTACCTTTTAGAATACGCTGTCCGTTCTGCTCCAAGCGTAATGATTCCTGAACTTTCTGCCTCTTTTGACACTTCTGCCATTGGTACGAGCTCGATTATCGGCATGTATTACCTCACCTATTCTGTCACGAGTTTAGTTGCGGGAATTGCTTTGGATAAATTAGGCGCAAAATATCCGCTCTCAATCGGAACTGTGGTTGTTGGTTTGGGCTGTATTTTATTTTCAATTTCGAGTATTTATGGCGGTTATTCCGGACGATTATTGCAAGGCGCTGGTTCTGCAATGGCCTTTCCTGCTTGTGTTTACTTGGCTTCAAGAGCTTTTTCTCCAAGGAAATTAGCCACGGCAATTGGAGCAACACAATGTCTCGGAATGCTAGGCGGTTCTGCGGGACAATTCTTAATCGGACCCGCCATCAAAAACGGCTTCAGCCTTCCTTTCATCTGGATCGGACTCGGAATTTTAATCGTTACAGTCGGGATTTTAATTTTATATATTACTCCAAAAGAGGAAACAGAATTAGCTTCTCCAACTTCAGAAAAATCAGGATTATTGAGTCCGTATAAAATTGTTTTCACCAATCCGCAGAGTTATTTGTGCGGTGCGATTTCGGGATTATTATTTGCTCCAACAACCATCTTTGCAATGACTTGGGGTGTTGCTTTCTTCCAAAAAGACAGAATGATGCATTTTCAAACGGCTACTTTGGCAAGCGCATTTGTCGCTTTGGGTTGGGTTGTCGGCTGTCCGTTAATGGGTTGGATTGCAGATAAAATCGGAAGAAGAAAACCAGTTTTAATTGGCGGCGCGATTTTTATGATTTTGAGCCTTTTGCAATTGCTGTATTTGCCAGAAATATATCCAGCCTATATTTCCACATTTATCTTGGGAATTGCTTCTGGTGCGGCGATGATTCCCTATTCTGTGATCAAGGAAAGTAATCCTGACAAGGTAAAAGGAAGCGCGACCGGAGCCATCAATTTCTTGACTTTTGGCGTCACTTCCTTACTCGGACCTTTGTTCAGTTATTTGTATGGAAACACGTTGTCAACCGCTGTAGACAAAGAGATTCACTTTCAAAATGCAGGATTATTTTGGGTTGCTTGTATTTCAGTTTCGATTGCTTTAGCATTGATTCTAAAAGAAACTGGAACTAAAAAATCGGAATTAGTTTCCTAAAGTTTCCATTGCCGATAACATTGTTTTTTGCGCAAATAATTTTGGGTTTGCAAAACATACAGGAAATGTACAGAAGCCATAGACATATTCGGAATTTAGCGGATATCGTTTCGGGGGTTTGTAAAGTGGCGGAAATCAAAGCACAAAACTTTAATTTTGCATAAAACCCGCTATTTTGAAAAACCTCTGTTAGCTGGAGTCTTGATTATTTATCGTTGTAATGTCCCCAAAAGGCAAGAACAATAACAACAATTTTTTCATCCTCAACTCGATAAACAAGTCTATGTTTATCTGTAATTCTCCGTGACCAGGTTGCGACTTCGTAATGTTTCAATTTTTCAGGCTTCCCAGTTCCGGTTGTTGGATGTTCTCTCAGCTCATTCAAAAGTTTATCTATTTTGATGAGAACTCTTTTGTCGCCCGCCTTTTTTAGCTTTTCAATGTCAGAAATTGCTTCTTCAGTTAATTCGATCGAATAACTCATAAACCTAAAAATTGTTTCTGCTCATTTTGTGCTAGCTTTTTCGTCTTTCCAGAATCAGCCTGTTCTATTGATTTATCAATTTTTGTGATAAATTCATTTTCAGTTAATAAAGTTTGCTCATCTGATCCTCCAACTTCAAATCGAACTTTCATTTCTTCCAACAAAGATTTCAGCAAAGATTTTTGCTTTTCGTTTTTCGGATAAATTGTTATACTCTCCATTTTCTTCTGATTTAATAGTAACAAAAGTAACGAAAAAGTGGAAAAAATAGTACCTGTTAACAGCGAAGTTGAAAAAGATTACAGCTAACACTGATTATGACGTTTTACTTTTCGCTGAAAACAGAGCTGCAACCAAAAGCACTCCAGAACTCTCAAATCCTTTAAAAATAAAATACTCAACGAGTTTATTTGCACCCGTTCCGTGAAGGAAACGGACGGGCACAAAGAGATTTTTTGCGTTTGCTTGCACTAGAAAAAGGCTTGCTGTCAGACTAAATTTTTGAACTAATTATTTCAGAAGCTTAATCTGAATTAGTTTCCTAAAGTTTCGACTTTGCTTTTCAACGCTTCAGCATCAATTTCGCTGTGGGAAACATTGTAAACTGACTTTCCGTTCTTGATCAAAAGCAATTGTGGCGATTGGTGGATTACCTGAAACTTTTGGGCAATTTCATTCGAAATATCTCTGTGTTCTAATAGATCTAAAAAGTAAGGCGCAACTTCGCTGTCTTCCAAATTATATTCTCTTTCAAAATTCTTCAACGCCATTCGGCTGATACTGCAACGCGTGCTGTGTTTGAAGATTACGACAGGCTTTTCAGCAGATTCTTCTACGATAGCATCCAATTGCGTTATTTGTGTTAAAGCATTCCAATTTAGGCTGTTTTGATTCGTATCTTTATTATCGGATTCACTTGAATTGCCGAATAAACTGTTGAATAAACTCATAATCGTCAGGTTTTAAGACTTTTTGTCTTGTTTAGTTAGTAATAATTTCTCTTTTTAAGCCATTTTGTCAGATTTAACCTATTGGAACATAAATTGAAATCTCTTATATAAATTTAAAAAAATAATTTATGAACTTTAATAATTTTACCATAAAATCTCAAGAAGCGATTCAAAGAGCACAACAAATCGCTCAAAGCTATGGCCATCAGCAGATTGAAAACGAGCATATCGTAAAAGCAATTTTTGAAGTTGATGAAAATGTCACTCCGTTTTTGCTTAAGAAGCTGAACGTCAATATATCATTGTTACAGCAAATTTTAGACAGCACTTTGCAATCGTTCCCAAAGGTTTCTGGTGGCGAATTGATGCTGTCGCGAGATGCGAATAATTCATTGCTCGAGGCGTCAAATATAGCCAAAAAGATGAATGACGAGTTTGTTTCCATCGAACATCTTTTGCTTGCGGTTTTCCAATCTAAGAGTAAAATTGCCCAAATCCTAAAAGATCAAGGCGTTACCAAAAAAGGTTTGGAAGCTGCAATCGACGAACTTCGAAAAGGCGAAAGAGTGACTTCTGCTTCTGCCGAAGAAACTTATAATTCTTTGAATAAATACGCCAAGAATTTAAATGAATTAGCTAAAAGTGGCAAATTAGATCCCGTAATTGGTCGTGATGAAGAAATCCGTAGAGTTTTGCAGATTCTGACTCGTAGAACCAAAAACAATCCGATGCTTGTGGGAGAACCTGGAGTTGGTAAAACCGCGATTGCAGAAGGTTTGGCGCACAGAATTGTCGATGGCGACGTTCCTGAAAACTTAAAAGATAAAATTGTTTTCTCTTTAGACATGGGTGCTTTGATTGCCGGAGCAAAATACAAAGGTGAATTTGAAGAAAGACTGAAATCGGTTGTGAAAGAAGTGACTTCTGCCGAAGGCGATATTGTTCTTTTCATTGATGAGATTCACACTTTGGTTGGAGCTGGCGGTGGCGAAGGCGCGATGGATGCTGCGAATATTTTGAAACCTGCTTTGGCTCGTGGCGAATTAAGAGCGATTGGTGCCACTACTTTGGATGAATATCAAAAATATTTTGAAAAAGATAAAGCGCTTGAAAGACGTTTTCAGAAGGTTTTGGTTGATGAGCCAGATACTGAAAGTGCGATTTCGATTTTACGTGGAATCAAGGAAAAATATGAAACGCACCACCAAGTCCGAATTAAAGATGACGCGATTATTGCGGCCGTTGAGCTTTCGCAACGCTATATTACGAATCGTTTTCTTCCGGACAAGGCGATTGACTTGATGGACGAAGCGGCTTCAAAACTTCGAATGGAAATTAATTCCAAGCCAGAAGAATTGGACGTTTTGGACAGAAAGATTATGCAACTTGAAATCGAAATGGAAGCGATCAAACGTGAAAATGACGAGAGCAAATTGAAAGGTCTTGGAATGGAATTGGCAAATCTGAAAGAAGAACGCAACGAGATTTTTGCCAAATGGAAATCGGAGAAAGATATTGTGGATAACGTGCAATCAGCTAAATTGGAAATTGAAAACTTCAAGATTGAAGCAGAACGAGCTGAACGTGAAGGCGATTATGGAAAAGTAGCCGAATTGCGTTATGGAAAAATAAAGGAAGCGCAGGAAAAATTGGATCAATTCCAAAAACAACTGCAAGAAAATGAAGGACATTCTTTGATCAAAGAAGAAGTTACCAGAGAAGATATTGCGGAAGTTGTTGCAAAATGGACCGGAATTCCGGTGATGAAAATGCTTCAGGGCGAACGCGAGAAATTACTTCATTTGGAAGAGGAATTGCACAAAAGAGTCGTTGGTCAAGAAGAAGCGATTGAAGCTGTGAGTGATGCCGTTCGAAGAAGCCGTGCTGGTTTGCAAGACGTGAAAAAACCGATCGGTTCGTTCTTATTTCTTGGTACGACTGGTGTTGGTAAAACGGAATTGGCGAAAGCACTTGCCTCCTATTTATTCGACGATGAAAATGCGATGACCCGAATTGACATGAGCGAATATCAAGAAAGACACAGCGTGAGCCGTTTGGTTGGTGCGCCTCCGGGATATGTGGGATATGATGAAGGCGGGCAATTGACGGAAGCCGTTCGAAGAAAGCCTTATTCTGTGGTGCTGTTAGACGAGATTGAAAAAGCGCACCCTGATACTTTTAATATCTTATTGCAAGTTTTGGATGAAGGTCGTTTGACAGACAATAAAGGACGTTTGGCTGATTTTAAAAACACGATTATCATCATGACTTCGAATATGGGAAGCTCGATTATTCAAGAGAAATTTGAGAATTTGAAAGGCGATGTCGAAAGCGCCATTGAAGCTTCAAAAGTAGAAGTTTTAGGTTTACTGAAACAGACGGTTCGCCCAGAGTTTATTAATCGAATTGATGATATTGTGATGTTTACGCCTTTGAACGAAGGAAATATCAAGGAAATTGTCGGCTTGCAATTGAAATCAATTACGAAGATGTTAGCTTTGCAAAATATTACGCTTGACGCAACTCCAGAAGCTATTTCTTATCTTTCTAAAAAAGGATATGATCCGCAATTTGGAGCCAGACCTGTGAAAAGAGTTGTTCAGAAGGAAGTTTTAAATCAGCTTTCTAAAGAAATTCTTTCGGGGAAAGTGACTACAGATAGCATTATCTTGCTGGATAGTTTCGACGGTCAGTTGGTTTTTAGAAATCAAACGGAATTAGTAAACGAGTAATTTAATAGTTTAAATAATTGAAGGTCAGAAATAGTTTCGTGGTGTTCTGGCCTTTTTTTGTTTTATGATAAAATGTAAAGCGGATTTGGCGGATTTTATTTGCAGACAATCATTTCTTCAAACTTCTAACTTTTGCCTCTTGCCTATTTAACTATTGCCTAATTTGTTAATATTCTCCCTATGTATAAAACACTTATGGAGAAATTGGAGTAAATTTAATTACAACCAATATTAACTTAAAAATCAAAATATTATGAACTTAAAAAGAGTTTTTGGAACTATTCTCACCACGTTGGGAATTATCGGATTGATTTATGCGGCTTACCTTTTTTTAAATGTATCTGGCGGCCAAGGCTATAAATCATTAATAATCTATGGCATTCTAGGAATCGTTTTCTTTGTTTCTGGAATTGGGCTGATTAAAACTACAAAAGACGAAGCATAGTTTATTTACTTTAAAAACAATTATTATGGACCACAATCTAATCGTAAAAAACTACATCCAAATTGACGCCTCTCCTGAAAAAGTGTGGGATGTTTTAACTGACCCGAGATATATTCGCCAATGGGACGAGCTTCCAGAAGATTTTGGTGACGAAGCTGTAAATGCTGCGACTGAAATTGATTTTCCGGGCTATTCAAGAATGAAGGTTTCTAGTTTTGAACCAGGAAAAGTGATTCGCTACTCGTTGCATATTTCTGATTATACTTTGCAGGCGGTTACCGATGCAACTTATACTTATAAAATTGATGTAGATGAAAATGGAAAGACCTGGCTTAGTATTGAAATTGGAGATTTTTCAGTTTTATTAGAAAATGGGAAATTATATGAAGAGTCCACTATTTTTGGGAAGACGGCTTCGCAGAAAATTAAGGAATTGGCAGAACAGGATACTTATTTTGGATCTGGAATTCATTAGTTTTTACTCCTGAATTATTCAAATATAATTGATTTGGATTGTCGATGGAGTTTATCTTTTATCCCCTTTGGAGTAATTTAAAGGGGATTTTTATTTTTTAATTTGGAGTGTTTTTGGATTGTGAGTTTTCTTGGCTTTTGCCTATTGGTTATTAACTTTTATCTCTTGTTTATTCAACAATTGCCTAAACCAAAAAAAAGCCTAATCAAAATTGATTAGGCTTTTCTATGAAAAGAAGACTTTCGCCTTAGCGGGTACTTCTTTGTAGATAATATTGTTTGATGGTACGGATTCCGTTGTATTTTTTTCTTTTGAAATGGGCGACAACTATAGAAATACAGGCGCCTAGAGATATCAAAAAAAGACAAATGAAACCAGCTTTTATCGCGTAATCTTTCAAACCTATTAATGGACTTGAAGATTTTACAGCAATAGCGTAGCTAGAGACGGCGATACCAACAAGTCCTAGTGCTAAAATTCTTAATTTCATAAAATTGCTGTTTTGGTATTAATTATTGATTTGAGAATTAAACTGCAGTTCTCAAATATTCGTAGTCATTTTCGTGTTGGTGATCATAAGCAACTTCAAGAACGTCAATTTCATTATAAGCCACTTCATCATCTGTATCTTCAATAATGCAGATTCCTAAAATTTCAAATGGTCTTTCAATTTGCATGTTGTTTGCCTCAATATACTCCAATGCAACTTCGTCGAAGTTTTTTGAATTTAAAACTAACATTACGCTGTCAGTCAATTCATTTTCAATGATAAATTCTTTGATGCTTAAAAGGGTGATTTGATTTTTCATAACGTCTGGTTGATTTAAGTTGGCAATCTTTGTTTTGGTTCTTTTACAAATTTGGCTTTATAATTCGGTTATGAACTTCTCAGAAGTATTAAATTTTATGTAAAAAATTATTAAAATATTGTTAAAAAGGGTCATTATTTCCTACTATTTATATATTAAAAATTATGTTTATAGAATTACCATTTTTAACAATTCTGAAAAGCGATTTGAGGCTGAAATTTTTGTTCAAAAATCTTTACTGCTTATAAGTTAATTTTAATAAAAAAGTAGACCTGTTTTGGCACTTCACTTTATTATATTTGCACTCTATAGAAGAAAAAGCAACCTTTTACTTTTATTTCCATCTAAACAAAAAACAAAATATTCAATTTATGAAAAAGCTTGCCTTAAGAACATTAGCCATCGTTTTATTTATATCAACTTCATTAGTTTCTTGCAACAATGATGACGGAGGCGAAACTATTATATTAAAGACGTCCTATTTGACATCAGTTGAAGGTCCGGTAACAGGTGCTTTGAACCAAGACATTACTTTAAATGTGAAATACACCGCTGAAAATGGCTGTGGTGCTTTTAACAAATTTGTAGAAACTCAAAGCGGTACTACAAAAACAATTCAAGTACAAGTGAAATATGTTGGAGATAATTGCGGTTCGACACCAACGGAAGTAACTTCTCCTTATACATTTAATGTAAACCAGCCGGGAACTTATACTTTTAAATTTAAAAGAAATGCTTCTCAATTTATCACGCATGTGGTCACTGTAGAATAATTTTATTTTTTCAAGCAACCTTTTACAGATTTAAACATCTTTGAAAAAACAAAAAACTAACACTATGAAAATCTTTTCAAAAGCATTATTGCTACTATTAACTATCGTTTCAATTTCAAGTTGTGATTTAAGCAGTGACGACGAGCAAACCTGCGTTTATTATGAAGGTGCTGCAACAACTGCAGTAACTGGACCTGATACTGCAGCTGTGAATGAAGAAATCAGTTTAAACGTTTCTTATTTAGGAAGAGTTGATTGTGGTACTTTTTATCAATTCTATGAAGCTTCTGATGTTAATGATGTAAATACAATTACTATCACGGTAAATACCAAAATTGAAAGCTGTAATTGTGGCACAGCGAGTACGACCAAAACTGTAGTTTACAAATTCAAAGCACTTTCTGCAGGAGTTTATAAATTGAAATTCAAAAAATCAAATGAGCCGAACGATTTTATCTTAAAGACAATCACGGTAGCGTAATTAAAAGAAAAACACTTGAAAAGCATCAGAAATTCTGGTGCTTTTTTTATTTGCGGTAATTTGGGAAAAAAGAATTTTAGGCCTAATTTTACTTTTATACAATCTAAAGATGAACATTACAATTTCGAATAAAAAGATAACGGCAACAATCAATTCAAAAGGTGCTGAACTTACTTCACTAAAAAAAGACAATCGCGACTATATGTGGCAAGGCAATCCTGAATTTTGGGGAAAGCACTCGCCTATTCTTTTTCCGATTGTGGGTACTTTAAAAGACAATTCTTATACTTTTAACGAACAGAAGTTTGAACTTTCCCGTCATGGTTTTGCCCGTGATAATGAATTTAAAGTTGTTGAATCTTCAGAAGACAGTGTTGTTTTTCAGTTAGTTTCATCATCTGAAACATTGAAGAATTATCCGTTTGAATTTGAGTTGAATATCATTTATACTTTGGAAGAAAATCAATTGAAGATTACTTATGATGTAAAAAACATTGGTACTTCAAAAATGCCTTTTTCCATCGGAGGACATCCTGCTTTTGCCTTGCCAGAAAATTTTGAGGATTATTCGTTGCTTTTTGAAAAGCAGGAAATTTTGAAAAGCTTTGCATTAGAAAATGATTTGGTTTCTGAAAAAACTAATGTTTTTGAATTGAAAGAAAAGCAATTTCCTTTAAAGTATGAAACTTTTGAAAACGATGCTTTGATTTTTAAAACTATGGAATCAAAATCTATAGAAATTTTAGAAAAACAGAAACCTTTGCTTCGCTTTTCATTCCAAGATTTTCCAAACTTTGGAATTTGGACTAAAACCGATGCGCCTTTTATTTGCCTTGAGCCTTGGCTGGGATATTCTGACACTTCTCAATCTAACGGAAATCTATTTGAAAAGGAAGGAATTCTTATTTTAGAATCTGATGCAAATCATCAAGCTTCTTTTTACATTGAAATTCTTTAATTGCATCCTTAAAATAAACATTTACAATCTCTGAAATGAAGTAATATGCTGCTATATTTGAATACATTATAGCTAGAAAATATGACAGAATTCGAAAAGCAATTTCAGGAAATAAAAAATTATCTCGCTTTTGAGGATTTTAATCTTCTGACAAAAAGAATAATTGATCTTACGCTTGATACTGAAATCATTTCATTTTATCAAAAAACTGCTGATTTGCTAGATTGGCTTGATCAAAATGAAAACAACATTGAACAAAAGAAACAGCGATTTGAAATTATTCTTGCAGAATTGCATCAAGTTTTAAGTACAAAAACAATTCCAGAGAAACAGCCAATTGTGATTGCCAAAAGTTTAAAAAAGGCTTACAATGCCGGTTTTGCTTTAGGACCAATTGATTTAGAATTGCACCAAGGTGAAATTTTAGGCTTGGTTGGTGAAAATGGCAACGGAAAAACGACTTTGCTTCGACTGCTTTGTGGCGAACTTCATGCGACTCACGGCGAATTAAACTATAATTTTGATTTTGAAGATCAGTTTGAATTGCGAACGAAACTGGTTTATATTCCGCAACGAACTGGCACTTGGTATGGTTCAATGTTTGAAAATCTGCAATTTACAGCTTCAAGTTATGGCTATAAACCTGAAGAAAACAAACTGATTGTTGAATTGACAATTGCTCGATTAAACTTAAGAAAATACAGAAACCATCGCTGGAAAGATTTGTCTTCTGGCTATAAAATGCGCTTTGAATTGGCACGAATGCTTTTGCGAAAACCAAAAATTCTGCTAATTGACGAACCTTTGGCCAACTTAGATATCTTAGCACAGCAAACAATTTTAGAAGATTTCAAAGCGATTGCAAAATCACCTTTTCGACCAATTGGCATTGTTTTAAGTTCACAGCAATTGTATGAAGTGGAGAAAACATCTGATCAGGTTATCTTTTTGAAAAACGGAGTTCAGAAAAATCTTCGTGAAAAAGCTGTGGCGAATGGTGAAGAAACCATTGAAGAATTGCAACTTGTGATTGAATTTGAAAGCGAATGGGATCAGAATCAGTTAAATAACGCTTTTTCAGAAAAATTAATTTCCTTGAAATTCAACGGTGGCACTTACATTGCAACTTTTTCTTCCGATTTTAGTTCGTTTGATTTCTTGCGAATTATTACTGAAAAACAAATTCCGTTGCATTATTTCAGAAACATTTCAAAATCAACCCGAAGATTCTTCGTTTCTTAAAACTTATTCTTATGTTCAAAAATATACAAGATAAATTACTGATCAGCAATCCGTTGCTTTGGAACTTAAAAATTGTTCCCTTTGCATTTATTGCTTTGTGCTTTCATATCATTTTCTTCGCCATCGGCTATATTTCTGGTGAAGTTGACTTTTCAGAAAAAAACTATCAGAATTATGATTCTGGAATCACTACAGGAATCATTGTCTTTTTCAGCATTGTAGTTTCGATTTTGGTCTTTATAATTTGGCTGGTTTTATATTCAAGAAACAATGCGTTCAAGTCCTTTTATCCAAAAAACAACTTCTCTTTATTTAAAGAATTTCTATACATTTTATTATTCTGCGCTTTAAATTGCACTTTTACGTTGTCTTATTTTGCTGCGAAAGATTTAAGAATGCGAAATTATTACACAGAAAAAGAAGTTATTAAAAAGCTTGAAATATTGAGCCTGTCTTCGGTTTTCATCGATGGCGCCTTTGAAGAAAGCGGTTATGTAAACATCCAAAAAAACGGACAAATGATTACGGAACAACGCGATCATTTTTTTTACAAAAACAGAAAATATAGCTTAAATTCATTGATGAACAAAGAATTGCAGAGCCAAACTTCTTTTAATAATCACAAAGATTCTATTTTAAGAGCAAGGGTCAAAGGCTGGCTTTATGACAACAAAAAAGATTCAGTAAAATGGGTTTTTGATGCATTCATGAAAATGGCTAAACAACATAATCTTAAGTCAAATATTACAGCCGAAAAATGGTTTGAATTGGTTTATGATTATCCCGAATTCACAAAATATACAGTCATTGGTCCCGGAAAAAATTATACAAATTATGCCAATACTACTGGAATTGAAGAACCTGCTGAAGCATACACAACGACAGCTGTCGATTCTAATACAATTGCCGGAGAATCTGTGAAGCAATTCTATTCGAAATATTACGTTCCTTTTGATTCCTTATCATCGGCTTATCGCGACATTTATAGAGCTCAAGAAAATCCCACGATCGATCTCGATTCGATTTACATCTTTTTATATGTATCAATCGCATTTTCAATCTCCATCTTCTCCTTTAAAGTCACTTCGGGAAGAAATTGGCTGATTGCATTGGTTTCACTGGGAGTTACCTCCATCATTATCGGAATTTTCTCTGCAATGAGTGGCGGTACAACATTTTTTATACTTTACCTGCTGGTGTTTTTCGGACTTCTAGCCCATTTCATTATCACGCTGACTTCCAAAAACGGCAAGGGAATTTCAGGAATTACCTTGAATCAAATTCTTTGGCTTTTTCCAGGAGTTTTGCCCACAATTTATTATTTTATTTTAGAAATTTCGCGCTCATCCGTGTCATATTATGACCAACTAAATTATGTAAACGGAGTAGAAACAAGAGAATCTTACACAAAAATTGTTTGGATGGAAGATCATTTTCCAGAAATGATGCTGTTCAATATTGCCTTTTCGATACTTTTCATCTTTCTATTTTCGATCCAGATCAAAAAATGGAAAGGCATTGCCGAAGATTAGTTTTTCTTGAAGCGAATGGCTTGGGCTTTTTCAGTAAACGCATTTCCCGCTGGAGGCAATATCTTTTGTTCTGAACCCCAGAACAAAAGGATATTTGCCACCATCGGGGCTATTTGAGAAACTAATTGATTTTTTGGAAACACCTGAACGATTGCCTGCCAACAGTAACTTTAACCTTCAGTACTATTTTATTTTGGAAATTTCGGAAGTGTTCTGACATACAAATTTTCAACTTTCGTTCTTGCCCAATCTGTTTTTCTTAAAAAAGTCAAGCTAGATTTAATACTCGGATTTTCAGTAAAACATTTGATCCTGATCATTTCGCCCAAAGTATCGAATCCGTAAAACTCCACAAGCTGTTCTAAAATTTTCTGAAGCGTGATTCCGTGTAGCGGATTATTTTGCTGATTATTTTCCATTTGGCAAAAGTACGAAATTCATAAATTACTCTAAATTTATACTTCCATAAAATTAAAAAATGCTAACTTATCATTATATTTTAAAATCATGGAAAACACTTCAGACAAAAATCCAACAACAATTTACCTGATTCGTCACGCTGAAAAACAGGACGATACAAAAAATACCGATCTTTCTTCAGAAGGTTATGAAAGAGCAGAAAATTGGAAAAAATACTTTGAAGAAACGACCATCGATGCTTTTTATTCCTCAGGATTTCAGCGCGCACGTCGCACTTGCCAACCAATTGCAATTTCAAGAGACAAAGATATTTCGATCTATAAAAATCATTTGATGGATTTAAAGAAAATCATCGCTGAAAACAGAGGGAAAACGGTTTTGATCGTGGGACACAGCAACAGAATACCAACATTTGTAAATACACTTTTAGGCGAAGAAAAATATCCAGAAATTTTGGAACCTGAATTTGGAAATTTGTATATAATTAAAGAACTTGACGGCCAAATTTCAACCGAATTAATAGTTCCAATAATTAAACAAAATGCTTCAATTTAGCTTCACTCCTTTTCCGGTTTTAGAAACTCAAAATCTTATTTTAAGACAAATTTCTCCTGATGATGATCATGAAGTTTTTGAGCAAAGGTCAAATCCTGAAACGATGAAATTTATTCCAAGACCTTTGGCTGAAACTATTGAAGACGCACAAAAGTTTATTATAGAGTGCAATTCCTCCATTGAAAAAAATGACCTTATCAATTGGGCAATCACTAAAAAAGAAGACAATAAATTAATCGGAATGATTGGCTTTTTCAGACTCCAACCCGAAAATTTCAGAGGCGAAATCGGTTATATATTAAATCCAAATTTCCACAGAAAAGGAATCATGAAAGAAGCGCTCGATGAAGCTTTAAAATATGGATTCGAAGATTTACATTTTCATTCGATCGAAGCTGTAATTGATCCTCGAAATATTGGCTCAGAAAAATTATTGCAAAAAACAGGTTTTTCAAAAGAAGCCCATTTTAAAGAAAATTTCTTTTATAAAGAAGAGTTTTTAGATACCGTAATTTATTCCCTTTTAAAAAGTAATTACAAATAAAAAACCGCCTAATGACAAGCGGTTTTTCCAAACTAAAAACTAAAGCAACTATCCTAAAATTTCATTCCCACGCCTAATCCGATAAGCCAAGGATTTATATCTACATCAGCTGGAATGCTTAAATCTGAAGCTAAATTTGACGCGTCAACAGTGATATCCGAGTTTAAAAAAAGCTTTTTTACATCTGCATTTACAAAAAATGTATCAGTAATCATCAAGTCAAACCCTACTTGAAATGCATATCCAAAAGAATTTTCATATTTGATACCTTTCACAACACTTCCTTGTTTTTCATTGTAAAAAATCGTGTAGTTTACACCTGCTCCAATGTAGGGTCTGAAAACTTCTTCCGTCAAAAAGTGATATTGAAGTGTCAAAGTTGGAGGCAAAAGATAAACGCTTCCCAAATCAATATTTGCAGAAGTAGGTCCGCCAATCGCCGAAATATCAGAACCAATTGTCCTTACTTCATGTTTTGTAGTTCCTAGAATTAATTCAGCGGTGATATTTTTTGTAAAGAAATAAGTAAAATCTAATTCAGGAATTAAAGTATTCGAGATATTTACATCGCCACCGATCACACCAATATTTGCACTCTCATCAGGAACAACGCCAACACCGCGAACACGAACTTGCCATCTTTTAAAATTTTCGGTTTTATTTTCTTGTGCGTTTGTAAAATTTACGCTCAATAATGACATCGCCATCATTGCAAAAACTATTTTTTTCATCTTATTTTGGTTTTAATTATGAGTCAAATTTAGGAAGCAACTCCAAGCTAAAAACTGACAAAAATCATAGTTTTAAGATTTTTTTATGGTAGAATTTTTTAACGTACATTGCCGTTTCATTATATTGTTGTTACATTTGCAATCCTATGCTAAAAACCATAAACATATTAAATAAAAGAGCCCGATTCGATTTTGAAATTATCGAAAAATATACGGCTGGAATCGTCTTAACCGGAACTGAAATAAAATCTATACGTTTAGGAAAAGCAAACATTACTGAAAGTTTCTGCGAATTCAGCGACGGTAATGAGCTTTTTGCCATCAACATGTATATTGAAGAATATGCCTTTGGAAATCAATTCAACCACAAAGCCAGAAGTGAACGAAAACTTTTATTGAACAAAAGAGAGTTGAAAACGCTGGCAAAAAACGTTCAAGCAAAAGGATTGACAATTGTGCCACTAAAACTTTTTACCAATGAAAAAGGAATGGCAAAACTAGATATTGGACTCGCAAGAGGTAAAAAAACCTACGATAAACGAGAATCTCTGAAAGAACAAGATACCAAAAGAGACCTTGACAGAATCAAAAAATCATTTTAATTAAAATGATTTTTTTTTACAAACAAAAATGACTAAATTTGTCAAGACAATAATAAACATTTAAAATGAGAATACTTCTTAAAAATGCAAGAGAAAAATTAAATTTGAAAGTTCGAGAAGTTTCACAATTGACAAAAATTGATCAAGCTTTAATCAGCAAATTCGAATCAGGAAATAGAAAACCGACTAGAGATCAAGTTATTAAACTTGCAACAGTTCTTGAAATTAATTTAGAAACGTTGATGGTTGCTTGGCTTAAAGAAAAAATTCTTTATGAAATTGGAGATGATGAATTTGCTTTAAAAGCGATACAACTCGCCGAACGAGAAATTCGATATCAAAAAACATTTAAAGTTAAGTTCTCCAATTCTTTGCAAAAAATTCTTGATGAAATTGATGATTTAAAAGCAAAATTAGACAAGTTTCGAGAGTTTGATAGTTATAGAATTACTCAAGCTTTAGAACTTGAATATACATTTGAAAGTAATAGAATTGAAGGAAATACACTGACTTTAAGAGAAACTGATTTGGTGATAAATGAAGGTTTGACCGTTTCAGGCAAAAGTATGCGCGAACATCTTGAAGCCATTAACCACCAAGAAGCCATTGGTTATATCAAGCATTTAATGGAGAGAAATTCAATTTTAAATGAGCGTGAAGTTTTATCAATCCACAATTTAATTTTAAGAGGAATTCATCCAGAAGATGCAGGAAAATATCGAAAAGTTCAAGTGATGATAAAAGGTAGCACGCACATGCCTCCGCAACCTTTTATTGTTCCAAAACAAATGGAAGATTATTTCTTTTGGTATGAAAACAATAAAAGTTCTCTTCATCCTGTGGTTTTAGCGGCAGAAATGCACGAACGCTTGGTCACAATTCATCCATTTATAGATGGAAACGGCAGAACTTCGAGATTAGTCATGAATTTGATTTTACTTTCTCATGGTTATATTATTGCCAATATAAAAGGTGATTATGACAGCAGGATGCAATATTATCAAACACTAGAAAAGGCGCAAACCACTTCAAGCAAAGAAGATTTTTTGCTTTTTATTGCGCAAAATGAGAAAGAAAGCCTAGAAAGATATTTGAGCATAATTGGTCAATAAAAAAGTCCTGCGAATTGCAGGACTTTTTGTTTAATTTTTATTTTCTAATAAAGGTACGAATCTAAATTCTCCAAATTCGTGCTTTTCAAATTGCGTCTCATTTTTGCGAATCAACATCGTCATGATTTGATGCTCTTCCCCTACGGGAATTACTAACCTTCCTCCTATTTTTAGTTGCGCCATCAAAGGTTTTGGAATAATCGGAGCTCCGGCTGTAACGATAATACTGTCAAAAGGTCCATAATTCGGAAGTCCTTTATAACCGTCGCCAAATGACAAATGTTTTGGCCTAATTCCTAGTTTTGGCAATAGCAATGAAGTCGTTTTAAACAATTCATTCTGTCTTTCAACGCTATAAACTTTTGCTCCCATAGTATATAAAACTGCAGTTTGATAACCAGAACCTGTTCCAATTTCCAAAACTTTATCGTCTTTTTTAACTTCTAACAATTGCGATTGGAAAGCGACTGTGTAAGGTTGCGAAATAGTTTGGCCAGCTCCAATCGGAAAAGCCTTGTCCTGATAAGCATAATCTTCAAAACTAGAGTTCAAAAACAGGTGCCTTGGAATTTTTTTAATCGCTTCTAAGACATTTTTATCAGTAATGCCTTTCTGTTCTAAGACGGTTACTAATTGATTGCGAAGTCCTTGATGTTTGGCTGTATCTTTCAAAATTTGGAGGAATTAATTTTGGTAAAAATAAGAAAGTAAATGCTATTTCAAATATCGAATTTTATAAACTTCGGAACTTTTAATCTTATAAGTTTACGCAAATAATCTTATTTTTGTGGAAAATACATTTATATGCTAAAAGTTGGAGTATTAGGTGCTGGCCATCTAGGAAAAATTCATTTGCGTTTATTACAACAATCTGAAAAATATGAATTAGTAGGCTTTTATGATCCAAACCAGGAAAATGCCGAAAAAATAGCCAAGGAATTTGGTTATAAAAAATTCGATACCATAGCCAAATTGATTCACGCCGTTGACGTGGTTGATATTGTAACTCCAACACTTTCACACTACAAATGTGCCAAAGTTGCAATCAAATCTGGCAAGCACGTTTTCCTTGAAAAACCAATTTCAAATACAGTCGAAGAAGCTGAAGAAATAATTGCTTTAGCAAAAGAATTCAACGTTAAGGGTCAAGTCGGCCACGTCGAAAGATTCAATCCTGCGTTTAAATCGGTTAAAGATTCGATCCAAAATCCGATGTTTATTGAAACGCATCGTTTGGCTGAATTTAATCCTCGCGGTACTGATGTTCCTGTGGTTTTAGACTTGATGATTCACGATATTGATGCTATTTTAAGCGTTGTAAAATCAAAAGTCAAGAACATAAATGCAAGCGGTGTTTCTGTAATTTCTGATACTCCAGATATTGCAAATGCCCGAATTGAATTTGAAAATGGCTGTGTTGCTAATTTGACTTCTAGCCGAATTTCTTTAAAAAACATGCGCAAATCTCGCTTCTTTCAAAAAGATGCTTACATCTCAGTAGATTTTCTTGAAAAGAAATGTGAAGTTGTGAAAATGAAAGACGCTCCTGAAGTTCCAGGTGATTTTGATATGATTTTGCAAAATGCGGAAGGCTTAAAAAAACAAATCTATTTCGATAATCCAGACGTTGAAAATAACAACGCAATTTTGGATGAATTAGAAACTTTCGCAGATGCCATCAATAATAATACGACTCCAATCGTGACTTTAGAAGACGGAACTGAAGCGTTGCGAGTTGCTTATCAAATCATCGATTGTTTTAAGAAGTAATTCAAAAATAAAACCATCGAGAAATTAAGTGACATAATTTTTAATTTTTCTTAATGGTTCAAAATATTTCAATTTTTAAATCTTTTAATAACTAAAAATGAAAAACATAGCCGTAATCGGAGCTGGAACAATGGGTAACGGAATCGCCCACACTTTCGCGCAAAGCGGATTCACAGTAAAATTAATCGACCTTTCAGAAAAATCGCTGGACAAAGGAATGGCAACAATTGCCGGAAACTTGGACAGAATGGTGTCAAAAGGAACCATTTCTGAAGACGATAAAATGAAAACCATCAGCAATATCATCACTTATACAGATATAAAAGACGGTGTTGTTGGCGTAGATTTAGTGGTGGAAGCCGCAACCGAAAACGTAGAATTGAAACTGAATATTTTCAAGCAATTAAACGAAGCTTGTTCCCATAACACGATTTTAGCAACCAACACTTCTTCGATTTCAATCACGCAAATCGGAGCCGTTGTTGCTCATCCTGAAAGAGTTATCGGAATGCATTTTATGAATCCAGTGCCGATTATGAAATTGGTTGAAATCATCCGTGGTTACAATACGTCTGACGAAGTAACCAAAACTATCATGGATTTATCTGAAAAACTTGGAAAAACTCCGGTTGAAGTAAACGATTATCCAGGTTTTGTGGCCAATAGAATTTTAATGCCGATGATCAACGAATCCATCGAAACTTTATACAACGGAGTTGCAGGCGTTTATGAAATCGACACGGTAATGAAATTAGGAATGGCGCATCCAATGGGACCGTTGCAATTAGCCGATTTCATTGGCCTTGACGTTTGTCTTGCGATTTTAAATGTGATGTACGAAGGTTTCAAAAATCAAAAATATGCTCCTTGCCCGCTTTTGGTGAATATGGTTCGCGCCGGAAAATTAGGCGTGAAATCTGGCGAAGGATTTTATGATTATGCTGAAAATAAAAAGGCTGAGAAAGTAGCGAAGCAGTTTATTAAGTCGTAAAATGGAAAGATTTGTAGATAATCAAGATACTTTCGACTTTAAGACTTTATTTTTTTGGAGCGAAACATCAGGAATAAAGTAAACCATATTCCCGCTTTCCACAATATCCTTTTTTGTTTTTAAAGAAAAAACAAAAAAGGATATTTGCTCCAATCGGGGCTATTGAAAAACTTTAGGCCTTTTTTAAACGCCAGTTTCCCAATGTTTGCGATAAATCCTGCAAGGTTTTCAAAACCTTGCAGGTATTAAAAACATCTTGAAAATAACCAAACCTACAAGGTTTTGAAAACCTTGCAGGAAACTTTAAACTAAAAGATTTTGGCAAAAATAATTCCTTTCAAAGCAGTCAGACCAACCCGCGACAAAGTCAGCTTGGTAACTTCGCGTTCTTATGACGAATATTCCCCGGCAGAATTGGCTTCGCAGTTGGATTTTAATCCGTTTTCATTTCTTCACGTTTTAAATCCGGCTTACGTCAACCAACAAAAAATCGGACTTGAAAAAAGGTTTAAACTCGTTGCGCAGAAATACAATGACTTTAAGGAGGAAATAGTTTTGATAAAAGAAGAAAATCCTGTTTTTTTCATCTACGAAATCCAAACCAAAAATCAGACTTTCACCGGAATTATTGCTGGAACTTCCATCGAAGATTATCAAAATAATGTCATCAAAAGACACGAAGACACTTTGCAATATCGTGTGGAATTATTCAAAGATTATCTTCACAGAACTGGATTCAATACCGAACCTGTTTTGATAACATATCCTGACAATCAAGAATTAACTACTTGGATTTCAAATAAAAAGCAAACCGATTCGCTTTATGAATTTTCAACAACCAAAAGAGAAAAACACATCCTTTGGAAAATTGAAAACGAAAAGGAAATCGTTTGGCTTCAAGAAAAATTCGATGAAATTGGCGATTTATATATTGCCGATGGACATCACCGTTCGGCTTCGGCAGAATTATTATACGAAGAAGACAAAGCTTCTGGAAATGAAAACTTAAATTATTTTATGAGTTTTCTAATTGCCGAAAGCAACGTAAAAATATATGAATATAACAGAATTATTAGAGATTTAAATGGCCATTCGAAAGAAGGATTTCTGAATAAATTATCTGAAAGTTTTTGGCTTAAAAACAAAGAACAAGAACTTTGGAAACCTACAAAAAAATTCGAATTCGGAATGTATCTTGATGGCGAATTTTATTCTTTGACATTGAAAGACGAACACAGTTTTACTTCAGTTTTAGAAAGTTTAGATGCGCAAATTTTATACGAAAAAGTATTAAATCCAATATTAGGAATTGAAGATTTAAGAAACGATGAAAGAATTGATTACATTCCTGGAAAACAATCCATTGTCACGATAAAAGAAGTTGTCGATGAAGGTGAATTTGAATTAGGATTTATGCTTTTTCCAACGGATATTTCTGAAATAAAAGAATTGGCCGATAACAATTTGATTATGCCTCCAAAAAGTACTTACATTGATCCAAAGTTTAGAAGTGGATTGGTGGTTTATGAATTATAATTTAGAAACACAGACTCAAGAAATTATAATAATTTTAAAAATTTCTTAAATCTGTGTTTTAAAAAAATCCAAAAAATGTCAATAAAATCAAACTTACTCGAAATAAAAGCAACACTTCCTGACAACGTTATGCTTGTTGCAGTTTCAAAAACAAAACCAGTTCCTGATTTGACAGAAGCTTATGAAGCCGGCCAACGTATTTTTGGAGAAAACAAAATCCAAGAAATGTCCGAAAAGTTTGAACAAATGCCAAAAGACATTGAATGGCACATGATTGGTCACGTCCAAAGCAATAAAGTCAAATTTATGGCATCATTTGTGAGTTTGGTTCATGGCGTTGACTCCTTGAAATTATTGGAAGAAATTGATAAACAAGCTTTAAAAAACAATAGAATCATCGATTGCCTTTTGCAAATTCATATTGCCGAAGAAGACACAAAATTTGGATTAGACGAAGCTGAATTAAACGATTTATTACAATCTGAAACCTTCAGAAAACTAAAAAATGTAAAAATTAAAGGCTTGATGGGAATGGCAACTTTTACTGAAAATCCAGCACAAATCAAGAAAGAATTCCTACATTTAAAATCAATTTTTGATAAGATTTCTGTTGAAAATTCTGATTTTGAAATACTTTCAATGGGAATGTCTGGCGATTATCAGTTAGCAATTGACTGTGGTAGCACAATGGTTCGGATTGGAAGTAGTATCTTTGGAACTAGGTAAGTTTTTATCCGAAGAAATAATTATGAGCCTGCAATTTTAAACCTTAAACTTTAAATATTTTTGTACGCAATATTAGACATAGAAACAACCGGAGGCCAGTTCAACGAAGAAGGAATTACTGAAATTGCTATCTATAAATTCGACGGACACGAAATTGTCGATCAATTTATCAGCTTGGTAAATCCTGAAAAACCGATTCAGCCTTTTGTTGTAAAACTTACCGGAATCAATAATGCAATGCTTCAAAGCGCTCCAAAATTCTATGAAGTGGCAAAGCGCATTATTGAAATCACTGAAGATTGCGTTGTCGTTGCTCATAATGCGCAGTTCGATTACAGAATTATGCGTACAGAATTTAATCGTTTGGGTTATGATTTTCAGCGTAAAAATCTTTGTACCGTTGAATTATCAAAAAAATTAATTCCAGAACAGCCTTCTTATAGTTTGGGAAAATTAGTTCGAGCACTTGGAATACCAATGGCTGACAGACATCGTGCTTCGGGTGATGCTTTGGCTACTGTGAAATTATTCAAGATGCTTTTGGATAAAGATTTAGAAAAAGAAATCGTCAAAACTTTCATTAAAACAGAAGTTGAAAAAGGACTCGCTCCAAAATTATTAGACATTGTTTCTAGACTTCCTTCAACAACTGGAATTTATTATATCCACAAAGAAAACGGTGACATTATTTATATTGGAAAAAGTAAAAATATAAAAAAACGTGTCAATCAGCATTTTACAGGAACTTCAAGAAGAGACAAGAAAATACAGACCGAAGTTTTTACAGTAACTTATGAAGAAACTGGAAGCGAATTAATAGCTTTATTGAAAGAATCAGAAGAATTGAAAGTGAATAAACCTATTCATAATCGAGTTTTAAGCAAGGCTGTTTTTCCTTTTTCAATCTATCAAAATATAAATAAGGAAGGTTATTTAAGTTTAAAACTTCAAAGAACTGACGCTAGAAAAAAGGAAATCGCTTCATTTGCAACCCATGTCGAGGGACAAAGCGCTTTGTTTAAAATCACCGACAAATTTGTGCTTTGCCAAAAAATCAACCATTTGGAAGCTGTCAAATCTCATTGTTTTCCTTTTGAGTTAAATCAATGCAACGGCGCTTGTATCAGCGAAGAATCTCCCGAAGATTACAATATTCGTGTGGAAGATTTTTTATCAAATAATGAATATCAAAATCAAAATATCATTGCAATTGACAAAGGCAGAAATTTTCAAGAGCGAAGTGCTGTCTTGATTGAAAATGGTATTTTTCAAGGTTACGCTTTCTTTGATTTGAATTATCAAGTCAATAATATTGAGATTTTAAGAAATATTATTACTCCGATGAAAAATACTCGTGACACCAAAAATATCATTTTGAGTTATCTTCAAAAAAAGAAAGTCTATAAAATCATATCTTTTTAAGACTTTTAGTAAATTTGATAGCATACCAAAAAAATCTAATTTGAAAATCACCATACCAGAAAATCTTCGCAAAAAGCTTCACGAAATAATTTATGAAGCCGATACGCCCATAGGAAAACTTTTTGATATCATTCTTTTGGTACTCATCATTTTAAGTATTGTTGCTGTTATGCTAGAAAGCATGGCTTCAGTAAAATATTTATATGGCGAAGAACTAGCAATAATAGAATGGGTCATCACCATATTTTTCACTTTTGAATACATTGGCAGAATTATAGCTTTAAAACAGCCGCTAAAATATGTTTTCAGCTTTTATGGGATCATTGATTTACTGGCGACTTTACCAGGTTATATCGACTTGGTTTTCCCTGGATTGCACTTTTTAGTCTTGATTCGTGCCGTTCGTTTGTTACGCGTTTTTAGAATTTTGAAACTGGTACATTTTGTCGGAGCTTCCAATCAGCTGGTTGTTGCTTTGAAAAAAAGCAGGTTAAAGATTGCGGTATTTCTATTCAATGTCATCGTTTTGTGTATTATTTTAGGGACTTTGATGTATATGATTGAAGGTCCAGAAAGTGGATTTACAAGCATTCCAACCAGCATTTATTGGACAATTGTGACTTTGACAACTGTTGGTTTTGGAGATATTACACCAGAAACGCCTTTTGGTCAGTTTGTCTCAATGATCATCATGATTTTGGGTTACGGAATCATTGCTGTTCCAACTGGTTTGGTTACAGCAGAATTTATGGCAAGAGATAAGGTTCAAGAAAACACACAATCCTGTCCAAATTGTGGCGCCGACAAACATCGAGATGATGCTATTTTTTGCTACCACTGCGGACATACTTTAAACGGATAATGAAATATTTAATTACAATTATAGGGCCGACGGCAATCGGAAAAACGGCTTTAAGCATAAAACTGGCCAATCATTTCAACTGCGAAATCATTTCCTGCGATTCCCGTCAATTTTTTAAAGAAATGGAAATCGGAACAGCAGTTCCTTCCAAAGAAGAATTGGCTTCCGCCCCGCACCATTTTATCCAAAATAAATCCATTTTTGAGAATTATACCGTTGGAGATTTTGAGAGAGAAGCAATTTCAAAATTAGATGAGTTGTTTAAAATGAACGATTATGCTATTTTAGTCGGCGGTTCTGGATTGTATGTGAATGCCATTTTAAAAGGATTTGATACTTTTCCGGAAATCAATGCTTCTGTTAGAGCTGAGATAATTTCCAACTATGAACAATTCGGAATTGAATATTTACAGCAAAAGCTTGAAGAATTAGATAAAAATTACTTTGATACAATTTCCAGAGAAAATCCTCAGACTTTACAAAATCCACAGCGTTTGATGCGCTTTGTAGAAGTCTGTATTGGAAGCGGAAAACCTTATTCTTCCTTTTTAAACCAGAAAAAAAATATTCGAAATTTCACTCCAATAATTATTGGTTTGGAAGCTGAACGACAAGAAATGTACGACAGAATCAACCTGCGTGTCGACTTAATGATGCAAGCCGGATTATTGGAAGAAGCTAAAAAATTATATCCAAATAAAAATTTGAATGCTTTGCAAACTGTAGGTTATAGAGAACTTTTCAGTTTTTTGGATGGAGAATTTACGCTTGATTTTGCTATTGAAGAAATTAAAAAAAATACTAGACGTTTTGCCAAAAGACAATTGACTTGGTTTAAAAGAACTGAAAACACCGAATGGTTTGATTATAAAACAGATACAATAAAAATTATTGATGCTATGGAACCACAATAAGACCTCTTTTAAAGCAACCTATTGAAAAGTATTGTATCTCATAAAAAACAAATTATGAAAAAACTTACTTTTTTATTGTTCATTCCTCTTTTATGTGCAATGACTTGCGATGATGATCCATGTGACGATAATGTCAATTATATTATTAATTACGATTTGGTCAAAGTAGAGAATAATCAAAAAAATTACAGTATTGGAGATACTTTATGGTTAGATGCCGTTGTCTCTAGAAATCAGATTCTGCAAAATAGCAGTCAATCGAGTCATGATCTATTTATTAAAAATGAAACGCTTTCTTATAACTTAAACATGTTCAAGAGCTCTAATTTAGGAACTGACTATCAAGTTTATATCGACTCTGATAATTTAATTTCAATTAAAGGAAATGCTATAAATAATTATTTCACATTGGTAAAAGAAGATGATACCTTTGTAAACAAGACAGGAATCAAATTAACGGAATCTGGAAGTTTCAGGATAAATGTAAATGACATTTCTTCATATGGAAGTGGTGGCTGTCACTTAGCAACACAAATCCAAACCAGAATCTTGAATTCTGACGCAGAAGATTATTATAATTTTAATGTTCAATAAAAAATGCCAATAGCTCCAAATTTCACTTCAATTTTCAGTAAAAACTGGGAAATCAACTTCACGCAATGCACGCCAAATGGTTATTTGAAATATACTGATTTGTGCAATTTACTTCAATTGACGGCTGGTGATCATGCTGAAATTGGTGGAATTAGCTTTACAGATATGCAAGAATTTCATCAAGCTTGGGTTTTGAGCAGAATGCGTCTTGAAATTGAATCGCTTCCTCGTTGGAAAGATATTGTAACCGTGAAAACTTGGATTATATCTCTAGAAAATTCTCGTTCAGTAAGAGCTTTAGAAATGCATGTTAACGGAAAAAAAATAATTGGTTGTGAAACTTTTTGGGCAGTTTTTAATACAAAATTACGTCGACCAGAAGCTTTGGCTTTGCCACATGAGCATTTTGAAAAGTATACCGAAAAACTTTCCACAGAAGAAAGGGTAAAGAAAATTGATCTTCCAAAGGAAATGAAAACAGTAAAGGAACGAAAAGTAGTTCTTTCAGATTTGGACATTGTCAATCACGTCAATAATGTAAAATACTTAGAATGGTGCTTAGATTTAGTAGATTCAAAATCTATTTTAAAGCAAAAAATAAAAAGTATCGACATGAATTTCATGAAAGAACTGATGTTTGACGACAGTGTTTCTATTGAAGAATTTTCTATGCAAAACCAATCGGTCTATTCTATTTTAAAAGATGGAAAAGCTTGCTTTGGATTAGAATTAGATTGGAAATAAAATAATTAGCACATCAAATTTCTACAAAATAAAAAAGCTCCGATTTCTCGAAGCTTTTTTTATGTAATTTATTCTGAAACCTTGTTCTTTACGACAAGTCTGAAACCTTCTCCGTGAATGTTTAAGATTTCTACATCTTCATCTAATTTAAGATATTTTCTCAATTTAGCGATGTAAACATCCATACTTCTTGATGTGAAATAGTTGTCATCTCTCCAGATTTTTGTCAAGGCTAATTCTCTTGGCATCAAATCATTTTCGTGAACAGCAAGCATTTTAAGCAGTTCATTCTCTTTTGGAGATAATTTAATTGGCTCTTCTTGTTTGAATGTCAAGAATCTCAATTTTGAATTCAAGTGAAAACCTCCAATTTGAAATTCAAATTTAGTGTTGTCAGATTTGCTGTCAGAAGCTTTTCTTTGAATAATTGCTTTGATTTTCATCAATAAAACTTCAGAATCGAACGGTTTGTTCAAATAATCGTCAGCTCCAACTTTATATCCTTTTAGCACATCTTCTTTCATCGATTTTGCTGTTAGGAAAATCAAAGGAATATCTTTGTTTTTTTCTCTAATTTCTTTGGCCAAAGTATATCCGTCTTTGTAAGGCATCATAACGTCTAGGATGCACAAATCAAAAGTATCTTTCTTGAATTTCTCGAAACCTTCCATCCCGTTTTTAGCCAGAGTGACGTCAAAATCGTTCAGATTTAAATAATCTTTTAAAATTGAACCGAAGTTGGGATCGTCTTCGACTAAAAGGATTTTCTTGTTTACATTTTCCATAGCTTAATTTATTAGTGGTAATTTTATGATAAAGGTACTACCTTTCCCTTTCTCACTTTCTACAAATATTTGACCATTATGGTCGTCAATAATTCTTTTTACGTAAGCCAGACCTAAACCATGGCCTTTGACATTGTGCAGGTCGCCAGTATGTTCTCGATAGAATTTTTCGAAAATTCTTTTCTGAGCCACTTTGCTCATTCCCTGTCCTTGGTCTTTTATTTTGATAAGGATAAAATCTTTTACATTTTCGGTGTAAATATCAATTATCGGAGTTTCTGGCGAATATTTTATGGCGTTGTCAAGAACGTTTACAATTACGTTAGTAAAGTGAACATCATTTAACAATGTCGTTGTTCTAGTGGCGTTAAAATGCGTATTTATAGCTCCTTGCCTATCTTCAATAATCAAGTTCACATGTTCTACTGCATCTTCAACAATCGTGTGAACGTCGATAGGCTCTTTATTAATTTCAAGTTCCTTTTTTTCTAATTTTGAAATTCTCAGAACGTTTTCAACTTGGGCATGCATCCTTTTATTTTCATCCCGAATCATTTGCAGATAGCGGTGTACTTTTTCAGTATCTTCAATAACTTTTGGATTTTTAATAGCATCCAAAGCTAAATTTATCGTTGCAATTGGTGTCTTGAATTCATGTGTCATATTATTAATGAAATCGGTTTTGATTTCAGAAATCTGACGTTGTTTTATCAACTGATTTAAGGCACTTGCATAAGCAATGATGATAATCAGCGTAAATGTGATTGACAAAACCGTGATGCTAATCAATTCAGAAAATAAAAACTTCTTCTTTTCGGGAAAACTTACCAGCAATTGAAATTTGCTTTTTCCATCATTATCTGTAAAAATAGGAGTTTGAAAAGTTGAATTTTTATCAAACTTAAAATTATCAGATCTGATTTTTGTTGCTAGGCCATCACTATAAATTCCGAATTCAAAAGGCGTTTTTACTTCATATTGCTTTAATTCGTCTTCCAATAATTTGGATAATCTTTCTTTTGAAATTCTATCTTTTAAAGGCTTTGTTTCTGCAATGTCTTTCAAAAACATGTCATACTGGACTTTGTCGAGTATATCCATACTTCCTGATTTTTCAATCGTCACATCAGGAACCGTGTTTTTTTGAATCGCTGAGTTGTCAATTCGGTTTCCAGAATAAATTTCTGTTTTTCTTTTTGCACTGAAACTTTGTGCTTTTCTGACAGAATCTTTTTTCTTATCAAAGAACGAAAGGTTAACATTATAATCTTCTGCAATAATATTATTTGAATAAATTACTGTTTCATTGGTCACTTTATTCTTTTGAACTAAGACAAAGTCAAGAATTTCACTACGATCAGGAGCTTTTCCAATACTATCTTGCAAGATATTATACTGATTTAAAAGTGTATAAGTTTCTTGCTGCTTTAACTTCTCTCCTACATTGCCGATAACCTGCTGTACGTGATATTTAAATTGCTCTTCGTTATTTTTGAAGGAAGTGTTAATTAGATATAACTGTACCATTATAATTCCTATCAAAGATAGGCTCATCAATACGACCAGTAAGCGGAACAATGTTTTATTCATCGAAACAAAATTAACATTTTAACATTTAAACAATAAATACATTAACCAAACATTAACATCTAATTGCAAAATTATTGATTCCTTAAAGTAGAAATTATTTTATCCGCAGTTTTTTGTGCATCTTCAAGAACTATGTTCTGAATTACGAAATCACTGAGCTTCATTTTCTCTTCATCTGTCCACTGATTTTTCATTCTGGCTTCAATTTCTCCTCTAGAAGTACCGTCCCTTCTCAGTACTCTGTCTATTCGTACTTCTTTCGGAGCTGTGACTAAAATTATTTTATCACAATCTTTGTAACTACCGCTTTCAAAAAGAATAGCCGCTTCTTTAATCACGATTGGAGAATCTTGGTGCATTTTTACCCAATTAGTAAAATGAGTTTTAACTTCTGGATGAATTATGCTGTTTAGTTTTGTAAGTTTTTCTGAATTATTAAAAACCAAAGCTGAGAGTTTTGGCCTATTTATTTTTTCGTTTTCAATTATATCCATTCCGAATACTTCAATAACTTTGCCAATTATCGTCTCTGAGTCCATTAACTTTTTAGCTACTGTATCAGCAATATAAACAGGAATTCCCTTAGATTCAAAATATTTTGCAATGGTGCTTTTGCCACTTCCAATTCCTCCGGTCAGACCTACAATTTTTGTCATGATAATTTATTTAAAAAATAATTCTGGGAAAGCTATCTGTGGTTTCTTTTTCAGGATAATTATTTTCCAATATGATTTTATAAAACCAATTCCATAACCGTAAAACTGCATCGCAACAGCAAAAACAGATAGACTTCCGATCAATAAATTTTTGTTTTGTAAAGTTGCCGTGATGAAAATTGCAATAAAATACAATCCATATAAAGCTAGAAAAATTTCAAATCCTAACAATAATAATACAATTGAAAATACAAATCCAATAAAAAAAACGGAAGGGAAAAAATAAGTCAGCTTATTATATTCGGGATACCAACTGTTTAAAATTGGTCTTGCTTTTCCGAATTTATTCACTTGTTTATAAAATTTTGACCAATCGATTCTTCGTTTATGGAAAACAAAAACGTTGGGAAAAAGTTTTGTTTCAAAGTTCATTTTCCATAACCTGATTGACAAATCTGGGTCTTCTCCTGGATGTATATTTCCAAAACCATTGCTTGCTTCAAAGGCTTTTTTTGACAATCCCATATTAAAACTTCGTGGCTGAAATTTGTCAATTTTTTCTGATCCGCCTCTGATTCCTCCTGTAGTAAGAAAAGAAGTCATTGCAAAATTAATGGCTTTTTGAATATTTGTAAAACTATCCGATGCATTATCTGGACCTCCAAAACAATCTGCAAAATTTTCTGAAAGTGCTTTTTCTGCTTCTGACAAATAATTTGGGGGCAAAATACAATCTGAATCTAATATCAGGAAATAATCTCCTTTGGCATTTCTCATTCCGAAATTTCTAGAGTCACCAGGACCCGAATTTTCTTTGAAATAATAAGAAATATTTAATTTACTGCGATATTCATCAATTACATGTGAGCATGGAATTGTCGAGCCGTCTTCAACAATGACAATTTCAAAGTCACTTAAATAATTTTGCTTTGCGAGACTTTGCAAAAGTTCTTCAACTTCATATGGACGGTTATATACGGGAATTATAAAGGAAAAATTCATAGCTTATTTTAAACTTTAACAAAGATAACCTTTAAAAATAAATCTGCTATATAAAAAAAGCCACCCGATTGGGTGGCTTTAAAATTATTGATTAAGAAATTATTATTGCTTAACCACTTTTATTGTTTTAACTTGATTGTCAACAGTTACTTTCACTAAATAAGTTCCAGCAGATAAGTTAGACATATCAACGTTAGCTTCAGTAGCATTCAATGATTTATTGATTACTTGCTGACCAACTAAGTTAAACACAGATACATTAGTCATGTCTTGAGTGTAAGACAATGTCAAGATATCTTTAACTGGGTTTGGATAAGCTCTGAAAGAAGCATTGTCAAAAGATGGAGCACTTAAAGATGCATCATAAGCAGAAATTTGGAAATCTCCAGAAGTACCGTTATAACCCCATACTCTTAATAAAACTGTTTCACCAGCAGTAAGTCCTGTCATTACAACTTTAGAGTAATTACCATCTCCATCATCAGCATTACACAAAATTGAAACTAGTGCAGCACAAGTTCCTCTGTATGCTTGTAATCCTGTATCAGTTAAAGCTGTACCTAATACTGTCCCAGTTTCTGCAGTCAATGTTCCTGATGCAGGAGCAATTACAGAATACCAAACATCACTACCTGAAGTTGCGAATCCTGATTCATCACAAGTTGGTATTGGATCAGCAGTATTTCTAGTTGCACTAGTCGTTGTTCCTTGTAATGGATTAGTCGCAAATACTGATCCAGCAGTCAAAACAATTGCACCTGTACAGCTATCATTTGCTGGAGCTGGTGGAGCTGGATATGCACATAATGTGTAAGTAAGAGCGGAAGTTGCTGTAGAAGAAACAGAAACATAATAATTTGTTCCTGCAGTCAAAGCTAAGTTAAATGTAGTTGAACTACAGCTAGTATTAACTCTTGTTAGGCTTCCTGGTGTTCCTGTGTAGATAGAGATATATCCATTTCCTGTACCAGAAACTACAGTTCTTCTAAAGAAGTAGACACCTGTTGTAGCTGGTGAAAATGTATACCATACATCAATATCAGTAGCACTACAAGCATAATCAGAAGAATGGGTTGCTGAAACTGTTGTTCCTGCAAGACCATTTGCACATGCAGATGTAGGAGATTCTGTCAAAACCGCAGCATTAGCAATTAAATCATTTGCTGGCGGTGGTGGAGATTGATAAACACAAAGTGCAAAACTAAGCGTTGAAGCAACCGTAGAAGAAACAGAAACATAATATTGTGTTCCTGCAGTTAACGCTTGATTAAAGCTAGTTGATGTACAATTAGCGTTTAATCTTGTCAAGCTTCCTGGTGCTCCTGAATAAATAGAAATATAACCATTTCCAGTACCAGAAACCACTGTTCTGCTGAAACTATAAATTGTTGTTGTAGTAGGTGTAAATGTATACCATACATCTGCGTCAGTCGTACTACAAGCATAATCAGATGAGTGACTAGCAGAAATTGTTGTTCCTGCAACACTGTTAGCGCAAGTTGAAGTAGGTGATTCTGTCAAAGTTGCAGCACCTGCAATTAAATCATTTGCTGGAGCAGGAGGTGACGTAGTTACACAAACAGTAAATGAAGTTCTTGTATCAGCTGTTGCTGTATAAGTATATATTCTAAAGAAATAAGTATTTCCTACAGTCAATCCTACTAAATTTACAGGAGAATCTGGAGTATCTTGACATACTAATGAAGTTCCTCCACAAGAATTAAATACTTGAGTTACAATATCCGTTGCTCCGCTAACATTTGTTGTTACTATTGTATGAGCAGTAGCCGTAGCTACAAATTTATACCAAACATCATCATTAGCAGTACCTGAACAACCAGCTAAACTTTGTGTAGCACTAATTGTTGTTCCAGAAACTGAAGTTCCACAAGTTGTAGTAGCAGATGGAACTAAAAGTTCTGCATTTGCACAGTCGTCATTTGCTGGTGGTGGTGGTGGCGTTCCTACGCAGATATTAAATGTATTGAAATTGTTTGCATCAGCACCCCAACCATAAATTCTTACGTAATAAGTAGTTCCTGCAGTCAGTCCAGTCACGTTATATGTTTCTGGGTCGCTTGATCCTGTAAGAACCAATGCACCACATCCTCCAGTACCATTATAAACACCAATACCCATGTCTACAGATGTTCCTGCTGTAGCTACGATATTTGTCAACGAAATTCTGTGTGCTGTTCCTGTAGCTACAAAACGGTACCAAACATCATTGTTTGGCGTACCGCTAACATCGTCAGCTTGAGCAGAAGCAGTTGCTCCATTTGTAGCGCCAGCTGTAGCAGCGCCACAAGCAAAATCAGCATTTACAGTTAATGCAATTGCATTACTACATTCATCATTTACTGGAGGACAAAATGTAAGCGTTAAAGCAGTACTTGTCAATGAACAAGTTGCATTTTGCCCATTTTCAGTTGTAATAACAACTGGGGTTGCAAGTGCATAAGGTCCAAATCTGTAAGTACCAATAGCAGTAATTTCTTGAACATCACCAGCTTGATCATCATATGCATATAATGTTGTTGCACTTCCCAAATTTGTAAGAGTTAAATCTACAAAAAATTGTGGCGCATTAGCACAGTTTGAAACAACTGCATAAGTTGCCGTTGGAGATGTACAAGCATTTTCTGTGATATCAAGTGTATAAGCTGTTGTTTGAGGAGTTGCATTTGTCGAAATTACAAAGTAGTAAGTTTGACCAGCAGTTACAGGAAATTGAGAAATTGTTCTAACAGCAGTACCAGTACTTGCTGCACCAGCCAAACATGAATTACCAATATTTGCACAGTTGCTATAAACAAAGATACCAGAATTTGCAGCAGTTGGTGTAAGAACTATCTTTATACTACCTGTAAAAGTAGCTGTATAAGCATATACAACCTCATTTCCATTTAAATAACTAGAAGTTGTAGTACAACCAGTTGCACCAGGTGAACCATCAATTATATCTCTATAATTTGCTGTATCATCAGTTATAGTGTATGGAAGACCTGTTATATTAATTGGAGCAGCACATGTTGAGCCAACCGGAGGTGCTGAAATAGTTGTAAATGAAGTTTCAGTACATCCACTAGCAGCACCAACTGCATTATAAGGTGTAACTGTCACATAATAAGTTGTAGAATAAGCTAATGTACCTAAGCTATAAGTTGTAACATTTCCAACATCAATATTATTAGCAATATTATTTGCTCCTGGAGAAGTTCCAGCAGTAACTCTATAACCTGTTGGAATTCCAGTTGCTTGAGTCCAAGTGATACTTGAGGCGATAGCCACGTTTGTAGCCGCTGGCGCAGGAGTTGTCACAGTTGTGCAAGCGGGAGCAATCGTTGAAACTTGGTTGATTGCAATATCATCCAAATAAATATCCCAGTCACCTGCTAACCAAGTAAATAAGAAACGAAATTTAGCATCTGAACCTGTTGGCAGACTTGCCCCAGGAATAGTAACGCTTTTTGTGGCACAAGTATTAGCTGCAACGTGATTTGAATCATTGATAGTCAAAATCGTTGTCCAAGTCGTACCATTGTTTGTAGAATACTGAACCTGGATATTTCCCCATCCAGCTACAGTTGCAGTTGTTGTATTCCAATCTTCAACCTTATATTTAAAGGCAAAAGTTAAATCTGTTCCATTAGAAAGTCCAACTTGGTTTGGAGTCACCAAAGTTCCAGTAGCACTAGTGTCATAGACATTGTCTCTAATAGAATTTCCTGCGCACGATTCAGCGGCAGCAATTGTTTTTGCGCCCGTTTCGGTCCAGCCGGTGGGCATTGTCGTTGAGGCATCGAAATTTTGGTTAATGCTAATTTGAGCAAAACCAAAAGAAGATACCAACAGCAACATCATGAGCGTAATTTTTCTCATTTTATTTTAGTTTAGATTAATAGGCGCAATTTATAAAATAAAAGTTAAATTCTAACAAATTATTAACGGTAACTTAATTAACGTTAAGGATATTTTTTAAATTTTAAAGAGATTTTATAAGAATCATTTTCTCAAAACATTTAAAATAGATGGATAGGTTATCAATTTCAACATTTGCTATTTACGTTCAAAAAGGCGAAAACGATAGAAATATTAAATTTAAAATAACCAAAATCTTCATTTATAGAAAAATTTATAAATTATCGCAATATTTTAACAAAAACTGAATATTAAAAATGTTATGGGCATTCGCAGAAGAAAATAAAAAAGGCATCTTTTTTAAATCTAATATAAATAGCCAAAAATTACAATTCATAAAAAAAATTAACTAAAATGCTTATTTTAAAACATTAAAAAACAAGAATTTACTTATGAATTTATGTTTTTCAAACATATATAAAGTAAAAAAATCGGTACAAAAAAAGCCACCAATTCGGTGGCTTTTTAAAACACATATTTTGACTTTTTTATTTCAAGCTATCAATTTCAACAACTTCATTTACATCAGCGTCATAATCAACACCTGCAACATCAAATCCAAATAAATTATAAAAATCTTTTCTATAACCTTCTAAATCTCCCAATGAAGCTAAATTTTCTGTGGTAGCCTGTGGCCATAATTCGGCAACTTTTGCTTGAATATCTTCACGCATTTCCCAGTCGTCAATTCTTATTCTGCCTTTTTCGTCTAGTTCAACTGGTTTTCCTGTATACAATCTTTCCTGATATAATCTTTGGATTTGCTCAATCGTTCCTTCATGCACGCCTTCTTCTTTCATGATTTTATACAATAATGAAATATACAAAGGAATTACTGGAATCGCAGAACTCGCCTGGGTCACCAAAGCTTTATTTACAGAAACATAAGCTTTTCCATTGATATCTTTCAAGCTGTCGCTGATTGAAAATGCAGTCGCTTCCAAGTGGTCTTTTGCTCTTCCAATTGTTCCTTTTCTATAAACTGCTTCAGTTAAAGAGGGTCCGATATACGAATAAGCAACAGTCACAGCGCCGTCTGCCAAAAGATTTTCTGCTTTCAAAGCATCAATCCACATAGACCAATCTTCACCGCCCATTACGGCAACTGTATTTTCAATATCGTCTTCTTTGCTTGGTTCAATCGAAATTTCTGAAACTTTTCCGCTATGGAAATCAACAGTTTTATTTGTAAAAGTTCCTCCAATTGGTTTCAAAACCGAACGGTGCGTAACGCCAGTAGTTGGATTTGTGCGAACCGGAGAAGCCAAACTATAAATAATCAAGTCAACTTTACCCAAATCAGCTTTGATCAAATCTAAAGTTTCTCTTTTGATTTCATTAGAAAATGCATCACCGTTGATGCTTTTTGCATACAATCCAGCTTTGTGCGCTTCTGTTTCAAAAGCTGCTGAATTATACCAACCCGGAGAAGCTGTTTTTCCTTCAACTGGTGGTTTTTCAAAGAAAACTCCAATTGTTGCAGCATCAGATCCAAAAGCACTTGTGATTCTTGAAGACAATCCAAAACCGGTTGAAGCACCGATTACCAAGACTTTTTTTGCGCCTTCAATTTTTCCTTTTGACTTTACATATTCGATCTGATTTTTGACATTCTGCGCCGCTCCTTCTGGGTGTGCAGTCAAACAGATAAATCCTCTCATTCTAGGTTCTATGATCATAAAACGGTATTTTATTAATGTTTAATCGTTAATTTGCTATCGCTAATTTATTCAAATTATCGGTTAACAAATATAATTCAAAAAATCAGTTCAGCAAGGCTTTTGCGTGATTTATGGCCGAATCTGAAATGTCTTTGCCCGAAAGCATTTGGGCAATTTCAATGATTCGTTCTTCTGTAGAAAGCAGTTTCAATTCTGAATTGGTGCTTTCTCCAACCGTAGCTTTGAAAACTTTGAAATGTGCTTTTCCTTTCGCGGCAATTTGTGGCAAATGCGTTATGGCAAAAACTTGCATCGTCTTGCTCATTTCTTTCATGATTTCGCCCATCTTGTCTGCAATTTCCCCAGAAACCCCAGTGTCGATTTCATCAAAGATAATTGTCGGAAGTTTTTGATATTGAGACAAAATTGATTTTACGGCAAGCATAATTCGTGACATTTCTCCTCCTGAAGCTGTTTTTTTCAAAAGTCCGAAATCAGAACCTTTGTTTGCAGCGAAAAGAAAATCTAAATCATCTTTTCCATTATTATGATACGTTTCAGAAGATTTTACTTCTATTTTAAATCGAACATTTGGCATTCCCAAAAGATCTAAAATGGCAACTAATTTTTCCGTCAAAACCGGAATTGCTTTCTGTCTTTTTTCTCGTATAACTAAAGAAAATTGATCTAGCTCAGTTTCGCTTGAAGCAATCTCATTTTCTATTTTTTCAATTTCATGCTGCAAACTATCCACCGAAATCACTTTATTATCCAATTCTTCTTGAATCACGAGAAGCTCTTCAATCGTGGAAACTTGGTGTTTTTTCTGTAAATTATAAATAGTCTGCAACTTTTGATTTGTCAATTCCAATTGCTCTGGATCATTGATCAAAGCTTCGCCAATTTGGTTCATTTCAGAAACGATATCGTCAAATTCGATGGAAACGCTATTTATTCTTTCAAGCAAATTATTGTATTCTGTAGAAAATCCAGCTATTTTTTGCAAAGAAGCTTTTATTTCTTTCAAATTATTCAAGACGCCAAATTGCTCTTCTTCAGAAACAGAAAGTGACTTATTCAGATTTTCCTTGATGAATTCTACGTTGTTTAACTGCTCATAAATCGCTTCCAATTCTTCCTGCTCGCCAGAAATTAATTTGGCAGCAAGCAATTCTTCCAATAAAAAGGAATTGTAATCTTGTTCTTTCGAAGCTTCTTGAAGTTGCGATTTCAAGCCAGAAAGATTTGCTTTTAAAGTTTTATATTTTTTTAAAATCAAAATATATTCTGAAATTGTCTTCTGATTATTTCCAATAGAATCGATAATGTCGAATTGAAAATTTTCTTCGGATAATTCCTGCGTTTGGTGTTGCGAATGGATGTCAATTAAAAATTGTCCTAATTCTTGAAGTTCTTGAAGATTCACCGGACTGTCGTTCACAAAAGCGCGCGATTTTCCAGAAGCAAGAATTTCTCTTCGTATTATAGTATCATTTTCATAATCCAAATCATTGGCTTCAAAAAAAGATTCTAAACCATATCTTGAGATTTCAAAATGTGCTTCGATGACACATTTTTCTTCTTTATTTTTAAGAGAAGCAAGGTCAGCTCTTTTTCCAAGAACTAAACCCAGAGCACCAAGAAGAATTGATTTTCCTGCTCCGGTTTCTCCGGTGATAATTGAAAAATTTTCAGAGAAATCAATGTGGAGTTTCTCGATAAGTGCGAAATTTTTTATGGATAGCGTTGTAAGCAATGTCTTAAATTTTAGAAATGAACTGTAATTCTATCACTGAATCCCTAGCCCAGATTGTAGCGGAAATCCTTTTTCAGAGAATGGCTATTTTTTGCTGATGAAAAAAAGCGACCAGCGGAAGCTCTTTTTTCTTCTTGCAAAAAAAGACGTTATCGAAAAAGATTGAAGCGGAAAGCTGGATAAAGCTTCAAAAAAATTAAAAGCGTATGTTAGACCATTTTGAAGAATTCAACGGGGAAATTCTATTCAGGTTATCAACCAAATCAGTGATTCCAATCGACGGACCTCCAGAATAAACGGAGACCAATTCATCAGATTTTGCATCAAAGAAAACTCGTGTCAGCAAAGCATTTGGTCGCAATTCATAGATTTCTGCCAAAGTTTTTACTGAGTTTTTAATATTCTCTTTAGCCTGTTTTTGATTGTCAGCCATCAAATCTAAACCTCCAGCATGGTATTCGTAAAGTGCTTTTCTATAAGGCGCAAAAGTATTTGAACGGATATCGGTAATCAAAAAATAGCGTGACTGATTTCCATCTTGCTGATTCCAACCTTTTTGACCGCTTTGTTGTGCCAAAACAGCAACGTTTTGAGCCAGTTCATAGTATGGATCTCCGCCGTTGACCGTAAAAGTGTCTGCATCCATTCCCATCATCATATAGCTGTAAAATGCAACAATAGAAATCAGGTTTGATTCATAACTATTTGGATTATAGACCAATGTCTCAAATTCCAAATACCTGAATGACAAATCTTTGTCATTAAAATTTAATACAGGCGAAGAATAGGAAGAATTAAAAATTGGTCTTGACGACTGCACTTGGATTGTTCCCGTAAATTGGTCGTTTCCATATCCAGAAAGATTGATAAACATCGAACATTCAATTCTTTCATTCTCTTTAAAAGTTTGGTTCGTCCATTTTGTTTTGTTTACAAAATCAGTTAGCGAACGCTCTAAAGTTTGAAAAATCTGAGTATTTGTATTTGTAATTCTGTCGTAATTAATTTTTACGGTGCATCGAAGTTCCTGAGCCTGAGTCGACCCAGCAATCATAATAAGGAATAGAAATAATATCTTACGCATGGAAATGTTGTATTACTTTGTTTAAAATATCTTCAGCCACAGCTTCTTTTGACTTCAATTCCATCGGCTCAATTTTAAAATCTTTGTCGATAAAAGTGATTTTGTTGGTCGGTTTTCCAAAACCCGCGCCTTCGTCCTGAAGCGAATTGAGAACTATCAAATCTAGGTTTTTTTTCTGGATTTTCAGCTTTGCATTTTCAATTTCATTTTCAGTTTCCAGAGCAAAACCTATCAGAAACTGATTTTTCTTGATTTTTCCAAGGGAAGCCAAAATATCTTGCGTTTTCTCAAGCTCGATATTCAGGTCAGTTTCTGTCTTTTTTATTTTCTGCAATGCTGGAAATTTTGGTCGGTAATCAGCAACGGCGGCGGCTGAAATAGTCACATCCATATCATCAAAAAACTGATGGCAGGCATCAAACATTTCTTGGGCTGAAGTTACTGAAACCAAATGAATCTTAGAATTTGCAGGCTTTAAATGCGTCGGACCAGAAACCAAAATAACTTCTGCACCCAAATCTGAAGCGTATTTTGCAATATCAAAACCCATTTTTCCAGAGGAATGATTTCCTATAAAACGCACGGGATCGATGGCTTCGTATGTTGGACCGGCAGTAATTAAGATTTTTTTTCCTTTTAAGGGAAGTTTGCTTTCTAAATCAGCTTCCAAAAAAGCAATTATGTTTTCAGGTTCAGCCATTCTTCCTTCACCGGAAAGTCCGCTTGCGAGTTCGCCAGATTCAGCAGGAATTATGGTATTTCCAAATTCCTTTAAAAGCTTGAAACTATTGATTGTGGAAGGATGTTTGTACATATCCAGATCCATTGCTGGAGCAAAATAAACTGGGCACTTGGCTGATAAATATGTTGCAATCAAAAGATTATCAACAGCGCCGTTGGCCATTTTTGACATTGTATTTGCCGTAGCTGGAGCAATCATCATCAAGTCAGCCCAAAGTCCGATTTCAACGTGGTTATTCCAAACAGCATTCTCATCGTCATCGCTATAAAATGCGGAATGTACAGGATTTTTAGAAAGTGTAGAAAGTGTAAGCGGTGTTACAAAATCCTTAGAAGCAGGCGTCATGACCACTTGGACATCGGCGCCTGCTTTTATGAAAAGTCTTACTAATGAGGCTGTTTTATATGCGGCAATTCCACCGGAAACTCCCAGCACTATTTTTTTACCACTTAAAACAGACATAGCAATTATTTAGTTGTATCTCTGTGGTAGATTTTATCTTCCAACCATTCTTGAACTGCTAAAGCGTGTGGCTTAGGCAATTTTTCGTAGAATTTAGAAACTTCGATTTGTTCTTTGTTTTCGAAAATTTCTTCTAAGCTGTCATTATATGTAGCAAATTCTTCTAATTTCTCTGTCAATTCTTTTTTGATTTCAGAGTTAATTTGGTTTGCTCTTTTAGCCATAATAGTTATCGCTTCATACACATTACCTGTCGGTTCCTCAATCACACTCTTATTGTAAGTAATTGTGTTTACTGGAGCAGTAGTCTTTTTTAAATCCATGACTTATTATTAATTAGAAAATTGTTGTAACTGTTTTTCAATCGAAGCTAACTTTTTGTCAGCATCTCCTTTATATTCTGAACCTTCATTAAATTTTACCAAAGTTGCATAAGCCGTTTTAGCAAAATTCAAACGTTCTTGTTTTTTTGATTCCACACTGTTGATTGCTAGCAAATAAGCCGAATCAAATCTATAATATAATGCTTTTTCTTTAAAAGGCGTTCCTGGATAATCTGCTAAGAAATTATCAAAAGCTTTAATTGCAGCGCCATAATCACGGCTCCATTCCCCTATCGTGTGGTATTGTTTTGCAATTTCAAATGCTTTTTTCTCCAATTTCTCTCTCAAATCTTTTACCAAAACATTGGCTTGTGGCAAATATTGAGAATCTGGATAGTTATTGATAAAATTTTGTAATTTATCAATCGCTTTGTTTGTATCGACCTGATCTAATGAAAATCTAGGTGACAATTTTGAATAGCTTTCTGCTGCTAAAAACGCTGCTTCTTCTGCTTTTTCACTTCTTGGATAACTTGATGTAAAACTGTCGAATTGGTATCCTGCTAAATAATGCTGTTTAGTCTTGTAATACGACTGTGCAAACATATAAAACATTTTTTCTGCCTGAGGTTTTCCTCTGTATGAAGGTGCAATTTGTTCAAAAAGACGAATGGCTTTGGTATATTTTCCAGCATCATACATTTTTGTAGCAACATCATATTTCACGGCAACATCTTCTGATTTTAGGGCTTTTTGGTAAGAACTGCAAGAGCCAAGCGTTACTGCAATTAAAAGGATGTAAAATATTTTATTCATTTTTCAAGATAGTATTACTGATTTTAAAGCATTAAGGCCTTTTAAAATCAACCGCAAATTTAGTTATTAATTATAGATTAAAAAAACATTTTTTCAACACCTTGAAAAGCATTGAAAATAAAAAAAAGATGCCACTAAAATGACACCTTTTCAAACGTATAAATTCTGTATTTATTTTGGAGCTGTAACTGGGCTAGAGAAATTTTTCATTTCATTGTCGAACAAATACAAGCCACCTTTATCGTCACCGATAAGATTGATTTTATCTAAGATATATCTAGCGTTCGCTTCTTCTTCAATCTGCTCAGCCACATACCATTGCAAGAAATTATGTGTTGCATAATCTCTCTCGTCTAAAGCAATTCCAACTAAATCGTTAATGCTTTCTGATACTTTAATTTCATGTTCTAAAAGCTGTTTGAACAAAACTTTATAGCTTGACAAATCAAGAGTCGGTTCAACAGTTCCAGAAATTTTTGCCTGTCCGCCTCTTTGGTTAATGTATTTTACCAATTTCAGCATGTGCAATCTTTCTTCTTCTGACTGCGCAAACATAAAAGTTGAAATTCCTTCAAAACCTTGAACTTCAGCCCAAGAAGCCATAGCAAGATAAATCTGAGATGAATCTCCTTCTACTTTTATTTGTTTGTTTAACGCGTCTTGTATAGTTTGTGATAACATAATCTTCTATTTTAAAAACTAATTTACTGTTTCCTTAACGAATTCATTTAATCTGTTGGCTAAATCTTCGTTAACATTTACTAAAGGCAAACGTACTGTATTTTCCGACAATCCCAAAGATTTAAAGATTTCTTTAACACCGGCAGGATTTCCTTGTTCAAAAATCATATCGATTGAATCTGCAATCTCATAATGGATCTTATAAGCCTCGTCCACTTTTCTTTCCAGTCCAAGGCGAACCATTTCAGAAAATTGCTTTGGAAAACCTTCTGCAATTACAGAAATCACTCCAGAACCGCCAGCTAAAACCATCGGAAGCGTTACCATGTCATCGCCAGAAATCACCAAGAAATCTTTTGGTTTTAACTGAATTAATTTCATTGCTTGAACAATATCTCCCGCCGCTTCTTTAATGGCTACGATATTTTCGAAATCATTAGCCAAACGAATTACCGTCGAAGGCAAGACATTGCTTCCTGTTCTACCCGGAACGTTATATAAAATCACAGGAAGCGGTGAAGCTGTTGCAATCGCCTTAAAATGCTGGTAAATTCCTTCCTGAGTCGGTTTGTTATAATAAGGAGAAACCGAAAGAACTGCAGAAAAAGCTGAAAAATCTCTAGTTTGTAATTCTTCCACAACTTCAGCAGTATTATTTCCACCAACGCCTAAAACCAATGGCAGTCTTCCATTATTGGTTTCAATAACCGTTTTGATCACAAATTCTTTTTCTTCCTTTTTCAATGTTGCCGGTTCACCGGTCGTTCCTAAAACAACCAGATAATTGATGCCGTTGTCGATTTGATAATTGACAATTTTTTTTAGCGCCTCAACATCCACAGAAAAATCTTTTTTAAACGGTGTAACAAGTGCAACGCCTGTTCCTATAAGTGACTGCATATTATATTTTGTTTAGTATTTTTAGATATTTGAATAATTCGGAAACAAAAACTTTATAATTTTCGGCATTTGTGTTAATCATAAAGTGGTTTAATCTTTTATCGATAGTTGAAAATCCTACTTTGAAATTAGCTTTCGATTTGAACGTTGTAATCATTAAAGGCGCTTTTTCAGTATCATAATAACTGATCAGCATGTCAAATTCTTTATTTGTAAAATTTGCCACGTTTTCATTCTCCAAAGTGCCTTTAAAACTTAAATCTTTATGGCTGAAACTCGGATAATTAATTGTTTCCTTTTTCTTAAAACGGTCTTTATAAAGCAATATTTCAATATTATTGCGTTTAATTCCATGAGCCAAAAGTTCTTCAATCAAGTTTACTTTTTCTTCAAAATAAGTTTTATCAATTAGCAATCCGACAGTTTCTATCAGATGCGGCGACGGATTTCCCTTAACATGCAGGGAACTTTTTTTTAATGTTCTTTTCGCAGAAAAATTCTTGAAAAAATTTAGAAACATAGTACTTTTGCTTGGGACTACAAATTTAATTAAATTAAGCCGTAATTCAGATGGTAAATCTAAAAAACTACAACGTTATCTTAAAACATTTTGTTTTAATTATAACGCTTTTCTTTGCTTTTTCATGTGCTTCTAAAAAAGAATACGTCACAAAAATCGAAGGAAAACAAATTGGCGTGACAAATGCAAATGGCGAAAATGCTACTATTGAATCCTTTATAAAGCCTTATCGAGAAAATATTGATAAAGACATGAACGAAATTTTGGCTTTTGCTCCAGAGACTTTAGACAAAAGCAAAGGTGAATGGCAAACCAGCCTTGGAAGTCTTCAAGCTGACATCACTTTGGTTGCTGCGGATAAGATTTTCAAACTAAGAGAAAAAAAATCCGTTGACATTTGTCTTTTGAACAATGGTGGAATTCGTGCCATCATTCCACAAGGAAACGTGACCACAAGAACTGCCTTTGAACTAATGCCTTTTGAAAATAGCCTGGTTGTTGTGGCTTTGAAAGGTGCACAAATTGCCGAAATGGTCAATTATATTATTGCAGAAAAGAAACCACATCCGCTTGCCGGAATGGAGATTATTTTGAACAAAGATGCAAAATCATACAAAAGTATTTCTGTTCAAGAAAAGCCTTTGGATTTAAGCAAAACATATTATGTAGCGACAAATGACTATTTATATAACGGTGGCGACAGCATGAACTTTTTCAAAAAAGGAAGCGCCGTTTATGATTTAGATTATAAATTAAGAAATGTCTGGATTGATTATTTCAAGGAAGTTGACACGATTCCAACTCCGAAAAATCAGAGAATTATTGTAGAATAAATTTAAATCCAACAAAAAAATTACCATGAAAAGAAGAGATTTTATACAAAAAAGTGTCGCAGGTTCAGCATTATTAACTGTTGGAGGATTGTCATTGAGCAGTTTTGATACTTTAGAAACAAAACATATTACGATTTTACATACCAATGACGTTCACAGCCACATTGATCCGTTTCCTGCAGATCATCCACGAAATGCAAATATGGGTGGCGTTTCAAGAAGAGCAAATTTGATTGAAAGTATCCGCAAGGAAAATTCAAACGTTTTGCTTTTGGATGCCGGGGATATTTTTCAAGGAACGCCTTATTTCAATTATTATGGAGGCGAATTGGAATTCAAATTGATGAGTATGCTGCATTATGATTTGGCCACAATGGGAAATCACGATTTTGACAATGGCTTGGAAGGATTTTATGCCCAATTGCCTCATGCGAAATTTGACTTCGTAAGCGCCAATTATGACTTCAAAAACACAATGTTAGACGGAATCGTAAAACCATACAAAACCTTCAAAAAAGACGGAATCAAAATTGGAGTTTTTGGCTTAGGAATTGAACTGGCTGGTTTGGTCGACAAGAAAAACTACAAAGAAACGGTTTATAAAAATCCTGTTGAAACTGCCCAAGAAATGACAAGAATTTTAAAAACGCAGGAAAATTGTGATTTGATTATCTGTCTTTCCCACATTGGATATGATTATAAAAATGATCAAAACAGAATTTCAGATTTAAAATTAGCAGCACAAACTAAAGATATTGATTTAATTATCGGAGGCCACACGCATACATTTTTGGACAAACCAACAATTGTAAAAAACCTAGACGGAATCGATACGCTGGTAAATCAAGTCGGCTGTTATGGAATCAATCTAGGAAGAATTGATTTCTATTTTGATAAGGATAAAAACAAAACAAATTCTGGAAGAACGATTGTGGTTTAAAAAATTAGCGGATTAGCGGATTTCAAAATTCGCTAATTCGCTAATCATATAATTCGCTTACTTTGAAAGCAATTCGAGAAAATCATCCTCAGAAATTATAGCAACATTCAATTTAGTAGCTTTCTCCAATTTCGCCGGCCCCATATTATCTCCGGCAATCACATAATCAGTTTTTGCAGAAATAGAACTTCCGACTTTTCCACCATTATCTTCAATTGCTTTTTTTAAATCATCACGATTGAATTTTGTAAAAACTCCAGAAACTACAAATATTTTTCCAACCAATTTATCAGTTGCATCCGGATTGAAAACCATTTTAGTTTCCAATTGAACGCAATAATCTTTTAATCGCTGAATAATTATTTGGTTTTCATTATTCTCGAAAAATTCAACTACGCTTTGTGCAATTCGTTCTCCGATTTCATCCACCAAAATCAAATCCATCAGACTTGCATTGCTCAAATTATCTATATTTTGATAATGCTTCGCTAATTTTTTCGCAACCGTTTCCCCAACATATCGAATTCCCAAAGCAAACAAAACCCTTTCAAACGGAACTTCTTTAGATTTCTCAATACCATTAACCAAATTTTCAGCAGATTTCTGAGCCATTCTTTCCAACGGAATTACTTGACCAACAGTCAAATCATACAAATCAGCATAATTATGAACCAAATCATTGTTGAAAAGCAAAGCAACCGTTTCACCGCCCAAACCTTCAATATCCATCGCTTTTCTAGAAATATAATGCTGGATTCTCCCTATAATCTGCGGTGGACAGCCATAAAAATTCGGACAATAATGTTGCGCCTCACCATCTTTGCGAACTAATTCCGTTTGGCATTCAGGACAATTCGTAATATAAACTGTCGGAAGCAAATCCAAAGAACGCTTCGTAAAATCAACACCAATAATCTTAGGGATAATCTCTCCTCCTTTTTCCACAAAAACTTCATCGCCAACACGGATATCGAGCTTTTCAATTTGATCCGCATTATGTAACGACGCACGTTTTACGATAGTTCCAGCCAATTGAACCGGCTCTAAATTTGCCACAGGTGTAATCGCGCCAGTTCGTCCAACTTGATACGAAATCGAATTTAATTTAGTAGAAACCTGCTCCGCTTTAAACTTATAGGCAATTGCCCAACGCGGTGCTTTTGCCGTATAACCCAATTCATCTTGCAAGTGCAAATTATTTACTTTCACCACAACGCCATCCGTTTCATAAGGCAAATCGTGACGGTGGATATTCCAATGATCTATAAATTCAAAAATTTCATCAACGCTTTTTACCAATTTTGCTTCCTTTGGAACTTTAAAACCAAAATTTCTGGCTTTTTCCAAGCTTTCAAAATGTGTGGCGAATTTGACATCATTTCCTATAAAAGTATACAAAAGACAATCCAAAGGACGCCTGGCAACCTCCGCACTATCTTGCAATTTCAAACTTCCAGAAGCTGTATTTCTTGGATTGGAATACGGCGTTTCACCACTTTCAAGCAATTCCTGATTCATCTTTGCAAAACCTTCCAACGGCAAAATAATCTCCCCGCGAATTTCAAAATTATCAGGATAATCACCTTTCAATTGCAACGGAACCGAACGAATAGTCTTGATATTATTCGTCACTTCATCACCTTGAAATCCATCGCCACGAGTCACGGCACGTTTTAGTTTTCCGTGTTCGTAAGTCATTGAAATCGAAGCACCGTCATATTTTAATTCACAAGTATATTCCAATGGAACATCGCCCAAAATCTTCTGAATTCTTTTTTCCCAATCTAAAACGTCTTCCTTTGAATAGGAATTATCCAGCGAATACATTCTGTTTTTATGCGTAATCGTATTGAAGTTTTTGGTAATCATCCCACCCACTCTTTGCGTCGGCGAATTGTCATCAAAAAATTCTGGATGCTTGTTTTCTAAATCCTGAAGTTCTTTTAATTTGATGTCAAAATCATAATCAGAAATCGTGGCATTGTCCAAAACATAGTAATTATGATTGTGCAGATTGAGTTCTTCGCGTAAAGATTGGATGGTTTCTTGAATGTCCATAAAAAAGAAATTGGCTATTTTAGTTGCTATAAACAGAGCACTAAAATAACCAATTTATACTAAATATTGTAATTTACGAAGCTTGAATTATGCCATTAATTTGAAGGTATAATTGACCGTCGCTTAAGATTGCTCCTTGCTGGATCAATTCAAAAATAGCTTCGTTTCTATCTTTGTCATATTCTTTCTGTCCTAATTTTATCTCCACAGTTTCCGTGAACATATTGTCGCTCAGCCACTGCAATCCTTCTTTTGTCATAAAATCAGTTTCTGGAACCAATGATTTCAAGACGATTGTTTTTACCAATTTTTCCTGGCAGTGAAAAAGGAAAATAAAGTTCTTGGAAAAATGCTCCAAGTAATGCGCTCCGGTTAAAACGCCTTCCCAAATCAAGTCGGAGAAAACATCTAATTCTTGCTCTGCCACTTCTGGCTGTTCGGCCTTAATCTTGTCCCATTCACTTTTGTCAACGGATTGTGTTGCTAAAAAATTAGCAAATTCTTGATGAAGCGCTTCGAACTGTTCTTTTGTTAGTCTTCTGTATTTCATTATCGGGTACTAGTTTTTGGGTTCTAGGTTCAGGAAAACTTCTTTTAATAATCTATGCAAGATTTCAAAATTGAAAATTCCAAGCTCAAAATTCATCATTAAATTTTGAATATTCAATCTAGAACAAAGAATTTTTAAATAAAAAAAATCCCGACTTTCATCGGGATTCTATATTGAAGTTGAAAAATATTATTTCTCAGCAACGATTTCGTATGGCAATTCAACGATAACATCTCTGTGTAATCTTACGCTAGCAGTATATTTTCCTGTACGCTTAACAACACCTGAAGTGATGAATTTTCTATCGATTGGTTGACCAGCTTTTTCTAAAGCATCAGCGATATCAATATTAGTGATTGAACCAAAAAGTTTTTCACCACCTGCTTTTGCAGTAAGTTTGATTTCAAGAGCTTTCAAAGATTCTGCTACTTTTTTAGCATCATCAACTACTTTCGCTTCTTTGTGCGCTTTTTGTTTTAGGTTTTCAGCCAAGATTTTCTTAGCAGAAGGAGTTGCCATGTGAGCAAAACCTTGTGGGATTAAAAAGTTACGACCGTATCCGTTTTTTACAGTTACTACATCGTCTTTAAAACCTAAATTTTGAACGTCTTTTTTTAAGATCAATTCCATGTTGTTGTCCTTTTTTAATAGAAGTTAGGTTCCGTTTGACGAGAAACCAACAACTGAGTTTTTATTATTTTAATAAATCGGCCACGTATGGCATTAAAGCTAAGTGACGCGCTCTTTTCACAGCAACTGACACTTTTCTTTGGTATTTCAATGAAGTTCCAGTTAAACGACGTGGAAGAATTTTCCCTTGCTCGTTAACGAATTTCAATAAGAAATCTGCATCTTTATAATCAATATATTTGATACCAGATTTTTTGAAACGACAATACTTTTTAGTTTTGTTTGTCTCTATATTCAAAGGCGTTAGATATCTGATATCTCCGTCTTTTTTTCCTGAAGCTGATTGTTGTAGGGTTGCCATAATAATTATACTTTAGCTGCTTTTAATTTTGCTCTTCTTCTCTCTGCCCAAGAAATTGCGTGTTTGTCAAGACTTACAGTCAAGAAACGCATGATTCTTTCGTCACGTCTAAATTCAGTTTCAAAAGCAATTAGGATTTCTCCAGACACTTTGTACTCAAATAAATGGTAAAAACCACTTTTTTTGTGTTGGATTTCATAAGCCATTTTTTTTAGGCCCCAATCCTCTTTTGATACCATCTCGGCTCCTCTAGAAGTAAGAAAATCTTCGAATTTGCTTACTGTTTCCTTTACCTGTACTTCAGATAAAACGGGATTCAAGATGAAAACAGTCTCATAATGATTCATAATAATATATTTTATTTGTTATAAAATTGGGTGCAAAAGTAACCTTTTTATTTTAATATACAAACCAATTTCCACTTTATTCGATGAACTGCAAAAAAACTAGGGGCAGATGCGTCATTATTAAAAAAAAGATATACTTTTATGACACCAATTAATCACTATTATATGAAATTGAATTGTGTCGTAGTAGATGACAGTGCAATACAACGGATGACAGTTACAAAACTGGCCTCAAATAATTCGAACTTAAATCTAGTTGGGGATTTTCCAAATGCCATCGAAACTAGAAACTGTCTCAGCACAACTGATGTCGATCTTATTTTTCTAGATATTGAAATGCCAATCATGAATGGCTTCGACCTTTTAGACGGATTAAAAGTCAAACCACAGATTATTTTCATCACCTCAAAAGCAGAATATGCCTTGAAAGCTTTTGATTATGACGCCACTGATTACCTTCAAAAACCAATTACGCCACAACGTTTTAATATGGCTGTAAAAAGAGCCGTCGACCTCCACGTTTTACGCAAAGAAAATGTTGATGAAGACAGCGAATACATATATATAAAGAGCAACCTGAAAAAACTGAAAGTATACGTTACGCGAATTAAGTGGATCGAAGCTTACGGTGATTATATTAAGGTAGTAACTGATGACGAAAACCACCTCGTACTTTCCACAATGAAAGCTTTTGAAAATGATCTTCCCGCAGATAAATTCATCAGAGTACACAAGTCATTTATTGTAAATATCCACAAAGTATCTAAATTCAACAGCAAATACGCAGAAATCGGAGTACAAAAAATTCCATTAAGCAGAAACAAGAAAGAAGAACTGGTTAAAGCTTTAGCCGGAGAAGATCAATAAAAATCAACATTTACCGCCACTTTAATCGGTCGGTATTGCGGAACAGCCTCAAAACTATGCAGTATTTTCTGTATAGTTTTTTTTGTGCTTCCAAGTGGCTGATTTTGCGGAATCTTAATCAAGATAGTTCTGATATATTCATTCCTGATTCTACTGATTACAGGTTCTTCCGGACCCAAAACAGGAATATCCAAATTCTGGCTCATCACCTGATACAGCCAAATCGAACCTTCTTTCAATTTATCAAAATCACGATGTTTCAGCGTAATTTTAATCAGCCTATAATAAGGAGGATATTTAAAAACATGGCGGTCATACAACTGTTCTTTGTACATTCCCATGTAATCATTGTTCGTCACCTGCTGAATCGTGTTGTGATCCGGATTATAAGTCTGGATAATTACCTTCCCCCTTTTCTCTGAACGTCCAGCTCTTCCCGAAACCTGAGTCATCATCTGAAAACTTCTTTCGAAAGCCCTGAAATCAGGATGGTACAGCATATTATCCGCATTCATGATTCCAACTAAAGACACATTATCAAAGTCCAAACCTTTGGCAAGCATCTGCGTTCCCACCAGAATATCAATCTCTCGATTCTTGAAACTGTCAATTATTTTCTCGTAACCGTATTTCCCACGCGTAGTATCTTGGTCCATGCGACCCACTTTTTTCTCTGGAAATAATTCCTTGATTTCCATTTCAATCTGTTCCGTCCCAAAACCTTTCGTAGTCAGATCCACACTCGAGCAATTATGGCAATTCGTAGGTTTCGCCATAGAATACCCACAATAATGGCAACGCAACTGATTCTTATTCTTATGATAAGTCAAGCTCACGTCACACTGCGGACATTCCGGAACATGGCCGCAAGTAATACATTCCAAAACCGGCGAATAACCTCTTCGGTTCTGAAACAAGATAATCTGCTCGCCAAGTGCCAAAGCTTCCGCCATCTGTTCCAAAAGCGTATCACTGCTATGCCCTTTCATCCTCTTTCGGAAATACTTGTCCTTCAAATCCACCAATTCAATCTCAGGCATCATCACGTTTCCATAACGCTCACTGATTTCCACCAAACCAAATTTATTATTAGCAGCATTAAAATACGTTTCCAAACTTGGCGTAGCCGAACCCAAAAGCACTTTCGCGGTAAAAGAATTAGCCAAAACAATAGCCGAATCCCTTGCATGATAGCGCGGTGCCGGGTCATGTTGCTTAAAAGTCTGCTCATGTTCCTCGTCAATAATCACCAAGCCCAAATTATGGAAAGGCAAAAACAAAGCCGACCTCGCTCCGATCACAATCTTCGCTTTCGGAGAATTCTCAAGCACTTGTTTCCAAACTTCCACACGCTCGTTATTAGTATATTTAGAATGAAAAACCGCCACTTGGTTCCCAAAAAACGAAGTCAGTCGCCCCACCAACTGTGTCGTCAGGGCAATTTCTGGCAAGAGAAACAAAACCTGCTTCCCTTCCTTTATATAGTCTTCAATTAATTTAATATAGATTTCCGTCTTCCCGCTTGACGTCACGCCGTGCAAAAGGCAGACTTCTTTTTCGGTAAAAGCCGACGCAATTCCGTCAAACGCATTTTGCTGTGCAGCGCTCAACTGCAGGTTTTTCTCCCTAAGATTTTTATCAAAAGAAACGCGGTCTTCCTGAATGTAGTACTCTTCAAAGATGCCTTTTTCCACCAAAGCTTTAATGATCGAAAGAGAAGCTCCCGACTTTTCCGCCAGCTGTTTTACAGAAATAGGCTTTTTATCCGCCGCTTTCAACTGAAAAAATGAAAGCACAATATCCTTCTGTTTCTTAGCCGATTTCAGCTTTTCCAAAAGTTCAGACAAGCCTTCATTAGAATCAAACTCCGGACGCAAACGCACATAGCGAATCAATTTCGGAGTATACAATTCCACCACTTCTTCCTCCAGCGTCAGGATATTTTTGTCAATCATCTTTTGCAATACAGGAAAAACTGTCTTCTTCCCCAAAATCGAAATAATATCCTGGACTTTCAGCGAGCTCTGGTGCTGCAAAGCCTCATAAATCAAAAACTCCTCGTCAGAAAGTGCCGCTTCGTCAATAAAAATGTCTTTAGCCTGCGAAATTACCGTCTCGGTTTCCAGCAAAAAAGCCGAAGGCATCGCGCCACGATACACATCGCCGATGGCACACATATAATAAGACGCGATCCATTGCCAATGCGCAATCTGAATCTCAGTAACAATGGGTGTTTCGTCTAAAATCTGGTGGATTTCCTTGGCTTCGTATAAAGTAGGCTCGTTTTGGTGCAGTTCAATCGCCAGCGCCGTATAAATCTTGCTTTTCCCAAAAGGCACCGCAATGCGCATTCCCTTTTTGATGTAACTGTACTCTGCTTCTGAAACGCGATACGTAAAAGTTTTGGACAGCGACAAAGGAAGAATGACTTCTACAAAATACATTTTTGGTGATTTGAGTGTGTCACAAAGATAAGTCATTGAGAGAAACGAAGCAATCACATAATCAACTTCAACAAACCAAATCCACAAAGCGATGCACACCATCAAAACATACTGTCATTGCGAGGAACGAAGCAATCACATAATCAAAATCCACAATCCTTGTCGACAATAGTGAGATCTCGCAATGACTAAATCACCATTATATCCTCAATCTCCCCAAACAGATCCAACCACAAAGGATTCAAACCTTCAATAAGCTTAATCTTTGTAGCCCTCGAACCGCCTTTCAATTGTTTTTCACGAGCAATCGCATCACCAATCATTTGAAATTGCTCAAAATAAACCAACTTGTTCAGATTATATTTAGCAGAATGAGAATTCTGAAATTGCTTATCAATATGTTGCAAGATTCTTTGAGGAAGATTAGAAGTAACACCAACATATAACGCAGTATTATATTTATTGGTAACAATGTAGACAAATCCAGGTTTCATAGGCGTATAATTTTGTTTAAATGTAATAATTTTTCACAATTAAATGGCAACCAAAACATAATGAAAAACACACCTTGAAAGCACACCACAAAAACGCACCGTCATTGCGAGGCACGAAGCAATCGCATAATCAAATTCCACAAGCCATGGCGACAATAACGATGTGATTGCTTCGTGCCTCGCAATGACAAAATGCAACGAAACTCAGCAAAAAAAACTTCCCAATGAAAATCCACAAACAAAACGCACCGTCATTGCGAGGCACAAAGCAATCGCATGATCAAATTCCACAAGCCATGGCGACAATAGTGATGTGATTGCTTCGTGCCTCGCAATGACAAAACGCAACGAAACTCAGCAAAAAACTTCACAATGGAAACCCACAAACAAAACGCACCGTCATTGCGAGGCACGAAGCAATCGCATAATCAAATTCCACAAGCCATGGCGACAATAGCGACGTGATTGCTTCGTACCTCGCAATGACAAAACGCAACGAAACTCAGTAAAAAAAACTTCACAATGAAAATCCACAAACTAAACGCACCGTCATTGCGAGGCACAAAGCAATCGCATGATCAAATTCCACAAGCCATGGCGACAATAGTGATGTGATTGCTTCGTGCCTCGCAATGACAAAACGCAACGAAACTCAGCAAAAAAAACTTCCCAATGAAAATCCACAAACAAAACGCACCGTCATTGCGAGGCACGAAGCAATCGCATTATCAAATTCTACAGCCATGTCGACAATAGCTATGTGATTGCTTCGTACCTCGCAATGACAAAACGCAAAACTATATTAAATCATTTTTTTAGTACAAAATCTTTAATTATAGCATCCATATCCGAAGGTAATTCCGCTGTTTTAATTTCATAGCGCTTCACTTTCATCTCTTCAAACCATTTTGTCCAATAAGCTGTAATTACTTTTTGTTCATAAGGATTTTTAGAATCTGGATTAATTCCTATTACTAAAACTTCTAGGCTTGACAAATCTTCATTCGCAACAATAAACCCTAAATCTTTATTTGTTAGCTTTTCTTGCCAGTCAGATGCATTCAAACCATTCTCGCTAATAGATTTTGGAGTAAGGAATGATGTCTTATTTTTCTCTTTCATTAATGAATTATCATAATAGATATAGCCATCAGTAAGTACAACAAGAATATTTCGATGGTGCTCTTCTATACAATAATCTTTGACTTTATTTTGAAAAAACTTCCAAGTATCTGAACCTATATAATTATTATCCTTTATTGCTAATTGATACAGTTTTAAAGGCTCTGTCTTATAAGAATCTTTGATTTTCGAGAGAAGTTCGTTTGAAACATTATCTTTTGTTAATTCAAATTTAAGTTCATTTGAAATAGAATTTATCTCTGGATTTAATGGCGCAGGATCAAAATAAACTTGAATTTTATCATTCATCTGTTTGATTTTCTTACCATTCACATGTTGCATAAAAGCTTCAGAAACAGAATTAATATATCCAACATCACGCATATAATATTCCATTGTCGGATTTGGATATTTTGAGGGACTTATTCGATCTGAAAGATCTATTAAAATACTTACATTAATATTTTCAGAAAAATCTTTTAAAGGTTTTACTACTTCATCAACTGCTTCAACGTCTTTTCCGCAAGAAGCAAGCAGTACTGCAATGATAAAAATTAGGGACTTTTTCATACTATTAGTTTTTAGAATAAACAAGATGTTGATAATCTGGATCTAAACCTAAATTTAATTCCTTAAGATGCTGGCTAGTTGCTGCTTCACATTCTTGCAAAAGTTCATTTTTTTCTTTTGTCGGTAATGCTAATTCAGTATTTATTGCTTGATACCAACCTTCTTTATATTGATTATGATAATTTAAATACTCTTTTACAGGAAATACAAAACCATCTATTTTCGATTGCAAGACAGCTATCTTACCATTTATTGATGCCACCTGTTGTTTAAAATCAGTTACTTTTGAAGCATTTTCAGTCTTTAGTTTTTCTAGATGAACCAACTCTTCTCTTTTAGCTCTGACAAACATTCTTATTTTATCCATGTTTTCATGCTCTTTCATAACATAGTCAAATACCAATCCCCATATAACATAAACAACAAAACCTGCAAAAATGATCATCCAGAACTCTGCTTCTCCCAAAGCAATTTTTAAATTATAAGGTAATGAAGTAAGTGTTTTATTGAACTCGTATATTTTTTTCTCAATTTGGTATGCCAACAAAGCATCAAAAGAAAAAGTCATTAAGTAGAGTCCAATAATTCTTATCACATTCTTTATTCCCATCTTATTCTTCTGGGTCATGTGTATTACATATCCCAATCCCATAAATACAAAAGGAATTGTGATAACAAGAAGTCCTTCAAGCCAACTTGCCTCAAATGAATTTGAAAAAGCATCTGCATCAAAGATTGCAGCAGTCAAACTGTCATCATCAAATTCTTTAAAAAAAGCAGAGTAAGAAGCCGAAATATAAAAAACTAAAAGGTAGAGAGTAATGGGAAGAAGCATAAAAAGTCCAATATAAAATTGCGCTTTCATTCCTTTCCCATCCTCAATATATTTATCCGGATTATGTTTTACATCCACAATTTCTTGATTTTTTTCTTGTATCGTATTTTCAATATCCTGTTCACGCTTTTCATAAACACCAACAGCTATATCACACTTTTTTAATTCCGCACGCTCTTTTTCTTGTTCTTCACGATAAGGTTGTTTCAACCTCTCTTGTTCTAAGATTTGTTTTCTGCACTGATCTTCAAATGTGCTGAATAAGTTTTGAAGACAGGCACGTAATGTTATCGGTTTACCCGACGCTTTTACAGAAGCACCCCAGCCACTTTGATAATAAGTTATCCTGATTTGTTCTCTGTCTTCTTCCTTATCTAAAGAATCTAAAACTGAATTTTTTGATTCTTCAACTTTTTTTAAACTGAATAATTGCTGAATTGATTTCATATTTATACACTTAATTGGTTAATAATTTCATGCTTTTGAACTCCATTTTGAACACATTCAATTAAATACTTAGCTAAATCATCTATATTTTCATCAAGAAATTCAAATTTTTTACAATACTTTTTTAAAGTATCCATTTCATCATCAGTTATTTTTTCATCAGCCCAGATAATTCGTGTTAGATCATATAAATATTCAATCCTTGTATTTAAATCTTCAGGTATATCAGATTCTTGATTAACGGAATTAAGAAAAAGTTTATCAAGTTCTTCTTTCGGAATACCTCTTTCATCTGCAAAATGATAAAGCATCTGAAGTTCAAGAACATTAAAATTATCATCCGTTAAAGCCATTTGATACAATCTAAGGAAATGACCTTTTAATTGATTTGTCAATAATATCATAGTTTGTTATTTTAAATTAATGTCATCAAAATTGTAAATCCTATAGTAGAAATAAAAAAAACTAGCATACAACCGCTTGCCTTTGAAGATTTGAATTGTTTTTTATAATTCACTCCCGAGACACCAGTTCTTACAGAAAATCCCTTACTGCTTAATGTGCCGTGTTTAGTTCTCAGGCTGGGAGATATTCCAGATTTACTAATATTAAGACCTAAACCTTTTCCAAGATTTATTCTTTTCTGTATCCTGAAACTCATCTAGCTAGTATGACATTCGTTACAACAAGTTTTACAACCATTAGATTGTTTATATGTCTTTTTAGCTTCAGTTACTGCACCCTTGCAAGAAAAAAATAAGCCTAAATTCTTTTTTGATGAAGGCATATAACGACATCCTTCCATGTGAACTTCATGATCTCCATTTGATTGAGCATTCATGTTTACATAATAATTTTTCATAAGTTAAATATTTAAAAAGTTAATTTTGCTAAACTATGATACCTGAAAATTAAATCCTTACGGTTTTCCGTAACAAGTCAATAATTTTAAAATCCGATAAAAAGAATGATTTATACAAATCTACTTCCCAAAAAATATCTCAAAAAATTAACACCAATCCCAGATATTTTTATATTTTTATCCCAACACAATCGACTCCCCTAAAATTGTAAAACAAAAAATGTTTAACAATTAAATTAAATGCCCATGGTACTTAGAAAGTACAAAGTAAAAGACGTTGATATGGTAATCGCCATGTCCGCCTTGGTTTTAAACGCTAAACTCAAACAAGCGTTTTTGATAACCAAAAGATCCACGTTCACGATGGATTATTTCACTGAATTTGAAGCAGAAATTGACGCCACCATCCAACAATTCTTGGGTGCTGACAACGCAAAAGAGCTTCGTGAATCGACAATTGCGCTTTATGCATCGCAAAATGAAGCCTTACTTTTGGCCTCAGAAATGAAACTTCAGATCGAACTTGATTTTGAAGAGAGCCAAGAAGAAATCTTGAATGCTTTAGGTTTTACTGCTTATTTTGAGAGAGCAGGAAGAAAAGATCAAGAAGCTTTGATTAACCTATTGCATCAATTTAAAACGAACTTAACGCCGGCATTAAAAACGGAAATGATTGCCAACGGAACCATTCCGGCTGACATCGACGCAATGATCATAAAGGCTGACGTCATGACTGTTTCAGATGCGAAACAAGAATCTAACAAGTCAACTCGCCCAGATGCCACAGAAGAAGCGATCGTTGCCTTTAATATGATTTACAAAAAAGGAATCACGATTGCCAAATTGGCGTCAAAATTCTACAAAGGAAACAAAACACATCAAAACATGTTCAGTTTCAGCAAGCTTGCAAAGACAATCAATGCCTCACCAAAAAAAGTCAGTACTACCACTGCTGCATAAAATGTTTAGGTAATAAAGTAAGGAATCCCGCCAAAAAGCGGGATTTTTTTTATGCCTGACCGAAAGCTGTCTGCATCCTGCGGAAAGTGTTTTTCACCTTGCGGAAGCTTCTTTGCAATCAAGGGAAACTCATTTGCAGTCGGCGGAAGCTCCTTTGCACCCCAGGGAAATTCATTTGCATCTTACGGAAACAGGTTTGCATAACAGGGAAACTACTTTGCACCCTGCGGAAGCCTATTTGCAATCGGCGGAAACTAGTTTGCATCCTAGGGAAACTAGTTTGCACTCGCGGAAGAGCCATAAATGCTACGAAAATGCCAATTTTGTTTCGTGAATTATACTTCATACTACTTCCTATAGAAAAAACATCACCTATTTTCCTCTTAATTTAAAGTCTGATTATCAGCATGAACCGCCAAATCCTCTTACATCTTAAACTTTTCTTACTTTTATTCTTTAGAATGAATTTATTCGTAAATTTGCGCCTTGAAAAACAACACTTATGAATTTACAAGATATCCCGCAAATAAAGCATTTAGACAGCAACAACTTTTTTCTTTTAGCAGGTCCGTGCGCCATTGAAGGCGAAGAAATGGCCATGAGAATTGCAGAAAAATTGGTTGAAGTGACTGACAAATTACAAATTCCTTACGTTTTTAAAGGTTCCTTCAAAAAAGCTAACCGTTCAAGAATCGACAGCTTTTCAGGAATCGGAGACGAAAAAGCCTTGAAAATATTAAGAAAAGTATCAGAAACTTTCGGCGTGCCGACGGTAACTGACATCCACACAAACGAAGACGCGGCAATGGCAGCAGAATACGTTGACGTACTTCAGATTCCAGCCTTTTTGGTACGCCAGACAGATCTTGTAGTCGCTGCAGCAAACACCGGAAAAGTGGTCAACTTAAAAAAAGGACAGTTCATGAGTCCGGAAAGCATGAAACATGCCGTTCAAAAAGTTTTGGACTGCAATAACCAAAAGGTAATGGTAACAGACCGTGGCACGATGTTCGGCTACCAAGACATGATCGTTGATTTCAGAGGAATTCCAACAATGCAGCAGTATGCTTCAACCGTTTTAGACGTGACGCATTCACTGCAACAGCCAAACCAGACTGCTGGCGTAACTGGTGGCAGACCTGACATGATTGAAACCGTTGCAAAAGCAGGAATCGCTGTTGGCGTGGACGGAATTTTTATTGAAACCCACTTTGATCCAGCAAATGCAAAAAGCGACGGCGCAAACATGCTTGACCTGAAATATTTTGAAGGCTTGATGACAAAATTAGTGGCCATCAGAAAAACTGTAAATAATTTCTAATACTTAATAATCCCTCAGCTTGAAACATCCATTTTTAATGGCTGTACTAACTTTTTGTGCTTTTTCACAGTACACCTTTGCCCAAGAAACGGCAACGACGCCTGAAAAATACACGGCCCACAACAAAGGTAAATTCTTTGTATACTGGGGCGGCAACCGCGAGACTTACTCAAAATCTGACATCACGTTCAGCGGTGACAATTACAACTTCACAGTCAATGACGTGAGGGCGCACGACAAGCCGAAAGGCTATCACATCGATTATGTGAATCCATCAAGAATGACGATTCCTCAGACTAATTTGAGAATCGGGTATTACATTACCGACCATTACAATGTTTCGATTGGTGTAGACCACATGAAATATGTGATGACGCAAGACCAGACTGCCGATGTTAACGGTTACATTAACCTGCCAGCATCAGAACCAGGAAGCGTTCACAACGGAATTTATGAGAATGACCCGACCGTAATGTCAAAGGATTTCTTAATGTTCGAGCACACCGACGGACTGAATTATATACACGCACAGATCAACCGCGTGGATGATATTTCAAGATTCTTCAGTTTGCCAAATACAGATAAGTTTCAAATTAATTTAACCGAAGGCGTTGGCGGCGGATTGCTTTATCCTAAGACAAATGCCACGCTTTTAAGCAAGCAGCGCCACGATGATTTCCATGTTTCTGGTTACGGACTTTCTGCGCAAGTAGGATTAAACCTGACATTCTTCAAGCACTTTTTTATCCAAGGAGAATTAAAAGGCGGTTACATCGACATGCACGATATTAAAACTACGCAAAGCAATGCAGACAGTGCTTCACAGCATTTTGCTTTTTTTCAAAGAATGATTACCGTGGGTGGTATTTTTAGATTGTAATTCTAGATGCCTTATAAAAAAGAAAGCCTGACTATAAATAGCCAGGCTTTTTTTTTGAGTAAACAACTTATCGCTTCAATTCTCTAACCACAATATAATTGTCAGTATCTGATTTGAACGTTTCCCCAGTAACAGTGATCTTATCGCCTACTGCAACATTGCGGTATTGTTTTGGATCTTTTAAATTCGGAATGCTGATTGTCGCATTATACGTTTGACCAGTAACATCCGTAATTTTGGCCGTGTAGCCATCTTTGCCTCGGTTGATTTCTTTAACTGTTCCTTCAACAGAAATGGTAACTTTTTTTGTTACTTCTTCAACTTCTTCAACAACATCCCCATTTGCAGATTTGCTTGAAGTAACTTTAGTTGTAGTTTGTCCCTTTGTAGTTTCAGTAGTAGACTTTTTGCTTGAATCACAGCTAGCCAAAGCTACGACAGCCATTAGCATCACTAAACTTCTTGATAATTTTTTCATAGTGCTTTTGTTTTTGAGTGATAAAGATAAGCATCGAACTGTTAAGAAAAATACAATCTGGGTTATGAAATAAGTATTTTTAAAATTTATTGAAAAAAATTTGGCTGCTAGGTTATTTATAATTTACTTTGCTATTCAAAGTACTTTTTTTATGGAAGCAAATAAATATCTAAATGACATTTCAGAAATAAAGAACATGATGAACAAATCATCGCGTTTTATTTCCTTAAGCGGCTTATCCGGAGTTTTAGCTGGAATCTATTCCTTAGTCGGTGCTTTTTTAGCCTACCAGATTATTTATTCAGAGCAATATTCCTTTGGAGCTTATAGAAATTTAGTGGTAACCGAAGATTCTATGATCAAGCTTTTTATAATTGCTTTTGGCGTAATTGTACTTTCACTAATCACCGGAATTATTTTGAGCATGAAAAAAGCAAAAAGCCAGGGCGATAAAATTTGGGACGCTTCTTCAAAAAGGCTATTGATCAATTTCATGATTCCGTTGGTGACTGGCGGTATTTTTATTCTCTTCTTGATTGAAAAAGAAATTTACGGTTATGTAGCGCCACTGACTTTGATTTTCTACGGATTAGCTTGCGTGAATGCCAGCAAATATACACTTGGCGATGTTCGTTATTTGGGAATTACTTTGCTATTTTTAGGTCTTGCCTCTACTTACTTCTTAGGATTTGGATTGTTATTTTGGGCTTTAGGTTTTGGAGTTTGCCATTTATTTTATGGTTCTGTGATGTATTTTAAATACGAGAGAAAACAATAATTTTTCCTTAAAAATAAAAAACTACTGCATCTAAATTCAAAGAAGGACTTACATTTGAAAACTAAATCTTGCAACACAAAATAAGCTTTCGGTATAAATATATCAGAAACAAAATATAAAATTATAATTATGAAAAGCATCATACAAAACATCAACAAAGCCTTTGATCACCGAATAAGACTGGGAATCATGTCGGTTTTGATGGTCAATGAAAATGCTGATTTTAATATGCTAAAAGAACTTTTGGGTGTCACTGACGGCAATCTTGCCAGCCACACAAAAGCTTTAGAATCTGAAAACTATATCATGATCGAGAAGCAATTCATAGGAAAAAAGCCGAATACAAAATACATAGCAACAAAGGATGGAAAAAATGCCTTCACAGCACATATTGAAGCTTTGGAAAAATTGATCCAAAAACCGTAAGCAAATTTTTTTATATCTAAACTTTGAAATTCAAAGTACTTTTAAATAAAAATAATGAGAGATTTAATCATAGAAAAACTATATGAAATGAGCAAAAAACCATATCAAAAATTCTTTAAGAACAAAAAACCTTGGGAAGTAACCCAGAGAGAGCTGCTTGAATATCCTGACGAGACTTTGGGATTTCAATTGGGTTGTTTTCTACTGAAATACAATTTTGAAATCCAGCCAAAACTAGAAGATCACGACATTATCCACATTCTCACAAACACCGGAATCACAGTGCCAGAAGAAATCGGAATGCAATATTATCTCTATGGAAACGGCAAGCGAAGCCTCTATCTTTTTATAGTAATCATAACTGGAACACTCTTCTATCCTACTAAAATCACCTACTTCTTAAAACAATTCAAGAGAGGAAAAAAAGCGTTTCAGTTCCATTATCTAGATTACTCGAAGATGCTTTTGATTCCGATTCAGACAATCCAGCAAGCTTTTAAAATTCAATAAACAATAACCTTTAAATCAATCAATTATGCAAACAGAAGAAAACAAACCGCAAACTTTTTTACAGTCAAATACTGCAAAAATGCTCATGATCGGACTGCTAACGCTAATTTTATTAATTCCACTAGCCTTCGTGCAAAATCTTATTCAAGAACGCTCGACTAGAAAGAATGAAGTCGTCAATGAGGTTACTGAAACTTGGGGAAAAGACATCCTGTTTTATGGTCCGATTTTAAAGATTCCTTACAAATCGTATACAGAAACTTCGATAACAAATCCGGTGACGAAACAAATTGAAATTGAGCGAACTGCTACTACTTTGTATGCTTATTTCTTTCCTGAAAAACTTCAGAATTCTTCCAATATCAAAAAGGAAGTGCCATTAAAAAGAGGACTTTACAACTATGTAGCATTTTCAGCAGCAATGAAATTTGAAGGAAATTTTGCAACGCCAGATTTCAAAAAACTTCAGATTAACGAAGAAGATGTTTTGTGGGACAAAGCAAGCATCGTGGTGAGAACTACCAATTTAAAAAGCATCAAAAGCGATTTGAATATAAAATTGAACAGCCAGGCTTTTGTATTTGAATCTAAAAACCAAAGCGATAAAATGTATGGAGAACTGGAAACCAATGCTTTTGATTATGCTTCTTTAGCCAAAAATAGCAATATCAATTTCAACTTTTCCATTTTATACAACGGAAGCAATAGCGTGAAATTTATCCCGATAGGAAAATCAACGATTGCAAGCATTGATTCTGACTGGAATTCACCAAGTTTTGAAGGAACGTTTGCTGTGGAAGGCACTACGAAGAAAATCACCAAAGACGGTTTTCACGCAGACTGGAAGATTTTCCAAATAAACAGGCCTTTTTCACAACAGCATCTGAACAGTATCCCAAATCTTGATGCATTTGGTTTTGGTGTAAAACTAATCGAAACTGTTGACGAATACCAGCAAAATGAGCGTGTTTCAAAGTATGGCTTCTTAGTTATCGGACTCACATTTTTGGTTTTCTTCTTGATTCAAACCATCAGCAAAATCAAAATTCATATTTTTCAATACAGTATGATTGGACTGGCTTTGATCATGTTTTATACGCTTTTGATTTCAATCACAGAACATTCTAGTTTTCAAATCGCTTATCTGATTGCTAGCGTTTCTGTAATTGCAATGATTGTGATTTACTCAATTTCCATACTAAAAAACAAGAAATTTCCTTTCTTCATCGGAGTTTCATTGACCGCACTTTACACCTTTATTTATGTGATAATTCAGCTTGAAAACTATGCTTTATTGGTTGGAAGCATCGGTTTATTCTTAATCTTGGGCGCCGTGATGTACTTCTCTCGAAAAATTGATTGGGGAACAAATTAAGGATTGATTATCCATAAAAAAAGCCTGTCAGTTACTGACAGGCTTTTGTATTTATGTTCTATTAGTTATGACGTAACCAACTCATTTCCTTCCACATAATCATGAAGGTATTCAAATCTTGGTGTCAGTTTTCCGTTTTCAGTAATTTTTGCGCGTTCTAAAATTCCGTCTTTATCATTATTGAAAAAAGCTGGAATTACATGTTTCATGAACATTTCTCCAAAACCTTCGCTGGCATCTTTTGGCAATTCGCAAGGAAGATTATCGACCGACATCACCACAATCGCTGCAGGATGAAAAACATCAACTTCCTTATTCTCATTAGGATGATAGCCAAAAAGCGGTTCTGCAATTGTTGAAGCTTTGATCGTGCAAGCAATCGGACCATTTACATCACAAGAAATATCGGCAACAACTTTAATTTTATTGTCTTTTGAAAGCAACATTTCTCTTGTCAGAATAACCGGAGCGTCATTTCCATAAAAATGTGCAGCCATGAAAATATCAGATGCGTTTGCAAATCTTTCGAAATCAGAAATATACGCTGTTGGATTTTTATAGAAATCTTCTTTGTCTAAAACTTTTCCGTCGGCACGTTTGTTATAGTCTAAAACATCAATCTGCGTATAAACTGGCTCAGAATATTTTTTTGCTAGGAAATTTTCTGGAGAAACCTCTTTAAGTTTCATTCCGTCCAAAATTTCTTTGGCTCCCATTCCTGCCTTTCCGTTTCCGGTAAGTACGATTTTTATTGGTGGTAGCACTTGCCTTTTCAACTTGGCAATTAATTCTTCCTTGTGTGCTAAAGTTTCCGCTTTGGGCAAATTAAAAAGCTCAAATTTAATTCCGAATGCACGTATTCCGTTGTAAGCACCAACCATTCCTGCATATCTTCCAAAACCGATTAGTCGTTTAAAATCTTTATCGACTATAGTTTCGTGATCATATAAATCAATTTTTTTCTCTAAAATAGCTTTCAGCAACTTTCTATTGTGAGGCTGTTTTTTGATCGTATGGGAGAAAAAGAAATATTTTTTGTTTGGAATAAGGCTGTCAATTGGAACTTCTTTTACGCCAAAAAGCACATCGCAATCTGAAACGTCAGAAACAATCTCAAAACCTTTTTCCTGATATTCTTCATCGCTAAAAATTCGAATATCTGAACTTTCAACCCTGATTTCAGCATCTGGAAATTGTATCTTGATATTCGCAGCTTCCTCTGGAGTGAAAACTACTCGTCTATCTGGCGGATTTTTTCTTTCCTTAATAATTCCGAATTTCATATAATTTTAAAAAATTTGAGATTGAGGCAACAATCAGATTAATAAGAACGTTGAAATATAATTAATATTTTAACATTAAAATTGTAATAAAAATACATTATAACTACAACGTTGTAATTTGTTTCAAATATAACACATACTTTATGAATTGCAAAAAGTTTTTATCAATAAAAATTCATAAACTTTTGACTATTAGTTTTAAAGTAATTTAACGCATTAAAAAAGCATTTTCTGCACAATAAAATGGCTTTTAAATATGTTAAAGTATAGAGCAAACCAATTCGTGATTTTTTATATTTGCTCCATAACCACCATATTTCGCAATGACTATATCAAAATATATACTTGCTGCTCCACTTTTATTTTCCGCATTGGCATTTAATTCTTGCCAGGATAAAGAAAAGCAGCTTGCCTCGCATGACCCTTCAGAAAATAAGACAGCACTTTATGGCATGAAGGCAAAAAAACTAGATCCAGATTATATACTTTCAAAAAGAAGTAGTTTAGAAAAGTTCTATGAAAAAAATTGGCCGAATAATTCCATGAACGGTGGTTTTTTAGTCGCAAAAAACGGACAGATTATTTATGAAAAATATGAAGGAAGCGCTGATTTCTCTAAAGGAACACAAATAGATGCTAAAACACCTTTGCATATCGCTTCGGTTTCAAAAGTTTTGACGGCGACAGCGGTTTTAAAACTTATAAACAGCGAAAAATTAAATCTCGAAGACAAAGTCAATTCGATTTTACCTGCATTTCCTTATGAAGAAATCACTATAAAAATGCTTTTGAACCACAGAAGCGGTTTGCCTAATTATGCTTATTTTGCTGATGACACAAAAATTTGGAGCCGTACAAAAATGCTTCACAATCAAGATATCTTAGATCTTTTGGCAAAGCATAAATTTGGATTGTATTTTAAACCTGACAGAAAATTTGGGTATTGCAATACAAATTATGCAATTCTGGCACTGGTAATTGAAAAAATTACTGGAAAAAATTATCGTGATGCAATGCAAGAGATAATTTTTGATCCGATTGGCATGAAAGACACTTTTGTTTTTGAGTATTCGAAAGACAAAGAAACGGCGAGTCAGTCTTATAAAGGAAATAAAATTATTTATGACAATAACCATTTGGATGATGTTTATGGTGACAAAAATATTTATTCCACGCCAAGAGATTTGCTGAAATTTGACGTGGCTACATATTCAAAAGATTTCTTGAATCCGATTTTGGTAAGCGAAGCTTTTAAAGGCTATAGTTATGAACATAAAGGAACTAAAAATTATGGATTGGGAATCAGAATGATGGAATGGGAAACTGGCGAACAGCTTTTTTACCACAATGGCTGGTGGCATGGAAATACTTCTTCGTATGTAAAATTGAAAAAAGACACGGTGGCCATTTTTGCGCTTTCAAATAAATATACTTTAAAAACCTATAAAGTTTGGAAGCTTGCACCGCTTTTCGGAACGTATCCTATCAAGTTGAGCAAGGAAGATGCTTTAGAATAATTGGAAATTTGAATTATTTGACTACTTTTGTGGTATAATTTTTGCATTACGCAAATGTTCTTTTAAATATTGGGGTCGACTGGTTTTGACAGCAAGTCGAATTGAAAAGTAAGCACGTCGAGAACTGGGACAATTCTCGTTAATAAATGGTCTTAACACTTTTACACGGCGAAAATAACTACGCTCTAGCTGCATAATCTGAATTATAGTAAGATTAGCCTTGTTCCTACCAGGTAGGAAAGCAAGATTCTCCTTGAAAGCCTTGGTTTGTGGCGTTCTTTAAAGGGGAACCGTAAAAATAAACCTAGAAACAGTTAAGCTTCGGGACTGTTTTGACAACTAAGAAGATAAGTGTTGTGTGGCTGTTCTTGGCCTTGCTCAATAACGAAAATCTAATCAAGAAATAAGCGCGTAGAAATCTTTTTAATTGCTTGTTTGGACGGGAGTTCGACTCTCCCCGACTCCACTTTTTTATTATCAAATGAAACTAATAGCCTGTAAATCTTAGGATTTACAGGCTATTTTTCGTTTATGGAGTAACAAAAATGTGTATTAAATCTTAATCCTGAGGGTACCGATTCGGGTACCCAGAAAATTTCAAATTCTGGGTACCCGAATTAAAAATTCTCTGGCGTTACTGTCAAGCCGTTCACCTTTTGAACATCTTGACAGCTAACATTTTAAAGACTAAGTTTAATAACCTTTCAATGTTACCACACCATGAAAAACAACATCTCAATTTTGTTCAGAACAAGGAATTCTAAAGCCAGTAAAAATGGGTTGGTGCCAATTTATCTAAGAATTACAATAGACGGCGCTAGATTAGAATTAAGCACATCCAAATTTGTAGAAAAATCCAAATGGTCAACTGCTTCCGGCAGCATCAAAGGCAATTCTGAAGAAGCCTGGTCAATAAATGGCTATCTGGATTCTCTCAGAAATAAGGTTTATGAAACGGAGCAGTTCTTGATCCATAAGCAGATTGAAATTAATGTGTCAAGCTTCAAGAATAAATTTCTAGGAATTGAAAAAAAACAAAGAATGTTGGTCCCAATATTCCAGCAGCATAACAAGCTTATGAAAGATTTGATTCCACAAGAGTTTTCTGAAAACACACACAAGCGTTATGAAACATCTCTTTCGCATGTGAAAGAGTTCCTGAAGGAAAAATATAATCTTGCAGATATCTCTATTAAAAGCGTCAATCTCGCTTTTGTGAACGACTTTGATTATTTCTTGAGAAGTATCAAAAAGTGCAACAATAATTCCATGATAAAATATGTAAGAAATCTTGGCAAGATCATAAAATGGTGTTATGCTAATGAATGGATTGACCGAGATCCTTTTGCAAATTACAAGGGTAAAGTTAAGCAGGTAGAAAGACAGTATCTGTCACAAAAGGAAGTCGATTGTATTTACATAAAGAAATTTGCTACCGAGCGCCTGAACCAAGTAAAAGACATATTCGTTTTTGCTGTTATACAGGACTAGCATACGTGGATGTTTTCCAGATGAAAAAATCAAATATAGAAATCGGGATCGATGACAATAAATTGCAACAAGTCATCTAGAGAAATTTTACGCAGGTCGACAGAAACGAGAATGTCTATGTTTACGTGATAGTAGTTCGATATTTTTTTAATAATTCTATTGGAGGCTGCGAGGTTCCGTCCTCCTACTTCAATAGCCTTGCACGTGTAATCTTAAGGTCATCGGTAACACCGCTCTGGGCCGGGTGCTTTCTTGCTCTTAAATATTTTATGTTATCAGAAAATAGCGACGTGTCTGTTAATGTTACAATTTATAACATAAAATATAATAAATAATGTTACAATATGTCATAATTTTGCAACTCCAATATAATGAAAAAGAAGTAATAAGAGGGAGAAACGCCCGTTATATAGAGGCATGAAAAAAACGGAATACGCAATCGTAGATATTGAGACAACGGGCGGAAATGCTGGCAATAGCAGGATCACCGAGGTTGCCATTATTATCCACGACGGAACTCAAATTTTGGATCGCTATGAGACTTTGGTAAATCCCCAGAAAGACATACCTTTTTCAATCTTTTCCCTAACAGGAATAACTAATGAAATGGTGGCCGATGCTCCCATCTTTGGCGACATTGCAGAAAAAATTGCAGAACTGCTGACCGATAGGGTATTTGTTGCACATAATGTCAACTTCGATTATTCTTTTATCCGCCATCAGCTGGAAGAGTCTGGTTTTAAATGGACAGCTAGAAAATTGTGTACGGTACGGGCGTCCAGAAAAATAAGACCCGGATTTCCATCTTATAGTTTAGGAAACCTGTGCCGATCTCTTGAAATACCTCTTGAAAACCGTCACCGCGCAGGTGGTGATGCAGATGCGACAGCAATTCTATTTTCACAGCTTCTAGAATGGGATTCTGAAAATATCATCGAAAAAATGATCAAGAAGACCGCCCAGGACCAGCGCCTACCGCCTAATCTCCCTCCTGAAGATTTTGAAAAGCTTCCCGAAAAGCCGGGAGTTTATTATTTTTATAATGAAGAAAAGAAAGTAATATACGTTGGCAAAGCCGTAAATCTGAAGAAGCGTGTAGCATCGCATTTCACTGGCAATAATATAGGTTCCCAAAGGCAAAATTTCCTGCGTGACATTCACGGAATTTCTTTTGAAGTCTGTGCTACCGAAATGATGGCACTTCTTTTGGAATGCTCAGAAATCAAGAAGCTGTGGCCGGTTTACAACAGGGCACTGAAGCGCTTTGAACCAAAATTCGGGCTTTATGAGTATGAGGCAAGAAACGGATATAAATATCTTGCCGTGGGAAAGCTTGCAAAATTCCAAACCTGCATACAGGCCTTTGACAAAGAATATGACGGAATGAACGCGCTTCGCAATCTTGCAGAAAAATTTAATATAGATTATCGATTCTGCAAATATGGAAAGCTGGCAGAATCTGTATTTTTTAATGCTGTTGATAGCAATCCATTGCCTGATATAGAATCACATAACAAAAATATTGCCGAAGCAGTCGATCATTTAATACAAAGCAAGGCAACTTTCGCGATAATTGACAAAGGCCGTTCTGAAGAAGAGCGCAGTTGTATATGGGTAGAAAAAGGCTATTTCTATGGCATGGGATATTTTCCTTTTGACAACGAAATTGCAGAACCTGAAGTTATAAAAGAGCATCTTACGCCTTACAAAAGCAATCAATATATAATGCAGCTGATAAGTACTTTCTCAAAAAAATATCCGAATAAGCTGATCCAGTTGTAAAGCATTCCTAGCTTTAATACTAGTATCTCTATTCCTCAGTACTATTTTAAAGCTGATTAACAAAGACTGCATCCTGGGCAACAACCATTTTTCTCGAAGTTCTTGTACTGTTTTTTACCCTGCTATTTTTATTTCTAAGCCAGTATTTAGAGACCTGCAATTGCCATATAATTGAGAGCCTGATTCTGTTTTATAATTAACTGACTTTCCAAAAATCGTTTCAGAATTGCTTGGCCATTCAAGCATACTAATCACCGAGCAGAGTTACGGAAAAATTATTAACAAAAAAGTTAGTGAAACTATGGCAGTGGTAAGGCTAAAACTTGGAGATGTTTAAAAACTTAAGTTACCTGCCAGTAACCTTGTGCCGATGTTCCGTGCCCCACTCGGCAAGTACTTTTATAATCGGCTCAAGAGTATGCCCGTAATCAGTCAGCTCATACGATACCGTTATTGGCTTGGTAGCGTTGACAGTTCGCGTTATCAGCCCATTGATTTCCAAATCCTGAAGTTCTTTCGAAAGCATCTTTGCGCCCAGCCCGTCTATTTGGCGCTGCAGGTCTGTGAAATTCTTTTTCCCGTAAAGCAGTACGCTCACCACCTTGATCTTCCATTTGCCGCTTATCAGGTCAAGCGTATCCTGGATGGCAAAAAGTATTTTGGAGCAGTCCCCCTGTTCATCAGCCAGCTGTCTGTTTTTTTCCATTTCTATATTTATTATCGAGAACCCACTTTACTTGAGGAAACCCATATCAAAAGTAAAGTTACTATATTTTACCTTTGGACAATAATAATTTAAAAAAATATTTATGAAACTTAAAGATAAAGTAGCTATCGTAACGGGCGCATCAAAAGGAATCGGGTCAGGTATTGCGAAAGAGTTTGGCGTAGCAGGAGCCACTGTAATAGTCAACTATTCGTCAAGCAAGGATGACGCAGACAAGATCGTAGGCGAAATACATTCAAAGGGCGGCAAGGCAATTGCAATCAAGGCAGATATGAGCAAGTCAGCCGATGTAAAACTGATGTTTGATAAAGTCAAGTCAGAATTTGGAACCGTCGACATCTTAGTAAATAATGCAGGAAAAGCCGTTTTTGAAATGATTGATGACCTGACGGAAGAAGCTTTTCATGAACAGTTCAACTTAAATGTGCTGGGATACCTGTTGGCGGCAAAAGAATTTGCAAGGCAGGCTAAAGGCGGAAGCATAATCAATATCAGTTCTATCTTGAGTACCGATCCCTATCTGGCATCAAGCGTCTATGCAGCGACTAAAGGAGCCGTAGATACAATTACGCTTGCTCTGGCAAGGGAGCTTGGCCCTCGCAAAATAAGGGTAAATTCCATACTTCCCGGACACACAAATACACCTGCTACAGCAGGAAACTTTGATGGCGAATTGGGAGAAAAACTAATTGCGGGAACTCCTCTTGGACGTTTTGGAGAGCCTGAAGATATCGCACCGCTGGCCTTATTTTTAGCTTCTGACGATGCACATTGGATCACTGGCGAATCTATAAGGGCATCGGGCGGTGTCAGAGGAGTCGGCTATTAATTTGCAATGAGCAATAAAAAATCGGAATGGCAGCCAGCCATTCCGATTTTCATTTCTAGAAATTCTTTTCAACTCGCAAGATTCATTTTAAATATAATGCATCCCAATTTCTGCATTCAAAATACCCTTCTTGCTGCTTCCCAAACTCGAAAAAGTGACATACTGCCTTTGGCAGCGGACTATTAACGGAATATTGAAAGAATATATTCCCAACCCAACAAAATAATAATATGCCCAGTAACTTTATTCATAAAAATATAGCATTAGCAGTGATACTCAGCGTACAGCTGATGCTTGCGATGGACTTTCTTGTCGTCGTCGTTTCACTAAAAGACATCCAGACGGATCTTGGCTTTACTGCAGCAGACCTATCATGGATCCCTAATGCTTTCGGCTTGGCATTCGGAGGCCTGCTTCTCCTGGGTGGCCGTCTAGGCGATATGATCGGGCAGGTCAAAGCCTTCAGGACAGGGGTTGCCATTTTTGTGCTTGCCTCTCTGATAGGAGGGCTGGCATTTTCACCCGCAATACTGATCATTGCCCGTGTTTTTCAAGGAATAGGCTCTGCGTTGGCAGCGCCCAGCGTGCTGGCACTTATTACCATCCTCGCACAAAACGAGGAAGAAAAAAATCGCGGCCTGTCTCTTTTCACTGCAGTATCATCTATCGGTGCTTCGTTTGGGCTTATTTTGGGAGGCGCCCTGACTACATATACCTCCTGGCGGTGGTCGCTGCTGATTAATGTGCCGGCTGGTGCAGTTGCTTTTTTCATCATTCCGTTCCTAGTGCCGGAGACTGGTAAGGTTAAAGGAAAAATAGACCTCCTTGGCGCATTGACCGGTGCTTTTGGCTCTTCAGCACTTGTCTTTGGCTTTATCAGCGCCGGAAACAATGGCTGGTCATCTCCAATAACGGCAGGAAGTTTCAGTATTGGAATACTCCTGTACATTTTTTTTATCAGGATCGAATCAAAAGTAGCAGAACCGCTATTAAAGCTGAGCATGCTTGGTTCAAGGCAGAGGCGCGGCGGGCTGGTAGTGATGGCACTAATTGTAGGCATGCACTTTGCAACATTGTTCTTGATCCTGCAATATTACCAGGAAGTTTTAGGCTACAGCCCGCTCATGACAGGATTGGCTTTTCTGCCATTAACGGCGGCTGTATTTGTAATATCTAATTTTGTTCCGCTGCTTTTAGCTAAATTAGGATCCCGCACGCTTCTAATTACCGGCTGTATTCTCGTGGCCGTAAGCTTGATCGGGTTTTACCAGCTGACAGACTCCAGCACCTATCTGGGAGATGTCATCCTGCCGCTATTTTTACAGAGCACAGGCATTGCGCTGGTATTTGCGCCCGGAAGCATTGTTATTCTTGAAGGTGTTGATGACTTGGATGCCGGCATAATGTCGGGTGTCTTGCAGATAAGCCAGCAAATTGGTGGCGCAGTTGGCCTAGCGGCAATTTTATCCATATATACAGCAAATCTGCTTCCTGATAATTTTTCCTCTGGATTCAGCAGCGCATTTTTAATGGCTGCCGCTATTTCGATAATCGCAGCCATGATTGCTGTTCTTACTATCAGGAGAAAAAAGTAGAGCTTAAAATAGGCGCTGCCATGTTATGCTGCATGTTCAATATAGTAAATGATAAGTGCAAAACAAAGAAAGCCCATAACTTTCGGAATGGGCTTTCTTGTTTTGAAGACTGGAGGATTAAACCGACAGGGTCTGGCCGCCATCGACGCGCAATACCGATCCGGTAATATTGTCCGCGTAGCGGCTCATGAGATAAGCGACTGCTCCCGCGACTTCCTCAGGCTTGCCAAACCTGCCAAGATCATTCTGGAGAAACTGCGCTGCAGCATTCTTTTCGATTTCATCCCAGCTGTCCCCCCAATTATTCTGTGGCGCCATTCCCAATATCAGGTTCTTTACAGACTCCACAAGCATGGCGCCCGGAGCTACGGTGTTGGAAGTGATTCCGGTACCTTTCAGTTCTCTGGCCAAAGATACGGTAAGGTTGTGCCTTGCCGCCATCGCAGCGTTGTAATCTGGCTGGATGGCCATCGGCTGGATGGCCGTTATGCCCCCGATCTGCACGATCCTTCCCCACCCCAGCTCTTTCATCTGGGGAAGCAGGCGCTGTACCATCCTGATTCCTGAAACGACATTCGTATTGTAGGTGTCCTGCCATTCTTGAGAAGTTACGCCCATCCATGGCTGTCCGTGATAGACACCGGCATTGTTTACCAGGATGTCCACTGCCCCATTTGCCAGCGCGGCTTTTGCTACATTATCGGCCCCTTCTTCAGTGGCAAGGTCGCCTAGTGCATAGACAGCCTTTCCGCCTGACTGGTTGATCCTGTCTGCAACTGATTTTGTACGCTTCTCATCACGCCCATGTATGATGACTTCTGCACCTTCGCCTGCAAGCAGTACTGCTATCGCTTCACCCAGCCCTGAACTTGATCCTGTAACCAATGCTCTTTTTCCTTTGATTCTTAAATCCATGATTTTTGCTATTATGATTAAATTTTTTATTTCCCAAAGCACGTCCCCCAATTGGAACGGTAATTTTACAAATCGTTATTTCAGAACCGGTCCAAAGCCGATTCGGGCATTCCTCTTTAAGTTATATTGCCTACTTTTGGAGAAACAAAGCTACCGTGTAAATAGGCACCAAACAAGAACGCACGCCAATACCTGTGACTAACCGCCAAGTTTGTAATGCTGTAAATCAAAAGATTATGATCAGAAAAAAAATAAAAAAAGATTTTGATGCAGAAGACTGCGGGATACGAAGCCTGCTGGATCGCGTCGGTGACAAATGGTCGCTGATGATAGTGGATATTTTGGGAAGCGAGGGAACGATGCGGTACAGCGAACTGGACCATAAGATCGAAAGCATATCGCAGAAGATGCTCGCCTCTGCGCTCAAAAGCCTGGAGATCGATGGCCTTGTCAGCAGAAAGGTCTATCCGCAAGTGCCGCCAAAGGTTGAGTATTCGCTGACCCAGCTCGGGGAAACCCTGCTGCCAGCAATTGCAGTTTTAAAAAACTGGGCATCTGCAAGCATGCCTGCTATCCTGGAAGCAAGAAAGAAGCATGCAGCCAAGAAAAAGGCAGAAGGCTAAATTAGCAATCAATACAAATTCATCTGCTTCGCCAGACAGCGCGTCCAGAGTATCAAGCACTGGGCAGTCATATGGCAGGCCAAATATTAAATTATGGAAAAAACCTTAACTCCGGGAATCAACCACATTGAATTCTGGGTATCAGACCTGTTTGCAGCCATGAAATTCTATAACAGCTTCCTTACCTTGATTGGTTGGAAACAGATAAGCGGCGCTTCGTTTTCTAATGGCGCCATGGTTATCTATTTCGTAGAAAGAAAGAATGATATAAAGACTGCATCTCTTGGCATGAGGCATCTATGCTTTCAGGCTGTGGAAAAAAACCAGGTGGATCAGGTCTATGATGCATTGTCAGCCGAAGGCGCCGCATTCATCCGCGGTCCAATAGCGATGCCCTATTCTGAGCAATATTATACAGTGGACTTCTATGACCCTGACGGGCAAATTTTGGAAGTTGCCTATACTCCATATCCCACTCTCGGCTAAAATAATCGGCCTGATCAGGCAATCCCTATTAAATGGACATACGTCAAAATGGCTACGCATAACGTAATTTCGGCGAACTTGTATCTTACTTAATGTATCAATTTTGCATCTGCAACCGATGAGGTGCATCATAGCTCAAACAAAGCCTGATTGCAAGACTGTTGCTGTATTTAAAAAACGGGATCATAACGAAAATATTGAACATGGATTTAGAAAAAATTATTGAAGCATGGATTACAGCTGGCAATAGCTACGATACCGAAAAATACCTTGACTTTTATCATGAAAACGCAGTTTTGGATGATCCCTCTGTAGGTCGAAAATTTAATGGAAAGAAAGGCATAATGGAATATTACGAAAGCTATTTTATAGGCTACAAGACGCAGACTAAAATAATTAGCATTGCAATAAAAGATCCAGACAAGGCGTCTCTTGAAGTAGAATTTTCAGGCGATTTTCCGGAAGGAAAGCTTCGGGGCTCTTTTGAGTTTATTTTTGGGGAAGGAAAGATAAGGCATCTGTCAGCAGATCTCATATAATTAAATAAATACAGTCTGTATCTTTAGATGTCAGGCAATCATAAACATAGAAATAGAAATGAAAACAAAAGATAGCACAAATCCCAAATTGCTAATTTACGGAGCAACGGGCTATACGGGCACATTGATTTGTGAAGAAGCTTCCAAAAGAGGCTTGGATTTTGAAATTGCAGGCCGAAATAAAGAATTGCTTGAGCCGCTGGCTGAAAAACTTGGCGTTTCCTGCCATGTATTTTCTGTGGATGACGAACAGGGCTGGGAAAAAAGCCTGTCGGGAAAATCCTCCCTGCTTAACGTGGCGGGTCCGTTCAGCGCAACTGCGGCGCTGGCCATGGATGCGTGTATCAAAAACAAGATACATTACATCGACATTACTGCCGAGATAGATATTTACCGTCTGGCAGAATCGAAAGACGAAGCAGCTAAAGCAGCAGGAATTATGATATTGTCCGGCGCAGGCTTGTTTGTCAGCTACGATCCGCTTGTGATGCATACGGCCAAGCGTGTAAATAATCCGATTAGATTGCGAGTGGCATTTAAATATTCAGGCGGTTTTACCCCTGGTTCGATAGCAAGCAGCGCTAACATCATAAATGCAGGCCTGCTGGTCAGAAAAAATGGAACGCTTGTAAAATTAAGCAGGAGCGAACCTGCCGAGTTTGACTTCGGCAATGGCATGGTAGAATGCCTGCCGACGCCGCTGGGCGGTTCAGTATTGTCGTACAAATCTACTGGAATCGAAAATATAGAAGAGTTTTTTCAAATGGCACTTCCCGCTGCTACCCCCGAAGATGAATCCCTGCAAATTGGAAAAGAAAAGCATTCGAGTGAAATTCAGGACAAAAGCTCAATACTTGCTGAGATAACCGATGCCGACGGTACGATCGTGCGTTCCAAAATAGAAATGGAGCCCGGCTATGCCCCGACAGTTTTTTCAGCCGTTGAAATTGCATCACGCACTTTAGAAGGAAACTTTATGAAAGGATTTCAGTCTCCTGGTTCTGCTTATGGAGAAGAATTGCTTGAAGTATTGCCTAACGTCACCGTTACTGATCTTTAATACACGCATAGTTCTTCAAAAAAATAAAACCGTTCATAGATTATAAATATCTAAAAATCGTGTTTTACAGTTAACATTGCACTCCTTCCCAACCCTCCTAAAAAAAAATGCTGTCACGGTTTTTGGTTCAAAAACAAGTACATTTCATGACCGTGCCAGCATTTTTTTTCTCCAAAGCTTAGTTACATAATATGGCATTATAGTGCAAGAATTCTCTCCTTTGCATAATATCCGCTTTTGAATAGACAAATCTGATATCTGTTAATATTTCAAGGCTCTTTTCCTAAAATAGTAAATGCCTTTCCATCGTCTTAACCTAAACATTTAATAGCTCCTTTCAAATTTAGAATTGTCTATATAAGTAGAATACCAACGATCGTAAGTATCACGTGCAATTTCGTCGTCACCAAATGAATACCAGTTCTAACTTTTTATACATAATAGTTCCATAAAAAATAGAAGCTCGTTTTCAGTAAAATCTAACAGGGAAGTCTTGGTAGTATTTTGATCGACAATTGACCTCGATTTTGAATCAAGATTTTTGCCGTAAATGAAAGATCCAACCTGCTATATTTTTAGCTTCAATATATTGATGGAACTGGCCAGGACTAATCAACAATAAAGAAGATTTTAGATTAACTGGTTCAGAATCTATAATAGAGATATATCCTTTTCTAAAAGCACCTTGATCAGATATTGGTAAAATTACAAATCCATACGGACTATTGGCCATTTCGAATAAAGCGATACAGCTCTTTCCCAAGATGGAAGAGATGTTGAAAAACTACATTTTTAGGCTACTATTCTATTCCTTCCCTCTAATATCAGTAATAATGGTTATAAAAGCAGTAACATATATACAGAAATGCCCGCTTTTTATTGAGAACTTTGCATATTATCAAAATAGGATACAGATTATTAGATACCGCTATGAAAATACACTGAAGCTTTTGAATGATCTTTGAAAAAATTACAGTTATTTATTCGGATTCGTATCTAATTCATCAGACTTACGGCGATACATTCGGCTCTTGGAAAGCCATGCAGGAACTTTAATTATTATTTATCTAAAACATATTCAAAATGAACCGTAGAGATATTTTAAAAACAGCTGGTATGGCAATGGCCGGTACTGCAATATTGCCACTTTCGGCGTTTGCACTACCTAACAAGAACAGTGACAGCCCTGAAAATAAGATCTTGGACCAACCTGATTTTTCAAAGCGCAAACTAGGAAAATCATTGGAAGTTTCAGCAATAGGATTAGGCGTCCAGAATATGAGCCGGACGTATCAAATGACGATTCCCACAAGGACAGAAATGCACAACATCATCCAAAAAGCATTTGATAACGGAGTTACACTCTATGATGCCGCAGAAGCGTATGGACCTTTTGAAGTGGAAAAAATTTTGGGTGAAGGAGTAGCTTCCTTTCGTGATAAGATTGTTATCGAAACAAAATTCGGCTGGAATATCGACCAGCAGACTGGGCAGCGTCTTCCTGGACTGAACAGCAAACCTGACCATATTAAAATCGTCGTGGAAGGCATGCTGAAACGCCTTCGCACTGACCGCATCGATTTATTGTTTCAGCATCGCGTGGATCCAGAAATTCCGATTGAGGATGTTGTGGGAACCATCAAAGATTTGATAAAAGAAGGAAAAGTTTTGCATTACGGACTTTCTGAGCCTGGAGTTCAAACTGTTAGAAGAGCACACGCAATCCATCCAGTTACTGCCATCCAAAATGAATATTCTTTGTTATGGCGAGGTCCAGAAGAAAAGATTATTCCGCTTTGTGAAGAATTAGGAATAGGCTTCGTGCCTTGGAGTCCGCTTGGTGTGGGATTTTTGACAGGCGCAATTGATGCTGGCACAGGATTCGCTCCGGGAGATATTCGTGGGATTGAAAGCCGTTTTTCAAAGGAAAATTTACCACATAATTTAGCCTTGGTAGCCGTCCTAAAAAATTGGGCGCAAAAGAAAAATGCTACTCCTGGACAGATTTCACTTGCATGGCTTCTCCACCAAAAACCCTGGATCGTGCCTATTCCTGGAACGACACAAATGGCACACATGTTAGAAAATACGAGAGCTTCTTCTGTTAAATTTACTGATGCTGAATTACTACAATTCAATAAAGAGGTAAATGAAATTAAAATTTTGGGCGAAAGATTGCCTGCATCTGTGTTGCAATTTTCAGATGTGGAAGCACCCTTAAAAAAGAAATAATTATCATTTAAATATAAAAAAATGGAAAAAAGAATAATAGGTAAAAATGGTTTAGAAGTATCTGCATTAGGTTTAGGATGTATGGGATTAAGTTTTGGATACGGAAAGCCAACTGAAAAACAGGAAGCTGTCCAATTAATACGAGCTGCATACGAACAAGGCGTAACATTCTTTGATACTGCTGAAGTTTATGGTCCTTATGCAAACGAAGAATTGCTGGGCGAAGCACTTGAACCATTTAGAAAAGAAGTAGCTATTGCAACAAAATTTGGTTTCAAAAATGCCAAAACAGATTTAGGAATGGACAGTCGGCCAGAAACCATCAGGGCAGTTGCAGAAGCTTCCTTAAAAAGACTAAAAACAGATGTCATCGATTTATTTTATCAGCACAGAGTTGACCCTAATGTGCCAATTGAAGATGTAGCAGGAACTGTAAAAGATTTGATTCAGGAAGGCAAAGTGAAGCATTTCGGTCTATCGGAAGCTGGAGTGCAAACTATTCGAAAAGCGCATGCAGTGCAACCTGTGAGCGCTTTGCAAAGCGAATATTCGTTATTCTTTCGCGAACCTGAAAAAGAAATCATTCCAACTTTGGAAGAATTAGGAATCGGATTTGTGCCTTTCAGTCCGTTAGGAAAAGGATTTTTAACGGGAGCTATCAACGAGACAACGCAATTTGATAAAGATGATTTCAGAAATATTGTTCCCCGATTTTCAGAAGAAAACCGCAAGGCAAATCAGGCTTTGGTAGATTTATTAAAATCGATTGCTACAGAAAAAAATGCTACGCCGGCACAGATTGCCTTAGCTTGGTTGTTGGCACAGAAACCTTGGATCGCACCAATTCCTGGAACTACAAAACTGCACAGGTTGAAAGAAAATATTGGCGGTGCATCTGTAACATTGACGTCAGGTGATTTGGCAAATATTGAAACTGCTACAGAAAAAATCAAAATCGTAGGTGAACGTTATCCACAGCATTTGCAGAAAAACGTCGGGAAATAAGATGAAATATAAATCAATTTTGACAGTACTATATACCATTTGATAGAAGTCAATTACAACGAGTGGGAAAAATTCAAAATCATGAATCAATTTAAAATCATAGGACTCGCTGCAATGGTAATGGCATTTTCATTGCTCAGCATTCCTTCAAGAGCACAAGAAATGAAAATAGTAGCAACAAATTTAAGCGCACCTGAAAAAAGTATTATTTCTATTTCATCACTTGCGGCGGCAGGCGATTTGATTAATCTGAAAAATGAACTCAATGCAGGATTGGAAGCAGGACTTACTGTGAACGAAATCAAGGAAATATTGGTCCATTTATATGCTTATTGCGGTTTTCCTCGAAGCATTCGCGGCTTGCAGACTTTTATGGAAGTCTTGAAGGAACGAAAAGCGAAAGGTATTACTGATAATGAAGGAAAACTGGCATCGGAAATTAAAAATGATGCCACTAAATACGAAAGAGGGAAAAAAATTCTGGAAGAACTTACCAAAGCACCGCAACCGGAAACACTTTCAGGATATTCAGCCTTTGCTCCGACGATTGATACATTTTTGAAGGAACATCTGTTTGCTGATATTTTTGAAAGAGATGTACTCACATATGGGCAAAGAGAACTGGTAACTATTTCTGTAATTGCTACTATTGGCGATGCGGAACCGATGCTGAAAAGCCATTTGGGAATCTCATTAAATGTTGGAATTTCACCAAATCAATTACAAGAATTTATATCAGTTATTAAGATTTATTCCGGAGAAAAAAATGCAAAAGCGGCACAGAAAGTTTTGGATGGGGTTTTGAAAACCCAAAAATAATTTTTCAAAAATCCTTTAATTAACAAGAATGAAAATCGCAATAAAATATATACTGCCTCTTTATTTGCTGGCTATGGCAGGTTGTAATGATAAATATGAATCGACAACTGAAAAAAATTCCACAATTTTTCCAAAGGGAGAAAAAATCACCAATGAAAATTTTACCGGAACTGCTTATCTGCAAATGTTGGTGAAGAATGATAGCTTAAATACTACAACAATAGGAAATGTTACTTTTGAGCCAGGAGCGAGAACAAAATGGCATTTACACCCAGGCGGTCAGATAATATTGGTTACTGATGGCATAGGTTATTATCAGGAAAAGGGACAGCCTAAAAAAATTCTTCACAAAGGAGATGCGATCAAATGCCCGCCAAATGTTGAACATTGGCATGGCGCAAGTGTCAATAGTCATTTTGTGCAACTCGCAGTCACAGATAATGGCAAGGGAAATGTAGTGTGGCTTGATGCTGTTACAGACCAAGTATATAATAACTAAACTACGAACAAAGCTTATCTCTGTTGCTGAAATCAATATTTGGTTAAATTCTATCCACTAAAAAAAGCCTGAAAACAAATGATTTTCAGGCTTTTTTGATTCCATAGTATCAGAGATTTGCAGTATTTAATTTTATCCAATATCAATGGATAGCAGCTTGTTTTTTACCTAGCCATAAGCTCAATAATAGCCACACGGCTGAAATTGGAATGGCAACTATCGCCATGCCTCCAATTCCAAGTCCAGAACTCAGGAGTCCTGCATAACTCCAACTACCTAGCTGATCGCCACCGCGATAGACAACAGTATCAATAAAATTTTTGGCCTTGTATCTGTCCTCTCTGGAAACGCTGGTAAACAGAATTTCTCTTGTTGGTCGGGAAAGCCCAAAGTTGCTTACCCTGCGGGAAATTTGTGCAACAAGCAACATTGCAATTGACGGATAGATAGCTAATGCAATGAATCCTAAAATACTGACAAAAGGCAAACTACCGAGTACAGCAGCCACACCCAGCCGCTTAATTAATCGTCCTGCTAAAAACAATTGGAAAATCAGAGTGAATATATTTACCCATAAATCTATATTGGCAAAAAATGCTGTACGGCTTTCTCTATCAGTAAAATTCTCTGCCGCAATACTTGCCTGCTGAAAATATAAAAAGGTAGCTGTTATAGAATTAAATATTATAAAAAATGCTATGCCCATCAAATAAGGAGAACGGAAAGTATTGACCAAACCCGAAAAAATACCACCTCCGACTACAGAAGATGGGCTTTCTAAATTGTCTTCATCTTCCTGTTTAGTGTTGTTTTCAGATTTTAAACGAGATAGTATTTTGGATGCCTGCACTGCAACTTCCAACAATAGGACAGCTAGGAGCAGTAACCAATTTTGTCCAAGAATTTCTACCAACCCAGATGTAGCAGCTGAACCTACAATACCTCCCAAAGTAGCACCAGCGGCAAGAAGGCCAAATACTCTTTTACCTTGCTCAGCATTGAAAATATCTACAACTAAAGACCAGAAAACCGAAACAACAAAAAGATTAAATACGGATATCCAAATAAAGAATGCCCTTCCTATCCATATGTGCTGTGCGGGTTTCGCAGTCATGAGCAATATCATAAAGACAATCAGGTTCAGCATAAAAAACCGATATGTTATCTTGATGAATTGTTCACGAGACCAGCGTTTTACCAAATATGAATAAAGCGGATTAAGCGCTATCATCGCTAATAAAGTGCCAGTAAAAAGCCACGGTAAATTATCTACTCCGGAAGCAACACCCAATTCTTCCCGTATGGGACGCAATACATAATACGCCAAAAAGAGCGCAAACACATATAGAAATGCCCAGCCTAATGACCGCATCTCGTTGGGTTTTACATTCACCCAACGTCTTATTTTTTTATATTTCATGCTGTCGGTCATTACAATCTTTTTATTTTTCTTCAGGAAGCCCTAAAAGTTTGCGCAATTCAGATACATTCGTATTGGCACGAAATGCTGGCGTATTTCTTTGAAATTTCACACCTGTTGACAGATCACCAACAATGATTGGGACACAACCAGCATCGATAATCAATTGGGCTGCAATTTCTACAGCTTCCTTATCATTACCTGCTAAAGGAACAGCCAGTTTATTGTTTTTTCTATTGAATGATGCTTCCACTGCAGTTGCATCTTCAGAACTGAACGCTCTTACGAGAAGCGAACCTTTCAGGTATTTAGCAGAAGTAGGGCCAGCTCCATTTACCGCCACTTCGCTTGCCAAATCGCCACTTCCACCATTGCAGGCATCTAACACTACTTTGCCATTCAAGTATTTCTCCAAATCTTTTCCCAGCTGTGGCATTGCATCATAAGGAACAGCAAAAAGCAGTATGTCGCCATATGCTGCCGCTTCAGCAATTGTTCCAACGGAAGCATTGGGACCAAGTTTCGCTGCCATTTCTTTTAGCTCTTCGGGATGGCGAGATGAAAACATCACTTCATGTCCGGCTTTTACCCAAAGGCTCCCAACTGTTCCACCCAGCCAGCCAGCACCAATCACACCAATTCGTTTTGGTTTTGCAACCAATGTTTCTTCTTTTTTAGCCATGTCATCCATTCCTATATTTGTTTTATTATTTTCTGTTTTTCCAATGCAAGACATCAAGGGCAGTAGCATCAGTCCTATGAAGAAGGCCACTAGAAATTCGTACTTTTTGTTGCGCTTTTTTGTTTGAATATTCATATTATTTTATTTATTAGGTTTACTGATTCCAAGATTCTCATTTGTATGCAATTCGGGATTTTGAACAAGTGAAGCAACAAAAGCGGCAATACTTTTTCGTGAAATAGCTGTACCCGTTTCTGGATTGCCTTTTTTAGTTAATGCATAATCTACTTCATTTGCATTGGTAAACCACTCTGGCCGAAGGATGGTATAATTCAAACCAGATGCTTCAATGACATCAGCGAGTTTTCTATACGGAACTAAAACCGGCTTCAAAGGTGTTTCATATATTCCAATGGAACTGATAGCTATTATTCTTTTCACTCCTGTTTCCTGCATAGCTTTTACAATGTTTTTACTCATGGCTTCCAAATTTCCTGCAAGATTTACATATACTATATCTTGGCCCGAAATGGCGGCTTTCAATTTTGGATAATCCATTACATCTGCTTCTATTACAGTAGAGTTTGTGGTGTCGTTTTCAATCCGTTTTTTATTTCTTGCCAATAAAGTCAATTTTATATCTTTTACATTCTGCAAGGTGTCTATCACATATTTGGCAAGACTGCCACTTGCGCCGATTACAATTACTTTTTTCATTTTTAGATTTTCTGAATTTTTAAGAGTTTTGTTTTGCGCATTTGTGCAGCTTGTGAAAAAACAACAAAGCAGCACGGCCAATAATTGAAAAAAATGTTGCTTTTTCATATTCAAATTATTTATCATACTAATTCTTATCAGGCTGAAGCGGACCATAGAAGTAAGATGCAGTAGCGCCACCGTCAATTAAAAAATCTGAACCTGTAATAAAAGCACCTGCATTTGTCAAAAGCAATTCTGCCACATTGGCCACCTCATCAGCAATTCCGGGACGGCCTGCGGGAGATTTTGCAAACATATTTTTATAAAAATCGCCTCTTGGTCCATTGATCTCGTCTAAAGCCAAGGGCGTGATTATGATTCCAGGAGCAATTGAATTGATTCTCGCACCTCGCTCACCCCATTTTACGGCTTCTGCCATAACTCTTTTTCCGTTGCAGCGTTTTGCCATTTGGTAAGCATGCAAAGTGTCTTTGATATTTTCTGGTTTCAGCATTTCCAGATCGAGTAATTCTTCTGCAGGAGTTGTAGCCAAAAGTCGGTCTTCATCAGCAGTTAAAGCTGGCATCCTATATCCTGATTGGCTTGAAATAATAACTCCATTACCTCCTATTTTTATAATTTTTCCAAATTCTTCCAATAGCAATGCCGTGCCATACAAGTCAACTTGCAATATTTGCTCAACAGAAGCCTGGCTTGGCGAAACACCTGCCGCATTGATAAAAGTTGCAATCTCTCCTTCTTTTTGTGCCGCTTCAATTAATTGTAAAATGGATGTTTTAGATGAAATGTCAACTACAAATGGCACTACGTCAAAGCCTGCTTCTTCCATTATTTTTGCAATGGCATTAGCATTTTCAATTTTAAAATCGGCCACAAAAATTTTCTTTCCAGCACCAATGCGTCTTGCAATTGCCATTCCCAATTGGCCTGATCCGGTTAAAACAATTATATCTTTTTTCATTTTATTCCTTATATTAATTTTAAAAGTTATGACTGCAGATTTCAAGATTATCCAATTGCCATTTATATACTATTTTTACCTAAATCATTGTTGAAAACCATTTGATTATGGCTGGATCCCTATGACTGAAGAATAGGCTTTCTTTAGTATCCAAACTTTGTATGGCTGCCATATCTTTTGCAGAAAGTTCAAAATCAAATACGTCAATATTTTCAATCAGGCGTTCTTTCTTTACCGATTTTGGAATAACCACAACCTCTCGCTGAATTAACCAGCGGAGCACAATCTGCGCTACAGATTTATTATATTTTGTTCCGATCGAAGTCAATAATTCATTAGTAAACAAATTGTTTTTACCTTCAGCAAATGATGCCCAAGATTGAATTTGCACCTCATTTTCTACTAAAAATTCTTGATCTTCCGTACGCTGATAAAACGGATGCGTTTCGATTTGGTTTACAGCCGGTACTACAGTATGGTTTACAATAATATCCATTACCCTGTCTGGATGAAAATTACTTACGCCAATTGCTTTGATTTTTCCTTCTTTGTATAATTCTTCCAAAGCTCTCCAAGAACCGTGTACGTCGCCATAAGGCTGGTGGATAAGATATAAATCAAGATAATCAAGTTGCAGGTTGTTGATTGAAGTTTCGAATGCCTTTTTTGTTTTTTCATAACCATTATCGGCAATCCAAAGTTTAGTGGTGATAAAAAGTTCTTCCCTTTTTATGTTGCTTTCTTTTATTGCTGCACCGACAGCTTTTTCATTCTGATAACCAGATGCCGTATCTATCAAGCGATAGCCGACTTTCAATGCATCTAAAACGGTTTGCTTGCATTCCTCATAATCTGTTATCTGGAATACGCCTAATCCTAAGATTGGCATTATCACACCATTATTTAAAGTTACAGTTTCCATAGTAAAATTTTTATTCGTTAATACTTTTTCACTTTTATAAAGTTTATTGTTCTGACAGACTTAGCAATCCGTCATTTAATCTTGCGCCTTGAAAAGTGATTTTGGCTAGCCCTTCTTCAATTTCCTGCAAGTCGTTTGAAGAAAGTTCTAGCGCTACAGACTTGATATTATCGTTTACATATTCAATCTTATCCATTCCCGGAATTGGAACAATGAATGGTTTTTGAGCAAGCAGCCAAGCCAAGGCGACTTGAACTGGAGTAGCTTCTTTTCTGTTGGCAATTTTTGCAAGCAGGTCAACAACCGGCATATTTGCCCTGATAGCTTCTGGCGTAAAGCGTGGGAAAGCCGCACGTAAATCGGTGTCACTATCAAATTTTGTATCAGGCGTAATTTTTCCTGTCAAGAATCCTGTTCCGATTGGCGCCCATGGCACAAATCCAATTCCCAATCTCTCACATAGAGGAATTACCGTTGCTTCAGGTTCTCTTGTCCAAATGGAATACTGATTTTGCACGGCAGAGACTGGTTGAACTGCATGTGCTCTTTCAATAGTATTTGCACCTGCTTCTGACAATCCAAAATATTTTACTTTGCCTTCCTGAATCAAATCTTTTATGGTTCCGGCTACCTCTTCAATCGGCACATTCGGGTCCACACGGTGCTGGTATAATAAATCGATGTAATCAGTCTGCAGTCTTTTCAAAGAAGCTTCTACCACTTTTTTGATGTGGGCCGGCTGGCTGTTGACTCCTGAATCGGAAATCATTCCAAATTTTGTAGCAATGATCGCATCTTTACGAAACGGTTTTAATGCTTCTCCAACCAATTCTTCATTCGTGAAAGGGCCATAAGCTTCTGCAGTATCAAAAAAATTGATTCCTTTTTCAAATGCATCACGAATCACTTTTATTCCATCATTAACAGATGCTGCTTTACCAGTGCCAAAACTTAGGTTCATGCATCCCATTCCTAATGCAGCTACTTCCAAGCCACTATTTCCTAAAATTCTTGTTTTCATTTTTTATATGATTGATTAACTGTAAATTCACACTGCAAATTTGCGAAGAGTGTAAAATGTTCTAGTTATACCAATTACGGCATTGCATACCATTATTACTGATGCATTATTTAGAGAATTTGCAGCTTAAAATTGAACCAGTATTACAAATTTCCGAACCATCAACAGCAGACAGCTTATACAGATTACGGCATTGCATACCATTATTACTGATTGCACATCAAAATGCGTCTGGACTGTATTAGATTTTCTACTTTTGTATCCTATAAATGATTTGAAAATGAATGAGATAGAATATTTTAATTCAGTGAGTGACTACAATGTTGCTTGTGGAGTGGAAACTTTACATCCCCTAGTTAGTATTTTAGATTTGTCAAAATGCAAGCCTCGTAAATGGACAGCTGGAACGAGAGTAAAAATGAATTTTGGAATTTATGCTATTTTCTTGAAAGATGTAGTTTGTGGCGATATACGCTATGGTCGCGATTATTATGATTATCAGGAAGGAACTTTGGTTTTCATAGGTCCTGGACAGGCTTGGGATGTAGAATATGAAACTTCTAATTATCAGCCTCACGGCCACGTTTTAATTTTTCATCCAGATCTGATTCACGGCACTGCGTTGGGCAAAAATATTCAGGAATATGGCTTTTTTTCGTATCAGATGAACGAGGCGCTCCATCTTTCTGAAAAAGAACGTCAGATCATACTGGATTGTCTGGAAAAAATTGAATTTGAATTACATCAGGCCATTGATAAGCACAGCAAAAAGTTGATCGCTGCCAATATTGAACTGCTATTGAATTACTGCGAACGTTTTTATGACCGACAATTTATTACCAGAGAAAATTCAAATAAAGGTATTTTGGAAAGGTTTGAACAGCTTTTACAAAATTATTTTTTATCTGATAAACCTCAAAATATAGGTTTGCCGTCTGTTAGCTATTCTGCAGATGCGTTAAGCTTGTCTTCTAATTATTTTGGCGATTTGATTAAAAAAGAAACTGGAGTTTCTGCTCAGGAATATATTCAATCAAGGGTAATCGATTTGGCAAAAGAAAGAATTTTTGACATGGATAAATCTATCAGCGAAGTGGCTTATGAACTGGGCTTTAAATATCCGCAGCATTTTACGCGTTTGTTCAAGCAAAAGGTGGGAATGTCACCCTTAGAATATAGAAATATGAACTAATTGGATAGGATATTTTTAGAATTGCTTGCATTTAAACCAACTTTTATTTCAATTTACGGAAATCCGTAAGGCTATCCTAAATAAACTTTCTATATTTGACTTAATCACACTATGTCCATAGCTACTATTCTGAATGCCAACTTTAAACGATGCCTATGATAGCAAGATACTTATACCTTTTGAATACACTTTTAGAATGCCCGAGAGAGATCAAAGTAGAAATTTATATGCACCTGCTTTTGGCACCTCTCATCATAAAAAAAATTTCAGCCACGCATTGCAGGTCAAAAGCCGAAAGATATGCCAGTGTCGCAAAAAATTACTCTTATTGCCAGTCACTGGAGAACAAATCCAAGATTGAAGAAATCATTTCAGAACTGAAAAACTTAGATGAACCTATTCGATAAATCAGATCATATTAAGAAATCATTTTATGATAAAACAGATTTATATAACTTATTATAAACTGGACCAAAAATAGAATTTCCAATTCGTGAAGCGTTTTTTCAATTATCACTTTTCTCACTTTTGCTGAAGTATGAATATTTTTGGATTGCTTAATTTTTCAAAGTTTGCAGGCAGTTTTTTCTAATCTTTCTCCTAAAAAAAGCCGTATGAAAAATAGAAGATAAAGCACTTACAAGTTCAAAATCCTGCACTTCGGAACCTTATCAAAATTGATTTTAAAAATGTAAAATTAATTTTAGAAATACAGCTAATCTTAAGTTGCCATATTCTTATATAATGTAAAATAAAAAAGCGTCTATTAAATTTACATCTAAAAGTAGGATTATAGTTAATAAAAAAACAAACGCTCAAAAAACACATTATTTCTTAACAAAAATGTAATATAGAAAGTTCCCCTATCTTGCTGATTTATCTAATTTTGCCAGTGAATTTTATAAATTAAGATATGGAAAATACTTTACGCTTTGGGTTTTCAAAAATGGCACTTGCATTGTTCTGCCTCTTCTCTTCAATAGCCTGGGGACAAACAACGGTAACTTACACTGCCATGACAAATGTAGCATGTCCCGCTGAACCAATTGCTACGATTTCAGCTCCTCCAACAGGTGTGGTATTCTCACAAATATCACGAGGTTCTGGAGTAACTTGTAGCACGGCTTCAGGCTCTATCTCTGGTTCTGCATTTAATGGAAATCTTACAACTAATATTACTGCCCAAAAATGGTATACTTATTCCATAACAAACAACGCAGCTGCGGCTTTTGTACTAAACAATATAAAAGTTGTTTCTAGAGTAAGTAGCGCAAGCGGAAGCCCAAAAGTTTCTGTTCAGTACAGTATTAATGGTGGGGCAAAAACAGCATTGGGTGAATTCACTCCAACAGCAGGTGCTGCACCATATACTATAACGCCATCAGCAGCGCTAACAGTTGCTCCTAATCAAGTAGTCAATATTTATATCATACCTTACAGCTTAACGGCGGCAGGAACAACATGCAGAGTAGAAGTCAGCACTTCAGCTACCATTACAATGCAGGCGGTAACAGGTCCAACAATTACAGCCACACCGGCATCACTGGATTTTGGCAACACAGGATTAAGCAATATATCAAACACGCAAAGTTTTAACGTTGGCGGTGTAAATCTTACTTCAGATGTAACAGTGACTTCCCCTTCATCAGAGTTTCAATTGAGCGCCAATGGAACATCAGGATGGGCTAGTTCGCTTGCCTTGCCTTTTGGAACAGGAACGATCACTAATGTTCCCGTTTACGTAAGATTTCAAACTGAAACTCTAGGTTTAAAAAGCGGAGATATATCTTTAACTTCCGCTGGTGCAACGACTAAAAATGTAGCGGTTTCAGGAACAGGAATATATGGTACTCCAGTAGCAACAGCTGCATCTGGAATTACTACCACAAGTTTTTTTGCCAATTGGAATGCGGTAACAGCTGCCACAGAATACAAACTAGATGTTTATAGTGGCGAACAAACGATTAATAATAACGCAGAGATATTTAATAATACTGGAATTCTTACTGACGACTGGACTTCAACAGATGTTACAATATCAGGTGGCTATCTGCAATTGCTGAGACCTACCTCAGTATTGACCAGCCCTGCAATAGATTTCAATACTCTTGAAAATTCAAGCCTTGTTTTCAAAGCTAGGACTTTTGGTGGATCTGGAAGTACAGCAGAAATTACGGTATCGATTTCTGTAGATAATGGTGTCAACTGGAATAGTATCGGAACAAGAACTCCAACTACTAACAGTCTAGTTGCCATGGCTCCTTTTGATTTGAGCAGCTATGTCGGTTCACAGGTCAAAATTAAATTTCAAACTCTTAACGCATCAGGTTCAGTAGGTGTGGGAATCGATGATATTGTCTTGACTGCAGATCAAACTATCGGATCAATAACTTATGTGCCTGGATACCAAGATTTAACTGTTGCTGGCACTTCACAAGAAGTTACTGGCTTAACCTCTGAAACTTCTTATAAATATTTGGTACGTGCCTTTTTCGGAACTGAGACTTCTGTTAACTCAAATCAGATTGATGTAACAACACTTTCTACTAAAACTATCTGGAACGGAACATCATGGTCTAACGGAACGCCTACAACTTCTCTCGATGCAGTTATAAATGCGACTTACAGCACAGCCACAAATGGTGTTATAACAGCAAATACACTTACTGTAAATTCTGGAAAATCAATTATAGTAAATTCTGGAACTGCAGTAAACATAGTAAATCAGATTGTAAACAATGCAGATGCTGCAGACTTTACAGTAGAAAATAATGCTAATATTATTCAGTTAAATGCAAGTGCCAATACTGGTGCCATTACGATAAAAAGAAATTCAGCACCAATTGTTCGATTGGATCACACATTGTGGTCATCTCCAGTTCTTGAACAGAATTTATTCAACTTTTCGCCGAATACATTGACGAATCGTTTTTATACTTACCAGACTTCAACTAATACCTATGTAAATTCAGAATTGTCAGCTTCTTCTACTTTCACTCTTGGAAAAGGATTTGCAGTTCGTGCGCCAAACTATACGCAGACTTCTCCTGCAACTGCTTGGGAAGGTAAATTTGTTGGAATACCAAACAATGGAAATGTTCCTTTTATACTTGACAATTCTGGATCAGGATTTAATCTTGTTGGAAATCCTTATCCTTCTACTATCGATGCTGCGACATTTATTGCAAATAATCCTGCCATCGGAGGAACAATATATTTTTATGCGCATACTTTAGCCATGAATAGCGAAGGTAATTTTCCTGCTGGAACAAATTATGCAATGTGGAATGGTACGGGACCGGTAGCCGCAACAGCTGGCACTGGAACACCCGCAGTAACACCAAACGGTATCATTCAAGTTGGCCAAGGTTTTATTGTAAAAGCAAATCAAGCAGGTACGATTAATTTCACAAATGCGATGAGAGTTACCAATACTGACAACCAGTTTTTCAGGTCATCAAATAGCAATGCAACTAGCAATGTTACAGAGAAACACCGTTTCTGGTTAAACCTGACAGGTTCAGAAGGAACTGCTTTCAGTCAAATCTTGATCGGATATATAGATGGAGCGACAGATAACAGCGACCGCAATTTTGACGGACCTTCGTTTGGAAATTCAGGAAGCATGCTTTCTTCAAAAATCAGCAACAGCAATTATGCAATTCAAGGGCGTGCGCTTCCTTTTAATCAAAATGATACTGTTCAGCTAGGTTTTAGAGCAGGAACTACAGGTAGCTACACAATTAAATTATCTTCAATGGATGGATTATTTTCAGCAGCTCAGGATATTTTTATCAAAGACAACCTTCTGCAGGCCATTCATAATTTAAAGGCAGGCGATTATACATTTGCTAGTGAAGCAGGTACTTTTGACCAGCGTTTTGAAATTGTATACCAAAATATAATATTATCAAATCCAGATGCTTCGATTGCAGCCGATGAAATTAAAGCTTACAAAAAAGACAATGTGCTTCATGTAGATGCGAAAAAAATCATCATTAAGGATATTGCAGTTTATGACACTACTGGAAAGCGAGTGTATGTGAAAAATAACATAAACAATAACAGTGTTGTACTAACCAACCTTTCAATCCAAAATCAGGTTTTGCTCTTGAGAATTACTTCTGACCAAAACACGGCAACAACAATAAAAGTGATTTACTAATAATTTACATGTACGACATTAAAGATAAAAATATGAAAAAAAATATAAAATACGGCTTGCTCTTTTTCTTCGGAATTCTTATGAACTTTGCAGCATTTGCACAAGAAGAAGAACCAGGAGAAATTGAAGATCCAACAGATCCAGACCCTACAGATGCACTTCCCGTTAATGATTATATCTGGGTGTTGATAATTTTAGGATTAGCCTACGTTTTTTACAAAGTAAGAAAAAAACATATTCAACAAATGAACGGTTAATTGATATTATTACATTAAAAAAAGAGGCTGTCCAAGTATATTTTGGACAGTTTTTTTTTGTTCAAAATTTAAATATTTAATAGACTTTTATAGTATAAAATGTAGCAGGCAAACTTAAATCATCCGAACTATACTATAAAATACTACCTCCAATTTTTCTATTTTTTACTGCTTTTTTCAATTCTTACTACATTAAATCTACCATACAAATTCTTTAACGAAAACGTAATATTAAGCTTAAACAATCTGAACATCAAACTTATACATTTGGCTTTCAAACATTTAAACTTAATTATTAGAATGAAAACATTTCTACGATTTAATGTCTTCCAATTGTTTTTAATTACGGCGATTGGTCTCTTTTTTCAAAATTCTTATGGGCAAGTTGCAATTGCTACTCACAACACAAATGTAACTACGGCCTTGACTGGTTGGAATGGAACTTTACCAAATGGCTTTGCGGCGACCACAAGTGGGAACTATGTGGGAACTAGTGCAGCAACAACTGGAGGTTTATATGCTATCGCAAATGCGGGTTTTGGTTTTCAGGCGTCAGGTAGCGTTACTTCAGTTGATTTGACAGGGACGTATAGAAACACGACAGGCAGTGTTATAAACTCCTTGCAAATATCTTATCAGGCATTTGTAATAGTTGCCAGAGATTCAAGGAAGCCAAATTGGACAGTGACATCAAGCTTAGGAACTGTAACTGGACTAAACTGGACTTATAACGCCAGCAATACTGTAGCAAATCCAGTTACAAAAACGATTACGTTAACCAACTTAAGCATTGCAAACAACGCAACTTTTACACTTTCATTTGCTTCAGATCGCGGTACAGGAACGAGTTCATCATCAATGATCGGATTAAAAAATATTATCATAAGATCTGTCGTTCCTACCATTAGTGCAAATCCAGCAACGATGACTTTTGCCGATACAGAAACAGGAACCAATTCTACTGCACAAACTGCTTCTATAACTACAACTTTAGCTACAGCTGCTGTTACTGCAACTGCTCCAGAAAAATTTCAAGTAAGTTCAGATGGTACTTCTTGGGGATCAACTGCAACTTTGGCAACTTCTGGCGGGACTTTGCATGTTCGTTTTTCTCCTACAGAAATTGGTTTAGTTAGTGGAAATGTCACATTAACTACTGCAGGTGCTGCCGATCGATTAATCGCTGTTTCGGGTACAGGCACGGGAGCTTCTTTAAGTATTGCTACAGATACGGCAACATTTGGTCCGTTTTGTAACTCTGAAGCAACTGCTCTTAGTGTAAATTTCACTGCAGCAGGAACTTTTACGGATACACTTTTTTCAGTACAGCTTTCAAATGCTGATGGAACTTTTCCTGCTACAGCAACAAATATAATTGGAACAGGAACAACAAGCCCAATCAGTGCCACACTTCCTGCGAATGTGACTGCTGGAACAAATTACAGAATAAGAGTTTTAAATGCTAATCCGCTAACTTTTAGTATTGATAATGGAAGTGATATTATTATAAATGCCTCAAGCGCTGGAGGAACAATTTCTGGAAGCGCAACTTTCTGCGGTACAACAAATTCAGGAACACTTACTTTGGCAGATAATATCGGAACGGTTACAAAATGGCAATCTTCTACTCTTCTAGATTTCAGTACTGCGACAGACATTGCAAATACGACTTCAACTTTAGATTTTTCTAATCTTTATGTCACAACTTATTTCAGAGCAGTTGTAGCCAATCAAACTTGTGCATCAGATAATTCTTCTGTAGCGACAATTACTATTACTCCAATTGTTACTCCAAATTTCGCTCAGATTCCTGCTTTCTGTTCAGGTTCTGCAGCGCCAGTCTTAGCCCTGACTTCTCCAAACGGAATTGCAGGAACTTGGAATCCTGCAACGGTTTCAAACACAATAGCCGGAACTTACGCTTTCACTCCGGATGCCGGACAGTGCGCCTTGCCACTTACCCTGACGACGACCATAACTACTCCGGTTGTTCCTGACTTTGCCCAGATTCCTGCTTTCTGTTCAGGTTCTGCGGTGCCAGTCTTAGCCCTGACTTCTCCAAACGGAATTGCAGGAACTTGGAATCCTGCAACGGTTTCAAACACAATAGCCGGAACTTACGCTTTCACTCCGGATGCCGGACAGTGCGCCTTGCCACTTACCCTGACGACGACCATAACTACTCCGGTTGTTCCTGACTTTGCCCAGATTCCTGCTTTCTGTTCAGGTTCTGCGGTGCCAGTCCTAGCCCTGACTTCTCCAAACGGAATCACTGGAATTTGGAATCCTGCAACGGTTTCAAACACGGCAGAAGGTTCATACGTATTCACTCCGGATGCCGGACAGTGCGCCTTGCCACTTACCCTGACGACGACCATAACTACTCCGGTCGTTCCTGACTTCGCTCAGATTCCTGCTTTCTGTTCAGGTTCTGCGGTGCCAGTCCTAGCCCTGATTTCTCCAAACGGAATTACAGGAACTTGGAATCCTGCAACGGTTTCAAACACGGCAGAAGGTTCATACGTATTCACTCCGGATGCCGGACAATGCGCCTTGCCACTTACCCTGACCACGACCATAACTACTCCGGTCGTTCCTGACTTTGCGCAGATTCCTGCTTTCTGTTCAGGTTCTGCGGCGCCAGTCTTAGCCCTGACTTCTCCAAACGGAATTGCAGGAACTTGGAATCCTGCAACGGTTTCAAACACGGCAGAAGGTTCATACGTATTCACTCCGGATGCCGGACAGTGCGCCTTGCCACTTACCCTGACCACGACGATAACTACTCCGGTCGTTCCTGAATTTGCACAGATTCCTGCTTTCTGTTCAGGTTCTGCAGCGCCAGTCTTAGCCCTGACTTCTCCAAACGGAATTATAGGAACTTGGAATCCTGCAACGGTTTCAAACACGATAGCAGGTTCATACACCTTCACTCCGGATGCCGGACAGTGCGCTTCTATAGTAACTTTAACAACAATAGTTACTACAACACTTCCTCCGACAGGAAACGCAACTCAAGACTTCACAACAGGTCAAACTTTATCAAATTTCTCTGTCATCGGAGCAAATATCAAATGGTATGACGCGCCAACAGGAGGAAATGAGTTGCCGAACACTACCTTAATTGTAAGCGGAACAGTTTACTATGTTTCACAAACTGTCAACGGATGTGAAAGCTCATCAAGACTGCCAATCACAGCTGGAATTGATTTAGATACTGTTGCTTTTGAAACAGCAAAATTAAAATATTATCCAAATCCTGTTGATCAAGTGTTGAATCTGGAATACAATCAGGTTATTTCTTCTTTAGCTGTTTATAATCTTCTTGGTCAGCAAATTTTGGTTTCAAATCCAAATAACACTGCAGCAAAGATTGATTTGTCAAATTTAAGTTCAGGAACTTATATCATAAAGATTGCTTCTGAAAATAATTCTAAAACCATAAAGGTTATCAAAAGATAAATTTATTTACACAGCCTTTAAAAGCCTCCCATTAACTGGGAGGCTTTTTTATTTTAGGTGCTTTTACACTTATAAAGAGCAATAGAAACAAAACATAAACAACTAATTACTAACAATTTACAAAACATTTTAATAATATATCCTTATCCTTAAAATTGCATTTAAGAGAATATATAAAAGTAAATTTGACTACTAAAAGCGATCAAACCCTGCAGGTAAATCAATTTTTGAATTTGTAATTATTAATCCCCAAAACTATTAATTATGTTTACAAAACGATTTTTCAAAGTTTTGTTTTTAGCGGGTATTTCTAGTCTTTCCTTTGGAATTACTGTACCAAGCTTTAAAACAACGGCCAAAGCGCCAACTGAAAACAGAACTTCAAAAGAAGGAATGCTGTCTTCAAGAAAAAATTCTAATGCGCTCCCAAAACAAGTACTTGAATGTACTGGCGGCGGAAGCGAATCTTTCACAAATTTAGGTGCAAACCAAACCGCTTACATTTCCAGAACCTGGATCGGCGACAATGGCGTACAATGGGCAGCAACTGAGTCTAGAAATGACCAAACGCTAAACGGAAAAGCAATTACGCTTAGATCACAAGGAACATTGACAAACACTGCAGCAGTCGCTGGCGGTATCGGCGTTCTTAATTTCAATTACAAAAGAGTCTTTACAGGAAATTCTACTTTGAGAGTTTTTGTAAATGGTGTTCAAAAAGACAGCATTGTAGTATCATCTGAAACTCCTACTGCAGCTACAATTCTAGTCAATTTGGAAGGAAACGTAAATCTTGAATTCAGAAACACAGGCAACAGAGTTGTCATTGATGATGTTTCTTGGGATTGCTACGGAACTCCTGCCACAGCACCACAATTGCAGCTTACAGATGCTGATAACAATAATGTGGACTGCGGTACATTTGCTTTAGACTTTGGAGCAAGTGCTGTAGGTATTGCAAAAGATTCTATCTTTTCAATCAGAAATACAGGAACTGCAAATCTTGCCATCACAGGTTTATCTTTAAGTGGTGCAAATGCTAGCGATTTCACGATTGTGTCTCCAGCAGCAGGTCCTCTTACAATTGCTCCACAAGATTCAACTGCTGTAACTGTTCGTTTTAACAACACGACTGCCGGAAGCAAAACTGCTGTTTTGACAATAAACAGAAGTGATGTTGCTGAACAATGTACAGTAAATCTTTTAGGCACTGGATTATTACAATGTGTAGCTCCTGCTGGAACTGCAACTGTAGCTGTTTCTGATGTAAATCCTCTTTTTGCAAATGTTGCCGTAAGCAATGTGGTTTCAGGTGGTTATCTAGCCGTTTTAACAGCTTCAAGCACTCCAGGTGCAACGCCAAGCAATGGTACTTTATATGAAACTGGCGAAGATTTCGGAACAGGAACTGTAGTTTACAACGGTACTGACGCTAATTTCTCAATTTCTGTTTTAGAGTATGGAACTACGCCTTACTTGCACATTTTCCCTTACAATGCTGGAGATTGTTTCAATGGTCCGGTGTATGCTGGGGTAACTTCTCAAACAATAACTGTTCCTTGTACTGCTGGTTATGAAACTTTTGCAAATGTAGATGTTATTACACCAAACACTTACCTTACAAGAACTTGGATTGGAGATTACGCTTCTTGGGAAGCTACTGATGCAAGAACTGACCAAACATTAAACGGAAAAGCAATCGCATTGCGTGCTGGAACTTTAAGAAACACTACGCCAATAGCTGAAATCGGAACTATTACTTTTAACTACAAACGTGTATTTACTGGTAATTCTACTTTAAAACTTTTAGTAAACGGTGACCAATATGGTAATGATATCCTAGTAAGTTCTGAAACACCAGAAGTGTTTTCACAAGAAATCCAAGTGTCTGCTGATGCTGTAATTGAATTGGTAAATACTGGAAACAGAGTAGTTATTGACAATCTTTCTTGGACTTGCTACGAAGCGCCAACTACGCCAAAAATTCAATTGGCTGACGTTAATGGTGCACAAAGAGCTTGCGGTAACTTTACATTAGACTTTGGCAACATCGCTGAAGGTGTAAACAGAACACGCATTTTTAATATCACAAATGTTGGTGGTCAAGATTTATTAATCAGCGCTATCACTCCTGATAATGCAGCTTTCACAATTACTTCACCGCTTCCTTCTGTTATTTCTCCAAATGGATCAGCAGAAATAACAGTAGAATTAAACAGCACAGGTTTGGCTGTTGGTGCTTTGGATGCCAATATTAACATTGCTTCAAATGATGTTTCTTGCAGTTTGAATCTTACTGCAAATGTAGCGCTTCCTTGTGAAACTCCAGTAGCTGGAACAGTGGCAACAAGCAATACTACTTATTTCTCAACTGATGTTACCATGACAGGAACTGCTGATGGTTACATCGCGGTAGTAACTCCAACTCCTTTCACAGGCTCACTTTCTGCTGAAGATTTCCCTTATAGCACTGACCAATTTATTGCTGACGGTTTTATTGGATATGCAGGAACTGATAGTGAATTCACAATCGATTCTTTACTAGATCCAGACACAACTTATTATCTTTCTGTATTTGCTTACAATAATAGTGAAGATTGTGCTGGTCCTGCCTTTGCTGAAGCTGTAACAACAACTTTCCATACGCTTCCAACGCTTTGCGGTGGTACAGAAACGTTCACAAACATCGGTGCGCCACAAACCAACTACATCACAAGAAACTGGACAGGTGACAACCAAGTTACATGGACTGCAACTGATGCTAGAACAGACCAAACAATTACTGGAAAAGCAATCACATTGAGAGCAGGTTATTTGACAAACACAAATCAACCTTCTTCTTCAGGAATAACAAACTTGTCTTTCAGCTACAAAAGAGTCTTTACCGGAAATTCTACGCTTAGAGTATATGTTAATGACGTTCAATATGGCGGCGACATTACAGTAAGTTCTGAAACTCCGGCTACTTTCACAACAGCAGTAAATACTACTGGTGCAGTTACCATCAGAATTGAAAATAGCGGTAACAGAGTAGTAATTGATGATTTGACTTGGACATGTAATTCTTCTGCAAGACCTACTTTAAAAGGAAAAGCTGGCAATTCAGAAGTTTTGGGTGCTATCAAGCTTTATCCAAATCCAAACAAAGGACAGTTCCAAATTCAATTTGGCGATTCAAAAGTTAATGCTGACGTCACAGTATATGACATGACTGGTAAAAAAGTCTATGGAAAAAATGTGGCTGACAACGAAACTATTGATTTAGGAAATGTTCAAAAAGGATTATACCTAGTTTCAATTACTTCAGGAAACACAGTTTCAACTAAGAAGATTGTTGTGGAATAATTAGTAATTCACAACTGATAAATAGCTCCGGCCGATTTCATATCGGCCGGAGTTTTTTTTGGTAACACCCTTATAACTTTTTGATAAAATATACATAACTACCTGACTTACAATATAAACTATCTTGCATCGCTTTTGCATTTATGAAGCAGTTATACTGAACCAATAGAAATAAATTCCTACTATTAAACTTTTTAAATGATGAAAAAAGAATTACAAAAAACAATTCACACCTTTTTCCTTTTTATTCTGCTGTCCGTCACCGCAGCTTCTTACGGCCAGATCGGAAGCCTTGACTCCACTTTTGATCCTGATGAAGGGCCCGACTTTCAAGTCAATGCTGCAGAACTTTTACCCGATGGAAAAATAATAATTGGCGGCAATTTCGCTGAATATAATACTGTTTCTAGAAAAGGTATTGCCAGAATAAACGCTGATGGAACTTTAGACACTTCTTTTAATCCCGGAACAGGAATTCCTGTCTTAGTAGGCAGTTCAACAATTGGAATCCAAGATTTAAAAGTACAGCCTGATGGAAAGATCCTTATTGGCGGCAGCTTCGACACTTACAATGACATTGAAAAAAACGATATGGCCAGGTTAAATGCAGACGGCTCATTAGACGGCAGCTTTACCTTAGATACAAGGATAACAAACATTGTAGACATTAAATCAATTGCTGTGCAACCCGATGGAAAAATAATTATTACCGGAAGTTTCAAAGTAAGTGGCACCAATCAAAGAGGAGGTATTGCCAGGATTAATGCTGACGGAACACTCGATGAAAACTTCAGCCCTTACATAACATATGCTGGAACCAGCAATCCTGATTTTCATTGTACTTTACTCCAGCCTGATGGGAAGATTTTAGTAGGAGGTAGTTTAAATACTACTGGAACAACTTATCTTAAGCTGGCAAGACTCAATGCTGATGGATCGAGAGATCTTACTTTCACACCAATAACAAACACAATTGCAGGAGTAATGAAGTCAATAGCTTTACAGCCAGATGGAAAAATAGTAATCGGTGGTGGTTTTGATCAAATGTTTGGTACCATAAGAAAAAACAATTTTGCCAGATTAAACACTGACGGAACCCTCGACACCAGCTTCGATACCGGAACAGGAACAGGAATCAGCGTGCTCAACAGAGTACTCTCCATCCAGCTACAACCAGACGGAAAAATGATAATTGCAGGCGGTTTTAGTGTTTACAATGGAGTCGCTAGAAGAGGAATTGCCAGAATAAATGCCAATGGAACTTTAGATACTTCCTTTATTGTAGGAACAGGACTGACAATAACTACTGTAAATGATGCCGCATTATTTGATGACGGCTCAGTACTAGTCGCAGGAAACTTCACTTCTTACAATGGCAATACCAGAAACAGAATCGCCAAAATCTCTACCAGAACTATCAATGTTATTTCCCTTTCTGAAACTGGTCCGTTTTGTGCTGGTGCTGCTTTTAATTTGAATTACACGCCAGTTGGCACTTATAATGCTGGAAACGTTTTCACGGCACAGCTTTCAGATGCTTCAGGTGATTTCAGCACGCCCACTGCCATTGGCACTCTTTCTTCTGCCGTTGCAGGAACTATAAATGTGACCCTTCCTCAAAATACACTTGCCGGTACTGGTTATAAAATCAGGGTCATCAGTACTTCTCCTGTAGTTACAGGCGATATTTTTGCAACAGCTGTAGTTATTAATACAACGCCCGCTCCCACTGCTGTTGCTCAATCTTTTTGTGCCAGCGCAACAGTTAATGATCTGCAAGTTACCCTTGCCACCAATGCAGTAAAAAAATGGTATGCAACAGCAACTTCCACCGAAGTGCTTTTGCCAACCGTTTCTTTAACGCCAGGAAATTATTATGTAACACAAACTTTAAACGGTTGTGAAAGCAGTCGCGTGGAAGTGGCAGTAACAATAAACACGGCAACCCTTCCTGATTTTATTACTGCTTTAAATGTATGTATGGGCAGTAATGCTCCTACTCTATCCTTGACTTCTCCAAACGGAATCACGGGAACTTGGTCGCCAGCAACCATTTCAAATACCATTGGTGGCAGTTATGTCTTCACACCGAATGTCGGACAGTGCGCTTCGCCAGTAACTTTGACAACAACGATTACTGCTGTAACCACTCCAAATTTCGCACAGATTCCTGCTATCTGTTCAGGAACCACAGCACCCATTTTAGCCTTGACTTCTCCTAACGGAATCACGGGAACTTGGTCGCCAGCAACCATTTCAAATACCATTGGTGGCAGTTATGTTTTCACGCCGAATGCCGGACAGTGTGCTTCAACTTTAACTTTGACAACCACAATTACGTCATCAACCACTCCAAATTTTGCACAGATTCCTGCTTTTTGTTCAGGAACTACAACACCCCTTTTAGCCCTGACTTCTCCTAACGGAATCACAGGAACTTGGTCACCGGCAACTATATCAAACACTATTGGCGGTAATTACGTTTTCACGCCAAATGCAGGACAGTGTGCTTCAACTTTAACTTTGACAACGATAGTGACTACAACGCTTCCTCCTACCGGAAACGCCACTCAAGATTTCACAACAGGTCAAACTTTGGCAAGCTTCAACGTTGTTGGAACAAGTATCAAATGGTATGACGCACCAACTGGCGGTAATGAATTGCCAAATACCACATTGATTGTAAGTGGCACAGTTTATTATGCTTCACAAACTGTCAACGGTTGCGAAAGCCCAACAAGACTGCCAATTACAGCAGGAATTGATTTAAGTACCGATACTTTTGAAACTTCTCAATTGAAATATTACCCAAATCCTGTTAGTGATTTTTTAAGCGTAAATTATTCAGAAGATATAGACACCATTGCTATTTATAATCTTCTTGGTCAAACTGTTTTGCTTTCAAATCCGAAGAATACAACAGCCAAAATAGATGTTTCTTTATTAAATTCAGGAACTTACCTGCTTAATATTACTGTTAGAAATGCTACTAAAACTGTAAAATTCATCAAACAATAAGTTTTACTTTTGCCCCAAATGAAAAGCCTCCTGATTTTTAGGAGGCTTTTTTTATGTAGGTGTAGCAGTTGCTTTCTCTTTTAAGATTCAGTTGCTGGAATTTGCTTTCCATGTTTTTCAAAAAGAATTACAAGTTCAGTTGTCTCGCTGTTTACTACTGTAAATTTAACCGTTTGCGTTTCATAATTCGGATGTTTTGCTACCAGCGAATGATTTCCTGCCACAAGATTCTGCACTCGATTATATCCTCTTTGTGTAGACAATCTTGTGATTCCCGCACTTGCAATTTCAATGTTTACATTAGGCACCGGCAAGTTCGTTTTTGAATCTAATACCAATACAGTAAGACTTAAGGGATTAATTCCCGTAGAATTTAAAGCTCTTACATTCTTATAAACTTGCACAAAAAGTGGCTGTTCTTCTTCTAAGCCCACTACAAGATTATCAAATCGGTTATCTAAAATTTCAATGATCTCTGGCAGAAGTGCTGCAATCTTTAAGGTTGCTGATTTTCTTTTTGCAATCGCCGCCGTTGGTTTTTTCATCTGCCTGCCAAATGTTGTGGTATGTTCATTTAGTGAATCTAATATTTCTTCAGTCACTCCATAAGGCACAAGGTTTGGAAGTTCTGCCAGTGCATCTTGATAAAGATTAGTAACAACGCCCAAAAGTTCAGCTTCCCTAAAAATACTCAATTGTGATTTCGTGCAATACACTCTTTTATACAATTCTGTCTTATTAGAAATCGCTGCATAACCGCAAACCTTTGAAATTAACTGAAAGGCTTTCTTTTCTAATAATGTTCTCGTGTTTGCTTTTTCAATAGTAATCCCTTTTGGGTTTAATAATTGCAAAGCGACTTGTTCTGAAAGAAAATTTACCTTTCCTGAAAACAATGTTTTTGTGTCGCTCAACGGCGCGTGCCCCGTCCAAAGCACTGGATTGTCATCAAAATGATTTTCAACAGAAAGAATCATGTCATACTGGTCTATTTGGAGTTTTTTCATGGTATTGTTTGGTTTAAATTAATTTTTATAGTGTCTTATGTTATTATGAATTCTTATTTTTCTTATTGCATAGCTTATTTTTTAGATAACTAGCCGTTGTTTAACTGTTTTTGTTTTTATTTAATCCACTTCACTTTCGATTTAGATTACTTGACTTTCAGTTTAGCTTACTTCATATTCTATTTAGCCTACTTCACTTTCAATCTAGCTTACTTCACTTTCGATCTAGCCTACTTCACTTTCGATTTAGCCTACTTCACTCTCAATCTAGCCTACTTCACTTTCAATATAGCCTACTTCACTTTCGATCTAGCCTACTTCACTTTCAATCTAGCTTACTTCACTTTCAATCTAGCTTACTTCACTTTCGATCTAGCTTACTTTACTTTCGATCTAGCTTACTTTATTTTCAATCTAGCCTACTTCACTTTCAATCTAGCCTACTTCACTTTCAATTTATTTATCTTAAAATTCTTTTATTTCCTTATAAAACGAAAGTAAAACAAAGAGATAAGCACCTATTATATAGCAACTTATTACTACTTGAAATTCTTTAACTGCTCGCAATGTAGATACTTTTAACAAACCAAAAAAATTAAATCGTTGAACTACTTATAAATCCGATAAAAATCATTTTTTATTAAATTTTAACACATTTTTAAGTAGTCTTGTTTTATAAATAGAAAATGAAAGAACCGCAATACGGCTGGGTTAAGAAAATATTACGTCTTTTTAACCCGATTTGCTTACTTCCTAACCTTATAATAACCATTTGGTAAATACATCAAAAAGCCCAGTTAATGTTAGAGAACTACATTGCGCAGATTTAAAATTTACAAAAATGAAATTGAAAAATACTTTGTGGCGGTTTGCCATAGTCTTTATTTTTACGCTTTTTCTCCATCAAAATGCGACTGCTCAATGTTTTGAAATAGAGAGTATTCTGGTAGATGCCTGTGACGGCAATACAAACACGGAAGGTTTAAATGAAATGGTGCGATTTAAAGTGGGAACTACTGCCATCAACACCAGCAATTTAACGGTAACTTGGCCAAATAACACTTGGGGCGGGTTAATTCAAAATGCACTGACAGCCACAAAGGTTGCTAATCTAAATGCAGATATTCTTGATGCTGGCGGTTGCGGACAGTTAATCCAGCCAGTGGGCGGTGTGCTTCCTGCAAATGCTACGGTAATCTTAGTGACGAGCTATAATTTTGACATAACCTCTAATTCTTTTGGAGCGTTGACTGACAATGTTTATATATTGTTTCAAAACTCAAACACAACCAGCGGTCATTTTGCCAATTATGGAACTTCGGCTACTCGAACACTGACTATTGCTTTTGGATCATGCAGTGATACGGTGAGTTACAACCGTTCGCTCCTCATTACTGAAACTGGACAAAACGCGGCGGGTGATGGAGCGACGGTAATATATACTCCGTCTGGCACACCAACTTATATTAATAATGGATGCATTGCACCAGTACCGCCTTTTACGGTTGATGCAGGAAATAGCACTTTAAGTGTTTGTGTAGGAAATACTGTTTCCTTAAATGGAACGGCTCAAGGACAACAAACGGTTTTGTGGTCAGCACCAAGTGGCACATTTTCTGCACCAACGAATCTAGCAACTACTTACACCCCGAGTGCTTCAAGTGCAGGAACAGTTGTGGTTTTGACATTGACAGTAACTAACAGCTGTGGAACGCAAATTACTGACACAATAAACTTAACGGTAACAAATGGCGTGGTTCCGAATTTCAATACAGCGCCAGTTCAACTTTGTTCAGGTAGTACAGCGCCAGTTTTAAGCACTACTTCCCCAAATGGAATTGTGGGAACTTGGTCGCCAGCAATTGTAAGCAATACAACGCCTGGAACCTATATATTTACGCCAAATAATGGGCAATGTGCATCTTCTGTAAATTTAGTAGTAAGCATTACGCCTAGAGTTGTGCCTAATTTCAGCACTCAAATTACGCTTTGCTCAGGAAACACGGCTCCTATTCTAAACACAACTTCACCTAACGGAATTGTGGGAACTTGGTCGCCAGCAACAGTAAGCAATACAACGCCCGGAACCTATACATTTACGCCAAATGCAGGACAGTGCGCAACATCTGTTGTGCTTCAAGTGATTGTAACAACGAGTACAATTGTTCCTAATTTTAATGTTACGCCAATTGCGCTTTGTTCAGGAAGCACGGCTCCTATTCTGAACACAATTTCCCCTAATGGAATAGTAGGAACTTGGAGTCCAGCGACAGTAAGCAATACAACACCTGGCACTTATGTATTTACGCCAACTGCAGGACAATGTGCCACATCTGTAAATTTAGCAGTAACCATCACACCACGAGTTGTACCTAATTTCAACCCACTGGTTACCCTTTGTTCAGGAAGCACGGCTCCTATTTTAAGCACAACTTCCCCTAATGGAATTGTGGGAACTTGGTCGCCAGCTGTTATAAATAATACGACACCTGCGACCTATACATTTACACCAAATGCTGGGCAATGTGCATCTTCTGTGAATTTGGCGGTAGTTATTACACCTCAAATCATACCTAATTTCAATACCCAGATATCGGTATGTTCAGGAAGTACGGCTCCTATTTTAAGCACAACTTCTCCTAACGGAATTATAGGAACTTGGTCGCCAGCAACAATCAGCAATACGATACCTGCAACGTATACATTTACGCCAATTGCAGGCCAATGTGCGTCTTCTGTGAATTTAGCAGTAACCATTACGTCTCAAGTGGTACCAAATTTCAGTACGCAGCTATCCCTTTGCTCAGGAAGCATGGCTCCTATCCTAAACACAACCTCTCCTAACGGAATTGTAGGAACTTGGTCGCCAGCAATCATAAACAATACGACACCTGGAACTTATACATTCACGCCAAATGCAGGACAATGCGCAACAGTTGCAATTCTTCAGGTGAATGTAACGACTACTACAATTGTTCCTAATTTTGATCTAACACCAGTCCAACTTTGTTCAGGAAGTGTTGCACCAATTTTAAACAATATTTCTCCTAATGGAATTGCAGGAACTTGGTCACCGGCAACAATCAGCAATACTACACCGGGAACTTATACATTTACGCCAAATGCAGGACAATGCGCAACACCTGTAGTATTAAATGTAGCAGTTACGACAAGTATTACACCAAATTTTGCAACGTCATTAACAATTTGCAAAGGAAATACAGCACCTGTTTTAAGCACTACTTCCCCTAACGGAATTTCAGGAACTTGGTCACCGGCAACAATCAATACAGCATCAAACGGAAGCTATATCTTCACGCCAAATGCAGGACAGTGCGCAGGCAATTTGACCTTAAATGTGACTATTGAAAGCATACAAGCAAAAATTACAGAAAGTTGTATTGACAGTCACTTTGTACTTCAAGCAGTACCGGTTTCTAATTCGTATGATGCAAATACTGCAACTTATACTTGGAAAAATGAAGCAGGACAAACGGTGGGCAACAATGACGAATTGTTTGATGTTTATACGTATGTTTCAGGTCTTTCCAATGCAACTTACCCAATGAATTTCACAGTAACTGTAAACAACAATGGATGTGATGTAACTGAACCATTCTCTGTTCCAAATATCGCTTGCAACATCCCCAAAGGGATTTCTCCGAACGGCGACGGCGACAACGACGAGTTCGACCTTACCGGCTTCAACGTGAGAAGGCTGGAGATCTTCAACCGCTACGGGAAGAAGGTGAACAGCTTCACGAACTACAGGAAAGAGTGGAGAGGCCAGTCGGACAACGGGAACGACCTTCCAGACGGGACGTACTACTACGTGATCGAGCGCGAGGGAGTGAAAACGGTATCCGGATGGGTACAGATCAA
>Ga0247814_10000023_pt1 | contig 191739 bp, 169 predicted proteins | sample UWRJL179409R1_FD_179947 | JGI IMG/M metagenome (GOLD analysis project Ga0247814, IMG submission 179947) | Plant litter microbial communities from Arlington Agricultural Research Station in Wisconsin, United States - UWRJ-L179-409R-1 | ecosystem: Environmental > Terrestrial > Plant litter >... | reverse complement strand
CTCTCCCACGCGGGTGCTGACACACCAGTGAAGGCTACGGTTTCGATCCCCGCGCGCACTTCAATTTTATCCCGCCCAGTTTGCTGCGCGACAGCGCGGCGTCGGAGACGGGGCGGGACCTCCCACAGGAAATGACGTAACCCTGGATTGTGCTTCGCATGGACCGTCGGGTGATTTTGAGGGCAAGCCTTGCTCCAACCGCTGACGTGCGGCGGCTTATGCCACCACAGGTATCAACGGATCAGCCGCCGCCAGCGCTTCTGCACGATTGGCAGCCGGTGGGTAGATCCACTGGGTGTTGATCTGCGTCTTGAGCTGTTTACCTTCTTCTTTCACGTACTTGACCTGGCGATCCCAGCCTTCGGTGAAGACCGCGCCCCAGGCGCCCAGATCCAGGCAGGTCACGTATTTCACCTGGCTGTAGGGGATCGGCGCGACGCCCAGCAGGTCGGCTGCGACGTTGTTACCCGCCGAGCGGCCCAGGGCAATAGCGTGCTGACAGGTCATCATCGCGTAGTTACCCAGATCGTCCGTTGCGGCATAGGCCACATCGCCGGTGGCATAGATTGCGTCCTGGCCGAGCACTTTCAGATTGCGATCCACATGCAGTCGGCCGAAGTTGTCGCGTTTGGCAGCAATTTGCTCGGTCAGGCTGCTGGCGCGAACGCCCGCCGTCCAGACCACGGTATTGGCTTCGATACGCTGCCCATCAGCGAGCGTGATGCCGCCTGCATCCACCGACGCGACCGTGGAATTGACCCGCCATTGCACGCCCAGACTGGCGCTGGCTTCGGCGATCAAAGGTTGCAGCGATTCGCCCAATGCCGCGCCGATTTGCGCACCTCGGTCGACGACGATGACCTTGATATCAGCGTCGTCGCCCAGCGCAGCGCGCAGACGCTGTGGTAGTTCGGTCGCCGTCTCGATCCCGGTAAAACCACCGCCGGCCACGACCACGGTGTTACGTGCTGCGGATTCAGGAAGCTGACTCAGGGCATTGATATGCGCTTCAAGTCGGCTGGCTTCTTCAATGCGATCCACATCGAATGCGTGCTCCAGCAACCCCGGAACGTTCGGTCGCACCACGCTGCTGCCGCTGGCGAGCACCAGACGGTCATAACTCAAGATGCCTTTGACGCCATTGGCATTGGTGTAGCCGACACGCTTGCCTGCGACATCGATCTGCTCCGCAGCACCCTGGACAAAGTTGACGCCGACGGCTTCGAACAAGTCGCCCAGTGGCGCCTGCATGCCGTGCACCTGGGCTTCGTAGAAACGCGGCCGGACGCGCAATTGTGCCTGTGGCGCCAGCACCGTGACTTCAATGTCCTGCTGACCTTGTTGATCAATCAGGCGCATTGCACTCAGCGCGCTCCACATGCCACCGAATCCTGCACCGACGATCAAAATCTGCTGCTTCATGGTTGTGCCCTTCAAAGATGAGTCGATTGAGTGAGTCGAGTTCGTAGCGCCCTGACTACGCAGAGAACGGACGCGCATCGTTACGTTGGCGCTGCGTCCCTGCTTACTCGATAACTACGACTCTATTGATCGTAGTTAAATCAGGCAAGTTATTTTTCATCGGTAAGCCAATGCTGCTTGCTGGATTGGCCGGATGACCGCTCTATTGCGGATAGTCAGGCACCATCGATATTTTTGCTGGTTTGCCGACTGGCCGTTGCTGATTGTCAGGATCAAGGCTTTTTGCTACATTTGGCGACTAAATCAGTCGGAGATATTCATGGCGCTTTACAGTGCAGGGGTCGAGTACGGCATCCACTGCCTCTTGTTTTTGCTCGACGATCGTGGCGACAGTCGTGAAGCCAGCGTGCGTGACCTGGCCGAGTTGCAAGGTGTGCCCCACGAATACCTGGCGAAGGTGTTCACCAAGCTGGCGAGGGCGAAACTGGTGGTTGCCACCGAAGGTGTGCGCGGTGGTTTCAAGCTGGCGCGTCCGTCTGACGAAATCACCCTGCTGGATATCGTCACGGCCATCGACGGCAAGAAATCCATTTTTGAATGTCGCGACATTCGCGGCCGTTGCGCGGTGTTCGATGGACAGCCGCCAGCCTGGGCCACAGAAGGGACTTGCGGCATTCATGGCGCGATGCTGGTCGCGCAAAAACGCATGGAAGAGGCCCTCGCGCAACAGACCATTCTGGATCTGGGCCGGCGTTTCGGACGCAAGGCACCGCCGGTATTTTTCAGCCAGGTCGATGGCTGGATGAATGAGCGCCGGGAACACAAAGGTGCGAGTAGCGATGAGCCGCAATCCATTGCACTGGTCGACATCTCGCAGTAACCGCCGGAATTTATTTGCAACATTTCCCTGCTGCTGTATCCGAGCCCTCGTTACTATTGTCGGCCCCGGCCCATCCGCCGGGATCACCACACTGGATATTCAACCGGGGACGGAGCATGACCGAGTCTGATTCACCTTCGCGCCGAGGCTTCTTTCTGGTTGCCTGCGCTTTGCTGATCGCCATGATCGGCACCACGTTGCCCACGCCGCTTTACGTGTATTACCAGCAGCAAATGGGCTTTGGTGAAACCTGGGTCACCTTGATCTTTGCCATCTATGCATTGGGCGTTATTGCTGCGTTGCTGGCGGTTGGCAGTTGGTCGGATCAGATAGGCCGGCGACCGATGTTGTGCGCGGGCCTGCTGATGGGCGGGATCAGCGCGGTGATTTTCCTGTTCTGCGATTCCATTGGCGGCTTGCTGCTGGGGCGGCTGTTTTCCGGATTTTCTGCCGGGATCATGACCGGCACCGCTACCGTGGCGATTATCGAACTGGCGCCGAAAAGCTGGAGCAGGCGCGCGACGTTGATTGCCACTGCAGCCAATATGTTCGGCCTCGGTCTCGGCCCGTTGCTGGCCGGCCTGACGTCGCAATACCTGCCGAAGCCGTTGCATCTGGTGTTCTGGTTGCATCTGGGTTGTCTGGCGCTGGCGATGTTGGGGGTCGCGTTGGCTCAGGAAACCGTCGAGCGTCCGCCCGTGCCGCGCTTGCGGGTCATGCGTCCGTCGATTCCGCCGGGAGTACGCGCGATGTTCATACCGGCGGCGATTGCCGGGATGGCCGGATTCAGCGTCGCCGGGTTGTTTACCAGCATGGTGCCGTCGATCATGCGTCAGGTAATGGGGCAGTCCGATGGCGTGGTGATCGGTGCGGTGGTCGGTTCGTTTTTCGCTGCCTCGGTAGTGGGCCAGGCCGCCTTGCAATGGATACCCGCGCGTTCGCACATGACCACCGGCTGCGCCGGGTTGATCCTGGGCATGGTGACCCTGGGCTTGAGCATTTCTACCGAGCAGCTGGGTTTACTGATGATCGCGGGTGCGTTGGCCGGGATAGGCCAAGGCATGGTGTTCCGCGCTGGCATGGGCGCAGTGACGGCGGCCAGCCCCGCGCACCACAAGGCAGCGGTCAGCTCGGCATTGTTCGTGGTGTTTTATTTCTCCATGTCGCTGCCGGTCATCGCGGTCGGCGTCAGTGTGCCGGTGTTTGGCCTGCGGCATGTGGGCGAGCTGTTCAGCGCCATCGTCGCGGTGGTTGCGGTGTTGGCAATGCTGAGTATGAAACGGGCCCAGGCGGTTTCGGCTGCCTGAGCCTGTTCCAGGTGTAAACCTATTCAGGACTGGACACTGAAAAATCAGCCACGTTGCCGGTAGCACAGCGGAAAGTTCCCCGCTGTGCGCTTATGTCGCAACGCGCGATGCAGCGCTTGTCCGCCGGGGCTTTGCGCGGCGCGGGGCGCATCGAAGTCGCGCAAAGCCTGTGCCGGGCGATGTCGAACCTGTACCGGCGGTGTTACATTTCCCGGCCATGAACGTCCCTGCACTCCATCGATTGCTCCATGCCAGACATCAGTCCTCGGCGACGGGCACGCGTGGCGTTGAAACAATGCGCAAGGGATTGATCAGGGGCCGCGCAGGCCTGGGCAGTCGGCACGGTATCGGCGCCTGGCTGGGCATATTCGCCATGCTGATGGTGTTCGTCGGCCCGCTGATCTCTCAGGGCGCGAGCATGGCCCATGGCATGGGCGTGTCGATGGCCCACGATATGGCCTGCGACGACATGCCCGGCATGGCCCAGGTTTCCAGGCCTGTTTCGCCGGGCGGCCATCATGATCTGGTCATCTGGGAAAAATGCGGCTATTGCACGCTGCTGTTCCAGCACCCACCGCTCACCGAATCCAACCTGTTTGTCGCGCCACTGGGCATCGTGCCAGCGGCGGTACCGGCAACCTCGTTTACCCCGCAGCAGGTCCTTGCGCCAGTATTTCCAGGTGCCCGGAGTCGAGCGCCGCCATTTTCCTCCCGCTGAACGTCACTGCCATCCGCTGCTGAACAATGCTCATCGACCCGTGCGCCGACGCAAGTCTGTGCGCGCGCCGTTTGCCGTCGTGCTGGCAGCCATCACCTGACTTTTCATCGGATGTCTTTATGTACTCGACTCAGAACGAGCCTGTCTTTCACCTGGATATGTCCCGTCTACGCTGGCGTCACGCTTTTGGTCTGTTCCTTGGCCTGGCGTTGCCCGGCATCTTCCACGCTGCACCCGCTGACAGAGAGCCGGAGACGGCACCGCTGGACTTGTCACCGGTGGTCATCACCGCCGTGCAGCAGAGCTCGCCGTTGACCATCGTCACCAACCCGAAAGAAGCGCGTCAGCCGGTGCCTGCCAGCGATGGCACTGACTATCTGAAGACCATTCCGGGTTTTTCCGCGATTCGCAGCGGCGGTTCCAATGGCGATCCGGTTCTGCGAGGCATGTTCGGCTCGCGCTTGAACCTGCGCACCAATGGCGGGCTGATGCTGGGTGCCTGTCCGGCGCGCATGGATGCGCCGAGCTCCTACATCGCTCCGGAAACCTTCGACAAACTTACCGTGATCAAAGGCCCACAAAGTGTGCAATGGGGGCCGGGAGCTTCGGCGGGTACGGTGCTGTTCGAGCGCGGCCCCGAGCATTTCGCTGAGCTGGGCAGTCGTCTTGATGGCAGTGTGCTGGTGGGCTCCAACGGCCGCTTCGACAAGGTCCTCGACGGCGCGGTGGGCGGACCCCAAGGTTATCTGCGCATGGTGGGCAATCAGTCCCGGGCTGATGACTACGAGGATGGCGGCGGCAACACGGTGCCGTCGCGCTGGGACAAATGGAATACCGACATCGCGCTGGGCTGGACGCCGGATGCCGATACGCTGCTGGAATTCACGGCAGGCAAGGGCAATGGCGAAGCGCGTCTGGCCGGGCGGGGCATGGACAGCTCGCAACTGGCCCGGGAAAGCCTCGGGCTGCGTTTCGAGAAGCGCAACCTCGGCGGCGTACTGGACAAGCTGGAAGCGCAGGTCTACTACAACTATGCCGACCACATCATGGACAACTTCCGGCTGCGCACCCCCGATCCCAGCAGCATGATGAGCATGCCCATGGCCTCGCAGGTCGATCGACGAACCCTTGGCACGCGTCTGGCCGCCACCTGGAAATGGGCCGATGTGGAACTGGTGACCGGTGTCGACGCCATGCGCAGCGAACATCGCACGCGCAACTCCACCTACAACATGATGACCGCGTTCTATACCGACGCCGACGCCGTGGCCTGGAATACCGATGCAGTGGAGCACGACTACGGCGGTTTCGCCGAAATGACCTGGTTCGCCGCCGAGGGTCGTCGGCTGGTCGGCGGCGCTCGCCTTGATCGGGCGTCAGCCAAGGATTACCGCGATACGCTGCGCGGCATGTCCAGCCAAGCGACCAACCCTACGGCCGACGATACCCGGTCCGACACCTTGCCCAGTGGTTTCGTCCGTTACGAATACGACCTTGCGGACTCGCCAACCACCCTGTATGCCGGCATCGGTCATGTGCAGCGTTTTCCTGATTACTGGGAGCTGTTTTCCCCCAATAACGGGCCAAGCGGTAGCCGTAACGCCTTCGACGGCATAAAGCCCGAGAAAACCACCCAGCTGGACTTCGGCGCACAGTACAACGGTGATGACTTGCAGGCCTGGGCGTCCGGCTATGTGGGGCAGGTGCGCGACTTCATTCTGTTCGACTACAGCACCAACATGATGGGCAGCACGACGTCCCAGGCGTCCAACGTGGACGCAAGGATCATGGGCGGCGAATTGGGCTTCGCCTATCGCCTGGCTACCCACTGGAAAACCGACGCGACCCTGGCTTATGCCTGGGGCAAGAACAGTTCGGATGGGCAGGCGCTGCCGCAAATGCCGCCACTGGAGGGCAAGCTTGGCCTGACGTATGAGCGTGAACTGTGGAGTGCCGGGGCGTTATGGCGGCTGGTGGCGGAGCAAAACCGGGTCGCCGAAGGGAAGGGCAACGTGGTCGGCCAGGACTTTGGCAAGAGCGCCGGTTTTGGGGTGTTCTCGTTCAATGGCAGCTACAAGCTGAGCAAGCAGCTGAAAGTCAGTGTCGGCGTGGACAATCTGTTCGACAAGAACTACACCGAACATCTGAATCTGGCGGGCGACGCTGGCTTCGGATTTGCCGGTGACCGGGCGCTCAATGAGCCGGGGCGTACCTTGTGGACCAAGGTGGATTTCAGTTTCTAGACAGCAATCATTGATGTTTCGGCATCTTCAGTGACCGGCGACAAGCGGGAGGCGGGGCATCGGGTGTGTAATGCATCGTTTAGCGTTGATAATGCTCCGCTTGCCGCTCCTGCCCACCATCATGGAATCCACACGTGTGATGTTCGAGATCAAACCGCTGAACCCACAAACCTATCGCCGCCAGACCCGCCGCAGCACGCTGATCATCGCCGTGACCTTCGCGGTGCTGGCGGTGGTGCTTTCCAGCCTCGCGGTGTACCTGTTTGGTGTGCCGGGTGGCGATAATTTCAGCCTGAATCTGGGTGGCGTTCTCGTCGCGTTGCTGCTGATGATTGCCCTGGTGCGTTCCATCTTCTGGCCGCAGCCGTGGATGGCGGCGGCGGTTTATGGCTGGCAACTCAAACGCAACCTGATGCGCATCACCAATGTCATGCATCACCTAAAACCTGCCGTAGCGGCCAATGATCCGGTCGCGATGAAACTGCTGCGTTTTTACCATCTGGCGCTGGCGCAAATGCATGAGCTGGACGGCAATACCGGCGCTCACAGCGAACTGCTCAGGGACAGCGAGCAACACAAGGAACGCATGACAGCCTTGAGCATCAGCCCGGAGCAAACCCGGCTGGATCCGGCATGGATTGAGGCGGTCAAAGCTCAGCACTGAATGAAATACGCTCAACCCGGACTGCATCGGCGCAGGCTATCGGGTTGGGTCAGGTAGATTTGGGTTAGCCGAGCCTGCCTCTCGAGGACAAGTCCCCTCCTGCCGGTTTTGTAGCGGCCCGGTAGGACCGGACTTGTCCGGGAAGAACGATAACGCGGTGTATCTGCCCACTGCGGCGACTGCGTCGCGAGTCGGTTTTCTCGGCTATACCTAGTCGGTGACTTGCCAATTCCCCAAGCGCCTGACCCTTCACGGAGTGAAGCCATGCCCACATTTGCCGTTAAATTGAGTTCGTTATGGTTGGTGGCCATAACGGTTGCAGGATGTGCCAGTTCAGTGACCCAGCCGGATGAGTATTCCGGATTTCTCAAGGATTACAGCCAGCTCAAACAGGAGAAATCCCCCTCGGGAGCCGACGTGATGCGTTGGGTTGATCCGCAACTCAATCTCGCGAAATTCACCAATGTCTATGTCGAACCGAGCCAGTTTTATCCCAAGCCTCAAGCCACCGACAAAATTCCGCAAAGCACGCTGCAAGGCATCACTCGCTATTACGACCAGGCGTTGAAGCGGGAACTGGGCAAGTCGTTACCCATTGCAGCGTCGCCCGGTCCCGGCACGATTATCGTCAGGCCGGCAATTACCGCGGTCACTAGCAAGACTGAGGGCCTGAAACCCTACGAAGTGATCCCCATCGCGTTGGTGGCGGCAGCGGTCAGCACCGCATCGGGGATTCGTGACCAGGAAACCACCATCGCCACCGAAGCGGCGTTCCTCGATGCCGATACCAATAAGGTCATCGCCCAAGTGGTGCGCAAAGGCTCCGGTAACCCACTGGAGAGTTCGGCACAGGTCATGAAGCCCGACGACGTCAAAGCGGTGCTCGACGGTTGGGCGTCGGATCTGCATCAGTCGTATTTGAAGCTGAAGGCGAAGTAGTATTTGGACCGTCAGGCCGTTGGAGCGAGCGGGCGGCGCTCCAACGGAGTCTGCACTTAAATCATTTCCGGCAACGAACGCAACACTTTGTCCAGGGTGATGGGGTATTCACGCACTCTGGCGCCGGTAGCGTTGTAGATCGCGTTGGCAATCGCCGCGCTCACCCCGCACAGGCCCAGCTCGCCAACCCCTTTGGCTTTCATGGGCGAGGATATCGGGTCGGTCTCTTCGAGGAAAATCACCTCTTGATGAGGAATGTCGGCATGCACCGGCACTTCATAACCCGCCAGGTCATGGTTGACGAAAAACCCCAGCCGCTTGTCCACGGCGAGTTCTTCCATCAGCGCGGCACCGACGCCCATGGTCATGGCGCCGATAACCTGGCTGCGTGCTGAAGTCGGGTTGAGAATTCGCCCGGCGGCGCAGACTGCGAGCATGCGTCGCACGCGGGTTTCCCCGGTAGCGGCATCGACAGCGACTTCAACGAAATGCGCTCCAAATGTCGCCTGCTGATATTTCTTGGCCAGTTCCGCGAACTCGATGGAGTCCTCGGCGACCAGTTCACCGGCCTGTGCCGCCTGCCGCAATGGCGCACTGCGTCCAGCTGATTGCACCTGACCGCCGACGAACACTGCATCTTCGGCGTTAAAACCCAAACGTTGGGTCACCGCCTCGCGCAATTTCACGCAGGCGGCATACACCCCCGCCGTGGAGCAGTTGGCGCCAAACTGGCCGCCGGAACCGGCCGAAACCGGATAGCTGGAATCCCCCAGGCGGACCACCACATCATCCAGCGTGACGCCCATCATTTCCGCTGCGGTCTGGGCGATGATCGTGTAGCTGCCGGTGCCGATATCGGTCATGTCGGTTTCAACGATGACCGTGCCATCGCGATCCAGTCGCACGCGTGCCCCGGATTTCATCAGGATGTTGTTGCGATAAGCCACCGCTACGCCCATCCCGATCAGCCAGCGACCTTCGCGCTGCGTGCCTGGCTCGGAGTGGCGTTGGTTCCAGCCGAAACGCTCTGCGCCGGTGCGCAGGCACTGGATGAGATTGCGCTGGGAAAAGGCCCGTTCCGGGTGGTTTGGATCGACCTGGGTGTCGTTGATCACCCGGAATTCGATGGGGTCAATGCCGACCTTTTCCGCCATTTCATCCATGGCGATTTCCAGAGTCATCAAGCCGGGTGTTTCACCGGGCGCGCGCATGGCATTGCCCTCGGGCAAATCCAGAGTGGCCAGGCGCATGGCGGTCAGGCGGTTGTCCCCGGCGTACAGAAACTGCGTAGGCTGGGCGGCCTTTTCAACACCGCCGCCGGCCAGATCGCCCGACCAGCCTTCGTGGGCGATGGCACTGATCTTGCCGTCCTTGTCCGTGCCGATGCGGATGCGCTGAATGGTCGCTGGCCGATGCGTAGTGTTGTTCATCATCTGCGGACGGGCCAGGGCCACCTTCACCGGTCTGCCGGTGAGTTTCGCGCCAAGTGCCGCCAATATCGCATCGGACCGGACAAACAGTTTGCCGCCGAAGCCGCCGCCGATATATGGCGAGATCAGCCGCACGTTTTCCTTGGGCATTGCCAGGGTGGTCGCCACATCGCCGACGCTCCAGGCGATCATCTGGTTGGAGGTCCACAGCGTGAGTTTTTCGCCTTCCCAGGCCGCCAGCGTCGCATGGGGCTCCATCATGGCGTGGGATTGATCGGGCGTGGTGTAGGTCGCGTCGAGTTGGACTGCGGCGGCGCTGAACGCCGTTTCGAAATTGCCGCGACGGGTGTCCGGCATATCGTCCTTGGGCTCCACTGCCGAGCCGCTCGCGGCAGACAGATCGTATTGGCCATTGGCGCGGACGTATTCCACGCGCACGAGTTGCGCGGCGCAACGCGCCTGTTCGAAGGTTTCCGCCACCACCAGCGCGACGGCCTGATGGTAATGCTGGACATCCGGGCCGGCGAGCAGGTGGGCGGTGTTGTATTTGCCTTTGCCGAGCTTGCCCGAATTGCCCGCTGTGACAATTCCGAGCACGCCGGATGCAGCGTTCGCGTCCTCCAGATCAATGGAGGCAATGCGCCCCTTGGCGATGGCCGACGTCACCACGTAGCCATAAGCCTGATTGGGTACAGCGTCGTGTTGCTCATACGCATACGGCGCCCGACCGCAGGTCTTGAGCGGGCCGTCGATACGCGGCGTGGGTTTGCCGATGACCTTGAGTTGGTCGATGGGGTTGGTCGTCGCTGGGGTGTCGAACTTCATCAGACGGTCCTCCCTTCTGCCATACGCGAGTGTTCAATCACCGAGGCCAGCGTACGCTGCACCAGAATCAGCTTGAATTGGTTTTCGTGGGTGGGCGTTGCGCCAGCCAGGAGCTTGTCGCTGAACACCTTGGCACCATCGGGCAGTGCCGATTCGGCGGCTTCGACTCGCCACGGCTTGTGCGCTACGCCACCTACGGCGATACGCCCGGTACCATCTTTTTCCAGCACCGCCGCCACCGAGATCAGTGCGAACGCGTACGACGCACGATCCCGGACCTTTTGATAAACCTGCATGCCGCCAATCGGCGCTGGCAGGATCACCGAGGTGATCAGTTCGTTCGCGGCCAGGGCCGTTTCGACATTGGGCGTATTGCCCGGCAGGCGATGGAAGTCGGCGATGGGAATCATGCGCGTCGTGCCGTCGGCCTTGACCGTTTCAACCTGGGCATCAAGCAGACGCATGGCCACGGCCATGTCGCTGGGATGCGTGGCAATGCAGGCACTGCTGACGCCAATGATGCCCATTTGCCGGCTCACGCCGCCGAGGGCCGAACAGCCGCTGCCGGGATTGCGCTTGTTGCAGCCTTGATGGGTGTCGTAGAAATACGGGCAACGAGTGCGTTGCAGCAGATTGCCCGCCGTCGTCGCGACATTGCGCAGCTGGCCCGATGCACCGGCGAGCAGGGCGCGTGACAGCACCGCATAGTCCTTGCGAACCCGTGGGTCGGCGGCGAGATCGGTATTGCGTACCAGGGCGCCGATCTTCAGGCCGCCTTCGGACGTGGCTTCAATACGATCCAGGGCGAGGTCGTTGACGTCGATCAGATGGGTCGGCGTTTCGATTTCGAGCTTCATCAGGTCCAGCAGGTTGGTGCCGCCAGCGATGAACTTTGCCCCTTCGACCTTGGCCGCCAAGGCAGCCGCGTCGGCGGGGGAGGTGGCGCGGGTGTATTCGAAGGGCCTCATGCTGTCACCTCCGCGACTTCGCTGATCGCTTCGATAATGTTGGAGTACGCACCGCAGCGACAAATGTTGCCGCTCATTCTTTCCTGAATCTCGCGGACGATGAGTTGCGGCTGCTCGGTCAGGTTGGCGCTGACGTGGCTGGGAACCCCGGCACGGATTTCGTCCAGCACCGCTACCGCCGAACAGATCTGCCCCGGCGTGCAGTACCCGCATTGGTAGCCATCGTGCTTGATGAACGCGGCCTGCATGGGATGCAGCTGGTCCGGGGTACCAAGGCCTTCGATAGTGGTGATTTTCGAGCCCTGATGCATGACGGCCAGGGTCAGGCACGAATTGATCCGCCTGCCATTGGCGATCACCGTGCAGGCGCCGCACTGGCCGTGGTCACAACCTTTCTTGGTGCCCGACAGGTGCAAATGCTCTCGCAGCGCGTCGAGGAGGGTGGTGCGCGTGTCGAGGTTCAGGTCCCGCGCGGTGCCGTTGACGGTCATCGTTATGGTGTTGCTGACCGGGGGTGCCTGATTGGCCGCAGAGGCTTGGGCGGAAATAAATGGGGGAAGGGCGACCGCCGTTGCGGTCACGGCACCGACGATAAGGAATTTACGCCGGGTAATCGGCATCAGGTCACGGTTGTCCATAAGGTCAATTCCTGTGGAATGATTTAGCGGCGTCTGCGCGCCGTTGAACGGTCTCCGGCTTGGCAATGGAGTGCATCAGGCTATGACTTGAAGATTTTTCGATAAGTTTTAGAGGCGTGACGACATAGAGTCATGAGCCGGAGTCATGAATCCTTGAAAGTGCCGGTTTTAAGCGAAACGGGGGGCAAGCGCGGGGACTGATACGGTGGTGCGTAACATTTCGATATACAAAGAAGGAGGGAGAAGGGCCTTTGTGGGAGAGGACTTGTCCTCGAAAAAATCAGTCCAGGCGACCCGTATCCGCTGAGCCGCATTCAATGAAGACATGACAGGCATCGAGGACAAGTCCTCTCCCACAAGTGCTGCTCCTCCGAGGCGAGTTGGTTGCTGTCAACCGCTTTACTGACTCCCAAACATCGCCGTCCAGTAAATCCCGGCATCGCTTTTCGGGTCGGTTGCATAGGCAGCGCCCAGGTCGCGGTATTGTGGGTTCATCAGGTTGGCGCAATGACCAGGGCTTGCCAGCCAGCCATCCAGCACCTTGCGCACTGAATCCTGGCCGGCGGCGATATTCTCGCCGATCTGTTGCCCGACGTAGCCGGCCAGTTCGGCCCTGTCGCCCGGGGTACGACCATCACGGTCGATGTGATCGAAGAAGTTGTTATTGGCCATGATTCGGCTGTGGCTCTGGGCCGCGCTGCCCAGGGTTGCGTTCCAGCTCAGCGGGGAGGCTGCGGCGAACTCCTGGCCGCCACACTGACGCGGCTGGGAGCGCGCGCGGTTGATCATTTCCAGCAACTTCTGGCCCTCCGCCTGCCAGTCACCCAAGCGCGCCGCCAGCAGCGGCCGTGCCAGGACAATGCGCCAGTCGCGGCCCTCGCGGCTGACGCCGATATCGACAAACTGCGGGTCCAGCACCACCTGGCAGAAGCTTTCCAGCACCACACCCATGGCCGCCTTGGCATCGCGGGGGCCGGAAAGGCTGATCGCCTGCACATTGACCATCGGATACGTCGCCCGCGCCAGCGCCTTTTGCAGGTCACCCACACTGTTGCCGGACAGCACCAGACGCGGATCGCTGACCAGTGGCGGCAACTCCAGGGAAACCTGATCCGCGCAACGCTGCCCCTGGCTGCGGTAGGCATTGATCGAGTCGACCAATTGCGTTTCCTCGCTCGCCACGGCGGAGGTGGCGAGCAACAGCCCGAGCAACAACGCTGGCAGACGCAGCGCAGATGAAATGAATCCCATGAACCTCTCCCTTGAGCTGAGTGCGCCTATCATGCGCAATTTTCTCGCATCAGGCACAAAGGGATTTCACTGCAGGCAAATCGTTCCCCGCGAGGCGTCGGTTTCGTGTCATCAGAACAAATGCCTCGCGAATACGTTCGCTCCAACGCAGGCTTGCTCTAAGCCAGATACTTGTTGAACCAGGCCAGGGTTCTGTCCCATGCCAGGTTCGCGGCGGCATCATCGTAGCGAGGCGTGGAATCATTGTGGAATCCATGATTGGCGCCTGGGTAAATATGGGCTTCATAGGTTTTGCCTGCGGCCTTCAATGCCTTTTCGTAGGCTGGCCACCCTTCGTTGATGCGGGTATCCAGTTCACCGTAGTGCAGCAGCAACGGGGCTTTGATCCTGACCACGTCTTCGGCTTTGGCCTGACGTCCGTAGAAGGGCACTGCCGCCGCCAGTTCCGGGTAGGCCACCGCAGCGGCATTGGCGACACCGCCGCCATAACAGAAACCGGTGATGCCAACTTTCCCTGTGGTTGATTCGTTGGCCATCAGCCATTCGATGGCGGCGAAGAAATCATTCATGAGTTTTTCCGGATCGACCTTTTCCTGCAGTTCGCGGCCCTTGTCGTCGTTGCCAGGATAACCGCCGACCGAGCTCAGGCCATCCGGCGCCAAAGCGATGAACCCGGCTTTCGCTACACGCCGTGCGACATCTTCGATGTAGGGGTTGAGCCCGCGATTCTCATGCACGACGACCACGCCCGGCACTTTGCCGCTGGCTTTGGCCGGGCGTACCAGGTAGGCGCGAACCTGGCCATGACCCTTGGGTGACGGATAGGAAATGTATTCGGCGACGATATCGGGATCGGTGAACTCAATCTGTTGCGCCAGCGCGTAGTTGGGGCTCAGCGCGCTGAGCATGGCGCCTGCGGTCAGTCCAGCCAGCGTGAACGCTGCGGCGCGGTCGAGAAATTCCCGGCGGTTGATCTTGCCATGAGCATAGAAATCGTAAAGCTCGAGCAGTTCGGGGGAAAAATCTTTCGCGGTGAGACGTTCCATCTGCTGCTCTCCTTGGGCGGGTGTTGCCTCATTAAAGCAATGTTTGCGGTAACGGCCAACAAAGTCAGACGGGTATGATGGCCGCATCCAGCCTTCCCTGAGCCCAAATCACGCATGTCCATCGTCACCCGCTATGAAACGCCGCCACCCGAAGCCATCAACAGTCAGATCATGCAAATGGTGGTCGACTACGTGACGGATATCAGCATGGTCGCCATCGCACCCAGCAATCCGCTGTACAACCTCTATCAATACGGCATTGGTTACGAAGTGCATCTGTACTTGCAGGCGATGGACGGTTCCCGGGGCATACCGGTTGAACTGATCGTCGCCACCGACGAACAGGAGCCAGAAACCGTGATCGGGTTTTTGCTGTACTTGCCGGTGCAGGACGATCCTCAAGCCTGCGCCGTGGCGTACATGGCGGTGCAGGCCAGACACCGTCGCCAGGGCGTCGCGCGTGGGATGTTGCAGGCAGTGCTCAGCCGCTATCCCCATGCTGAACTGGCCTGCTTTATTGCCAAAGTGCCGTATTTCGAGGCGCTGGGCTTTCAGGTGGTGGGCGCGCGCGGCCCGCAGGTGTTGATGAATACCCGCGACCATGGCACCGACGGCCTGCTGGCGGTGCTGGATGTCGCGCCGATCTACAACTCGGTGGAAGTGCGGCAGATTCACACCTACTTGCTGCAACAACATGGCAAGCGGGCCATGGTCGATGCCGAGAAGCAGCGCGACCGGCATCTGGACCAGATGACCCGACAGGCGCGGGCTTTCGTCCAGCAACGTCTCGGTGATGCGGCTGTGCAAAACCCGCAGCCTGGGCCGCGACTGGTCTAGACACCAGTGCGCAATGGCGTCTGGTCAGGCAAATTCTCGACGAAAATTGTCCACCTATACTCAAGGCTGCGTGGCTAAAACCCATCCGGGCGGGTAGGGCTCACACGCATTGAACCTTGCAGGAGATCGCAAATTTGAACCTGCGCTCCGTAAGCGCTGCCTTGATCATGGGCCTGGCTCTATCGCTGACGGGTTGCGCAACCGCGCCGCGTACCCCGCCAGCGCCGCCGATTGTGATTTCGCCGAATACCTGGCGGCAGGTCGACGTCGAGATCATTGCCGCATCGCAGGATGCGGCCGCACAGGCCGGTGTTTACGCCCGTGGCTCCATGGACCATTGGCGGTTGCGGGTCTACGAGCAGACCGAAGAGGCGTTCATCCCATGGTTCAGCAGTTACTGGACCCAGGAATGGCTGGCGATGAAAGTCGGTTGGTACAGCATGAGTGCGGGGGACGATCAGGACGCCTCGGCAAACCGATTGGCGGTCTATCTGCAGGAACAGTATCGCGGTCGTGTCCTGGCGCCGGTCGCGGTGGAGATTGATCCGGACGCGATCATGCAGCAATCGACCCAGTTCTATGTGCAACTGCTGAGCCAGCACTTGCAACGCATCGCCCAGCGCCATGGCGTACCCGCCGAGCAAATGAACCAGCATCTCAATGGCGTGCTGGCGATCACCCTCGGTCCGCCGCCGCCGCGCAACGCCTCGGTCTATCAGCTGGTTCGTTCCGAGCCACTGACCGTGCTTCCTGCCTGGATGGCACTGCAGGACAAGATTCACACGGCCAGAGTCCAGTCATCCCAGACGGCCATAGCCTCCGTCGCCAAACGCACCAGTGAAAAGCTCCAGGCGCAGTTTGCCAGCCGTGGCGTTGCGAGTGCCGCCGCTGCGGCCGCCGGACGGGTCGCCGGCTTGCTGATTTCCGTAGGCGTGGCGGGATTTCGCGCAATGGCGCACGAAAGCGACCGAGGGGAAATGGAAGCCCAACTGCGGCACAACCTGGGCACCGCTTTCGACGGTGCATGGCTGGGCATCATGAAAAACCGCGAGACCGGCGTCATGGCGGCGGTTTATTACGTGTCCGCGCAGATCGAAACAAATCTGGCGGCGCGGCCTGGGCTGTCAGCTACGGTTTATTCATCACCCAAACAGCACGAGCGCCAGCAGCCATTCAACCTGAGACCGTGACGATGCGAAAGTTCTGGAAACGTTATGTGCACCAGCTGGACCTGGATCTGAATACCAGGGTCTTTGATAACGTCAAGAATCTGTTGGTCTGCGCGTTGTTATTTGCGGCGGGGACCAATGTCCTGCGTTCACAGAAGGAAGTGTTCATGGGGCTGGCGGGGGCGACTATTTCCGGGTGGGTGTTGATCGGGATTTCCGCGCTGCTGATGCTGCTCAACATCAGTGACGGCCTGAATCGACTTGCGAGGCTTCCCCATCATCGAGCGGTACAAATTGTTTTTTGTGTGGTGTATCTGATCCTGGCATTTCGCATGGTGGAAATCGTCTGGAGTTTTCGGGCGGAGTGATGTTCTGGTCAGATCGGGTGGCACTCACAGTAATGGAGGCACCTACAAAGGACTGCCAGAACCGGCACCTTCCCGGATAAATCTGGTCCCGTAGTGTATTGCGAATCTGTTGGCGAGGCTTGCCCGCGAATCGACCGTAGGAGCGACCGTAGGAGCGACCGTAGGAGCGACCGTAGGAGCGACCGTAGGAGCGACTTTAGTCGCGAGAGCGTCAATTCCCCTCCCGGCTAAAGCCGGTCCTACAGCAAGCCTCCTACGAGCGTGCGAGTTTCAGTATCAAAAGTCAGCCGCTCCACTGCAGGAGCCAGCTTGTTGGCGAGAACTCGCCGCCTTGACGAATGATCCCACACAGAATTCGCGCTACGCTTGCTGCGTTGCAGTCCCTAAAAATCCCACTTGGTGGTCAGCATCAGGTTGCGCGGCTCGCCGTAGTAAGTGGTATCAAAGTTGCCAAGCCCGGTCAGGTACTTCTTGTCCAGGACGTTGTTGGCATTGACCGCGAAGCTCAAATGCTCGTTGTACTGATAGCGGCTCATGAGGTCCACCAGGCTGTAGCCACCTTGCTTGATCAGCGTGTAATCGCCGACGGTGGAGCTGTAGATCTGGCCGTAATAACCACTTTGCCAGCTGATGCCACCGCCGACCGTGACCTTGTCCAGCACGCCGGGCAAACGGTAGGTGCTGAAGACTCGCACCACATGTTCGGGTTTGGTGGTGCTCAGCGGGTAACCGAAGATGCGTTGCTGATCGGCGTCCCGCGTGCGGGCGTAAGTGTATCCGGCGGACAGGTTCCAGCCTTCCTGCAGTTCGCCGGACAGTTCCAGTTCCACGCCTTTGGTGGTCGCGCCGTCGATGGCTTGGTAGATGCCTTCGTTGGTGACCGGATTGGTGCCGATTGATTCAGCGACGTTGTCCTGTTCGATGCGAAACAAAGCCAGGCTGGCGTTCAATTTGCCGTCCAGGTACGCCGCTTTCAGACCGGTTTCGTAGCTGTTGCCCTCAGTCGGGGCAAGGGTCGAGCCGTTGGCGTACTTGTACACCTGAGGTTGGTAGATCGCGGTGTAGCTGGCGTAGGCCGAGTACGTATCGTTGAGGTCATAGACCACTCCGGCGTAGGGCGTCACCACGCCGTGTTCCTTGTAGCTGGCGTGGGTATCGTCCAGGCCCGCGCCGGGGTAATAGCGGTAATCCTCGTTATATTTGAACGTGCTCAGGCGGCTGCCGAGGATGAACGAGAGGTCGTCGGTCGGACGCAGGCGTGTTGCCAGATAAATCCCGTTCTGACTCTGAGTACGCTCGTATTTGCCGTTCTTCGGGAAGTTCTGCCCGGGCAGGTTGCCGCTCCAGTCGTAGATGCTGCCCGGCACCAGGCTGAACGCGCTGGTGTCGTAGTTCGCGCCCGTCTGGCGGGAGTGGGAAGCCATCACACCGGCCACCAGTTCATGCTCGCGACCGCCGAGGGTGAACGGGCCGGTGATGTTCACGTCAGCCGTGTCCTGGACGCGATGGCCTTCCCAGCGACCCCAATAGAGAAACATGCCTTCGCCCGTGGCGCGATCCGGGTTGCCGCCGCTGGCCGAGGCCAGTCGCGTGTCGTGATCGGTGATCTTTTCGTCAAGGCTGACCTTGAGTTTCCAGTCATTGCCCAACGCCTGCTCCAGCGAGGTGAAATACGTCACTGAATCAAAGTCACGACGGCTCCAGTCGGCGCCGGGGTTGAAGCTGCGGCTGAAGTCGGTGCGGCCGCCGTCGGCGAAGTAGGTCGGGTTGCCGGTCCACGAGGTGCCGCGTGGCGTGACGCTTTGCTTGTCGATGCCAAACGTCAGCAAGGTGTCGGGGCTGAGATCGGCTTCCAGAATCCCGTAGAACAGATCCTTTTTCTGGCTGTAATGATCGAGGTAGGAATTGCGGTCCTGATAGGCGCCGACGAAACGGCCCCGCAGCGTGCCGGCATCGTTCAGCGAGCCGGAAATGTCGCCTTCAGTGCGATAGGCGTCCCAGGAACCCGCGCTGCCGGTGATCGACGCCTTGAATTCCCGGGTGGGCTTCTTGCGCACCAGATTGACGGTCGCCGAGGGATCGCCCGAGCCGGTCATCAGCCCGGTGGAGCCCTTGATGATTTCGATACGGTCGAAGCTGGCAGTGTCGACATGGGTCGCCGCTTCCCCATAAACACCGTCGTAAATGCGGTTGACCCCATCGTATTGGTAGTTGGTGATGGCAAAACCCCGGGTGGAAAATTCCATGCGGTCGCTGTCGTACGCCTGCTGGCTGATCCCGGGGGTATTGCGCAACACATCGCCGACGTCCTGGGCACCCTGATCATCCATTTGCTGGCGAGTGATCACGGTGACCGATTGCGGCGTTTCGCGCAGGGTCAGCGGCAACTTGGTGGCGCTCCGGCTTGAACCGGTGGTGTAGGAACCCGTCCCCTCGGTGGTTTCCCCGATCAACCGACTGTCGATATTGGTGGCACCCAACTCCAGCGCGTTATCGGCGGGGCCGGCGACAAAGTAGCTGCCATCGGCGCTTTTCTGCGCACGCAGTCCGGTATTGGCAACCAGGCGTTGCAGCGCCTGTTCCACGGTCATGTCAGCGTGCAGCGCAGCGGCCTGACGGTTTCGGGCGACATCGGTTGCGAACAGAATGCGACTGCCGGTCTGGCTGGCCAGTGCATTAAGGGACCGGTCCAGTGGTTGGGCCGGTATGTCCAGTGCCCAGGAAGCTTGTTGCGCGCTGACAGCACTGGCCATAAACAGGCCGCCGAGTAACAGGCTCGCGCGACGCGGTGACGTTAACTTCTCCATTGTTTCCCCATTTGAACAGTCGTTATTTATTGTCTTCATGGGATAGGCGTACAGCCGGTGGCGAATGTTGAGGTCGCCGGAGAAATATTTTTCATGCCTGCCTCAGCGCGTTCGGCTGAGGGTCACGGTGCCGTCCGGGGCGCGCTGGACAGCCACCGGCAGGATCGACGGCAGCAAGTTGAGCAGGCTCTCCACCGAGTCGGTGTCAAATTCGCCGGACAGCCGCAATTCACCGGTACTGGCGTCGGCGATACGCACTGGCGCCTGCCGATAGCGGCCGACATCGACGACGACGTCTTTGAGCGGTGTACCGTCCAAGCGCAACTTGCCGTGCTGCCAGGCGGTGAGTTGTGCCTGGTTGAAGCCCTGAACCCGGTCAATGCGCTCGGCGAACGCGCGCAATTGCTGCCCGGCTGCAAGGCGCAGCGCTGGAGACCGGACGTTGCTGACTTCGACAACGCCTTCCAGCACGGCCACATCAACCCCCCGTTGATCACTGCGCACGCTGAAAACAGTCCCGATGTCGCGGACCGAGACGCCCTGGCTGCGGACGATGAACGGCGTATCGGCATGTACCACGCTGAACAGCGCCTGACCTTCGACCAGTTCCAGCTGGCGGCTGCGCAGGCGCCGCTCAATACGCAGATGCGTTCCCGAATCCAGCGCGACCTGGCTGCCATCACGAAGCTGAAGCTGTTGCCGGGTGCCTTTGGCGACCCATACGTCTTCGGTCTGCCAGGCAGGATCGACTTTCCAGACCGCGCCCAGCAGCGCCAGGGTCAATAACCCCGTGCCCAGCGCAGTGCGGGTCTTGCGCCGACGCTGGGAAAACGCCTTGGCTTCGCTGAGCAGGGCTTCTCTGGAGGGCACCTGCTCGCGCAATGCGTCGGCGAAGGGCTGCAGGGCATCCTGCGCAGGCGGTTTTTTCCTTGAGTTGTCAGGGTTCACGGCGTTGCCAGCCCACAGGCCCGGCGCGCCGGCTGCCAGCGCTGGGCGATGGTGCCCAAGGCCCGGCGAAAGTGCTGCGTGACCATGTTGACGGAAATCTCCAGCTCGGCGGCGATGTCCTTTTGCGGCATGCCGTGAATGCGGTGCAGCAGGAAGATTTGTCGCTGCCGGGTCGGCAACGCCTCGATAACCGCCAGCAAGGCCTTGAGGTGTTGCTCGAATTCCAGCGCCCTGGCGCCGTCCCAGCTGTCGATACCCTGTTCGGCAGGCATTGGCAGGCTGGCGTGGGCCAGGCGGATGCGCTCGGCACGCACCCGGTCGATCGCGCGGTTGAATATCATCTTGCGCAAAAAAGCCAAGGGCTGGAGCACGGGTTCCTGTGGCGGTTTCTCCAGCACCTGGACGCAGACGTCGTGAACCAGATCCCGGGCGAAATGCCGACCCTTGAAGCGACGCCGGATGTGCTCGATCAGGTCATCGTAATGAAGGGCCAGCGCAGTCATCAGACAATCGTCGGGGGAGGGTTTGTGCATGAGAGACGGTAAAGGCTAGTTTGAGAATGAGTCGCATTATACACGCAGATCGCTTCATGCCCACGCGGCGCAGCAATTAGCCGTGGGGCAACGGCATGGCGCGATCATTCGTTCAATCGATAGTGATCATCAAATATTGCGAGTTCTGTCTGTTTCGGCAAAGGAGGAGGATAGCGTCATACCCAACCGAAGCTTTTGAAGGAATGCGTGCGATGAGAATTTCAACCTTGCTGGCTCTTGTCGCCGTGTTGACCAGTGGCGTTGCTGTCGCAGCACCTTCCTACGCTGCCGACGCCCAGTCCTGCCATTTGCTGCCGGTGGCCGACAGCCCGGCAAGCTTGCAGCGTTCCCAGTCGGTGGGCGTGCTTTACAGTGAAAATACCGTCAGCAATCTGGCATACCTTGAGCAATATCACGCAGTCGCCCTAAAGGGTCAGAAGAGCGGTGTGCTGGATCCGCGGATCAGCTCGGCGTTCATCGACAGTTCCGACCCGCAACTGGCAATCGGCTGGCTCAAAGAGTCGCTGGACACGCAATTTGCTACGGTCACCGTCTACAAGGATCTCGATACGCTGGTGCAGGCAAAGCCTGATGTGGTGGTGATGCTCGACACCTATAACCAATTGGTCACGCAGCGCAACACTCAGGTCGAAGCGCGCTACGTCGCCAAATTCTACGACGCGAATTTGCAATACATCGGCAAGGCTGAAGGTTATGGTGCCAGGCAGATGTCATCTGTATGGGTTCACGACAAAGCTGCTGCGGAGATTGCCGCGCAAGTGGACCAGCAACGAGAGCTGCAAGTGAACGCACTGAAACAGTTCGACGCATCATTGAAGGCGCTGGTGACTTCCGGCCAGGTGGCGAGCAATTGACAGGGCAGTGCATCGATTCCCTCGACGACGTGCCAGGTCAGCCCGCCAGTCATGTGTACCGAATCAGTCGACCTTCCTGATCAACCTGCGAATCGCTTCGCCCCCGCCACGCAAAAGATCACCGCAATGCAAACCCCGAGCATGCCGATGCTGACCTGTTCGTGCAGCAGCGTGGCCGCCAACGTCAGGCCGAAGAATGGCTGGAGCAGCTGCAGCTGGCCGACAGCGGCGATCCCGCCCTGGGCCAGTCCGCGATACCAGAACACGAAACCGATCAGCATACTGAACACCGAAACGTAGCCCAGGCTGAGCCACGCCGGCAGACCGATACCCGCAAATGACGTCGGGCTCAACGTCCACGCCAGCGGCGCCATGACCGGCAAAGCCAGCACCAGCGCCCAGCTGATCACTTGCCAGCCGCCCAATGTCTTTGAAAGCCTGGCCCCTTCGGCATAGCCCAGACCGCAGGCGAGGATGGCCAGCAACATCAGGATGTCGCCTGCGGGCGCGACGCTGAGGCCTTGGGACACGGCAAATCCCACCACCAGCGCGCTGCCCAGCACTGAAAACAGCCAGAACACTGGCCTCGGCCGTTCGCCGCCGCGCAACACGCCGAATACCGCTGTGGCCAGCGGCAGCAGGCCGACGAACACAATCGAATGCGCTGACGTTACATATTGCAACGCCAGCGCCGTGAGCAGTGGAAACCCGACCACCACGCCCATCGCCACAATTGCCAGCGGAAACAGTTGATGGGTAGCCGGTCGCCGCTGGCGTAACAACATCAACAGCCCAAGTGCCAATACTCCGGCAATGCTTGCCCGGGCCACGGTCAGGAACACCGGGTCGAATTGCATGACCGCCAGGCGTGTTGCGGGCAACGAGCCACTGAAAATGACCACGCCGATCAGGCCATTGAGCCAGCCGCTGGCAGGCTTGGTGTCGACATCAATTGCCGGGTTTGAGGTCTGTTGCATAGCGCTTCACTCACTGTGGTCAAGGTAATGCCGGTTGCGTCTGGGTATCGTATGGTTGAAGATCATGACAATCAAAAAATCGTCATGGATACATGTTCATATGGCCCGTGCTCGCTACAAGACTCTGGTGGATGCATTCGCTGCCGACATTCGCTCAGGCGGGTTGCCGCCCGGAACCCGCTTGCCAACGCACCGGGAATTGGCCGCCCGCGAGGGTCTGGCGCTGGTGACGGCGTCCAGGGTTTATGCCGAGCTGGAGACCATGGGGCTGATCAGCGGCGAAACGGGGCGGGGTACTTTTGTCCGGGAAACGGCGTTGCCGCCGGGGCGTGGCATCGATCAACAGGAAGTGGCGGCAGGCATGCTGGACCTCAGTTTCAATTACCCGTCACTGCCCGGTCAGGTTGAACTGTTGCGCGGTGCACTGCGCCAGTTGGCGGTGGCGGGGGATCTTGAAGCACTGCTGCGCTATCAGCCCCACGCCGGCCGTCTGCACGAGCGCGCGTGTCTGGCGCGGCATCTGACCGGTCGTGGTTTGGCGGTCGCCGCTGAACAGCTGCTGATTGTCAGCGGCGCGCAACACGGTTTGGCAATTGCCGTCATGGCGCTGTTCAAGCCCGGTGATGTGATTGCCGTCGACGCGCTTACGTACCCAGGATTCAAGGTGATTGCCGACGCGCATCATCTGGAGCTGGTGTCGATCCCGATCACCGACCGGGAACCGGATCTGGACGCGCTTGAGACCTTGTGTGCCAGGCGCCGGGTCAAGGCGGTCTACGCCATGCCGACGCTGCATAACCCCATGGGCTGGGTGCTGGATCTGGCCTGGCGGGAGCGACTGGTGGCTATCGCCCGGCAGCACGGATTGTTGCTGATCGAGGATGCCGCCTACGCCTTTCTCGCCGAGAATCCGCCGCTGCCCTTGGCGACGCTGGCACCCGAATTGACGGTGTACGTCTCCGGTTTCTCGAAAAACATCGCCACGGGATTGCGCGTTGGTTTTGTCGTCACGCCCCTGGATTGGGTGCCGCTGTTCGAACGAGCGATAAGAGCGACCACCTGGAACACACCCGGCGTCATGACGGCAATGGTTTGCGGCTGGATCGAGGATGGCACCGTTGCCCGTCTCGAAACCGAGAAGCGCGAGGATGCCTCGACCCGGCAGGGGCTTGCTCGAAAGGTGCTGGCCGGTTTGCGTTGTATCGGCCACCCCAATTCTTATTTTCTCTGGCTGCCGCTGCCGGAGGAGGTCCGCGCCGATAAGGTCACCGTTGCCCTGTTGCGGGCCAATGTCGCGGTTTCCACCGCCGAGTCTTTTGTCGCCTGCGGCCCGGTGCCCCACGCGATTCGGCTGGCACTGGGTTCTGTCGACTTGCCGACGCTTGAGGTGGCACTCAAGGAAGTCCGGCGGGTGATTGATCAGTACGCGTATTGAGTGGCCCGTAGAGCCACTCGCAAAAACGCCTGAAACGATCAGATGGCGCTGCTGTAGCGGCGACTGGTTACCCAGCAGATGGCCAGCGCAATGATCGCCACCAGGCCGCCGACAAACCCGACCCAGGCCGCGCCCAGATGATGGACCACAATGCTGCCCAACAACGCGCCGCCGCCGATGCCGATGTTGTAGATGGCTGAGTGCAGCGCGGTGGCGACGTCGGTGGCGTCCGGCGCCATGCGAATTACCTGGGACTGCATTTGCACGCCGAAGCACAACATCGCCAGGCCCCACACGGCAAACACTGCAACCAGCGCATAGACGCTCAGCGACGCCCAGAACATCAGGCCCAGACACAGGCACAAACAGCCAATCGCGATGTGCGTCAGGGTCGCCGGGAAACGCGTGTGCAAGACGCTGAAGAAAATCGAGCCAAGCAGCCCGGCCAGACCGAACAACAGCAGCAGCCAGGTGGTGGTCGACTGGCTGAAGCCGCCCACCGACTGCACGAACGACTCGATGTAGGTGTAGGCGGTGAAGTTGGCGGTCACCACCAGCGCGGTGATGACATACAGCGACACCAGAGCCGGGCGCTTGAAGAGGATCGGCAGGCTGGTCAGGCTGCCGCTGTTCTGGCTCGGCAACAGCGGTAACTTTTTGGCCAGCAAAAACCAGATCAGACACGCTACCAGGGCGATGGCGACGAAGGTTGCGCGCCAGCCCATGCCTTCGCCCAGCAGACGGCCAATCGGGATGCCCAGCACCATCGCCAGCGACGAGCCCATGGCCAGGATGCTCAGCGCGCGGCCATGATTGGCCGCTGGCGCAAGACGCACAGCCAGCGATGCGGTAATCGACCAGAACACCGAGTGCGCCAGGGCAATACAGATACGGCTGATCACCACGATGGTGAAACTGGGGGCGAAACTCAGGATGATGTGGCTGGCGATCAGTGTGCCGATGGCCACTTTGAGCAATAGCCGCCGCTCGACGTTACGCGTCAACAGCATCATCGGCAGCGACATCAGGGACACGGTCCAGGCGTAAACCGTCAACATGGGTCCCACTTGCGCCGGGGTCATGTCGAAGCTGCTGGCGATGGCGCTCAACAAGCCCACCGGAGCGAACTCGGTGGTGATGAAGATGAACGCAGCAACGGCCAGCGTGCAGACACTGATCCAGCTGGTAGGTTGCGCGTCGGCAGTCGTAGTCATGAAACCTCGCAAAAATTGGGTACGGCGGGCGACATTAAACCAGCTCTTTCTTCATATGGCGTTCGATCTGTTCCAGCGACTTGCCTTTGGTTTCCGGCAAGCAGAAGAAAACGAACAACAAAGAGCCAACGTTAATCACCGCGAAGACAAAAAAGGTCGGATTACCCAGCGCTGCCAGGGCCATGGGAAAGGTGAAGGCCACCGCCGCGTTGAACAGCCATTGCATCGATACGGCGGTGCCGGTCAGCAGGCCGCGAACCTGCATCGGGAACAATTCCGACATCAACAACCAGTAGACCGGCGCGATACACATCTGCATGAATAACAGAAACAGCAGAATGCAGGCGAGGGCGGCATAGCTCTGGGTCAGGTTCTGCGGCATGAACGTCAGCACGCAACCCAGCGCGACCTGGGCCGCCACGACCATCACCAAACCTGTCATCAGCAGATGACGGCGCCCGAAGCGGCCGATGGCCCAGATCCCCAGCAGGGTCGCGATCACCGAGACGATGCCGTTGCCGATGGTGGCGGTCAGCGCAGCATTGGTGCCCATCCCGGTGTTCTTGAGAATGATAGGCGTGTAGTACATGAATGCGTTGACCCCGGTGAACTGGGCGGTGAAACCCAGACCGATGCCGATCAGCAACAATTTGATCACCCAGCCCTGACGCAGCAACTCTTTGATCGGCGGGCGTTTGCGTGCCTGTTGGTGCTGGGCCTTCATGTCGTCAACTTCGCTTTGCGCATCCTCAGGGCTGTCGCGGAGTTTTCCCAGCACGTCCCTGGCTTCATCGAAACGACCCTTGGACGCCAGCCAGTGTGGCGAAGCCGGCACAAAAAAGGTCCCGACCAGCAGCAAAATGCCCGGCAGCATGGCGATCGCCAGCATGTAGCGCCAGATTCCCGGGACCTGGACCAGCGCGGCCAGCAGGGCGCTGAGCGCGTAGGCCAGCAATTGGCCGCTGACGATCATCAGTTCGTTGCGGCTGACCAAACGTCCGCGTTTTTTAGGACCGGCAATCTCGGCGATAAATACCGGGACCGTTGCCGAACCGCCACCGACGGCAATGCCCAGCAGGAAGCGCGCGGCAACCATGAACGGAATCGACGGCGCAATGGCCGTGCACAAGGCGCCAGCGATGAACAGCAACGACAGCAACCGCAGCGTCAGGCGCCGCCCGAAACGGTCCGATACGTAACCGCTGCCCAGCGAACCGAAGGCGGCGCCGATGATCAGCGAGGACGTGACCAAACCCTCGGTGACGGCATTCAGGCCCAACCCGCCCTGTTCCACCGGCAGCGTCATGAAAGGCAAAGCGCCGGCGATGATGCCGGTGTCGTAGCCAAAGGCTAGCGCGCCCATGGTGGCCACGAGTACCGAAATGAAGATCAACCGTTTTGACGACGTGTTCTGCCCGGCCTGTTCATGGCGGGCTGAGGAAGTAGTGCTCGAAGACATGAACTGCAAAATCCTGTGGTCGATCTGAAGGGAAGCGAAGCAGGAACGTTGCTGCGCGACGACCTGAAAGACTGCGATGAGCGTTTTTTCACGCCGGTTCCAGGGGCCGACAGGTAAGTGCTGGTCTGCTGGCTTGGGATCTTAGGGGGCCGCCGCACGTGCGAGTTCCCTATTAAAAGCGAGGATTGGAGAAAAAGATGAAACGTTTCAGCTGGGTGCGGCAAAGCGGCCGGCTTTCGGCTGGGCCGCAACCTGTCTGACTGCTATCAGCTGCGCAAAAGATCAGACGCTTTCGCGCTGTGCATTCTTCGCTTGGGTCACGAGTCTTGCTCAAGGGCTGCGACCCGGTTTCTACCCAGGCGCTTGGCCTGATAAAGCTGCTGATCAGCGCGATTGATCAACGCTGCCGGAGTGGGGTCCGATACGTGCGCCAGAGCAACACCGACGCTGACGGTGACGTGCCCGACCACGGCAAACGTGGCTTGGGCAATGGCCGAGCAAATGTTCCGGGCAACGATCAGCGGGCTTTGTTCGTCTTCGATTTCCAGCAACAGCACGGCGAATTCCTCACCGCCATAACGGGCGACGAAGTCAGTGGCGCGGGTGCTGGATTGAATCAACTGCGCCAGTTGCACCAGCACTTCGTCGCCGGTGGCATGACCGAAGGTGTCGTTGATGCGTTTGAAATGGTCGGCGTCGATCAACAGTAACGCGAATGCCCGGCCCGTGCGTTTGAACAGCAGGCTGGACTCCTCAAGCTTTTCATCCAGCCGACGCCGGTTGTAAACCCCGGTGAGGGCATCGTGGCTCGCCAGTTTCAGCAGTTCGGCATTGGCCTCGGTCAGCGCTGCGGTGCGTTGCGCGACGGTGGTTTCCAGAGAGGCGTTCGCCGCCTGCAATTCACGCTCCTTGCCCAGCAGCGAATCAGTCATGCTTTGCAGGGATTGGCCCAGTTGTTCGATCTCCTGAACCGGATGCTGCAGGGGAAAGGACACGCCAGTGCGATGGGCCTGAACCAGCTTGGCGGATTTTGCCAGTTGCTCGATTGGCCGACTGAGGGTCAGTGCCAGATAGTAAGCCACCACCGCGAACAGCAGCGCGGCAAGCCCACCCAGTCCCAGCAGCTTGTAGAACAGGATGCGAGCGGGTTGCAGTGCGGTATTCAGTGGCTGGCGGACCGCGATCTTCCAGGCCAGCCCCGAGTTGGGCGGCGTCGGCACCGCGACGACGCTGCTGACATATTCGCTGTCCACCGACCAGCCCGAAGCGTTGGAAAGGGCAAGGGGCGATCCAGCGATGGTGTCTTGCTGCTGCCCGGCAAGTTGCTCCGGGTAGAGTATCCGGCCTTCCTGATTGACGATCAGCACCTGCGTGTCGGCGCTCATGTCGGTGTGCGAGACGGCGGATTGAACAATGGTCGTCACCCAGCTCCAATGGGCATGCGCGCCGAGGACGCCAACCACTTGACCCTCGACATTGATAATGGGTGCTGCAAAGTCAATGAAACGCAACGGCTCGCCGTTGGTATTGGAGGGCAGCATTTTTGCCAGCAACAGTGCCTCATGAGGGTCGCCGGTGTAGGGGCCGCGCAATCCGGCCTTGAACCAGGGGCGTTCTTTCACCGACTGGTTAAGCAACAGGCCTTTGACAGCCTGGCGAACACGGCCATCGGTGTCCGCCACGCCCATCCAGGCGTATTCGGAACGCGACTGACTGCGCAGCTCCATTGACGGCGATATATCCGCGTCATCGAGGTTGCCGCGCACCAGATGAGGTTCGCGGCTAAGCAGGTAGATTTCCAGCTGCCTTTCCCGCAACTGGATGCCCAGTAGTGCCGCAGTTGATCGGGCAGTGCTCGCCAGCGCGCTGCCGCTCGCCTGCTTCATTTGCTCGGTGGCGATGTGGCCCACGTACACGCCGACGATCAACAGCGTCAGCAGGGAAAGGCCGGCGAACCAGAGGGTCAGGTGGCTACGGAGACTGGCTTTGAGCATGGGCGCGACCTGACGACTGGACTGAGGTCATGTTATGCGCAATGAATGGCTATCCGCCAGCCAGATTCACCCGTAAATGAGGCACATTGCTGGCCCCGCAATCTCAGATTGCCCGTCAAACTGTGTTTCTTTTCAGAAAGTTAGGTGCTGGCTTGATGCGGATCTTTGGATTGATTGCGGCGACGTTGGTCTTGGTCAATGTTTCGCTTACGGCTCAGGCGAAAGAGCCGAGCATGAACGGGCGCGCTATTTGCGCCTGGGGTTCGGGCATTGCAGCAGGCGCCCAGGAATCGAAGCTTGCGGGAGTCACCCTTTATGGTGCACGCAAGAAGCTGCAAGCCCGGAAATTTACCCAACCCTGGATGCGCATGACGGCCATGGGCATCACCGAGCAGACGTATAAAAGTGCTTCACGCCTGAAGCCGGCCGGCATCAAACAGACCTATTTCGAGCAGTGCGTCAATCATGAGTTGGCGCGTAAATAGCGGAAGTTTTCTGCGGACTCAAATTCCACGCGAGCCCCCAGACGACTTCACTGGGTCGGCAAGCCAACAGGATTCGTAGGACCGGCTTGAGCCGGGAGGGGAAAGGTCTGACGACGCAACTGCTGCGAATGTACCTGCCGCCTCCCGGCTGAAGCCGGTCCTACGGGATATGTTCAAATTCAAATGGTTAGACGGGTATCAACAATCATTGCGTTAAACAGCCGCAATCACTTCCGATCAAGCCACACGGTCTGGGCATTACAGAACTCGCGTACGCCGAAATGCGACAGCTCGCGGCCGAATCCGCTTTTCTTCACGCCGCCAAAGGTGACGCGTGGGTCCGATGCGCAATAGCCGTTAATGAACACGCCACCGGTTTCCAGCTCGCCGGCCAGTTTTTCAGCCAGGGCAATGTCGCGGGTATAGATCGTCGAGGCGAGACCGAACTCGCTGTCGTTGGCCAGTTCCAGCGCATGCCGTGCGTCCCGCGCCGTGATAATCGACGCCACGGGGCCGAACAGTTCCTGTTTGAACGAGGTCATCTGATCGGTGACCTCGGCCAACACCGTGGGCTCATAGAAATTACCAGGCCCAGCGGCTTTTTTGCCGCCGAGAAGCAAGGTCGCGCCTTCTGCCAGAGTGTCCTGAACCTGTTGATCCAGTTCATCACGCAAATCGAAACGCGCCATGGGGCCAATGTAGGTGTCCGCTGCCAACGGATCGCCGGTCACCAGTTGGCGTGTGGCTTCGACGAATTTTTCGGTGAAGGCGTCAACCACGCCTTGCTCGACAATCAGGCGCTTGGCAGCGGCGCAGACTTGCCCGGTATTTTGATAGCGGCCAATCACTGCGGCGTTGACCGCTTCGTCCAGATCGGCATCGTTGAGCACTATGAATGGATCGGAGCCGCCTAACTCCAGGACGCACTTTTTCAGGGCTGCACCGGCCTGAGCGCCGATGGCCATGCCGGCGCGCACGCTGCCGGTCAAGGTTACCGCTGCGATGCGCGGGTCGGCGATGGCCGTGGAAACACCTTGGGCATCGACGTTGATGACCTCGAAGACGCCTTCAGGAAACCCTGCACGCTTGAAGGCATCGCGCAACAGATAGGCGCAACCCATGACATTCGGCGCGTGCTTGAGCACATAAGTGTTGCCGGCGATCAATGCCGGGACCGCGCCGCGAACCACCTGCCAGATCGGGAAATTCCACGGCATGACCGCCAGAATCGTACCCAGCGGCCGGTATTCGATGCGCGCCTTGCCGCCTTCGACCAGTGTCGGCTCAGCGCTCAACATCGCCGGGCCATGGGCGGCATACCATTCGCAAAGCTGCGCACATTTCTCGATCTCGCCTCGCGCCTGAGTGATGGGCTTGCCCATCTCCAGGGTGATTCTGGTCGCCAGTTGATCAACATCGTCACGCAACGCCCGGGCCAGCTCGATCAGCAATTCTGCGCGTTGTCCGACCGCAGTCCGCCGCCAGACCGAAGCGCCGACAGCTGCGCGGGACAGCGCGCCGTCCAGAGCCGATGCCGATTCGAAAGGGTAGTCGCCGATCTGCTCGCCGTTGACCGGATTGATGGATAGAGCATGGGTAAGGCTGGATATGGAAGTCATGTCACCGTCCTGCTTGTGGGGATGAACAAAGAGTACGGTGGCTTTAAGCTTCTAGAAACTGAATAATGCTGAGCATATCATTCACGTTTGGAGAATGAAGTGGATCTGGTCCAGCTGGAGATTTTCAAAGCCGTGGCTGAACACGGCAGCATCAGCGCCGCCGCGCAGCAGATTCACCGTGTGCCGTCGAACCTCACGACGCGGATCAAGCAGTTGGAGCAAGACCTCGGGGTCGATTTGTTCATCCGCGAAAAAAGTCGTCTGCGCCTGTCGCCCGCCGGCTGGAGTTTTCTCGACTACGCCCGGCGCATTCTCGCCCTGGTGGAGGAAGCCCGCGTGACCGTTGCCGGAGCAGAACCGCGCGGGCCGCTGCCCCTCGGATCGCTGGAAAGTACCGCAGCGGTGCGCATTCCTGGCCTGTTGGCGGCCTATAACCAGAAGTACGCCAAGGTCGAGCTGGATTTGTCCACGGGGCCGTCCGGGGCAATGATCGATGGCGTGTTGTCCGGACGGCTGGCGGCAGCGTTCGTCGATGGTCCGGTGCTGCATCCGGCCCTGGAGGGCGTGCCGACTTTCGAAGAAGAGATGGTGATCATCGCGCCGCTGGGCCACGCGCCGATTCGCCGGGGACGGGATGTCAACGGCGCGAGTATTTATGCTTTTCGGGCCAACTGTTCCTATCGGCATCACCTGGAGAACTGGTTCGCCCAGGACGCTGCGGTGCCGGGAAAGATCTTCGAAATCGAGTCCTATCACGGCATGCTGGCGTGCGTCAGTGCCGGGGCCGGATTGGCCTTGATGCCGCGCAGCATGCTGGAAAGCATGCCGGGATGTGCAACGGTGAGCGTCTGGCCGTTATCCGAAGCATTTCGTTTTCTGCGCACCTGGCTGGTCTGGCGCCGGGGCACAGTTTCACAAAGTTTGACCGTGTTTGTGCAAATGCTTGAGGAGCAGGGCGCGGCAACCCGCCACGCTGATGCGCATCGGCAGATCGAAACCTCGACGGTTTAAGCGTGCCTGCCGACTTCACTGCGTCGGCAGTATTGCCCGCGCCAGCGTGCCGCCCTGTGGCCGACGGAAAAGACGCAGTTCGCCGCCGTGCTCCAGCACAATCGCTCGCGCCGCCGAAAGCCCGAGGCCGACGCCTCCGGTGCTGCGGCTGCGTGACGTTTCCAGGCGAAAAAAAGGCTCGAAGACTTTTTCCAGCGACGCTTCGGGAATGCCCGGTCCGTTATCGGCCACTTCGATCACCACCGAGTTCGCGGACCAGGTCAGGTTGATGGACGGTGCTCCGGCGTATTTGATCGCATTGTCAGTGAGGTTGATCACCACGCGCTTGATGCCCAGCGGCCGCCCGAAATACACCTGCTTGCCAGGTCCGGAAAACTCCACCAGCACACCTTGATCCCGGTAGTCATCGATGATGGTCTGGATCAGTTCGGAAAGATCAAAAGCCGTGGCGGGTTCAAGCCGCGCGTCGTCGCGGAAAAAATCCAGTGCCGAGGTAATCATCGACTGCATTTCATCCACGTCACGAAACAGTTTGCGTTGCTGCTCTTCGTCTTCGATGAACTCACCGCGCAAGCGCATGCGCGTCAACGGCGCCCGTAAATCGTGGGAAATGGCCGCGAGCATCTGCGTGCGATCAGTGACAAAGTGCCGGATCTGCGCCTGCATGGCATTAAACGCGATGATCGCCTGGCGTATTTCATACGGGCCTTCAGGCGTGATGGCGGGGGAGTGAAAGTCACCGCCAAAACGCCGTGCGCCGTGAGCGAAGCGTTTCAAGGGGCTGGCCAGCCGACGCGTGGCGAACCAGGCGACGAGAACCACGGCAATCAGCCCGAGCAGCGCCAGCACGCTATTGCGAGCCAGTTGGGACATGCCCCAGGTACGGTCGGGCGCGACGAATGCCAGCCAGGTCGCGTCGCTCAACTGCACCGCCAGCATGTAGCGGGCCTGCGGATCGGCCTGCGGCCAATCGTCCGGTTCGTAGGCTTCTACATGACGCTCCAGGGAATGGGTGAGCTGCTGTATGACATACGCGTCGCTGAAGTCATCGCCTACCAACGGCGCGCCAATACTCTGGTGATCGGTGTACCAGTGCACGGTGAACAGTGAGTTACTGGCAGCGACGGCCAGTTTGGGGCGCAATTCAGGCGGCGCTACTTCGATCAGGCGGGTAATGGCCGAGGCTTCTTCGAGCAGGCCGATCTGCTCCAGTGACGGTCGTGACCAGACGCCCGCCGCCTGCACAAATAACGCGTATAGCGCCAGACAGGTAACCATCGCCGCGATGATCGTCAGCGCAATCCAGCGCACGATGGTGTCCCTGGATCCGTCCAGCGGGCTCATCGCCGGCTCACGTCGGCGGTGAATATGTAGCCGCCGTTGCGCACGGTGCGAATGATGTCGGGCCGCTTGCTGTCGGGTTCGATCTTGCGGCGCAACCGACTGACCTGTACATCGATGCTGCGATCAAACGCTTCGTGAGTATGCCCGCGGGCCAGATCAAGCAATTGCTCGCGGGTGAGGATGCGTTGCGGGTGCTCGACGAACACCCGTAACAGGTCAAATTCGCCGCCCGACAGCGGAACCATGACGCCTTGAGCCGAGCGCAGTTCCCGGCGGGTCAGGTCAAACTGCCAGGCACCGAACAGGATCAGCGGGTGACTTTTATCAGCTGCTCGCACGGGCTGATCCGAGGTGCGTCTTTGTACCGAGCGCAACCGCGCGAGCAATTCCCGCGGGTCGAAAGGTTTGGTCAGGTAATCATCGGCGCCCAGTTCCAGGCCGATAATCCGGTCGCTGACTTCGCTCATCGCGGTGAGCATGACCACCGGCGTGTTCGACTCCGTACGAATCTTCTGGCAAAGACTCAAGCCACCTTCGCCTGGCAGCATCACGTCGAGAATGATGATGTCGGGACGCTGATTCTTTATCGCCGCCCACATGCTGACTCCGTCGCCCGCTACTTCAACTTCGTAGGCGTGGCGGACGAAAAATCTTTTCAGCAGGTCGAGGATTTCGACGTCATCGTCGACGATCAGAAGTTTGCTCACGAGGGTCCAGTCAGGGCGATTGATGAGCCCTAATCTAAGTGAAATAAATGGCCCGGTCATATATTTCAATCCGGTAACAATCATTCCACACAGGCATATTCGCGACACATTCGAGCAAGGTGAGTCGCCCATTCCTGGGCACTGTGATCAGCCGGTCCGATGTGGCTCGACCAACGCCGAGCCAATCGAAAGGGGCTAGGCGATTTTTACATTCATCGTGATTTTGGCGGTGAAAACTTTCACGCCAGCCTCGTCGAAAATATCAACCGGGACGAACTTGTCGCCACCGGTATCCCAGTCAATGCCAGTGCCATCGGCGACTGCGCGAATGCTCGATTTTGCTTTGGCGAGATATTCCACCGTCATGCCTTTCGGAATCCATTTGGCGCCTGAAGGAATCGAAGCATCAGTCATCATTCCGCCCGCCAGTTCGGCGGCGTTGCACAGGGCAATGGCGTGCACGGACGCCAGATGGTTGGTGATTTCCTTGCGAAACGGGACGTTGACCACGGCATGGCCGGGGCTCAGCTCAGAAATCTCGGGAGTGATCGTGCTGAAGTAAGGCGCCATCTGACACGCCATAGTGCTGAACGCGGCAGGGCCGACGCTATTGAACATGCTTAGAGCTTGGCTCATGAGAAACCCTCTTGTTTGAGTTACAGAATAATATTCTGTAACGGAACACTATTCTGTATCTCCGGAAGCTGTCAAGCTGTGCTTTCTCTTCGGCTCGTGGCACCTATAAACTCTGCTTATTTGGCGTTTCCTTCATGCACCCACCTGACCTTATCGAGCGTATTTACCCCGGAAGGCGCAGCGAACTTAAGCGCAGCATCATGCGCCAGGCGCTTGTCTGCTTTAACGAGTCAGGCATCGAAGCCACCAACATCGAGACCATTCGCGCTCAGTGCGACACCAGCGTGGGCGCTATTTACCACCACTTCGGCAATAAAGAAGGGTTGGTGGCCGCGCTGTTTTTTGCTGCTCTGGAAGATCAGGCCGCGCTGCGGGATCGCTATCTGCAAGACGCGCAAACCGCTCAAGCTGGCGTTGCGGCACTGATTCACAGCTACGTTGCATGGGTGGATGAGCAACCGGACTGGGCCCGCTTCATGTTCCAGAGTCGCTACGCCGTTTCAAGCGGGCCCTTCAAGGATGAATTGCTGGGGCGCAATAAACAGCGCAACAGGCAATTGCTGGACTGGATGAGTGTCGAAGGCCGAAAGGAGCAGTTCAGTCACCTTCCCGCTGAACTCATACCCTCGCTCATCATCGGCGCGGCAGAAAGCTATTGCCGCGCCTGGCTTTCCGGACGGGTCAGAAAAAGTCCGATGGACTATCGGGATATGCTTGCGCAGGCCGCCTGGAGTTCGATCACGCAGCACTGACGGATTTCGTTCAAGACTTCAGCGAATGCCAGGCCTGGCATTCAGCCTTTGGTCCTGATGGAATACATGCCCCCGAGAATGACCAATACCGCGCCGACGACGGTCCAGGTATCAGGAATTTCGCCGAAAACGGCAAAACCTATCAGAGTCGCGAATACCAGCAGGGCGTAGTTGAAGGGTTGCAGGGTTCCGGCCGTTGCATACCGAAGGGACTGAATGAGGAGCAGTTGAGCGACCACACCCGTCAGCGAGACGATGCCCATCAAAACCCATTCGGAGGGGCTCGGAGCCACCCAGCTGGGGAGCCCGACAAAGGTGACCGCTACGGCGCCGACAACCGCCATATACAGCATGTTTGTCGCGAAGGAATCGTGCTGGCTGATGCGGCGTGTGAGCACGTTGAACAGGGCAAATCCCAGCGCCGACACCAGTGGGATCAATGCCACCAGTTCAAAAACGCCCGCACCGGGGCGAAGAATGACCAGGGTTCCCGAGAAACCGATGGCCGCCGCCACCCAGCGACGCACACCGATAAATTCACCCAGCATGAACCCGGCCAAAGCGAGCGTCATCAACGGAAATACCGCATACAGCGCATGCATTTCCGCCAGCCCCAGATAGCGCAGGCCAATGGCAAACAGTGCCACATCGGCCACGCCCACCAGCGCTCGAACCACCTGCTGCCAGGGATGCCTGCTTGCGATAGAAGCCCGGAGACTGCCTTGATAGGCGGCATAGCCAAGGGCAAATACGACAAACACCCAATAGCGCACCATCATCAGCTGTGCGACGGGAAAGTCTTTGACGAGGACTTTGGTGATGCCGTCCTGGCTGGCAAAGATCAGCATGGACAGCAGGCACAGGAAAATACCCAACTGCGGGCGCGGGACTTCAATGGCTCGCTCTACGTTTGCCAACTGTTCGCTCATGGTGCTCGTCACTTCAATGATTGAGGTACAGCTTCTTCAGGCTTGGCCGTGTTGTTCAACCTTCTCGTCCAGCCCTCAATGCCTGCCAGCTGATGACGGAATTGATACCCAGTCTGGTCAATATCCTGGGCGGCAGTTTGCTGGGCCCGGGTGACTGGCTGTAGCGCTCCAGGAAAATCGACTGGGTGCCGGTCGCCAACTCGGCGGCCATCACGCCAGCCAAGGTACTTTTTACAGTGCCCAGACCATTTTCGCAGCAGGCCGAGTACAGGTTTTCCTCGATTTCCCCAAATGCAGCAGCGCTGTTCCGGCTCAAGCACAGCCGGCCAGCCCAGCTGAACTCCAGCGGAGTGGCTTTGAGTTCGGGAAAACGTAGATCAAGGGAGTGGCGCTGCTCGCGCGCTACAGCCGCGACACGCTTGGGCGTCACCTGAATGGTCGGGTCGTAGGTGAACTTGGTGCGAATGACGATCCGCGAGAGGCCGTCCGACGTGATTTTCCGTACCGTAGCGCCCATCGGATCGGCAGGCAGTAACGCCCACCGAGGACGGCCGGGCGCCGCTTTGTCGAAGTCGTCATCGCGGTAAGCGGCGGTCATCGAAGCGTAGGTGAACACATGCAGCAAGCGACCCTGGAAATGCCCAAAGTCTTCGATGTGGCCGTTGACCGCCAATATCACTTTTGCTGCGCTGACCTGGCCACGGGGCGATTTAGCCAGCCACGTCCCGCTTTGGCGTGACAACTCGATCACGGGAGAACGCTCGTACAAACTGATTTTTTCGCCCAGGCCCTGGGCCAGATCCCGGATGTATTGCGCTGGCTGAATCATCACCGCGCCAGGTGTATAGAGCCCGCCCTGATAGTAGCTGGAACCGGTGATCGCGCGCATCTGCGCCGCATCGAACAGCTCGTAATGCTCGCTAATGCCTTTGAGCGACTTCGCGTAGTTGTGGTTTAGCTTCAGGCCGCGCTCGGTTGCTGCCGCGTTGATCTTCCCTGAAGGGTCGAACGTGTCTGCTGCCATGCCGTACTCGCGTGCGGCCTGGGCGGCAAAATCGATGGCAAAGCGGTTTTGCGCGATTTCCAGCGCTGTTGCGGACTCTCCGGCGACCGAATATTCCCCCGATGAAAGACTGTGGGGCACATCAATCATGAAACCGGAGTTTCTGCCCGCCGGCCCTTTGGCAATCTCGTGCGCATCCACTACGACAATGCGATCCCCGGGCCGCAGCTGAGCCAGCCTGCGGGCAGCGGAAAGGCCGGCGAAACCGGCACCGATAATCAGCCAGTCCGCCGTCACGCTCCCATCAAGCTCACGTACAGGAGCAGAACGGGTGGAAATCGCCTCCCAACCTGAAATACCGGTATCTACCGGCAGGCGCTTGATGGAATGAGTGCTCATTTTACGGTCTCATCCACCGACCGATCCGACACGTCGATCCAGATGGTTTTGATTTCCGTGTACTGATCGTGGGCAAACACTGATTTGTCCCGACCCCCGAAGCCTGACTCCTTGTAGCCGCCGAAAGGTGTCGACGCATCGCCCTCGCCAAAGCAGTTCACGGTGACGATCCCCGCGCGTATTTCCCGGGACAACTTGATCGCCTTGCGCAGGCTCCCGGTGTAAACCGAGGCCGCAAGGCCATAGACCGTGTCATTCGCCAGGGCAATGGCTTCGGAGATGGAGTTGAAGGTGGTCACGGAAAGCACCGGGCCAAAGATTTCTTCCTGGAACAGTCGACTGTCCCGGTCGACACCATCGACTACCGTCAGTTGTACGAACGCGCCATCTTGCGTATCACCGCCGTAGGCTATGTCCAGGTTTGCGGCGCTGGCGTAGTCCAGGTAAGACTTCACCTTGTCGAAGTGATCAGGGCTGACCAGTGCGCCGACGCGGTTCTGCGGATCAAGCGGATCGCCCATTTTCCATTCGCGGATATACGCGCCCATGCGTTCCAGCAGTTCATCTTTTACCGACGCGTGAACCAGCAGCCGAGAAGTCGCGGAGCAGTTTTCGCCCATGTTCCAGAACGCGCCGTTCACGACCTGTTCGGCTACCAGATCCAGATCTTCGGCATCTTCCATGACCACGGCCGGGTTCTTGCCGCCGCATTCGAGAACCACACGCTTGAGGTTCGAATCCGCCGAGTAGTGCAGGAAGCGCCGGCCCGTTGCGGTGGAGCCGGTGAAGCTCACCATGTCCACATCCGGGTGCAGGCCGATGGGCTCGCCGACGTCCTTGCCGGTGCCGGTCACGATGTTGAGCACGCCTGCGGGAACCCCGGCTTCAAACGCCAGTTCGGCGACGCGCAGCGTGGTCAGCGAAGTCTGCTCGGCGGGTTTGACGATGACCGAGCAACCTGCCGCCAGCGCCGGGCCGATTTTCCAGGCCAGCATCAACAGCGGGAAGTTCCAGGGCAACACGCAGCCTACGACGCCGATCGGCTCGCGGACCACCATGGTCAGGGCATCATTGCCGACTGGCGCGGTGTGGTCGTACAGCTTGTCGATCAGTTCGGCATGCCAGCGCAGCGTGTGGATGGTGTCCGGCACATCGACCAGTTGGCATTCGCGCACGGGTTTGCCGCTGTCCAGACTTTCCAGTACGGCCAATTCGTGGCGATTGTTCTCAAGCAATTTCGCGAACTTCAGCAGCACGTCTTTGCGTTCGCCCGGGGACAGATGCCTCCAGCGCCCGTCTTCAAAGGCCTCTTTGGCTTTGCTGACCGCAACGTCCACGTCCTCGGACGCACAGGCCGCCAGATCGGTCAGGAACTCCCCGGTTGCGGGGTTATTGGTGGCCAGCGTGTTGCCGGACAACGCCGGTTTGAACGAACCATTGATGAACGCGTTGGATGGAAAAGATAGCGACTTGGCGATGGCGGCATATTCATCCGCAGAAGAAGATCACGCATGGTTGGCTCCCGATGTAATGTGTGCGACGGTGCGTTTCACGTTGCTGATAACGGTCTGCAGGCTGCGCTTGTCTTGCGAATTGAGCGGGCGAAGCGGCGCTCGCACATCCCCGACCTTCAACCCGTTCAACTCGCAACCAAACTTGATCGACTGCACAAACTTTCCACCGTCCAGCGCATTCATCAGCGGCATCATCGCCGACATGATTTGCCGTCCTTTATCGAAGTTCTTCTCGACCACGCACGCCTCATAGAGCGCCACATGTTCCCGGGGCAGAAAGTTGGAACCGGCACAGACCCAGCTTCTGGCACCCCAGGCGAAAAACTCCAGCGCCTGATCGTCCCAGCCGCAGGAAAGGGCGATATGCGGAAACTCTCGGGCGAGTAAATGAACCCGGCCCATTTCCCCGGAGCTTTCCTTGATGGCAATAACGTTTTTGGACTTGCCGACCCGCGCCAGGTATTCCTCGTTCATCTGTACGCACATGCGGCCGGGATAGTTGTAAAGCATGATCGGCATGTTCGCGGCGCGATCAATGGTCAGTGCGTGGATAGCGTTTTCCTGATCCGTAGGCAACGCATAGGGCGGGGTGGTGACCAATATGGCATCGGCTTTGATGGCCTTGGCGTCCTGGGCAAACATCACGGCGTCTTCGGTGCGAATGGCCCCGGTGCCGATGATCAGCTGGACACGTGAGCCGATGACTTCCTTGGCGCGGGCGGCGAGCTTGATTCGCTCTTCGGCGGTCTGCGCGTAATATTCGCCGGTTGAACCGCCGATAATAATGCCGTGCACCTTGGCTTCAATCAGCGACTCCAGAACTTGCGGGAATACGTTCCAGTCAATTTCGCCGTCTGGCGTGTGCGGCGTTACCGCCGGTGTATAGATGCCTTCGAATCTCAAGGGACTTTCTCCGAATAGTAATGACCGCAAGACCAATAAGCGCTTTAAACCTTGCGGTTTCGTGGCGCGATAAAGTGTTCGGTGTTTGCAGGAGTGCAGCTAACCAAAATGTATATTGGGGATGGCCTCGCAATGGAGGCAGTTGTTCTATGTATTATTATTTTTCGGGCTCAACATGTGAGCCTTGGCGGCAAGTCACTCACTTGCCGCTGACCGTTAACTAGCCGACTGATTTTAGTTTTAAGTTATCACTGTCACTCTCATCGCTAAGTCGGTCGAGCATGATCTGGCAATACCAGTCATCGAACTGGCACACGCCATTTTCCGCCTTGGAAGAGAAGGGGCCCGGTTCATAGGCCGGGGAGTTGACACCCACTTGCGCGCCTTCAACCAGGGTACGGTCCTGATCGTTGGTGGCCAGCCAGACTTTGGTCAAACGTTCGAGGTCATAGTCCACGCCTTCCTGGGCGGTCTTCTTGACGATCCATTTGGTAGTGACCAGCGTCTCGTTCGGGCCAATCGGCAGGACGCGAAAACTCAAGGCATGGTCGCCCAGAAAATGGTTCCAGGTAGACGGGTAGTTGAAATACAACAACGCGCCGATGTCCGCCTCGCCACTGGCGTCCAGCCTGCCGGCAACCGCCGGTTTGCCATCCATCGTGTAGCTGACCGCGCCCGATGACAGTGGAATTCGGGTGATGCGGAATCGACCCTCTTGATCCATCACCAGCTGGCTGGGCAGGCCAGCCGCTTCGCAGCGATCCCAATGGGCGTTGAGCTCTGGGTCATCGCCGCCACCGACGCCGGCAACCGACAGGTTTTCGACAAAGGAATTCATCAGTTCAGGATGGGTTCCGTCGCAGTGATAGCATTCGCGGTTGTTTTCAAAGACCAGCTTCCAGTTGCCTTTTTCGATCAGGTTCGACTCGAAGGCGACCTTGCAGTCATCCAGCATGTGCGGCGCCAGAAACGGTGACACGGCTTGCCTGAAGGACGAAAAGTCCGGCGCGGCATCCGCTACGCACACATAAATATAGGTATTGACCACTTCACAATGCACCGGCTTGAGCCCGTACTGGGATTTGTCGAAGTCATCGCCCATGTTGCCGGCAAACAGCAGCCTGCCATCCAGTTCGAAAGTCCATTTGTGGTAAGGGCATACCAGCTTGGCGACTTTGCCCTTGGCGTCCGGGCACACCTTGGATCCTCGGTGCCGACAGGAGTTGTGGAACGCGCGAATCTGGCCATCTGCACCACGGACTACAGCAACCGGGTACTCGCCGATCTGCAGGGACAAGTACTGCCCGGATTTCTCCAGTTCAAAAGTGTGCCCGGCGAAAATCCAGTCCTTGTGCCACAGCTGATCCAGATCTTGTTGATAAACATCTGGATCGCTATACAACGCTCGCGGCAGGGCGTGGCGGGGTTTGCGCTGCGCAATCAGCTTTGCAACTGCAGATTTGGTGTTCACGTTCCACACACTCCACGAAGCGTCAGATTTTCTGAAGGCCTATGTGAAGGTTACGTGTAGAAATCGAGTACCAACAAGAAACATTTCCGTGCGGCAATGCATAAACAAAAGTTATCAATCGCCGGTTGGAGGCGGTTCGTCGCGGACGGCCTGGCGTGCTTTTCAAGCGAATTGAGAAAGCAGCCAGTCGCGCAGTTTGCAGCAGGCCTGATCAGTTTCGCGATCTTCTTTAAAGGCTAGATAGTGCTGCGAATCCTTGTGCACGACCTCATGAGGCAGCGGCCGCACCAATGCGCCGCTTTCAATCAGTTGGGCCACCAGTTGGCTCCAGCCCAACGCCACACCCTGGTGCGCCAGCGTCATATTAATGACCACGTTGTAGTCATTGGCGCTGAACACATGGGGTCGGTCGTGGGGGCGTTTCTCGATGTCGGTGTCATGGAAGGCGAGCCACACGCCCCAGTCGATGTGCTCCGCGACTTGAGATCTGCCGTAGGGATTCAAATTCAATAGCGCGCCGTCACGTAAGCCTTCAAGTGTCGCGAGTTCCGGATGATCGTCTCTATATTGCGGCGTGCAGACCGGGTAGATGACGTCATGAAAGAGTGGATAGCTGCGGTACCCGCTCTTGAAACTGGCGAACTTGGTAATGAAGATATCCGGGGTCACCCCGGGCTCCATGGACAGGAAGTTCTGCGTGCTGATCAGGTTCAGATCAATGTCCTGGTTTTCGCTGAAAAAACCGGGAAGCTTGGGTGAAAGCCACAGCGCGGAAAAGGCCGGGGAGCAGCACAGCGTCAGCTCTGACTTGCCTGCCTTATGCAGCCGAACCCGGCGCGCAGCCTGGGATATGTTGACGAACGACAACTGCGCTGCATCGAAAAATGCAGAGCCCGCTTCGGTGAGCTCAACCGCGCGGCCGACCCGTCGAAACAGGTCGACGCCCAGATACGCTTCCAGCTCTCGAATCTGGCGACTGATAGCCGCCTGAGTCACGCACAGCGCTTCGGCGGCGCGGGTGAAGCTTTGATATTTCGCAGCAGCCACGAAGGATTTCACCGCTTTGAGCGACGGCATCTGCAGCAATATGTTGTCCGGATCTATGTGCTTAACCATAACGTTAGGTATTGATCTCTTCGAATAGGGAGGAAGCGTCAACAGCCAGTGGACGCCGCTCGCTGCTGCCGTCAGCGCGCGCATCGACCGGAGAATAGCCGATGGCACAGGCCGAAGACAGGGCTAACGACTGGGGTCGAACGTGCTGCCCGCTGATGACGGCCGGACGCCGTCAGCTGCGCATCAATAACGCAGCGTTATTGATTGGCTGGAGGAAATGTTGTTAGACGTTGCAGGGCTAAGGTAATAACTTTGTCATCACGGCCCTGGTCCATAAAGAGGCCAATTAATAATAAATAATAATAAGAGGGTGCACCCATGTCTCATTTTGTTCCCTTCGTTATGCTCGTCTGCCCTCATACATTTTTTATTGTGACTGGATAAGGCAATGCCAACTATCCAGATCTTCCATAGCCATTGCAGAGGGAAGGGAATATGAGTCTTGGTGACGAAATACTCTCGGTCAAAAATATCTATAAAGTCTTCGGCTCACAGCCGAAACTGGCGATGGATATGCTTCGCGGCGGCGCTGACAAAAACGAGATTTTTACCAAAACCGGCCAGGTGGTGGGCGTTTTTGACGCGAGTTTCTCGGTCAAACGCGGAGAAATCTTCGTCATCATGGGGCTGTCCGGCTCCGGCAAGTCGACGATGGTTCGGCTGTTCAATCGGCTCATCGAGCCCACTTCCGGAACCATTCACCTGAACGGCAAAGAGATTACCGGCCTGTCAGATGACGCACTGCTCGACGTTCGGCGCAAAGAAATGAGCATGGTCTTTCAGTCGTTTGCGCTGATGCCGCATATGAGTGTCATCGACAACGCTGCGTTTGGCCTGGAAGTGTCGGGTGTCGATGAAAAAGAGCGCCATGAGCGAGCCCGAGAGGCCCTCAAACAAGTAGGCCTGATGGGGCACGAATACAGTTATCCGCATCAACTTTCCGGCGGCATGCAGCAACGGGTCGGCCTGGCGCGTGCCCTGGCCAACGATCCTTCCATCCTGCTCATGGATGAAGCGTTCTCGGCGCTCGACCCGCTTATTCGCCATGAAATGCAGGGCGAACTTATCCGCCTTCAAGCCGAACAACACCGCACCATCATCTTCATTTCCCATGACATCGAGGAGGCGATCCGCATTGGTCATCGCATCGCGATCATGGAGGGTGGGCGCATTGTGCAGATCGGATCGCCGCAGGAACTGCTCTGCAACCCGGTGAATGATTACGTCAGGGCGTTCTTCAAAGGTTTCGATGCTTCGAAAATCCTCCGGGCGGGCGACGTAGCAACGATCAGCCCTGAGCATCCGTTCGACAGCGACGCCTCCCGGCCAACGTTGCAAGCCGATGTTCCCCTGCAAGACATCTTGCATATCGTCGCCAATGCTGTGCATCCGGTTGCCGTTCTGGATGGGCAGGGAGTGTTCAAAGGCACGATCTCCAAGAGTCTATTGCTGCAGACAATGAGCCGTCATTGATAGCGTCAGCTGAGCGATTCACCCGGCTCGGCAACACAGGTATCCAGCATGTCCGATTTCAGCGTTCTAGATCCGTTTCAAACAATCACTATTCCCTTGGGCCAGTGGGTTGAGGTTGTACTCAACTATATGGTTCACAACTTTCGAGAGGTTTTTCGTTCCATACGATGGCCGGTAGATCAGATTCTCAACGGTATCCAAAGTGGCCTGTTATCCATTCCGCCCACCGTATTCATCATTGTGGCGACCCTGCTTGGATGGCAAGTAGGCGGCCGGAAAGTTGGCGCGCTGTGCTTCATTACGCTCACGCTACTTGGCTTGATCGGCGTGTGGAGCGATGCCATGACCACCCTGGCGCTGGTGCTGACTTCCCTGGTGTTCTGCGTGGTGATTGGTGTGCCATTAGGCGTGCTCTGCGCCCGCAGCGATCGACTGGAAAGGCTGCTGCGGCCCGCGCTTGATGCGATGCAGACACTGCCGGCTTTTGTTTATCTGGTCCCGGTCGTCATGTTGTTCGGCATTGGCAACGTTCCCGGCGTACTGGTCACCATTATCTTTTCGGTCGCGCCTCTGGTGAGGCTGACCAACCTCGGTATCAGGCAAGTGCCGGAAGACAAAGTCGAAGCCGCACGGGCGTTTGGATGCACGCGCCGGCAGATGCTGATGAAGGTGCAACTGCCTTTGGCAGCGCCGACGATCATGGCGGGCTTGAACCAGGCATTGATGCTGTCGCTGTCCATGGTGGTGATTGCATCGATGATCTCGGTGGGTGGGCTCGGGCTCATGGTACTTCGCGGCATCGGCCGTCTGGATATGGGACTTGCAACAGTAGGTGGCGTCGGCCTGGTGCTGCTGGCGATCTTCCTTGACCGGTTAACCCAGGCAATGGGCGAGCGCAGCAACAATGCTGTGAAAGGCGAGCATTGGTATCAAACAGGACCTGTTGGAATAGTGTTCAGACTAAAAAAGAAAAGTAGCGCCAAGGAAGCCACCGCGCGCTTAAAAGAAAATTGACCGTTCGCACGCTGCATTTTATTCGCTGTACACCTGCCACCCCTATATCCCATGCAAGGTAGATGACGATGAATTCTGTTAAACCCGGTATGAAAACAAAGATTGCTCGTTGCATGGCCGTTCTGGCGATGGCGATAGCGCCGACTTTTGCATCCGCTGCTCAGGAGCCAGGCAAAGGGGTGTCCGTGACGCCGATTTTTCCGACCATTGCTGAAGAGCGGTTTCGTGGCGAAATCGCCATGGCCGGCCTGAAAGATCTGGGCTACAGCGTGCAACAGCCCAAGGAAACCGACTATCCGGCAATGATGCTTGCGCTGTCTTACGGGGATGCCGACTTCACCGTGCATGCGTGGGAACAGCTACATGCCTCGTTTTATGCCAAGGCAGGCGGGGATGAGACGATGGTCAAGGTCGGCAGCATCATGCCGGGTGTTCTGCAGGGCTACATGATTGACAAGAAAACTGCTGACCAGTACCACATCACTTCCATTGAAGATCTAAAGAAACCTGAAATCGCCAAGTTGTTTGACAGCAATGGCGATGGCAAGGCCGACATGACCGGCTGTAACCCGGGGTGGGGCTGCGAAGTCATCGTCGAACATCACATGAAAGCCTATGACCTGGAAAAAACCGTGACAGATAACCGCGGTTCTTACTTCGCGCTGATGGCCGATACCATCGCCCGTTTCCAGCAGGGTAAGCCGATCCTCTACTTCACTTGGGTTCCACAATGGATTTCCAGCGTGTTGGTGGAAGGTAAGGACGTGGTGTGGTTGACCGTTCCAAGGACTGATCTGCCAGGCGGAAAGAATGATGTTGAAACCGACTACAAAGGCAAGAATCTGGGTTTTGCGGTTGATACCGTCCGCGCCGTACTGAACAAGGAATTTGCCGACAAAAATCCGGTGGCCGTGAAGTTTCTCTCCGAGATGCAAATCAGCACCGATGATGAAAGTGCACAGAATCTGAAAATGCACAACGGCGAAAACTCGGCCGCAGATATCAAGCGTCACGCCGCCGAATGGATCGCCGCACACCGGGCGGCCTACGATGGCTGGCTTGCTGACGCACGAGCCGCCGCCAAGAAATAGGTTTTCCAGATATAGCTGAGAGGCTGCCCGATTCGGGTGGCCTTTTTTATACCTTCGCAGATCGCGGGAGGCGTACATGTCCCTTTATTCGTTCGTTCAGCAGTTTGAGTGGCGTGATGCGCCCATTGGCACTCGGCAACTATTGCAAACCTGCTTGCTGGACATCATTGGCGTCGCAGCCGGCGCCCGTGACAACGCCACCAGCACTATTCTCAAAGGCTTCGCCATCGCCCATTACCCGGCGACCACGCTTGCGAGTCGCTTATGGTTCGATGGCCGCTCGGTACATCCGTTTGGCGCTGGATACGCTGGTGGCTTCAGTGTCGACAGTCTGGACGCACATGAAGGGCACTTCACTTCCAAGGGCCACGCAGGTGCGACGGTAGTCCCGGCCATCATTGCCCTGGCTGATGCTTTTCGTTCTGGCGGCAAAGACGTCAGCGGCGAGGAGCTGTTATGCGCGCTGACCATTGGCTACGAAACGGCGTTGCGGGCCGGTCGAGCCTTGATGGCCACGGCCCCGGAATATCATGCGTCGGGTGCTTTTTCCGGTATCGGCGTGGTCTGTGCCGGGGCCCGTTTGCTGCGCCTCGACGAAGCGACCTTCAACCATGCGCTTGGCATCGCGGAGTATTTCGGGCCTCGGTGCCCGATGATGCGCGTGGTGGATTTTCCGTCAATGCTCAGAGACGCGCATGGGGCAGGGGCTTATTCAGGCATCAATGCGCTGCTCATGGCGCAGGCTGGCGTGACCGGTGCGCCGGCCGCCACTGTTGAGTCCAGTGCCGTGGCCCGCTATTGGCAGGGCATCGGCACAAGCTGGGAAATTGATGAGCAATATTTCAAGCCGTGGCCTGTGTGTCGCTGGGCGCAACCGGCATTGACGGCCATGACCCAATTGATGAGCCTCCATCCGCAGATTTCCCCGGAAAATGTCGAGTCCATCGAGATTCACACCTTTCATGAGTCTGTGCGCTTGCAGGGGCACGCTCCGAAAAACGCTGATGAAGCCCAATACGCATTGGCGTTTCCGGTGGCCGCGCTGGTCGCCCGTGGACAACTCGGCGCAGAGGAGGTGACAGGTGCGGCGATTCACGCCGCAGATATTCTGGATATCAGTCAAAGGATAACCATCCGCGAGGCGGCGGATCTCTCTGCGCGCTTCCCTGAAGAGATCCTGTCGCGCGTCACTGTTCAGCTTAAGGACGGCACAGCATTGTCCAGCCCGACCACAGCGGCCAAGGGCGATCCCGCCAACCCGTTGTCGGCGGCTGAGTTCATCGACAAGTATCGGCGGTTTTCCGAAGGCAGCCTGGGCGTACCCCTGAGTCGTGCGCTGGAGCAGGGCGTCGCGGGCCTGGCAGAACAGCCGGACTGCGAGGGGTTTCTCAAGCTGCTTTTGGGCCCGGTCTGAATCAGAACACAAACCCGTGGCCCAGCTCGCTTTCCATCCACTCCAGAAAACGCCTGACCCGGGGGAAACCCGAGTGGGCCTTGGGGAATACCAGATGGTGGGCGGCCACCGGCGCGCTCAATGCCTCCGGGGCGACTTCAACCAAAGCCCCGGACGCCAGATACTTCTGCGCGAGCAGTGAGCTTTCCAGGGCAAAACCCAATCCATGGCTGGCGGCTTCAAGGGTCATGTAGGAACGATCAAAGCTCAAGGCATAAGGCTTTTCAGGGCGCGCCAGACCATGCTGGGCAAACCATTCCGGCCATTTGAGCAGCGTCGCTTCCGAGAGAATCAGGTCCCTTTCCAGCAGATCCGCTGCGCCATTGACCCCATGGCGCTCCAACAGCTTGGGCGACGCCAGCACGGCGAAGGTTTCGTTGCGTACGGTACGAACTTCGTAGCTCGGCCAGTTGGGCTGGCCGTGGCGGATATCGACGTCAATCTTGTCGCGGCTGAAATGCAGCGATTCATAAGAACATGACAGGTTGATCTGGATGTCCGGGTGACTCATCCGGAACGCTTCCAGTCGCGGCATCAACCAGAGCAAGCCAAAACTGGGTGCCGAATGCAGGCGCAGGCAGTCGAGGCTGACGTCGCTGGCCGCGCGCTCCGTCGCTACGGCCAGGCTGTGCAGAAGCCCGGACACATCCTTCAGATACTGCTCACCCACTGGCGTCAACGACACTCCCCGAGCCGCGCGCACGAATAATTGCCGGCCGATCAGCGCCTCCAGTTTGGCCAGTTGATGGCTGACCGCCGAAGGTGTGAGGTCCAGCACTTCAGCGGCCCTGGCCACGTTGCCGAAGCGAGCTGTCTGCTCGAAGGACTGAATTGCTCTCAGCGGTGGCAAGGCGCCAGGCGCATCGGCTGTAGGACGCATATCAGTTAACTCCACTGTAGTTCTTATGATTGGGGCGTTTGCATTCAAGCACCTCGTTCTGGCCTTGACGAGAGCTGAATTTATTTCAGTATCGAGTGACTTTTGCGTTATTGCTCAGGTTCTGACCGGGGAACAAGCTGAGGCATCGATTCGTTGCGGATCGAACCCATAAACAACATCCCAATAAAAATAATACCGAGGTATTCCCCATGCTTCTCAAAGGCAAAGTCGCAATCATCACCGGCGCGGCATCGGAACGTGGTATCGGCCGGGCAACCGCAGTGACCTTCGCTCAACAAGGCGCGCGCGTGGTGATCCTGGACCTGGATGAATCCGCCGCACGTGACGCCGCTGCGTCACTGGGTGAAGGTCATCTGGGCCTGGCGGCAAACGTTGCGGATGAATCCCAGGTTCAGGCTGCCGTCGCCAAAGTCATTGAGCACTTCGGCCGCATCGACGTTCTGGTCAACAATGCCGGCATCACCCAACCGATCAAGACCCTCGACATTCGCCCGTCGGATTACGACAAGGTGCTGGATGTCAGCCTGCGCGGCACCTTGCTGATGTCCCAGGCGGTGATTCCGACGATGCGCGCTCAGTCCTCGGGCAGCATCGTGTGCATGTCCTCGGTTTCTGCGCAACGTGGCGGCGGAATTTTCGGCGGGCCACACTACAGCGCGGCAAAGGCGGGCGTACTGGGCCTGGGTAAGGCGATGGCCCGGGAATTCGGCCCGGACAATATTCGGGTCAACTCCATTGCCCCGGGTTTGATTCACACCGACATCACGGGCGGCCTGATGCAGGATGACCGACGTCACGCCATCATCGACGGCATTCCGCTGGGCCGCCTGGGTGCCGCGCAGGATGTGGCCAACGCCGCGCTGTTTCTTGCCAGCGACCTGTCCTCGTATCTCACGGGCATCACACTGGATGTGAACGGAGGCATGCTGATCCACTGATTGTCACGTGGGCGGGCTGCACGCAGCCCTGCTGTTCTGGATCGACGATACGTCCGGCTCATTGCCCGGCGGTCTATAAAAACAAGAGATCAGATCATCATGATATCCACCACTTTTTCGCTGGAAGCGGCCTCGGCCGCACGCTCCAACGCTTATCGCAAAACGGCCTGGCGGCTTATGCCGTTCTTGATGCTGTGTTATCTGTGCGCCTATCTCGATCGGGTCAATGTCGGCTTTGCCAAGCTGCAAATGATGAACGATCTGGCGCTTAGCGAGACCGTTTACGGACTCGGCGCCGGCATGTTCTTCATCGGTTACTTTCTTTGCGAAGTGCCCAGCAACCTGATCCTCCATCGGGTCGGCGCGCGGCGCTGGATCGCGCGCATCATGATCTCCTGGGGCATCATTTCCGCGATGTTCGCTTTCGTCGAGACGGCCTGGCAATTTTATGGCTTGCGCTTCCTGCTGGGCATCGCCGAAGCAGGCCTCGCGCCGGGTTTGCTGCTCTATCTCACTTACTGGTTCCCGTCCTATCGCCGGGCAAAAATGACCGTGCTGTGGTTCGTGGCGATTCCGCTGTCGGGAATGATCGGCGGCCCGCTTTCCGGCTGGATCATGAACTCGTTCGCTGGTTTCCACGGCTGGGCCGGCTGGCAGTGGATGTTCGTGATCGAAGCGATCCCAACCGTGCTCGTCGGTTTCATGGTGCTGTTCTATCTGAAGGACGGCGTCGATCAGGCCACATGGCTCAGTGCCGACGAAAAGGAATTGGTCAAGAAAGAGCTGGCCGAAGATGAAAGTCGCAAAGTCACTCACGCGTCTCCCGCAGCGTTCATTCGTGACCGGCGTCTGTGGCTGCTGGCGTGCATTTACTTCTGCGTGGTCATGGGCCAGTACGCCATCACCTTCTGGCTGCCGACCCTGATTCGCAACGCCGGGGTTTCCGATGCGCTGCATATCGGCTTGATAACCAGCCTGCCGTACCTATGCGCAATCGTCGTGATGTTGCTGATGGGTCGCAGCGGTGACAAGCATCAGGAGCGCCGTTGGCACTTGATCATCCCCATGATTGCTGGCGCCCTCGGCCTGACACTGGCGGCGTTGATGGGCGGCAATCTGATCCTGTCAGTCCTCAGCCTGTGCCTGGCGGCGGCGGGTGTCCTGTCCGCTTCGTCGCTGTTCTGGATGTTGCCCACCACCTTGCTTGGCGGGGTATCTGCCGCAGCGGGGATCGCCGGAATCAACAGTTTCGCGAACCTCGCGGGTTTCTGCTCGCCGTACCTGATCGGCTGGATTACCACCAGCACCGGTTCCAGCGCCATTGGCATGTACCTGATTACCGGCGTGCTGTGCCTGGGTGCGCTGTTGGTCCTGCGCATTCCTGCCGCTTCGGTCAATCGTTGAATCAAAGGAGTATTCACCATGACAGCCATTTCTTCACAGATGACTTCCACGACCCTGGCGCAGCGCGCCCACAACATTCGCCGCCATGCGCTGAGAATGGGCCAGGTCCAGGGCCAGGGTTATGTCGGCCAGGCACTCGGTGCCGCTGACCTGCTGGCCGTGTCTTACTTTCATGCCTTGAACTACCGGCCCGAAGATCCGGAATGGGAGCAGCGGGATCGCTTCTATCTGTCTATTGGGCATTACGCGATCGCTCTGTACGCGGCATTGATTGAAGCTGAAATCATCCCGCTGGACGAGCTGGAAACCTACGGATCGGATGACAGCCGCCTGCCGATGTCGGGTATGGCGGCGTACACCCCCGGCATGGAAATCACCGGTGGCTCGCTCGGCCACGGCCTGGGGATCGCAGTGGGCGCCTGTCTGGGCCTGAAGCGCAAGCAATCGGCGTCTTTCGTCTACAACCTGTTGTCCGACGGCGAGCTCAATGAAGGTTCGACCTGGGAAGCGGTGATGTCGGCGTCCCATTGGAAACTCGACAACCTGATTGCGATTGTCGACGTCAACAACCAACAGGCTGACGGCCATTCCAGCGAGATACTGGCGTTCGAGCCCATCGTTGATCGCTGGCAGGCCTTTGGCTGGTTCACCCAGCGCGTCGACGGCAACGATCTGCCAGCGCTGGTCGCCGCCTTCGATGCCGCGCGCAATCATCCTGGCACCCAGCCCAGAGTGATCATCTGCGACACCAAAATGGGCAAGGGCGTGCCGTTTCTGGAAACGCGGGAAAAGACCCACTTCATCCGCGTGGACGAGCATGAATGGGATGTGGCGCTGAGCAACCTCGACGAAGGGAAAACCCTATGAGCACCTTGAATAACCAGAGTACGCCTGCCGCTGGCGCAGTGAAGAAGAAACTCACCACTTCCGCAATGATTGCTTCCATTGCCTCGGAAGGGCAGGCGACCCGGTCGGCACCTTTCGGCCATGCGTTGGCCGCCCTGGCGGAGCAGCGTGCGGACGTCGTCGGGTTGTCGGCGGATTTGTCGAAATACACCGACCTGCACATCTTCGCCAAGGCCCATCCGGACCGTTTTTATCAGATGGGCATGGCGGAACAGCTGTTGATGAGTGCGGCGGCGGGCATGGCCCGCGAAGGTTTCGTGCCTTTTGCAACGACGTACGCTGTGTTCGCCTCACGGCGCGCCTACGATTTCATCTGCATGGCGATTGCCGAGGAAAACCTCAACGTCAAAATTGTCTGCGGTTTGCCAGGCTTGACCACCGGTTACGGTCCAAGTCACCAGGCCACGGACGATCTGGCGATCTTTCGTGCCATGCCAAACCTGATGATCGTCGATCCATGCGATGCCCTGGAAATCGAACAGGCCGTTCCGGCCATCGCCGCCCACCAAGGGCCGGTGTACATGCGTTTGTTGCGCGGCAATGTTCCGTTGGTGCTCGACGAATACGGCTACACGTTCGAGATCGGCAAGGCGAAAACCCTGCGTACCGGCAACGACGTGTTGATCATCTCCACCGGGTTGATGACCATGCGCGCCCTGGAAGCGGCGAAGGCGTTGCAGGCCGATGGCGTGGATGTCGCGGTGCTGCACGTGCCGACCATCAAGCCGCTGGATGAACAGACCATTCTCGCCGAGGCCAGGAAGCCCGGGCGACTGGTGGTCACTGCCGAAAACCATTCCATCATTGGCGGGCTGGGCGAAGCGGTCGCCACGGTTCTGCTGCGTAACGGCGTCACGCCGACTTTCAGGCAGATTGCCTTGCCGGACGCCTTCCTTGACGCGGGCGCGCTGCCCACCTTGCATGATCGTTACGGAATCTCGACCCCGGCGGTGTGTACGCAAATCAAAGGCTGGCTTTAAAACCGGAGGCGCCCGCAAGGGCGCTTTTTGCTTTGTCTGTCTACGCCGGCAGCAAGCCCGCCACACGATAACTTTCGATCAGTGTGTCGTAGAGCGCGATATCGGCGCGGCTTCTTGCCATAAGCTGAGCGCCGGCGACCGCAGCGAAGATCGCGCGGGCCCGGGCTTCGTTGTCCTCGGGGCTGGAACCGTTCGCAGCGCACAGGACTTTATCGAGCCAGGCCACGCTAATGTCGGTGAAAGTCTGGATCTCAGTCTTGACCGGCTCTGGCAGATCGTCGAATTCGGCAGACATGAAGCTGCACAGGCACAACCGGTTGCCGTTCGCCAGCGAGCGGCGAAACAGCTCGGGATAGCGACGCAGGCAGCTGGCCGGGTCCGGCGTATCGATCAGCATGGTTTCCAGCTCGGCCGCCGTGTCTTGCCAATAGCGCCGGGCCACGGCTGCACCAAGCTCGGCCTTGCTGGGAAAGTGGTAGTAGACGCTCGCGCTCTTGATGCCCACGACTTCGCCCAGATCACGAAAATTCAAACCGCTGTAGCCATGGGCCTGCGCGGCGTCCTTGGCGGCCGCCAGTATGGCTTCTCGATGGTTTGAGCTCACTTCAATGCCTCCTCGGTTCAATGGCTGCGCATCTTAAGCGAAATAAAGCCCTTGACCGTTATATTTTCAATCGTTACCGTCTGCCTATCAACTGGCAGACAGGTAGATTTTCATGATCAATTCCAACACCCACTCAGGCACCGCTGCGCTGACCATTTACGACTGGCACACAGGCCCGTATCCAGCGCGCGTACGCATCGCTCTGGCGGAAAAAAACCTGCAATCGCGCACCCGTTTCGTTTCGATCGATCTCTGGAAAGGCGAGCACAAGACTCCGGAATTCCTGGCAAAGAATTACTCCGGCACGCTTCCGGTGCTGGAGCTGGACGACGGGACTCTCATCGCGGAATGCACCGCAATTACCGAATACCTCGACACGCTTGATGGCGCGCCCACGCTCACCGGCCGCACGCCGTTGGAGAAGGGCCTGATCCACATGATGAGCAAGCGTGCAGAGCTGGAACTGCTGGACGCCGTCAGTGTGTATTTTCATCACGCCACGCCCGGCCTGGGCCCTGACGTCGAGCTTTATCAGAATGCCGAGTGGGGTTTTCGCCAGCGCGACAAAGCCCTGCGCGGCATGCATTACTTCGATGCTGTTCTGCAAAACCAGCCGTTTGTGGCGGGCGAAAGCTTTTCAATGGCAGATATCACCGTGATCGGTGGCTTGATCTTCGCGGGCCTTGTCGAGCTGGCGATCCCTGAGGAGTGCCAGGCCTTGCAGGCCTGGTACGCGAGGATGCAGGAGCGTGCGAGTGTGAAGAACCGGGTGGCCATGTCAGAACCCGTCTGACCTTCGACCCTTGCATCACGCTTGCGCGATGCGGGTCAAGACGGTCTCTCCAACAGCGCCAGCCTCGCGAACCAAGACAGCACAGTTTATTTTTTCAATGCGTCATGCGCCTCCAGCGCCCGCAGCGAATAGATATAGGCGGCACCGGCGTTCAGCGAAATGGCGGTCGCCAGCGTGGCGGCGATCTCCTCGCGAGTAGCGCCGGCCTTGATTGCCGCGTCGGTATGTACGCCGATGCAACCATCGCAGCGCGTCGTGATGGCGACGGCGATGGAGATCAGCTCACGGGTCTTGGCATCCAGCACATTGTTCTCGGCTGAGGCTTCATCGAGGGCCATATAAGCCTTGACCATTTTCGGGTTGCTTTTGCCCAAAGCGGCGAAAGACTTCTGGATGGTGGGCAGCAGTTCGGACCAATTATTGAACATTGCGTCAATTCCTTCAGGGGAGGGGCCTGCCATTCGGCAGGCCTGTTTTTTTAAGCGTCACCGACAGCAATTCTAAGGTTTAGCAGACATTTCGCCGGGTTCCGCACAATCCATCGGCGCCGCCGCAAAACTGGCCGGGCCGGGACGCCAGTCGCGCCATTTTCGATTCGCCGCATCGCAACGGGAGGTCTGGGCGATCCGGTTGTCTACACAGCACACAATCAATCGTTGCCAGGACACCCCATGACCCATCCTCGAATCGGTTTCGCCTGCCAATTCAGGCATTCAGTACGCGACCTTTCATTGAGTGAACTGAAGGCGATCGAGAGTCCGTACAACCCTCGAACCACGACATTGCGCTGGATGGACGGGGTCGCGCCGCAGCTGGCCCGTGACAAGTTGATCGAAGTCGTCACCCACAATCTCGCCGCTCAACTGCGCTTGCTGGCCTACGTTGCCGAGTTGCCGCCGACGTTGCGTATGCTGCGGCTGAGCAGTGATCTGTTGCCGTTTTACAGTCATCCCAAGGTGCACGGGTTCTATCAGCAACCCGGCGTCCAGAGTCAACTGGGTGAAGGCTTCGCAGCAATCGGCACTCTGGCGCGGAGTGCGGATATCCGGCTGTCATTCCATCCCGGGCAGTACTGCGTACTGGGTTCGGACAAGCCGGCCGTGGTGGAAAACAGTATTGCCGAGTTCGAGTACCACGCCGACATGATCCGGATGATGGGCTACGGCATCCGTTTTCAGGATTTCAAATGTAATGTGCATATCGCCGGCCGCCTGGGCAGCGAGGGCATCCGCGTCATCTGGCCAAGGTTGTCGACGGTTGCGCGCAACTGCGTCACCTTTGAAAACGAAGAGAAAACCTACGGCGTCGACGACTGCCTGCAGCTGGCTGATCTCGCCCCTGTGGTGCTGGACATCCATCATTGCTGGATCAATGAGAACGACTACATTGAGCCGGATTCGCCCCGGGTCGAACGCATCATCGACAGTTGGCGCGGAGTACGGCCTGCCATGCATTACTCGCAGCCGCCGGAGCGTCTGCAGGAATTGGGCTTTGCCGCCGACCACAAGCTGGAAATGGAGGCATTGCTCCAAGTCGTGTCAAAGCGCGACCTTTACGGCCACAGCCTGCAAATGTGGAATCGCTGGACGAATGAGTACGCGCTGAAGTTCCTGGATCGTTTCGACATCATGCTGGAGGCCAAGGACAAGAACCTCGCGGCGCAGGCGTTCTATGAGCAGTTTGTCGCGGGCACAGAGCGTTAACGTGGCGGTGATTTGAGAGACGCTTGTTCCGGGTCATATAGGATGTCCGAAAACGTCCCTCGCTGGTCCTGCTGAGGTCTTTTTAGATGCTTGTGCACGCCTTACCATGCAGTCATTATCCTCAGCATGGCAAACGCCACGGAGCTAAAAAATGACCCTCAGTGCCCTTATTGTTATCGACGTGCAAGAGTCCTTTCGTCACGCGCCTTACTGGTCCGAAACTGACCTGTCGGACTTCCTGAAAAAGCAGCAGGCGTTGATTGACGGTTGCGTAGAGCAGGGCATTCCGGTGGTTCAGATATTCCACGTCGACGGGCAGGGGCCGTTTTCTCTGGCGTCGGGGCACGTCCGGACGTTGAAAGAGCTTTCGATCAACCCGAATGTGACGTTTCACAAGCATTATCACAGCGCACTCGCCGGCACCGGATTGGCTGCCTGGCTGACGCAGCGGGGTATCGGCAAGCTGATCATCAGCGGTATCCGCACCGAACAATGTTGTGAAACGACCACGCGTCACGCCTCGGACAGCGGTTTTGCCGTGGATTATGTGAGTGAGGCCACCTTGACCTTCGCCATGACTCACGCACGCAGTGATCGCACTTACAGCCCCGCCGAGATTCGCGAGCGTACCGAGCTGGTGCTGGAAGGGCGCTTCGCTCGTATCGCGACAGTCGCCCAGGCACTGGAGGGCTGAAACCATGGCGATTGCGGTGCTGTTCGTGCTGTTGCCCAATGTGCTGATGCTGGATCTGGCGGGCCCGGCCGAAGTGCTGCGTCTCGCCTCCCTGATCGAGTTCGGCGAACACGAGGCAAAAGACGAGCCGCGCGCGTCGTTTGAGCTGCAGTACGTCAGCCCGCTGGCCGACCTGCAAACTTCAATTGGCCTACCTCTGGCGGGGCTGGCGCCGCTGCCGGAAACCCTGCTGCCGGGCACGCTTGTGGTGTTGGTCGGTTCAATCTCGGCGCAATCCTCGGCTCAGCAGCGGGAGTTCGAAGCAAGCAGCGCGGTACTGACCCAATGGCTTCGACAAGTTCTGGCACCCAGCGGCGAGCGGTTGCTGTGCGTGTGCGCCGGGGCGTTGAGCGCGGCTCGAGCCGGTTTGCTTGATGGCCGCCAATGCACCACGCATCACTCCCTGTGCGCGAAGTTGCAGGAACTCGCTCCCAAGGCCCGGGTGTTGGAAAACCGACTGTATGTCACCGACGGCCGAATCAGCACCAGCGCCGGCATCACAGCCGGTATCGACCTGATGCTGCAGGTGCTGGCAGAAGTAAGCGGGCCACGGCTGGCGTGTGCCGTCGCGCGGGAAATGGTGGTGTACATGCGTCGTGGCGGTGCCGATCCGCAATTGTCGCCATGGATTGCCGGGCGCAATCACCTGCACCCCGCGCTCCATCGAGTGCAGAATGCAGTGGCTGCCGACCCCGGCGGCGACTGGACGATAGAGCAGATGGCAAGCATTGCCTGCACCAGCGGCCGTCATCTGGGGCGGCTGTTCCATGAATATGCGGGAGTCGGTCCGCTGGATTACCTGCATCGATTGCGCGTCGCGGTGGCGCGGGAATTTCTGCTCCACTCGGACCTGGATATGGAAACGGTGGCGCAACGCGCGGGATTCGGGTCGGCGCGTCATTTGCGGCGCATCTGGGCAAAATACGAATCCGCGCCACCGTCACAGAGCCGCGCGCGCTCGTCGACAGCGTGATCTTAAGCGAATGCCAAACCCCGCCAATGACCTTGCAGTCACCTTCGATTTTGAAGGGCGTCATGGAGTTACGCGGAACACCTCAGGGATGACATTGAAGGCCCGGTGCCTAGCATGCATGGCAATGCGAAAGGCACGTGTGAAACGGACAAGCGGTCACCACCTGACGGCTATCTTTACAATATATTGTCAGCCTGTATCGCTGGTTTTATGGGCTGATTAGCTAACAATCTCCTCATCGGGCTCTACGCAGAGACGGCGTTTCCCATTCTCTGGATTCAGTTTCAATTGTCGTAACAGGCAGTCAGGGTCGCTCGGTAACCTTCATGACAGGCAGTCGGTGTGGGCGTTTTCTGCGTTGAGTTACGAGCGGCTTACACTCATTGCCATACTCAGTGAATGGCCACCGGCGCAGGGGCTCAGTGTCCGGCCCAGTGCTGATCGAGTCCTTTACAGGAGGCCAAGGGCTATTGTGTCAAGCGGAAGATACGAAAGTGGGTTTACGGAATGCGTATCGTTCTACTAAGCTGACGACGGCGCCTTGTGCTGTCTCCACGGACGGCGGCAGGCGTCGCATATTTCAGTGCCAGACAACATCCGGTTAGTGAGACGGTGTGTGCTTTCGGTTTAAGTCAGCCTGAACTTCACCTGATCGCTCACTTGGCGTCAGGGTTGGCTCGGGCGGACATGCTCACTCCACCGCCGCGAGTACGCACCGATGCAATATCAAAAATTCTCTGAAGCCCAGATCGAGACGCTGGTCGACGCGATCAACACCGATGGCTTCGCCGTTCTACGTGGTTGGGCGAGCGAAGTTGAGCTGGCTGAATTACAAACGATGGTCAGCCAGGCTGTCAGTGCCGCAGGTAATCAATATGTTGCTCTGGCTGGCAGCCAGGCCGTCGCTGGTTCGCTGTTGCACGAGTGGGGCAGCTCGCCTGACTTCCTCGATTTATGCCAGCGTGTGGTAGCAAAAGAAACCGGGCAGCGTTCCAGCGAGCCAGATTTGCACCAGGTATTGCGCTGCCTGATTGGCGAGCGTGGCCAGCGTGAGTCGTTGATCTTCCATTACGATTCATTCGTGCTGACGGCGATCATGCCCGTTTGTATGCCAGAGAACAGTGATCCCGGTGATCTGATCATGCTCCCCAATCACCGGCCGATTCGGAAAAACTATGCCCTGAATCTGCTGGACAAGCTGCTGATCGACAATCGTTGGTCGCAGCGACGCCTGGCCCGGCGTCACGCCAGGCATGCCGAGCAGTTCGTGCGGATCCGGATGCGGCCGGGCGACATGTATCTGTTCTGGGGTTATCGCTCGCTGCACACTAATCTTCCGGCTGACCCCACTGTAATTCGCTCAACCGCTGTTTTTCACTACCAGAATGTGCATGGCCGTAGCTCGCTGGCAAGCCGCATCCGTCGGTCGCTGGCAGAGTTGAAGCCCAAGCAGGCCAGCCAGCTGGAAGAACCACACGCTCAGCGGGAACCCTTTGCTAAAAGACCCTGATGTCATGACGCCGCCGCCTCCTCGGATACCTGGTATCAGGACGCCGAGGATCGGGGTGTGTTGAATGATCGACTCACGCGAGCTCGAGCATCCTTTCCATGATGATCGTGCGCTCGGCGCCATGAAATTCATCTCGCACTTTGTTGAAGCCAAGCGAAGCGTAAAAACCTTCTGCGGTGATGGAAGAGGGGACCCGCAATCGTGCGATCCCGTTGCTGACGGCCAATGCCAGCAACATCGTCATCAGCTGTCGTCCAATTCCCGTCCCCTGATGGGGCGGATCGACGAACACACTTCGAACCACGTCCCGATCCAGGCTGGCGGTTGCAACAACCTGATCGTGGACAGTCGCTACAAATACCTGACGCAGCATCAATAAATCGAGGATCGCCTGCGGGGCAAAGCTGTGCTCAACCTGGGCGATGATCTGCGGTGAGTAATCACGGGCATTGGACTGGCGCAAGGCGCTGACGATGACCTCGCTGATGGCCTTGGCGTCCTCCCGGGTTGCGGTCCGAATCAGGCAATCCATTTGCATGTGCTCCTTGCATGTGGTCCTTCGATCTTAAAGAAATTCGGGGAGACAATACCACCCCTTATATTTTCATCCGCTTATTAGACATACCTTTACTGTCCATAGCGAACAGGTTCGTTGCGGCACAGATGATGCTGGCAGGCGCGCTGACTGCGCAATCGGCAAGGCAAGGCTGCGGTTATTCACGAACCTGGGGCGGGGTTGTAGACTGGCGGCCTGCAAAATTCCCGCTAGCCCTCAAGCACGAGATTCCTATGGCACACGACGACCTGACTTTTATTGCAGATCCCGATCCGAACTCCATTTCCTCAGACGTGGCGGGTGTCGGCGGCCTGTTGGTCTCCACGCAAATCCCAACCCGCGCCGACGGCAGTCTGGAACTGGGCGGCATCGTCGAGCAGAGCGAGTGCACGCTGCAAGCGTTGAAGGTTGCACTGGAAGGCGCCGGCAGCTCCATGGACCGGGTCCTGCATTTGACGATCTACCTGACCGACATGGCCGACCGTCCTGCCTTCAATGAGGTTTATCAGCGCTTCTTCAGCAAACCCTGGCCGGTCCGCGCCGCTGTTGGCGTAGCCGCATTGGCGGTTGAAGGCATGCGTGTGGAAGTGACGGCAATGGCCGCCAAAGCCTGAGTCGGCAATCAAGTGGCTGCGACCCAGACGCGAAGGGCGCAGCCTAGCCGATCAATACGAAACGGCTGTCGAAGGCAATGTCGCGTCCTTCAATGAGTGCCTGATATTCAGGGCTGTTGTACCAGGTCAGAGCAGCCTCGCGATCAGCAAACTCGATGACCAGGCCACGCTCGAACGTGCCCGCGCCGTGCAGGACGCTCACCGGTCCCCGGGCGACAAATATACCGCCGAAGCTTTCCACGACCGACATTGCCGCCTTGGCGTAGGTGGCTTTTGCAGCCTCATCTTTATCGGTGATTTCAACGATTACATAGGCGCTCATGGTGACTCCGATGTGATTGACGGGATTGCGCCGATTCTACGCACCTATGGTCAGCCGCGGCCAACCCCGAAGAATCAACCCCGGTCAGATCCGCGCCAGCGCCTGAGCCAGATCCGCGCGCAGGTCTTCGACAGCTTCAACCCCCACCGACAACCGCACCAGCCCATCGCCGATGCCGAGTTGCGTGCGTGTTTCCGCCGGAATGCTCGCGTGGGTCATGATTGCCGGATGCTCGATCAGACTCTCCACGCCACCGAGACTTTCTGCCAGGGCGAAGATGCGGACGTTTTCCAGAAAACGCCTGGCGCCGGCCAGATCGGTGTTCAGGTCGACGGAGATCATGCCGCCGAATCCGCGCATCTGCTGCCGCGCCAGTTCGTGCTGAGGGTGCGACGCCAGGCCCGGGTAATAAACATGTGCCACCTGCGGCTGTTGCTCCAGCCACTGGGCCAGCGTCAGCGCGTTGCTGCAATGGCGTTTCATGCGCAGGGCCAGGGTCTTCACGCCGCGCAGGGTCAGAAAGGCGTCGAACGGTCCGGCTATTGCACCCACCGAGTTCTGTAAAAAGCCCAGGCGCTCGGCCAGGTCCGGGTTCTGGCCCACCACCGCGATGCCACCGATGACGTCGGAATGGCCGTTGAGGTATTTGGTGGTCGAATGCACCACGATATCGAAACCCAGCTCCAGCGGGCGCTGAATCCACGGGCTGGCAAACGTGTTGTCGGCGACGCAGATAATGCCGCGTCCGTGACAGATGCGCGCCACGGCAGCGAGGTCGGTAAGACTCAGCAGCGGGTTGCTCGGCGTCTCGACCCAGACCATCCGCGTGTCGTCCTGCAACGCTGCCTCGAATGCCGTCAGATCAGTCAGATCGACGTAGCTGAAACGATGCCCGGCGCTGCGCTGGCGCACTTTGTCGAACAGTCGGAACGTGCCGCCGTACAGGTCATTGCCGGACACGATGTGCGCGCCGGAGTCGAGCAATTCGAGCACCGTGGAAATCGCCGCCAGCCCGGAGGCGAAGGCGAAAGCCTGGGTTCCGCTTTCCAGGTCCGCGACGCAGCGCTCCAGTGCCCAGCGCGTCGGGTTGTGCGAGCGTCCGTAATCAAGCCCCTTATGCACGCCGGGACTTTGTTGCAGATAAGTGGAATTGGCATAAATCGGTGGCATCAAGGCCCCGGTGGAAGGGTCCGGCGCCTGGCCTGCGTGGATGACCCTGGTGGCAAAGGCCTGTGGCGCAGGGGTTTCATCGTGTTGACTCATAGTGACCTCCGTAAATGATTGAGCAGGTCGACGCGGGTAATCAGGCCGTGAAAGCCTGCGGCGTCAGCAATGATTGCAACCAGTCCGCGGTCGAGTTTGCCTTGCAGTTCAACCAGACTGGCGCCCGGAGGCAGGACTTCCAGCGTGACAGTCATCGCGCTGGCTACGGTCAGGCGCAGATGTGCAGGGTCTTCATGGACACCCAGCAAGATATCGGACTCGTCGATGACGCCCACCAGCCGCTGGCCATCCACCAGTACCGGAAGCTGCGACACATCGGCCAGCCGCATGCGCTGGAAAGCGGTCAGCAGGGTGTCGTCCGGCCCCACGCTGATTACCCGACCATCCTCGAAACGCCGAGCGATCAGGTCGCGCAGGTCGCCATAACGCGTGCGCTGTAACAAGCCCTGATCGGTCATCCATTGATCGTTGTACACCTTGGACAGGTAGCGTGTGCCGGTGTCGCAGACGAAACTGACCACGCGCTTGGGCACGGTTTGCTCGCGGCAGTAACGCAGCGCCGCCGCCAGCAACGTGCCGGTTGAAGAACCGCCAAGAATGCCTTCGGCGCGCAACAGTTGCCGGGCATGATCGAAGCTTTCCTCGTCGCTGATTGAATAGGCCTGGCGCACGCTGGAAAGATCGGCGATCGACGGGATGAAATCTTCGCCAATGCCTTCCACTGCCCAGGAACCAGGCGTGGGCAGTGGTTGCCCGCGACTGTAATCGGCCATGACGGAGCCAACCGGATCAGCCAGCACCATCGCCAGTTCAGGTTGCACCCGGCGGAAGAAGCGCGTCAGCCCGGTGAGCGTGCCGGCTGAACCGACACCGACGACGATTGCATCCAGATCATGCTCGGTCTGCGCCCAGATTTCGGGGGCAGTGCTGCATTCGTGGGCCAGCGGGTTAGCGGGGTTGTTGAATTGATCGGCGAAGAACGCATCGGGAATCTCCTGCGCGAGCCGCGCGGCGACGTCCTGATAGTATTCGTGATGGCCCTTGCCAACGTCGGAACGAGTGATGTGCACCTCGGCGCCCATCGCCTTGAGGTGCAGGACTTTCTCGGTGGACATTTTGTCCGGCACCACCAACACCACGCGGTAGCCTTTGGCGCGACCGACCAGGGCCAGTCCCAGACCGGTATTGCCAGCCGTCGCCTCGACAATGGTGCCGCCGGGTCGCAGGCGGCCATCGCGCTCGGCGGCATCGATCATCGCCAGGCCGATGCGATCTTTGATCGAGCCACCGGGATTCTGCGATTCGAGTTTGAGGAACAGCGTACACAGGCCGGTATCGAAGCGGGTAACGCGCACCAGCGGGGTATTACCGATCAGTCCGAGCACGGCAGGGCGGGAGTCATCAGGCATGTCTTCATCTCGCTGCACAATCTGCAATGAGATCAGGGTAGCTTGCCGTCCGCACACCTGCCGTGCAAATCGCCAGTCAGGTTATGTCGCAGCAGTTTCCGGCAATTTGGCGATGACTTTGATTTCAAACTGGAAGCCATACAGCCAGGTCACGCCCACCGCCGTCAACGTCGGGTGCGGCGCGTTGCCCCAGAACTCCGGAATCACTTTCCAGATGGTTTCAAACTTCGACTCCGGATCGACAATGAACACTGTCACGTCAATGACATCATCAAACGTGCAACCGGCCGCGCCGAGAATGGCGTTGAGATTGTTCAAGGCGCGTCGCACCTGACTTTCCAGATCCGCCTCGGGTGAGCCGTCCTCGTTGCTGCCGACTTGCCCCGATACGAATAAAAAACCGTTGGACTTGATGGCCGGCGAGTAACGATTGCGCTCATAAAGCGCCTGGCGGCCGGGTGGGAAAACCACGTCACGGATTGTCATGTCTAGCTCCTTCATGGGATTGAGGAACGAGTCAGAGGCAACCCGTTCAGCGATAACGGGACTTTAGGGGCTTGTTGCGGCCCGATAAACAGGCAACTCTAGCCAGCACTGTTTGCATATTCCAAACAATCCAGCGCGCAGAGGATAAGAATGGATCGGTTCGACGCGATGCAGGCGTTCGTCAGAGTGGTGGAGGCGGGCAGCTTCACCAAAGCGGCCGAGACCCTGCACATGAGCAAAACCAGTGTGACGCAACTGGTCCAGCAGTTGGAGGCGCGCCTGCGGGTCAAATTGCTCAATCGCACCACACGAAAAGTCAACGTAACGGCTGATGGCGCTGTCTTTTACGAGCGAGCGGTCCGCCTTCTCGCCGATCTGGACGACGCCGAAACCAGCCTGTCCGCAGCTTCGGCGTCGCCGCGTGGTCGGTTGCGTGTTGACGTCCCCAGCCCGCTGGCGAGCATGATTCTGGTGCCGGCGTTGCCCGCCTTCCATGCGCGCTATCCGGATATCCAGATCGACATGGGCGTGAGCGACCGTATCGTTGATATGGTCGGGGAAAACGTCGATTGCGTGGTGCGTGGCGGCGAGTTGACCGACCAGTCTTTGATGGCCCGCCGGGTGGGCACTCTCCAACTGGGCGTTTATGCGGCACCGAGTTATCTGGCGCGTGTCGGTACGCCCATGCATCCGCGAGAGCTGGAAGATTCGCAGCATCGCATCGTCGGTTTTCTGTGGGCGCGTACCGGAAAGGCACTGCCCTATGCCATGCGCTTGAACGATGAAAGCGTGCATATCCACGGACGCTACGTTCTGGCCGTCGACGATGGCAACGCCTATCTCGCCGCAGGTCTGGCGGGCCTGGGGGTGCTTTGGTTGCCGGACTACATGGCCCAGGCCAGCATCGCGCGCGGCGAACTGGTTCCGCTGTTTACCGACTGGCTTCTGGACCCGATGCCGATGTACGTGGCATTTCCCCCGAACCGGCATATCAGCGTGAAGCTGCGGGTGTTCATCGATTGGGTTGTCGAGTTGATGGAACTGCATGCGCCTGTTGGCGTGCCACCGACTTCATGACGCCGTTTAGCGTACTCAATCCATTTCGGTGCTCCGCGCCAGCGCTTCCTGCTGCGTGAGCTGATTCAAACGCTCGGTCAACGTCGCGTGTACCCGATCATAGGCATCACTGCCAAGCAACAACCGTTTGGGAGCAGGCTGGACGGCAGCAGCCTCGATCATGGCCTTGGCCATTTTCAGCGGGTCACCGTTGAGCGCAAATGCACCGCTGCTGACCGCGCGGCGTACTTCGCCTGCCGGGGTGTGCTCGTAAACGTCCATTGGTGGCGGGCTAACCAGCGCTGCGCCGAAGTTGGTGCGGGTCGGGCCCGGCTCCACCAGGGTGAATTCGATACCGAACGGCGCAACCTCTTGAGCCACGGATTCAACGAAGCCTTCGATGGCCCACTTGCTCGCGTGATAAATGCTGAAGTTGGGGTAGGCGAGTTGGCCGCCCTCGGACGACACTTGTAAAATCCGGCCGCCTCCTTGTTCTCGCAAATAAGGCAGGCAAGCTCGTATGACCTGCAGCGAACCGATCAGATTGGTTTGCAATTGCTGGTTGATTTGCTCATCGCTGACTTCTTCGGCGGCACCAAACAGCGCGTAACCCGCGTTGCTGACCACCACGTCGATGCGCCTCAATGTGCTGAACGCTTGTTGCGTCACTTCGCGAATGGCGACGGGATCGTTTACGTCCAGCACCGCCAGCCACAACTGCTCGCCATAACGCGCTTTAAGGTCACTCAACGCCTCTGTTTTACGCAAGGTGGCCGCCACTCGTTCGCCGCGCTCCAGCAACTGCTCGACCAGCGCCCGGCCTATTCCTGAAGAACTTCCAGTCACTAACCATGTTTTGCTCATCGCTGAAAATCTCCTCGTGATTGGTCATGGTGCCCGTTGGCAAGACCACACTAGTGTGCGAAGACTGCTGTTACTATCCGGTTAATCCTGCATGAACTGGTGAAATATCCCCATGAATCAGTTGCCTCTGTCCCTTGCCGAGCTGAGCGCATTGACGCTGATCGTTGCCCATCGCAGCTTTCGCAAGGCCGCCGATGAGCTTGGCCTATCGGCTTCGACCCTGAGTCATATGATGCGCACGCTGGAAGCCAATCTCGGCGTACGTTTGCTCAACCGCACCACGCGCAGCGTCGCCCCCACTGCTGCGGGTGAACGCCTGGTCACAAGGCTTGCCCCAATGCTCCGCGAGTTCGAGCTGGCGGTGGAAGAGGTCAATCAGTTCCGCGATCTTCCCAGTGGCACGTTGCGGATCAGTGCCAGCGAGCCCGCGGCGCGCTTGCTGATGGACGCCATATTGCCGGCGTTCCTGACCCGCTTTGCGCAAATGTCGGTCGATCTGGTCACTGATGGCAGACTGGTCGATATCGTGGCTGACGGTTTTGACGCCGGCATTCGCCTGGGGGAATCGGTGCCGCAAGACATGATCGCCGTGCGCCTGGGGGCGGACACGCGCTTTCTCGCCGTGGCCTCGCCAACCTACCTTCAGGAGCATCCCGCGCCGCTCACCCCTGACGATCTGCGTCATCACCAATGTATTGGTATTCGACTGCCGAGCGGCAAACCCTACCGCTGGGAATTTGAAAAGCACGGCCAATCAGCGACGCTGGAGGTCTCTGGAAATCTGACCCTCGACAATGCCGAAATAATGGCCGATGCGGCGGCTCGCGGGCTGGGCATTGCGTATGTGCCGGAGCAGACCGCCTTGCGGTATCTGTCGAGTCGCCAGCTTGTGGCCGTGCTTGAGGATTGGTGTCCAGCTATCCCCGGATTGTTTTTGTACTATCCGGGTCATCGCCATGTACCTTGGGGGCTAAGGGCGTTGATTGAGGTTATTCGGGATACTGGCGCATTGTCGGCGGCAGGCGCTTGGGCATCAGAAGCGGAAACTGCGGGTCAGGGCGATTGATTGAATGATAGAGTTTGCCCGCTGACGCTCAACGAGCTGATCTAAATATCGTGACTCGCGCTATCGTTCATGATGCCGGAAACCATTTAGCCATAGGAAGGCCATGAGTCGCATCTACACCCATCCCCTTCAAGCCGAAAACGAACGGTTGAAAACCGAACTGTCCGCAGCGCGCAGGCAATACCGACAGTTGCTGGATTCCATCGAAACCGGGTTTTGCATCATCGAAATGAAATTCGATGAGGATGGGCGTCCGTGTGATTACCGGTTCATCGAAACCAATCGCGTTTTTGAGCAGCATACCGGTCTGGTGGATGCCAAAGGCAAATGGATTCGGGACATGGTTCCCGATCAGGACCAGCACTGGTACGACGTCTACGGGAAAGTGGCTGACACGGGTGAGGCGATACGCTTCGAGCATTACGGAGTGGCGTTGCGTCGCTGGTTCGAGGTTCATGCCACGGCGATAAGCACGGAGCAGAAAATCGTCGCCGTGCTGTTCACGGATATCACCGCGCGCCGCAATGCGGAACTCGCGCTGCGCCAGAGTGAAGAGTACTGGCGCGGCATTTTTGAACGGCTTGAAGATGGGTTCATCCTCGGTGAGCTCATCCGCGAGGCAGACGGGACGGTCAGCGACTGGCGGTACCTGGACGTCAATCCTGCCTGGGCCGAGCTGGTCGGCGTGACCAACGCAGAAGTGAAGGGTCGGACAGTCCGGGAGTTGTTTCCAGACGTTGAAAACTTCTGGATCGATGAGGTTGCAGCGGCGGTCAACCAGCAAAAAACCTTAGCTTTCAATCATCAGGTTGCGGGCATAAAGCGCTGGTTCGAAGGCCGCGTGCATCCGTTGGAAGATGACAGGTTCACAATCATTTTTCAGGAAGTGACCGAGGCCCATCGTGCGCTTACCCGGCGCCAGGCACTGCTTGAACTGAGTGACGTATTGCGTGACATGCAAGAACCCGAACAGATGGCGTACAGCGTCTCTGCAACCTTGGGAAGTGTCCTGGAATGCGACGGCGCCTGTTACTTGTCGGTGAGTCCTGACGGGTTGCCGGTGCTGAGCGGTCGGGTCTGGCCAGACGCTGCAGAAAGTACGTTGGAGGAACTCTGGCACGGCAATGAATCGCACTGGTTTTCCAGGCAATTGACCCTGGGCCAGCCACTGTTGATAGCTGATATCGCGAACGATCCACTTTCTCGCGATACGCCAGGCCTGTTGCAGGCCGGTATCGGCTCGCTGCTCAGCGTCCCATTGGTGGAAAACGGCAAAACGGTGGCCGCTCTGTGTGCCGTGCGCAGTGAACCGTATGCCTGGACGGCAGCAGAGATGCGCTTTACCGCAGATGCTGCGGGGCGCACGCGCAGCGCCATCGCCCGGCGCAGGGCTGAAAATGATCTGCGGCAGATCAATGCCTCCCTGGAGCAGCTGGTCCAGGACCGAACCCAGGAACTGATGCGATCTGAAGAGCAGCTGCGGCAATCACAGAAAATGGAGGCGGTCGGGCAGTTGACCGGCGGCATCGCCCACGATTTCAACAACCTGCTGACCGGGATTTCCGGCAGCCTGGAGATGATGCAGACCCGGATAGGGCAAGGGCGCATCAATGAACTCGAAAAATATGTGAACTCGGCGCGCGGATCGTCCCAGCGGGCGGCGGCCTTGACTCACAGGCTGCTGGCGTTTTCGCGGCGCCAGACACTTGATCCCAAGCCGACCGATATCAATCGTCTGGTGGCCGGCATGCAGGATCTGATCGTTCGCACCATGGGCCCGGCGGTTGAAACCCGCATGCTGCTCGACGAGGCATTGTGGACCAGCAACGTCGACGGCAATCAGCTGGAAAACGCCTTGCTGAATCTCTGCATCAATGCCCGTGATGCAATGCCCGCCGGCGGCAAGCTGGTGGTTGAAACCGCCAATTGCGCCCTGGACGTCCGCGCCGCCGATGCCTTTGATCTTTCCCCGGGAAACTACGTGTCATTGAGCGTTATCGACACAGGCGTCGGCATGAGTGCGGCCGTGGTGGCCAAGGCATTTGAGCCGTTCTTCACCACCAAGCCGCTGGGTATGGGGACCGGTCTGGGCCTGTCGATGATTTACGGCTTTATCAGGCAGTCCGGCGGGCAGGCGAAAATCTATTCGGAAGTCGGCAAAGGCTCTACGGTGCGCCTGTATTTGCCGCAGGAAACGACTCGACATGTCGAGCAGGCCCCCTTGCAACTCCAGGAAATGCCCAGGGCGTCAGAGGGGCAAACGGTGTTGGTGGTCGATGACGAACCTACAGTGCGTCATCTGGTGGCAGAAATTCTGCAAGAGTTGGGCTACACCGCTTTGGAGGCCGCAGATGGCGCGTCCGGGCTCCGGATTCTCGAGTCCAGTGCCCGGATCGATCTGCTGGTCACTGACGTTGGATTGCCAGGCGGCATGAACGGTCGCCAGATGGCTGATTATTCCCGCTCCAGTCGTCCGGATCTGAAAATATTGTTCATCACCGGTTATGCAGAAAACGCCGTTATCGGCAGCGGAGACCTCGACGCCAACATGCATGTCATGACCAAGCCGTTCTCGGTCGAAGGCCTGGCCGTGCGTATCAAGAGTCTGATCGAGAGCTGAAAATCCCCTTGGTCTCCCCCAGAATTCTCGCCGCATCCCGGGCGGGGGGAAGGCCAAATATCCGCGCATAATCACGACCGAACTGGGTGGCGCTTTCGTAGCCGACCTCCAGAGCTGCGTTGGTGACACTTCTGGCGCTGGCGACCATGAGCATCCGGGCCTGGAGCAGCCGAACCCGTTTCTGATACTGCAAAGGACTCAACGTCGTGACCGCCTTGAAGTGCCGGTGAAAAGCCGACACGCTCATCGCCGCGCGCTGGGCCAGGGTTTCCACTCGTATCGTCTCGGCGAAATTGCGCCGTATCCATTGAATTGCCAGGCTGACGCGCGCCATCGCCGTGTCGGGCGCGGCGATCTCCCGAAGCATCCAGCCATGGGGCCCCTGCAGTACCCGGTAGAGAATTTCGCGCTCGTAAACCGGGGCCAGGGCGGCGATGTCCTCGGGACGGTCCATTAACCGCAACATGCGCAGCCAGGCGTCCATCAACTCCGGTGTAACAGCCGCGACGGAAAATCCGGCTTCGTTTTCGTAACGGCCGGTGGGCTTTGGCAAGTCGGCCAGCAGCGTGGAAAGCACTGTAGGGTCAAGGGTCAGGCTGACCGCAAGGTAAGGTTCACCTGAAGCTGCCGGATGCACCGAGCCGACTGCGGGCAACTCGATGGACATGACGAAATACGTCGCCGGGTCATAGCGCAGCGTGCGATCGCCAACCGTCATGGCTTTGCTGCCTTGCAGGATCAGGTTGATCATCGGGTCGTAGACCGCAGCCAGCATGTGTTCAGGAATCTTGCCTTGAACCATGGCCACGCGTGGGATGCCCGTTTCGGTACGGCGGTTTTCGGCCCGGCAAGCCAGGGCGCGAAGCTCAATGAGTTGATTATTCATAAGCGCCATGCTGATCGCAGGACCATGGCCCACGCAAGCGAAAAGCAGAAACAGGCAGGATTCGGGCAGGAACGGCTGCGCTGGCTTCGAAGGTCATCGGTAATGTGGTGACTCATTTCATCGACAGCGGAGCAGCACATGGGCGTTATCGTCATCACCGGCGGCAGCCGTGGCATCGGGGCCAGCACTGCCGAACTCTGCGCTCAGCGTGGCATGGGCGTCATCCTGACTTACAACAGCAATCCTGAGGCTGCGCAAACCGTCGTGCGCCGAATTGAATCGGCGGGTGGCAAGGCCGTTGCGCTCAAGCTCGACGTCGCCGATGTCAGCGGCTTCGAAGTTTTTCGCCAGGCCGTGCTGCACGTGTTGCAGACAAACTGGGGCGTGGACAGGCTCGATGGCCTGGTCAATAACGCGGGCTACGGGCTGTTCAATCCTCTGCAATCGGTCACTGAGGCGCAGTTCGACGGCCTGTTCAATGTGCACCTCAAAGGCCCGTTTTTCCTGACTCAAGCCTTGCTGCCATTGATTGAAGAGGGCGCGAGCATCGTCAATCTGACCAGCGCCACGACACGCGTGGCAACCGCCGGCGTCGCGCCCTATGCCGCTTTCAAAGGCGGGTTGGACGTACTCACGCGGTACATGGCGAAGGAATTCGGTGATCGGCGCATCCGCGCCAATGCAGTCTCGCCAGGAGCAATTCGCACCGAATTGGGCGGCGGTCTGAATGACGAGTTCGAGGCTCTGCTGGCATCGCAAACCGCGCTTGGCCGAGTCGGCGAGCCGCAAGACGTAGCGCGGGTTATCGCCATGCTGCTTTCCGAGGAAGGCAGCTGGATCAACGCTCAGACTATTGAAGTCGCGGGCGGCTATATCATCTGAATGGCGAGGCGATGACATGCTTGATCACATCTTCATTTCTGTAAGCGACATCGAGCGCTCGGTACGTTTCTACGAGGCGTCGCTGACGCCCCTCGGGATTACGGCTCGGCATGATTTCGACGGCAAGGACGGCCCGGCCGGCCACCCCGACCTCAAGGGCTTCGGCGCCCATGGACGGATGTTCTTCTGGTTGCGCGAAGGCATCGTGGAAGGGAGAGCGGCTCATGTGGGATTCGTAGCGGGCAGCCAGGCCGAGGTTGACGCGGCCTATGCTGCGGCGATTAGCAATGGCGCAGTCGACAACGGCGCTCCGGGTGCACGCCTGCACTACGATCCGAACTATTACGCGGCAAACGTGCTGGATCCCGATGGCTACAGCCTTGAGTTCGTCTACAAAAACTGGCAGCACGCGCAATGAGCACATTACTGATCTACGGCGCGACAGGTTATACCGGGCGCATGGCAGCACAGCGGGCGAAAGCCTTGGGGCTGGATTTCGTGATTGCCGGACGCAATCGACCCCAACTGGCAACTCTCGCCGAACAACTGAGCGTGCCGATGCGCGTGTTTGCTGCCGACGCCGAGGCGGACCAGTCGCTGTTCGGCATCGATGTCTTGTTGAATTTCGCCGGACCCTTCGCGCGCACCGCAGAGCCGCTGATGCGCGCATGCCTGAAGGCGGGCGTCGATTATCTGGACATTACCGCCGAGATCAATGTCTACCGGCTGGCGGAGCAATTGGGCGCCGCCGCGACTGAGTCGGGCGTGATGCTGCTGCCCGGCGTCGGCTGGGACGTGGTGCCGACTGACTGTCTGGCGTTGCATATCGCGCAGCGGGTACAGGAGCCGCAAGCGCTGAACATTGCGCTGCAGGTTCCTGGCTCCATGTCGCGAGGTTCGGCAATGAGCGTCAGCGAAATCATCGGTGCCGGCCTGTTGGCACGGGTCGACGGCCAGCTCGTCGCAACGCCGGATGCACAGCCGCGCCACTTCGATTTTGGCGCAGGGCCGGTGCTGTGTTTGCCACTGTCGTTTGGTGATTTGATTACCGGCTGGCATTCGACGGGCATTCCCAACATTGCCATGTTCGTGCACATCTCGGATGACGCTTTTCCTGACGGTGATCTGTCGCAGCTACCTGATGGGCCGACTGCCCAGGAGCGTGATGCTCATCGGGCCAGGGCCGTGGCTGAGGTCACCGGCGCAGACGGTTCGATCGCGCGATCAGTGATCGAAACCGTCAACGGCTATTCCTATACGCCACTGGCTGCCGTCGAGGCCGCACGACGGGTTCTGGCGGGCGAACGCCGCGCTGGCTTCGAAACCCCAGCCCGACTGTTCGGCGGCGGATTTGCCGAGACCATCGGGGGGACGACGATCAGCGATTTTTAGGAGATTGCGCGATCCTGCGAACGATCTGTAGGAGCGAACTTGTTCGCGAAGGGCCGATACATCTGGCAGAGATTCAGTGCCTGAAATACTGCCTCGCGAATAAATTCGCTCCTACAGATCGTTCGCGGGGAAGTCGGTAGGGCGCTCGCGCGCTCCAGCGAACGCAACCGCCGGGGATTTAAACCTCGCGGCATCGCGAGCTGGCGGCAGACCAAACAGGCGGGCGTATTCACGGCTGAATTGCGAGGCGCTTTCATAGCCGACGGCAAACGCGATGGACGCTGCATCGCGAGGATCGAACAACAGCAACCAGCGCGCTCGCAGCAGGCGCAGGCGTTTTTGATACTGAATGGGGGTCATGGCGGTGATGGCCTTGAAATGCCGATAGAACGCCGCAACGCTCATATCGGCCATTGCTGCCAGCGGCTCCACACGGAAGGGTTCGGTGTAGTGCTCGCGAATCCATTCAGTGGCGCGACGGATCTGCGCCAAGCGACCATCTGGCCGCGCGATGTCGCGCAGCATGCCGCCCAACGGGCCTTGCAGTACGCGAAACAAAATCTCCCGCTCGATCATCGGTGCCAATACCGCCGCTTCGTTCGGGCGGTCCATGAGCCGCATCATGCGCAACCACGCATCAATCATCTCGGCGGGCGCTGGCACCGCAGCGAAGCAACTGGGGACTGGCTGCGCGCCGGCTTTCACCTCGTCATCCAGCAACGTGGCGATGACGCAGGGGTTCAGAGTCAGGCTGATCGCAAGATAGGGCAGGTCCGCCGCGCACGGGTGAATCTGACCTGTGGCGGGAACATCCACGGGCACTACGAAATAACTGTTCGCCGGGTAATTCGAAAGCTGATCGCCAATCGACAGCGTCTTGGTGCCCTGCAGCACCAAGTGCAGCATCGGCTGATAAACCTGATCCGCGCAGGCTTCGGCACACACCATCGCCACGCGTGGCAGGCCGGTATCGGTCCACTTGTTTTGCGCGCGCATCACGATGCTGCGCAGTTCATCCATCGCATTTTTCATGGGTTGGAACATGCGGCAGTGCGCCGGACAAAGCAAGCCAGGCGAGAAGAATAGGCAAGCATGGGAGAAGAACCGGCAACCGCTCGACAGGTCGTTGCCCGAATACTGCCACCCAGCGCAAACATCACTCATTTTGAAAAGGTAATTCCCATGAAGCTCGAAGGAAAAATTGCTGTAGTCACTGGCGCATCAAAAGGTATCGGTGCCGGAATCGCCAAAGCGCTGGGTGCTGCTGGCGCCACCGTCGTGGTCAACTATTCGTCGAGCAAAAGCGACGCCGACGCCGTTGTTGCACAGATTCAGGCGCAGGGCGGCTCAGCCATCAGCATCCAGGCGGACATGAGCAAGTCCGCAGACGTAACCCGTTTGTTTGCCGAGGTCGGCAGCAACTACGGGACGCTGGATATTTTGGTCAATAACGCCGGAGTCGCCGTGTTTCAGATGATCGAAAACCTCACCGAGGAAGCCTTCCACCAGCAATTCAATCTCAATGTATTGGGTTATCTGCTGGCGGTCCGCGAGGCGGTGAAACTGTTCGGTGAGTCGGGCAGTATCATCAATATCAGCTCCATCCTCAGTACCGATCCGTATCTGGCTTCCAGCGTTTATTCGGCCACCAAGGGCGCGGTCGATACCTTGACCTTTGCCTTGGCCAGAGAGCTGGGCGCGCGCGGTATCCGGGTCAATTCCATCTTGCCCGGCCACACCAATACGCCTGCGACTGACGGCAACTTTGCCGGTGAGTTCGGAGAAAAACTGATCGCAGGTACGCCATTGGGGCGTTTCGGCGAGCCGGAAGACATCGCACCGCTGGCGGTTTTTCTCGCATCCGGGGACTCGCATTGGGTCACGGGCGAATCAATCCGGGCGTCAGGTGGCGTGCGCGGCGTGGGTTACTGAAGGACGCCAAATGCCGAGCGGGAACCTTTCTCGAGGGCTGAGTCAGATACTGGGTAACCGCAGACACGCAGCACAATCGCACCGAGGAAAAATCTTATGGCTTCTGACACCGATAGAGTTGACTGGTACGGCACCCCGAAAGGGGACGACATTGACGACTTCTACGGTCTCCACGACGTGATTTATGGCGGCGAAGGCAACGATACGCTGGCTGGCGGATTCAAGAGCGGCAGCACCAGCATTTTGATCGGCGGCGCAGGCCGTGACGTGCTTAATGCCGTCAGCGAACACAATACGCTGCGTTTCAGCAGCATCACCGACAGCTACCGCGACACAACGACCTCGCACTCAGACACGATCAAAAGCTTTGATGCCGCGCAGGACAAGCTCGACCTGACGGCGTTGGGCTACACAAAGCTTGGCGACGGCCACGGCAGCAGCCTGAAGCTTTCGTATAACGCGGCCCAGGACGCGACGTATCTCAAGAGTTTCGATGAGAACGCCGGCGGACAGCGATTTGAACTGGTGTTCAAAGGTGATTACAGCGACACGCTGAGCAACGCCAACTTCCAGCAATTGGTATCCGGGACGGGCTACAACGATTCGCTCAAGGGCAGTGATGTCGCTGCAGTGACGCTTGCAGGGCATGACGGCCAGGATTCGCTGACGGGAGGCGCAGCGGACGAGCGTCTCGACGGCGGCGCCGGGGGCGATACGCTCAAAGGCGGTGCCGGGGCGGATGCTTTCGTGTTCAGCAATGTGCTCGACAGCGTTAAATCCGACAGCACCGGCGGCACACAAGGTCGCGATTTAATCACCGACTTTTCCGCCGTAGAAGGCGACACGATTGACTTGTCCGCGCTAGATTTTTCCGGTTTCGGCGACGGCCATGACGGTACGCTCAAGGTGTCGGTAAACGCCGCCGGCGACAAGACTGCGCTGAAATCCCTGGATACCGACAGCGCCGGCAATCACTTTGAGATTCTGTTCAGTGGCAACCTCTCGGATGACTTGAATCGGGACACGGTAATTTTCGCCAACACCGGTGGCGACAAGGTGATAAACAGTCTGACTCGGGATGACCAGGAAATCGTCGGCACCGCCAAGGCTGATGTACTGGTGGGTAATTACGCGCGCGACGAGATATTGGGTTTTGAGGGCAATGACAGCATAAACGGCGGCGCTGGCAATGATTCCATGGCAGGCGGCAAGGGCATTGATACGCTTACCGGCGGGGCGGGCCGAGATGATTTCGTGTTCTATAACATCGGTGAAAGTTATCGCACCGCTACCGAAGATCATTCCGACGTCATCACCGATTATGAGTCTGGCGACATTCTTTACGCGCTGGATTTAGGCTTCACCGACTTGGGTGATGGCACCAACGGTACGCTCAAGCTTGACTATGACTCAGGCAAAAATCAGACCTACCTCCACTCATTGGAAGCCAACAAGCAGGGACAATTCTTCCAGGTGACCCTGGCGGGTGAGCACACGACTGTGTCGATTGCCCTGGATGGCTTGTATGTGGATGAGCAACCGATCCAGATTATCGGGGTGAACCCGACTGATCCTGCACCCGTGTAACAGCAACGGGTGAGCCATTCATTGCAGCACGTGTGGATGCGCTGCGAAATGCTCAACCAGCCAGTCGACGAAGGCGCGCACGCGCACGCTGAGGTGGCGGTTGGGCATGTACACCACGGACAGCGGATTGGCCGGCACCGACCAATCCTCCAGCACCGGGACGAGAGTGCCTGCGTCAATATGCGGCTGCACCATGAAGCGCAACGTATGGATCACGCCTAGCCCGGCGAGTCCGGCTGCGAGGTAGCCATTACTGTCGTTGACGGCGACGACGTAGTTGCCCTCAACGACCACCTGCTCGTCGCCCCTGAAGAATTCAAGTTTGTTTTGCCGCCCGGAACTGGGGAAGAAGTAGCGAACCAGCGTGTGCCCATGCTCCAGCTGTGCCGGGTGGGTTAGCTGCTGATGGGCTGCCACGTACGCCGGTGTCGCGCAGGTCACAAAATCCACACTGCCCAGACGCCGGGCGATCAGCGCAGAGTCCTGGAGAATGCCGCCGCGTATTACGCAATCAATGCTTTCGCTGGCCAGATCCGCAGTGCGGTCGCTGGCGCCGATGTCGATCTGCAGATGCGGGTAGCGAGCATGGAAGGTGGGCAGAGCCGGGATCACCAACAGCGTGGCCACCGTCGTGCCCATATCGACCCGAATCCTGCCCCGTGGGCTGGATTGCGCAACCGCCATTTCCGATTCGACCTCCAGCCACTGATCAAGCACCCGACTCATCCGCGCATGGTAGACGCTGCCTTCGGTGGTGAGCGTGACCCGCCGCGTGGTGCGGTTGAGCAGCTTCACGCGCAGATGAGCTTCCAGCGCCTGCACGAGCTTGGTAATCGCATTCGGGTGCAGATCCAGTTGCGCCGCAGCCTTGACGAAGCTGCCGGTTTCGACAATGCGGTTGAACGCCTGCACTGCGAGGAAATAATCCATGGTGCGCCTCGGACTGTGGTGAAAACGGCTATTATCACTGTTTTGGTGATACGGTATACTGTTTTGCAGAGTTTATCCCGGATAAGAAGGGCTATATCGTGGTTTCTCGGTTCGCAGTCTGTGAACGGAACCACCTCCCAACCTATCAAGGAAATCTCATGACCCACGTTCTCAAAGGCAAAATTGCATTGGTCACTGGTGCCTCTCGTGGTATTGGCGCTGCCATCGCCCGGCGTCTGGCTGCCGAGGGCGTCGATGTTGCGTTCAGCTATTCGCAATCGCCTGAGCGGGCTCAAGCCGTGTTGCTTGATATTCAGGCACATGGCGTGAAGGGATTGGCAATTGCTGCTGACCAGAGCAATAGCGCTGCGGTGGCCGCATTGGTTGAAAAGGTCCACGCACACTTCGGGCGTCTCGACATTCTGGTCAACAGTGCCGGCGTGTTTGTTACCGGTGTTGTTGGTGATCCCTTGGCCGACATTGCTGAACTGGACCGCCAGCACGCGATCAACGTCGGCGGGGTCGTTGCGGCGGTGCGCGCAGCAGTGCCGTTGCTTTCGGAGGGCGGTCGCATTATTTCGATAGGCACCATGTTCGCCAGCCGCGCACCGTTTCCTGGCATTGGCGACTATGCCGCTACCAAAGCTGCTGTCGCCGCGTACAGCCGAGCCTGGGCACGTGATCTGGGCTCGCGGAATATCACCGTCAATACCGTCCAGCCTGGGCCGATCAATACCGAAATGAACCCCGAAACCAGCGACGTAGCACCAATGGTCAAGCAGATGACGGCACTGGGCCGCTACGGTCAGCCTGAAGAAATTGCCGGAGTGGTGGCGTTTCTCGCCGGACCCGATGCGGCGTATATCACTGGCGCCACCTTGAATGTGGATGGCGGCCAGAACAGCTGAATATTGACAGCCGCCAACACCTGAGTCCGTTTCGGGTGCGCGGCCTGATCGTGCCTACCGAATCACTGATGCGAATACAGTTTCAACGCCTTGGCAAACCCCTGCGCCCGGAATATGGCACTGCCTTCGCCCAGATCACCGTCACTGGCGACGAGGTAGACCTCGTTGGTTTCAGGCTTGATGGCCAGACTGGTTGAGCGCAGGTAGTGACCGGTTTCGCGGCCGGGGATCAGGATCTGGCCGATAGGCAGGCCGTTGGGATTCAGCACCAGTACCCGGCCTTGGCTGTACATCGCCACGTACAGATTGCCATCCTGATCCACGCGCATCGAGTCCGGGGAAGGGCCGTTGAAGCGATAAACCACCGCCTCGCCGAACGGGGCGATGGTTGTCGCGTCCTTCAGTTCGATGCGGTGCAGCAAACCTGTGGCGAACTCGGTGACCCACAGGGTTTTGCCGTCGGGCGACAAGGCGATGCCGTTGGCAATCGCCAGCTTGGGCAGGATCGGCACGATGCTTTTGCCGTCTGCGGGTACGTAATAAACCCCGCCGGTGGGTTCGGTGGAAGTGCCTTTGAAGTCGGTGAAGTAAAAACCGCCGGTGCTGTCGAACACCAGATCATCCACCAGATAGTTTTTATTGCCGGCAATGATCACTTGCGGCGCCGAGCCATCGGCCTTGTAGGTGGTCAAGTTGCCGGTGTCCTTGAAGTTGCCGAGCCCGGCGACATACAGACGACCGTCCTTATGGATCGCCAGCCCCGCTGAACCCAAGGCATTTTTCGGCACCACGACACTGAGCTTGCCCTGAGTGTCGACCTTGAGCACCTGGCCGCCGAAGACTTCCACGAACAGCAAATTGCCTTCCCGGTCGAATGACGGTCCTTCCAGCTGCAGGCCTTTGTCCGACACCTTCAGCCATTGCTGGGCGGTGACGGTCGGCAGGTCTTTTTCCGCCGCGGCAATTGCCTGCAATTGCTGGCCCTCGGCGGGGTAGCTGAGCGTCGGGATCGATTCCGCGGCCTGCGCGTGGATCGCGCCGGTACTTAACAGGAAAAACATCGAAGCCAGGATGTGCTTATGCATTGAGGATCACCTGATTATTGTTGTTCTGTTGGTTGTGCGTCATGCACCCAGCATGGCGACGATGGCAGGCACGGTCAGCACGGCTGTGTAGTAGCCCATGAACTGCACGCCGATGTTGAAGCCCAGAAAGCGTGATAAAAATCCGCCCAACAGCCCGACAGTGATGATCACCAGCAGCCCGAGCAGACCACCTTCCCAGATGCCGATCACCAGAATCAGGCCGACAAAGGTTGCGATGACGGCTTCGTGGCTGATCTTGCGCGACACATAAGAAGCGGCCCGATGCGCGTAATTCATGGTGAACGGGTAGGCGATCAGAATGGCGATGACTACAGCCAGCATGCCGTAGCCGAGAAACTCCCAGGTACTGAGCAGTGAGTGCAGGTTGTTTACCTGACCGGTCGCGGCATCCACGCTGAAACGTGGCGGGGCATTGAACAGCGGTGCGGCCGGGCCGGCGGCGACCGGACTGAGTGGCAGGCCGAAAGCGATCAGCGGGATCAATGCTTCGGCAATGTAGGTCGATTCGGTAACCCCGTTTCGGGCGGTAATCACCGTAGTAAGCCGATGATAGACATGCTTGACCCGCGACCCGACCATTTCGCCCATGATCACCGTCATCGCCACCGGACTGAAGACGAAGGTAGCGCTGGAAATGACAGCAGTGACGGCCGTCCACATGCTTTGCTTGCGGTCCAGGACCTTGAGCGGGTTCGGGAAAAAGCCGCCCCAGCTTTTGACGTCTGGCGACAGGGAGAACGTGCGAACATCCTGGCGACGCATTTTGTCTCGCTCGGCGGGTGCGAGCAGGGAGAACAGTGCGGCAATCAATGGCCCGATGGCGATGCCGAGGAAGTAACTGACGCTGAGTTTGACGCCGTATTGTCCGGTCATGGTTTGCAAACCGATGATCACCATGACAAACGGAATCAGGGTCAACACCGCTGCCAGACGCCCCTTGGAGAACCAGGCGATGGCAATTGCGGCGGCGAGGAAAACCCAGGGTGCCGCGCGCTTGATCATGTCGCCGAACGGCGAGAGCATCACCGCGAACAGCACGGCCATGGGCACGGCGATCAACGCGGCAATCACCGCGCCGGAAATCATCTTGCGCAGGGCAATGTGCGGAACACCGAGGTTGCGCAGGAAGTTGGCCTCGCGCATGAGCGGCGTGGCCATGGTGTCGCCCGGAATCCCCAGCAACGCGGTCGGCACGGCGTGGGTCATGTGCTTGGCGACGGCGCCGGCAAGAAAGAACGTCAGGATGCCAGGTGCAGGCACGCCGAGCAGCACGACCAGCAAGGTCAATGGCGCGAGGGTCGTGGTCTCGTCGCTGCCGGAGATCAGGCCGATCCCGGCAAAGATCACTGCCCCCAGAATACCCATGCCCAACGCGATGAGGAGCTGATCCAGCAGAGGCGCCATCATGACCGGCCACCTTTGATGCTCACAGCGCTTTCGACATTCAGCGCGGGCGGTTCTGGGCTGTCGACCTTGGCCAGTTGTGCGCGCTCATAGTCTGCGAACAGCTCATACAGGTCCATCTCGCGAAGCTCGGCAATGGTCGCCGGTGGTAAATCGGAGAGCTTGCCCAGATCGCCGAACTCGTTCTGCAGTTCGAGCAAGACCTGCGCGCGCCAGGCGGGATCGGCCTGGTGTTCCATGACATGGCGCTTGGGTTTGAACAGCGCGGCACTGATCGCGCCGCCTGCCAGACAACCGACGATGCCGATCAACATGGCATAGGCCCGGGCCATTTGCGCAGAAGCAACCCAGCCGACCAACAGGTGCTTGGCGATGAAAAACGCCCCCAGGCTGACGATTGCACCGATGGCGATGGCGTAAATCAGATGACGACCGTCTACCGTGTCGCCCCAAACTTCATACAGTTCGGATTTCAAAGGATTCTCCCACTGCCCTTGCGGGCTTTTATTGTTATGAAGGTGAAGAGATGCAGCTTAAGCCAGTGCTGATGCTCGACGTTTCGCGAGCAACGCGCGCGATACCCGGGACGCCGTTTCGCGGCCCAGTTCGGCGTTGATGAATTCACCCGTCTCGATCAATGCCTCAAGGTCGACCCCGTGGCTCAGCCCCAGGCCGTCCAGCAGGTAGATCACGTCTTCAGTGGCAACATTGCCCGTCGCGCCGGGCGAATAAGGGCAGCCACCCAGACCCGCGACCGAGCTGTCGAAAACCCGCACGCCGGCCTCCAGTGCTGCGTAAATATTGGCGATGGCCATCCCGTAGGTGTCATGAAAGTGCCCGGCCAGCGCAGTTACCGGAACGACCTCACTGCAGGCTTGCAGCAGCGCTTTGGTTGCCGCTGGTGTGCCGGCGCCAATGGTGTCGCCCAGACTGATTTCATAACAACCCATTTCGTAGAGCGAAGCGCTCACAGCGGTGACGGCCCCGGGTTGGACCGCACCGGTGAACGGACAACCCATGACGCAGGAAACATAGCCACGCACCCGCACGCCGGCTTCCCGCGCGCGCGCCATGACCGGCTGAAAACGCGCGAGGCTTTCGGCAATCGAACAGTTGATATTTCTTTGCGAGAACGCCTCCGAAGCGGCGGCGAATACTGCCACTTCACGACAACCTGCGGCCAGCGCGGCTTCGAGTCCCTGCACATTGGGCACCAGCGCTGTCCAGGTCACGTCGGAACGCATCGGCAAGGCCTGGAACACCTCATCGGAGCCGGCCATTTGCGGCACCCAGCGCGGCGAAACAAAAGCACCTGCCTCAATGGTGCGCAGTCCAGCATTGGCCAGGCGTTCGAGCAATTGCACGCGCAGTTGCGGCGCAAGTATCCGCTGCTCGTTCTGCAAGCCATCCCGGGCGCCCACTTCAACCAGCCGGACAGCCTGTTCGCCAGCGCGGCTCATCACTGCGCCCGCTTTTGCTTGAGCAGTTCAGCGGCATGGTCGGAGCGCACATCACCCGCGTCGACCATCTGCTTGACCAGCCAGCTGACTTCATCGCCTTTGGCGCCGGCTGAAAGCGCGATGTTGCGAGCATGCAGCGCCATGTGCCCGCGTTGAATGCCTTCAGTGGAAAGCGCCCGCAGTGCGCCCAGATTCTGCGCCAGGCCGACCGCGACGGCGATTTCCGCCAATTCCTGAGCAGTCTTCACCCCCAGGATGCGCAAGGACAACTGCGCCAGCGGATGAGTCTTGGTGGCGCCGCCGACCAGTCCAACCGGCATGGGCATTTCCAGGGTTCCCACCAGATTGCCCTGGCCATCCTTTTCCCAGGTGGTCAGCGAGCCATAATGCCCGTTGCGGCAGGCATACGCATGGGCCCCGGCTTCAACCGCGCGCCAGTCATTGCCCGTGGCAACGATCAGCGGGTCGATGCCGTTCATGATGCCCTTGTTGTGGGTGGCCGCCCTGTAGGGATCAATCACCGCGAAGTTGTACGCATCAAGAATGCCTTCGATGACATCCTCGCCCTTGAAGGTCGTCGTGGTCAGCAGTTGCGGGGCGATACGAATCTGCGCGCGGGCCAGGCGCAGGTCAGCGAGGTTGGACAGAATCCGCAGCCTGACTTTGCCGCCAGTGATTTCCTCCATCAGCGACGCAACCGCTTCAGCCATGGTGTTCACGGTGTTGGCGCCCATGGCATCGCGCACGTCGACGATCAGGTGCGCCACCAGCATCGGCCCGCGTGGGCTTTGCGCGAAGGTGTGGACTTCGATATCACGGCAGCCGCCGCCCAGCTTATTAAGGAGTTGATCCTTGCGGTTGGCCAGCTCGATGATTTCATCCTTGCGCCGCATCAGGCTGAGGCGGGCGTTGTACGGGTCGGAAACTTCGACAATCTGTACCTGGGCACGCATCAACGGCAGCGAGCTTGAGGTCTGGAAACCACCGGCTTCCCGGGCCAGCTTGGCCATGAACGAAGCCGCCGCAACCACTGAAGGTTCTTCGACTACCAAGGGCACGATGACGTCGCGGCCATTGATCTGGAAGTTGCTCGCCACTGCATACGGCAGCTCGAACTTGCCGATGACGTTTTCGATCATGCCGTCGGCAATTTCCAGCGGCAGTGCGCCAGGATCACGGAGGAGGGCAACGTCGTCGGCGGGCAGATCAAGAAGTTCGCGCAGGTGGTCCAGGCGTTCGGCGGGAGTCATGCCCCGGAACATGGGAAGGCGTGAATCGATACTCATGGGAAGCAGTCCTGTACAGATTTTTTATTGTTGAGTGGCTGTCACCCTAGACTGGTCTGTACTGGCAAAGAAGGTACAGTTTGGACAGACAGTACCTAAGCTGTACCCTCAATGAATATTTTTTCAGGACGTGGACATGGCGCGGCTGACGCTGGCTCAACAGTTGACGGCATCCCTGGCGGAGAAGATCGCCAATGGCACTTATCGCGTCGGTGATCGTTTGCCGTCGCTGCGCGAATGCATGCGGCTGCTGGGGCATTCGAAAAACACTGTGATCAACGCTTACGAATCCCTTGCGTCCCAAGGGTTGATCGAAGCGCGTCACGGGCAAGGATTTTTCGTCAAACAAGGCGCACCCAGCAGCGCTGAGCCGGAAGAGCCGTTGCCCTATGCGCGGGCGATGGACACGATCTGGCTGATGCGCCAGCAGTTTGTTCGCGAACCGGGCCATTCGCCGCTGGGCGAGGGGTTTCCGCCGGTTGAGTGGCTGATGGACCTGCGCCTGGACAAATTTACCCGACAGATCATGCGCACTGGCGTGACGACGCTGTTTCGCTATGGCAACCGCTTGGGCAATGCCGCCCTGCGGCAACATCTGGTGCAAAAACTGGCGACCTATTCGATAGCTGCCAGCCCCCGACAAATCGTCACCACCCACGGCGCCAATCACGCCCTGGACCTGATCATCCGCCGTTTCGTGACGGCCGGGGATTCGGTGCTCGTGGAAGATCCCGGCTATTACCCACTGTTTGGCAAGCTGCAATTGCAGGGCGCGCGAATGCTTGCGGTGCCGCGCTTGCCCGATGGGCCGAACATGGCCGTGCTGGAGCAGTATTTGCGTGCGCACAAGCCCAAGCTGTTTTTTATCCAGTCGGTGGGCCACAACCCGACGGGTTCCGACCTGTCACCGAGTAAAGCCCATCGGCTGGTGCAGCTGGCTGAGGAACATCATTTCATTCTGGTGGATGACGACGCGCTGGCAGATTTCAAACCGACCTCGGCGATCAAGGTCTCGGCGCTCGACCAGCTGAAACATTCGCTGTATGTCGGCAGCTTCTCCAAATCAGTGTCGGCGGCGCTGCGGGTTGGCTTTATTGCCGGCAGCAAGGAAGTCATCGATGAACTGGGCGATCTGAAGATGTTGCTGCACACCAGTTCTTCGGAGTACTGCGAGCGTACGGTCGATGTGATTCTCACCGAGGGGCATTTCCTGCGGCATTTGATCCGCCTCCAGGAACGCTTGAAAACGGCAACGGCAGAAGGCTTGCAGATGTTGGACGAGATCGGCGCCGAGGTGTTCTATCGCCCGGAACAGAGTCTTTATCTCTGGGCCAGATTTGCCCACATCGACGATGCCCGGGAGTTGACGCGAAAACTGCTGCCCAAGGGATTCATGATCGCGCCCGGTCATATTTTTTCGCCGGAGCAATCCAGGATCAATCCCTGGACCAGGCTCAATGTCGCGTACCTGAATGATCCGCTGCTTAAAATTGTATTGGCACCTTGAATGACAGCTCTATTGTTAAAGGCTAGCCCGCGCCTGGTCATGGACAACGTCCGGCTCCTGTGCGGTTGGCGTCGCTGACAATGATCGCCAGCTTGCGCAGGTTGGCTTGCTGCGCCATGACCAGATCCTGAACCGTGGCGCCGGAAGGTTGCTGCAAAACGCTCTGGCAGATCAATTCGTTGCTGTTCGGGTCGGCGGATTGCCCTGCGCGCAGCCGCCATCGGGCGTCTAGCAATGCGTATTGGCCAGGGACCAGATCGAAGCGTTGCACCTCGATGCGCAAGGTCATTTTTCCCGTGCCTCCCGGCCGGTTGTTCAGCTCATTGATCAGCGCGCTTTGCACTTCATCGGCGAGGCTCGCACCCCACCATTCGGTTTCCAGAAGGATCAGTTCATTGCTGCCCTGGCGGATGACGATCTGTGAGCGATCAACTTGTGGCGGGACCATGACCCGTTCGATCCGCACGCTTTCGCCGACCTGCGTTGAGCGCGGTGTGCCGGAGTGCAGCGGCGTCAGCGTGTGGTAATGCACCGGATCGCTGCGGCAGGCGGCCAGCAACAGAATAATCATGAACAAAGGTGCGTTGAAAGTCGCCCGCATGGGGGATTCACTCCTTTGAGTGGTCAATTCATGGACTCCGCTGTTCAGGCCTGGAGTCGAATTGAGAGTCTTTGGGTCGGCCGCGAATCAGCGACTCGGGATGGCGACCCAGATAGTCGGAAAGATCGCGCAACGAGCGCGACATGCGCCCCAGTTCGTCTATGGCGTCACTCAGCTGTTCACGTTGCGGTGAGTCGTCGGCCAGCGTAGCACTGGCCGATTTCAAGGTTTTTCGTACATCATCCAGCGTGCTGCGAACGCCCGGCAGCGTCTGGCTGTTGAATTGTTTGAGGCCGTTACGCAGCTCGTTCAGGCTGCCATCCAGATTGGTGGCGATACGATCCAGCGGCAGATTGGCGATTTTTTCGATGACGGCCTGCAGCTGCTCCTGCAAAAGCTCAAGGCTGCTGGGCACCGTTGGCAGCATGACCGGGCGAGCATTGGGGTCAAACGCGACGGTTGGCGCCTTCGGATAGAAATCCAGGGAAATGTACAGTTGCCCGGTCAACAGGTTTCCCGAACGGGCCTGAGCGCGCAGCCCGTGTTCAACGAAACTGCCGATAATGCGAATGCCGCCCTCCAGATCCCTGGGATCATGCTTGAGCAAAGCAAGCATCTTGATGTGCGCCTGCCCCATGCTTTCCGGGTAAATGACGATGCCGACAATGATCGGGAAGCTGCGGGTCTTGAGGTCGAAATCCAGGTTGATCGACACCACTCTGCCGATTTCCAGGCCTTGAAACTCCACCGGCGCACCGACTTTCAAGCCCCTGAGCGCCTGGTCAAAGCGCAATGCCAGATATTGTGCTCTGCCTGGCGGCGGCGCGAGGGCGGCCTGTGCGTCGGTAAACAAATCAAAACGGGTTCCCTCCGAGGCAGCGGCGCTGGTCAGGCCGTATTCCGGTGCGCCAAACGCGATACCACCAATAAGTACCGCTGACAGCGATTCGGTCTTCACCGAAAACCCGTTGGCGCTCACGCCGATATCGATGCCGCTGGCATTCCAGAACCGTGTATCACTGGTGACGTAGGCGTCGTTCGGTGCATTGATGAACACCTCAACGTCGACACCCTTGCCCTCTTTATCCAGCGCATAGCCAACCACCTGACCCACCGGGATTTTGCGGTAGTAGAGGGGCGAACCGATGTCCAGGGAAGCCAGATCCTTGGTCACCAGCGTGAAGCGTTTTCCCGGTTCGCCGTAGGTAATCGGTGGTGGTGCTTCGAGCCCGATGAAGTTCTTCACGGTGCGTTGCGATTCACCGGAGTCTGCGCCAATAAAAGCGCCCGACAGCAGCGTGTCGATCCCGGACACGCCTCCAGCCCCGATGCGTGGGCGCACCACCCAGTATTTCGCGTCTTCCCTGGTAAAGGACGCAGCCTGTTTGGCGAGCTTGACGGTCGCGGTGACGCTCTTCTGGTCTTCGCTCAGCTCGACTTCAGACACATGGCCGATCACCACATTGCGGTATTTGACCTGGGTCTTTTCGGCGGTGAGGCCTTCACCGGTTTTGAAGGTGATAGTGATTTCGGGGCCGGCCTGCATGCGGTTATGGACCACCAGGGAAATGCCGACCAGCAAGGCAATGATCGGCACGATCCACACCAGCGAGACGCTCCAGCGGCTGGAGGTCTTGATAGCGCCTGGAGCGGGCGGGCCCTGCGAGGTTTCAAGGGCCATGGTGGGCTGGCCTGTCTGGTGCAGTAGCCGGTGCGGTCCGCCAGATCAGGCGCGGGTCGAAGCTCATGGCCGAGAGCATGGTGAAGACCACGACCATGCCGAAAAACAGGATCCCGACCCGAGGTTCGATATCGCCCAACGCATCGAATTTGACCAACGCTGCCACGAGCGCGACCACCAGCACATCCAGCATGGACCAATAGCCCACCAGTTCGACAAAGCGAAATAACTTCGAACGTTGTCGGCAAGCCCAACTGCTGCCTCGTTGCGAGGTGATCAGCAGCAACGTCAATGCGCCAAACTTGATCGCAGGCACGCCAATGCTGGCAATAAAGATAATCGCGGCGATGTCCCAGGCGCCGGCCTCCCAGAATTCCAGTACGCCCGAGATGATCGTGCTGTCTGCGCCGCTGCCGAGCATGCTGGTGTTCATCACCGGCAGCAGATTGGCGGGCACATAGAGAATCAATGCGGCCAGCAAATAGGCCCAGGTGCGCGTCAATGAATCGGGTTTGATCGCGTGCAAGGGCGCCCCGCAGCGGTCGCACTGTTGCGGATGGCTGGTAGCGTCGCAAGCCCGGCCGCAGCTGTGGCACAGACACAGGTTCAGATCCGCTGCTCGCGGCGGCGTGTTCACGGTTGATTCCATAATGCCCGGATGTCACGTCCGGCGATCTTGATCATGAGGATGCTCAGTGCGGCCAGCGCGGCCAACCCGATACCCGGCACGACGTCAAGCAGTCCGGCCAGCTTGAATACCGCGACCATGGCACCCAACAGGCAGACTTCGAGCATGCTCCAGGGGCGCAACGATTCCAGCCAGCGCATGCAAAAGCTGAAAGCAGGGGCGCGCCGCCTGGCCATGGCAAACGCTAACACCCAAATCAATAGAATGACCTGCAACACAGGCGCGACGATAATCGAAATGCCCGCCACCAGCGCAATGAACAGAATAGGACCGTTACTCAGGGCAGCGACGGAATCCCATAACGTCGCCGAGTTTTTCAACCCTTGCAAACTGATACTCATCACCGGATAGAAGTTGGCGAAAACCAATAAGACAGCGGCAGTTACACATAAGGCCATTCGCTGTTGCAGCGTAACGGCGGAGTAACGCTGGATGACGGCACCGCAGCAGACACAGTAGGCTTTTTGCTGTTTGAGCAGCGGGGCGGTGTCGTAGACCGCGTCGCAATATTCGCAAATGATCAGTGAGTGAAGTGGTGTCATGGACGCTTCTTCAATGAGTGAGAAGTATCAAACTCAGTTGAATATAGAAGCGCCGTTGTAATAGGCAAGGACTGATCCACAAATGGTTTAATGCCAAACCAAGTAACGGATTCGGTTTTTACTTCGAAAAACTCTATGTAAAAGTTGCGCAGGCTCAATCCCTGCCTTGATAAGCCAAGGTAGGGATTGATAGCAACTCCCGATTTAGAGTGCAGCCTCCAACCTTCTACCCAATACCCGGTGGTACTCGGCTTTGGCGGTCTGCTCGGTGAACTCACCCGACCATTTGGAAACCACCACGGTTGCAACGCTGTTGCCGATGGTGTTGCAGGTAGCGATCGCCATCGACATGAAACGGTAGACGCCGAACAGTAGCGCCAGGCCTTCTACGGGCAGTATGCCGATAGCGGTCACCGTCGCCGCAAACACCACGAAGCTGCCGCCTGAAACGGCCGCCGCACCTTTGGACGTCACCAGCATGATGGCCACCGTGCCCAATTGCTGCTCCCAGGTCATCGGCACGCCGTAGGCATTGGCAATGAACAGCACGCCCAGCGACATGTAGATCGAGGTGCCATCGAGGTTGAATGCATAGCCGGTGGGCAGTACCAAACCGACGCTCTGCTTGGAGCAACCAAACTTCTCCAGTTTCTGAAGCAGTCTGGGCAGAGCGCTTTCAGATGAAGCAGTGCCCAACACAATGAAAATTTCATCCTTGATGTACTTCAGGAAGCGCCACAGGCTGAACCCGGACAAGCGGCAGACGATGCCGAGTACCACGAAAATGAAGAAGGCAATCGCCACGTAGAACATCAGCACCAGATTGGCCAGCGACATCAGTACCGCTGTGCCATTGCTGCCGACGGCGTAGGCCACCGAACCGAACGCGCCAAGTGGCGCGATCTTCATGATCAGGTTGATGAACTCGAAGAAGCACTCCGAGATACGACTCAACCCCTCTTCGATGACCGCGCGACGCTCAGGCTTGAGGGCCAGCAGGGCGAAGCCAAACAGCACGGAAATCACCAGTACTTGCAGGAGTTGGCCCCCGGAGAAAGCGCCAACGAAGTTGTCCGGGAAGATGCCGTAGATGAAATCCATGGTCGACGCCGGGGCGTGCCCTTTGGCGACCGCCGCGCTGGCCGCTGCTGCAGTAGCGCTGCTCGGATGCGCGTCATGCATGCCCGAACCGATGCTCAACAGGTTGCCCCACAGCAGACCAAGGGCCAGAGCGATGGTCGAGACCACTTCAAAGTAAATCAGCGCGCGTAAACCGACCTTGCCGACGCGCTTGATATCACCGGCCGAGGCAATGCCATGCACCACGGTAAAAAATACCAGCGGTGCGACCGCCGTCTTGATCAGCTTGAGGAAGATATCGCCAAGGATTTTGAACTTGGCAGCCAGCTCCGGGGCCAGGAAGCCAAAGGCGATACCCAGCAGCATGGCGGCGATGACCTGGAAGGTCAGATCCCGGTAAAACGGTTTTTTTGCAGTCGTGGACATGTCTTCGATCTCGTTGTTCTTATTGGCAGAGAAAAGCGGGCCCGGTCATGCCGAACCCGGTGAAGATCAGCGTTTGACGGAGCCTTCTCGCGCCAGGGCGATATCGACCATCTGCGGTGCGAGGCCCAGATAATTGGCTGGATCGGTGAGGCGCTTGAGTTCCTCGATATCCAGTTGCGCGGTGGCTTCACCTTGAGCCAGCAACGCATCCAGCAGGCTGGTGCCCTGATCGTTGGCCATGCGGCACGCGGCATACACCACGTCATGCGCCACCTGACGGCCGAGCGCCGGGGCGAGGCCCATCATTACGGCTTCGGCGACGATCAGGCCTTGGGTCATGTCCAGGTTCTGGCGCATGCGCTCGGTGCGCACTTCCAGTCCAGCGAGCATGAATTTGGCCTGGCCCAGGGACGCAGCGCTCAGGGCGAAGGCTTCGGGAATGGCGATCCACTCGGCCTGCCACGGGCCGGTCGAACGCTCAAAGTCCTGAATCATGGCGTCGAGCATCAGCCCGGCGTGTTGCCGAACACCCTTGGCGGCGGCGTACATCAATTCGCAGGAGATCGGATTGCGCTTCTGCGGCATGGTGCTGCTCGCGCCACGACCTTTGACGAAAGGTTCGTACACCTCACCCAGCTCGCTGGTCATCATCATCATCACGTCCAGCGCGACCTTACCCAGCGAACCGGTGACCAGGCCGAGGAAGTTGAGGGTTTCAGCGAGGCCGTCGCGGGCAACGTGCCAGGTGGCTTGCGGCACGCCCAGCCCCAGCTCGGCCATCAAGGCTTCCTGAACTTCCAGACCTTTGTCGCCCAGTGATGCCAGCGTGCCAGCGGCGCCGGCGAATTGCCCGATCTCCACCCGAGGACGCAGCTCGACCAGGCGTTCGGCATGGCGGTCGAACATGCTCAGCCAGACCGCGCATTTGTAGCCAAAGGTGATTGGCAGTGCATGTTGCAGATGGGTGCGGCCGGCCATTGGCGTATCGCGATAGCGTTTGGCAAGGTCGGCCAGCAAACCGCGTACGGCCTGGATATCGCGTTCGACAATGGCCAACGCGGCACGCACTTGCAGCACGACAGCGGTGTCCATGATGTCCTGAGTCGTAGCCCCCCAGTGCACGTAACGCCCGGCTTCACCGCAGGTTTTCGACAGTTGCTCAACCAGCGGCAGAATCGGGTAGCCGACGATTTCGGTCTCGTGCTGCATCAGCGCCATGTCGAGGGACGCGTAGGTCGCCAGTTGCGCAATCTGCTCGGCAGCTTCGGCGGGGATCACGCCGCAGCGTGCTTCGGCGCGGGCCAGCGCCACTTCCACTTCGATGTAGCGTTCGATCAGGGCTTGGTCGGAAAACACGCCGCGCATTTCGGCAGTACCGAACATGTCGCGGAACAGGGCGGAGTCAAAGACGGTGCTGGACATGAGGACATCCTGAATATGTTGTTATTGATCGGACATATTAAATATGTCCGTACATAATTCTTACGTGCTCGCTGATACACTGTCAACTCGGTGATCGCTCGGGACTGATGAAAGGTATGAACCAGACGCGCTATGCAGTCGTTGCAAAGGACTTGATTGAGAAGATCGCCAGCGGTGGTTACCCGGTGGGCACGCTGCTGCCCACCGAGTTCGAGCTGTGCGAACTCTACGAAGTGAGCCGACACACGGTGCGCGCGGCCATCACCCAGTTACAGAACCAAGGGCTGGTTTCGCGGCGCAAACGGGTGGGTACGCGAGTCGAAGCCGCATCGCCCAAGGGCGGTTATTCGCAGTCGCTGGCATCGGTGTCTGATCTGGTACACCTGGCGGAAACCCAGGTTCGCAGCATTCAAAAGGTCCACCATTTTGTCGCGGACATCGCCTTGGCGCGCCGCTTGGGACTGATTCCAGGCGAGCACTACTTTTGCGTTTCGAGTATTCGGGTCGACGAACAAAACCTGCGTGCGCCGCTGTGCTGGACTGACGTCTACGCCCAGGACACTTACTCAGCAGTCATCGAATTGGCCGAGCAGCATCCGGATGAGTTGATCGCAGCGTTGATCGAGCAACATTTCGGTCGGCATATCGACGTGGTGGACCAACAAGTGCGTGCCGTGCTGCTGACGGCCGATATTGCCAAAAGCCTCAACGCCGAGGCGGGCTCGCCAGGTTTGAACATCATTCGACAATATCGGGACGAGGAGGGCGCCGTGATGGTTGTGTCGGAAACGACCCACCCTGAAGATCGGTTTACCTTGGTGACGCAAATGAGAAGGGAACGAAGTCCTGCGGTCTGAAGCGCAGATTTCGACCCTCCCGTTCATCCGTGTGCCCGCTTCACGTCGACTGCTGCGCGCTACTCGTCGTTTCAGCGTGTTTGGCTTTGCCCAACACGTAGCACGGATGCAGTTCGCCGTTCGGGTGGGAAGTGGTCACCACCGCAAGCAGCGTCCAGCCACTCTGGATTTTATGATTGGCATCGTTTGCGGAGAGCGATTCCACCACTTGAAATGCGTCAGACAGGTTCATCGTTGTTCCTTGGTTTGTAGGGTTTAGCTATAGGCATTCCGTTGCTGGACGGGTTCACTGAATATTGCGCGAGACGTGGTTTTTCAGTGCAACGATAACGGCGGCCAGCTCCACGGGTTTTTCCTGTGGGACGTTGTGCCCGGCGCCGGCGATCATGCGGTGCTGATAGTGCCCGGTGAACCGTTCGGCGTGCGCGCCAGTGCCGTCTGGTGAGAAACCGCTGTCGGCGCCATCGAGGGCAAAGGTCGGTGTCTGGATGGGTGGCAAGCTGGCCAGTTCGGCTTCGGTTTGTGCATAGGCGGGATCCCCCTGCACAAGCCCGAATCGATGCCGGTAGGAGTGAATGACCACGTCGACGAAATCCGGATTATCGAAAGACCGCGCCGATCGCTCGAAGCTTCGCTCGGAGAACTTCCAGGTGGGCGACCATTGCCGCCAGAGCAAATGACACAGCGCCCGGCGATTCTCGGTCAGTGCGTTACAGCCTCTTTCACTGTGGAAGTAGTACTGATACCAGTACGGAAATTCGGCCTCTGGTTTCTGCGGCTTCATTGCCGATGCGATGTCCTGAATCGCGTACGCGCCAATGCTGACGAGGCCGAGCACTCGCTCTGGCCACAACGCCGCGACGATACACGCCGCTCGGCCGCCCCAGTCGTATCCGACCAGATAAGCCGCGTCCAACTGGAGCGCGTTGATCAGTTCGAGAAGGTCATGGCCGATGGCTGCTTGCTGGCCTGAGCGTGGCGTAGTCTCGTCCAGAAAACGAGTCGGGCCGAACCCTCTGAGGTACGGGGTAATGACTCTTGCACCATGCCCCACCAGGATCGGGATGACTGGGTCATAGGCGTGGATGTCGTAGGGAAAGCCGTGGAGCAATATCACCGGCCAGCCATCGCTTGGCCCGGCTTCATCAAAGGTAATGTTGAGCACACCTGCGTCGATATTCTTGAGCATTGCGACCTCCGTGCGCGATGAGTCAATTGAAATAAAGAGCGCATTGCAGACCCGTCGGTTCCGTTGGATTGCTCAGGCTGATGTCCCGCTGCCCAATGATTTATAGCTTCCGTCCATGGCCGTCTGCTGCTGCTTTTGTTGTAACCGCACGATTCATGATGTTAAATGGCCAGCAACTAAATATTGGCGCCAAAATTCCAGCTATTTTTTCAAGATAGGTCTTACAGCGCCGATACGCTCAAAAACCACACTCACCAGGAGGGCATCTCGTTCATGAAACTTACCGTCAAACACAAGTTGCTGTGCTTAGCCATCATCCCCGCTTTGTTGTTCGCATTGATCATCAGCGGCCTTGCGTCGTGGATGTTACAGAGCAGCGCTGATCAGGAAATGCGTGAAACCCGCGACAGTCTGGTCCAGCGCAACCGCGAAATCCTGAAGAACTACGTGGACATCGCGCTGACCACCATCAAGCCCCTGCATGACGCTTCGGCCAAGGGCGATATGGCCGCTCGCGACAAAGCGCTGGAGGTTCTGAAGCCGGTCAAGTTCGGGGAAGAGGGCTACTTCTTCGGCTACGACGGCAAAGGCGTGCGTATCTTCCGTGGCGACAGTACAGCAGGTGTAGGCAAGAGTTTCTGGGACACCAAGGATCCCGACGGTTCATACCACTACCAGACGTTTGTGGAAGTGGCTAAAAACGGCAAGCACTATGTCGATTACGCTGCGCCCAAGCCTGGCCAGGAGACCGTTCAGGTTCCCAAGCTTGGCTACACGGTTTACCTGGAAAAATGGGACATGGTGCTCGGCAGTGCCATCAATATGGATGACATCGACGCCGCCATGCTCGTGGAGCAGGCTGCGGTGACTGAGCGCACCCGTGATTTGCTGGGTAGCATCTTTCTCGTGACTCTGGTGTTGTTGCTGGTGACCGCCGCTGCGGGTATCTGGACCGCCAACGGTGTCGTTCGTCCGCTGCGCATGCTCAAGACCAATCTGGATGACATCGCCGCCGGTGACGGGGATCTCACCCATCGTCTGGCGATCACCAGCAGCGATGAACTGGGCGATCTGGCAATGTCGTTCAACCGGTTCGTCGACAAGATCCACGCCATGGTCCGGCAGGTGGCGCAGATGACCACCGAACTGGACGGCCTCGTGGTTCAAGCGACTCAACAGACCTTGCGCTCCGAGCAAGCGATGCAGCGCCAGCGCAACGAGACTGATCAGGTCGCAACCGCCATCAACGAAATGTCGTCTGCCGCCCAGGAAGTCGCAATGAGTGCCCAACGTGCCGCCGAAGCGGCCGCTGAGACCGATCAGCAAGGGCATGCGGCGCGCAAAGTGGTGGGCAACAACATTCTCGGCATGAGCGCGTTGGTCTCTGATATCCGTTTGAGCGGGACCAGCCTCGACAGCCTGCAGCAAGACGTGCGTTCCATTGTTTCGGTGCTCGACGTGATTCGCTCCATCGCGGACCAGACCAACCTGTTGGCGCTCAACGCCGCAATCGAAGCGGCGCGTGCCGGTGAAGCCGGTCGCGGCTTTGCGGTAGTTGCCGATGAAGTGCGCGCGCTGGCCAGTCGTACCCAGCAGAGCACCCAGGAAATCCAGGGCATGATCACCCGGCTTGAGGCTGGCACCACGGCTTCAGTGGCCGCCATGCAGCGTTCAACCGAAGCAGGCGAGGGCGCCAATCAGCAGACAAATGCGGTCGGCGCGTCACTGGATTCGATCTCGGGTTTGATCGGCACGATCAACGCGATGAACGCGCAGATTGCCAGCGCAGCGGAAGAGCAGACCTCGGTCGCCGAAGAGATCAACCGCAGCGTGCATCAAATCGCCGGTGCGGTGGAAAGCCTCGCTGAAGAAACCGAGCAGAGCGCACGCACCATGCGCGAGGTGTCATCGCTGGGCACTAACCTCAACAGCCTGGTTCGCCAGTTCAAGATCTGATGAAACGTTTAAGTCCGTCGTTTGCCTGGCAACAGACGGCAATAGCTGTTTTAGTCATGACTGATTAGTTAGCTTGATCATAATTAGGCAGCAATCCAGTTGCCGCGCATGCGGCAACTTATAAGAAAAATCAGAAACACCAGGCACACCCGTGTTTAGACCCAGGAGTGAATAACTGATGTCCGATAACGATACCTCCCCCGGCCGTCGCGATTTCTTGCGTAAGTCGTTGACGCTAATCCCCGTTGTAACCCTGGCCAGTGCTGGTCTTCCCGCTTCCGCCTTCGCCCAGACTCCGGCAAGTGACGCCCAGTCAGGCGCGTCGCCGGCAGTCAAAGCCAGTGATTACAAACCAACGTTTTTCACCCCGCAAGAATGGGCGTTCCTGATCGCCGCCTGCGACCGTTTGATCCCGTCCGATCAGGTCGGCCCCGGCGCCGTCGAACTGGGCGTGCCGGAGTTTCTCGACCGCCATATGCAGACGCCGTACGCCAATGGTGGCATCTGGTACATGCAGGGCCCGTTTATCCAGGCCGCACCGGAATTCGGTTACCAGGGCCGCCTGACGCTGCGCGAAACCTTGCGCGTCGGCATCAAGGCCGTCGACGCCAGCTGCAAGACAGCTTTTTCCGGCAAGACCTTCGCCCAGCTGACAACAGGCCAACAGGAAGAGCTGCTCAAGAATGCCGAGAGCGGCAAGCTGGTGCTGGAGGACATTTCGTCGAAGTTGTTCTTCACCAACTTGCTCAACGAAGTGCGTAACGGCTACTTCGCCGACCCTTCCCACGGCGGCAACAAGAACATGGGCGCATGGAAGATGATCGGTTATCCGGGCATGCGCGCCGATTACATGGATTGGGTGACGGTGCGTGACAAGCCGTACCCGCTGCCCCCGGTCGATCTGGCCGGACGGAGGGGTTGAGCATGGCGAACGTTAAACCAAAAGTAGACGCAGTGATTGTCGGCATGGGCTGGACCGGGGCGATCATGGCCAAGGAGCTCACCGATGCGGGGCTGACGGTCGTGGTGCTGGAGCGCGGCGCTGATCGTGACACGCAACCGGATTTCGCCTACCCGAAAGTCGTCGACGAACTCGAAGGTTCGGTGCATCGCCGCTACCTGCAAAGCCTGTCCCAGGAAACCGTCACCGCGCGGCATAACCTGACGTCTACCGCCGTGCCGTATCGGCAGATGGGTTCGTTCAAGCCCGGCACCGGTGTGGGCGGCGCGGGCAGTCACTGGTCTGGCTGTCACTTCCGCGCGTTGCCGGAAGACTTCAAGCTGCGCAGCAATGTCGAGCAGCGCTATGGCGCGAAATTCATTCCCAGCGACATGACCATCCAGGATTTCCCGGTCACCTACGAAGACCTTGAACCGCACTTCGATCACTTCGAATACGTGTGCGGCACTTCCGGCAAGGCCGGGGTGATTCAGGGCGCAAAACAGGTGGGCGGCAACCCGTTTGAAGGCTCGCGCTCGCGTGAATTCCCGCTGGGCCCGAATCCTAATTATCTCGGCGCGGAAATGTTTTACGGCGCGGCCCGGGAGATGGGCTGGGACCCGTATCCGATCCCGGCATCCAACGCCTCGGCGCCTTACGTCAATCCGTATGGCTGCCAGATGGGCCCGTGCAACGCCTGCGGGTTCTGCAGCGATTACGGTTGCCTGAACTACTCCAAGGCCAGCCCGAACATCAGCATTCTGCCCGTGCTGCGCCAGCGCAAGAACTTCGACTTGCGCACCAATGCGCAGGTCCTGAAAGTCAATCTCGACAGCGATGGCAAGAAGGCGACCGGCGTTACTTACCTGGATGCCCAAGGCTCCGAAGTCGAGCAGCAGGCCGACCTGGTCCTGCTCTGCGCATTTTCCCTGTTCAACGTGCATTTGATGCTGCTCTCGGGTATCGGCAAACCTTACGATCCGCAGACGGGCGAAGGCACCATCGGCCGCAACTACTCGTACCAGAACCTCAATCGCGTGGTGCTGTTTTTCGGCAAGGAAGTGCAAGCCAACCAGTTCATCGGTATCGGTGGCGCGGGCACGACCATGGACAATCTCAACGGCAACCAGCTCGACAATGCCAAGGCCGGTTTTGTCGGTGGCGGCATCATCTGGGCCCGTCAGCCGGGCGCCGGTCCGGTGCGCGGAATCAATGTACCGCCGGGCACCCCAGCCTGGGGCACGCAGTGGAAACAGGCGGCCAGCGATGCGTTCCGGCATTCGTTCTACTTCGAAGTGCAGGGCGCGTGCATGTCGTACCGCCAGCATTACTTGAGCCTTGATCCGACCTACAAGGACGGCTTCGGGCGACCGCTGCTGCGGATGAACTTCGACTGGCACGAAAACGAAATCAAGGCTTCGCAATTCCTGGTTGGCAAGGCGCTGGAGATGTCGAAAATCCTCAACCCGACAGCCGTTGCCGGCGATGCGAAGAAACCGGGCGAGCATTACAACATCACCAAGTACCAGAGCACTCACACATGTGGCGGCGCGATCATGGGCAGCGACCCGAAGACCTCGGCGTTGAACCGGTATCTGCAATCCTGGGACGTGCATAACGTGTTCGCCATCGGCGCCAACGCGTTTCCGCAAAACAACGGCTATAACCCGACCGGAATGGTGGGCGCGCTGGCGTACTGGTCTGCCAAGGCCATTCGCGAGCAGTACCTGAAAAACCCCGGCCCGCTGGTTCAGGCATAAGGAGCAAACCCATGAAAAAGTTTCTCCTGAGCCTGGTTGGACTGGGCGTCGTGGTGCTGGTCGTGTTGTTGGCGTTCGCTTTCTGGCCGACGCACACCCGTGCGCTGCAGGCCGCACCTGAAGCGCAGCAGGCGGCGCTGATCGAGAAAGGCCGTTATCTGGCTGATGCGGGCGATTGCACGGCGTGTCACACGGCCAAAGGCGGCCAGCCGTTCGCCGGTGGCCTGCCGATTGCTTCGCCGATTGGCACGCTGTACAGCAGCAACATCACGCCCGACAAGGTCTCCGGCATTGGCGCTTACTCGCTGGATGATTTTGACCGCGCCATCCGTCACGGCATTGCAGCCAACGGCAGTAGCTTGTATCCAGCGATGCCGTATCCGGCCTACGCGAAGATCAGCGATGACGATTTGCGAGCGCTCTACGCGTACTTCATGCATGGCGTCGCGCCGGTCAACGCCGAAAACCGTGGCAACGATGTGTCGTGGCCGTTGTCGATGCGCTGGCCGTTGGCGATCTGGCGCAAGGTGTTTGCGCCGCAGCCCGATGCAGTGGCATTCAAGGCCGACGGTTACAAGGACGCCCAGGTGGCACGCGGCGCCTATCTGGTTCAAGGCCTTGGGCATTGCGGCAGTTGCCACACGCCGCGTGCCGTGACCTTGCAGGAAAAGGCGCTGGATGAGTCAAGCCCGGTTTACCTGTCAGGCGGGCCGGTGATTGATGGCTGGCTGGCGGTCAACCTGCGCGGCAATCCGGCCGACGGCCTGGGTAACTGGAGCGCCGAGGACATCGTCGCAACACTGCGCAGCGCACGCAGCGCGACCCATGCGGTATTGGGTGGCGCGATGGGTGATGTGGTGGTTCACAGCACGCAGCACCTCAACGATGGCGATCTGCAAGCGGTGGCTGCTTACCTGAAAACACTGCCCGCCAGCGAGCGTCAGGTATCGAGCTTCAAGGCCGATCCCGCCACTGCCAAAGCATTGGCTGCCGGGGAAGAGGGCAGTCGTGGCGCCGAGTTGTACGTCGACAACTGCTCCGCCTGCCACCGCACCAACGGTCAGGGTTACGAACGGGTTTTCCCGAAAATCGCCGGCAACTCTTCGGTGCTGTCGGAAGATCCGGTGTCGATGATTCGTCTGGTGCTGGCCGGCAGCAAGTTGCCCGCGACCGCGACTGCACCGTCGGAACTGGGCATGCCCGGTTTCGCCTGGCGGATGTCGGACGAAGAGGTGGCGCAACTGCTGACCTTCATTCGCAGCAGTTGGGGTAATCAGGCCCCGGCGGTAAATGCGGCGCAGGTCAAGCAACTGCGGGACACGCTGCCGAAGGAATCGCCAGCGGTGTCGCGCACCGACATCGCCAAGCCGTAAGGTTGTAGCGGTAACCCGAAAGGCTGGGCTGACGTGCAATGCGTTGGTCCGGTCTTTGCCGGGTTTTGCCTCGACCTGTAGGAGCGAGGCTTGCCCGCGAATCGGTAGGTACATCCGCCCATTATTGAGAAACCTGACTATCTTCTGTGCTGCACGTCATCTTTCAATCCGAATTCATCGGTGTATATTGAATTCAAAATACAAAAACGACGCAGGAGATTGAAATGAGTGATTCTACCGATCAAGCCCTATTAGTCCCTTTTGTTGGTCCGACGTTGCTCGGTACGCCTTTGCTGAACAAGGGCACGGCCTTTACTCAGCACGAGCGCGACACGTTGCATTTGCAGGGTCTGCTGCCGCAGCAGATTGAAACCATCGAGCAACAAGTCGAACGTGCTTATCACCAGTTTCAGGGCTGTCCGACCGATCTGGACAAGCATGTCTTGCTGCGCTCGATCCAGGATTTCAATGAAACCCTGTTCTTCCGCCTGGTGGACGAGCATCTCGATGAGATGCTGCCGATTATCTACACGCCGACTGTCGGCAAGGCCTGCCAGGAATTCTCGCGGATCTATCGCAGTCATCGCGGGTTGTTCATCAGTATTGCCGACGGCGACCGCATCGACGAGATCCTCAACAATGTCACCAAGGACCACGTAAAAGTCATCGTCGTCAGTGACTGCGAGCGCATTCTGGGGCTGGGCGATCAGGGTGTTGGCGGCATGGGTATTCCTATCGGCAAGCTGTCGTTGTATACCGCTTGCGGCGGGATCAGCCCGGCCTACACCTTGCCGGTGGTGCTGGATGTGGGCACCAATAATCCGGGTTTACTGGCTGACCCGTTGTATTTCGGGCGCCGGGAACAACGCATTCGCGGCGCTGAATATGATGCTTTCCTGCAAGCGTTTGTCGAGGGCGTCCAGCGTCGCTGGCCTGAGGCGATTCTGCAATTCGAAGACTTTGCCCTGACCAATGCCATGCCGCTGCTGGCGCGTTATCGCGACCAATTGTGCTGCTTCAACGACGATATTCAGGGCACCGCCGCTGTCACTGTAGGCACCTTGCTTGCGGCCTGTAAGGTCAAGGGTCAGCGTCTGTCAGACCAGACCGTTGCATTTGTCGGCGCCGGTTCCGCTGGATGCGGGATTGCCGAGCAGATCATTGCCGCGATGCAACTGGAAGGCGTGAGCGAAGCCCAGGCGCGCAGCCAGGTATTCCTGCTTAACAGCAAAGGCTTGCTGACCGATCGCCAGCCGGATCTCTATGATTTCCAGCAGCGTCTGGCGCATTCCAGCGAGTCTCTGGCGCAGTGGGACTTCGACGCAGACTGGCCGTCGTTGCAGGACGTGGTGAGCAATGCCAGTCCCACGGTGTTGATTGGCGTGTCAGGCAAAGCCGGTTTGTTCACCCAGCCGATCATCCAGACCATGCATGCGCATTGTGCGCAACCGATCATCATGCCGTTGTCCAACCCGACGTCGCAGATCGAAGCCCATCCCAAAGACATCCTGCAATGGACCGACGGGCAGGCGCTGGTGGCTACCGGCAGCCCGTTTCTGCCCATCGAGCTGTTCGGTAAAACCTTCCCCATCGCGCAGTGCAACAACTCCTACATCTTCCCCGGCATCGGCCTGGGCGCGATTGCCAGCAAGGCGACGCGGATTACCGACGGCATGCTCATGGCCTCGGCCCAGGCGCTGGCCGACAGTGCCGGGGCAGGGCAGATGTTGCCGCCGTTGCGGGATGTCCAGGCGGTGAGCAAGCGAATCGCCTTGGCGGTGGGCCTGGCTGCGCAGCGCGATCTGGTCGCCGAGCCAGGCTCTGAACAAGCGTTGCGGGAGGCCATCGACGAGCATTTCTGGTATCCGGTTTATCGCAATTATGAGCGCCGTCCGGAATAAGCCCCGAGACAGAAAAATCCCGCCAGATCGGCGGGATTTTTTTGCAGCTCAAAAGCTCAGGTTTTGCGTTCCGTGTACAGCTATACAAGTGTCAGCGAGATCGCCGGTAAGCCCTGAATCCGGCCTTGCACCTGCCCGGCACTGTCAGCGAGAAATATCCCGGTGTAAGAACCGGTGGTGATCACGAACTCCCTGGGCACTGTCAGCCCTTGGCCGGTGTGATGGTTGACCAGCCAAGGCAGCAGGCGACGCGGGTCACCCGCCGGATTGGCCACCGCCGACGGCACGATGCTGACGCCGTTCAGTGTCAGCTCAAGGGTTGGATTGACGAAATCGAAGCTGTCGTCGTAAGGCACAAATTCGCCAACGATCAACGCGCCATGATTGAGCAGGTCGGCCAGTTGCGTCAGCGGTTCGATTTTCGGCCAGGCGGCAAAACGGCTGGAGACCAGTTCGATGGTGGTGGCCATTTCGCCGATGCCGGCCATGACCTCATCATCGCTGTAGGCCTCTTCGCGCGGGGTGAATGCGCGATTGAAGCGGAAGGCGATTTCCAGTTCCACACCCGGTGGCGGGTAAGCTGCGCGAGCAAACTCGCTGGCCGAAGCAAACAGGCAGTCCTGTGGCAGCGGCGAGCCCTGAATCGGGCCGGTAGGTGATTTGGAACCAATCTTCCAGCCGCCAGGCGTCACGCCGCGCAGGCGCAGGATGTCCTGCTGGATCTGGTACGCAGCGTTCTTGTCGGACGGCTGTAAATCAGCGTTGAGTTCGCCTAACGGGCTGCGTTCTCGGTGTGCATCGACTAGCAATTGCGCCAGGCGCGAAGGTGAAGTTGCTGAGTTCAAGGGGTCGCTCCATTTGCGTCCAGCCCCCGCCCGCAGGCGGAGGCTGGCTACCGGTTATTTGCTGATGATGGTCGAAGCTTGCGGATCGGGCGTCAGCGGGGTCGAAGGTTTCGCATATTCGAATTTGTTCTGCGGTTTCATGCGGAACGACAGAATCACCCCAATCGCCAGCAGAACGATGCTGACCAGGAAGGGTAGCTGCCAGTTGCCGAACTTGTCGATCAACAAGCCTGCTGCCACGGGGCTGACAATAGCAGCCATGGCCGAACCGGTGTTCATCATGCCGCTGGCCGTACCGCAATGGTCAGGCGCAATGTCCATCGGGATAGCCCACATTGGCCCAATCGTCATCTCGGAGAAGAAAAAGCCCATGGCCAGACAAGCCAGGGACACGTGCATGTCCTTGGTGAACATCAACGGGATCAGGGAAATCAGCGTTAGCGTCAGGCAGATGGCGACCATCCGACTGCGCGCCTTGTTGAGGTCTTTGGTGCGAGCGTAGATGCGATCGCTGACGATGCCGCCCAAGGTATCGCCCACCACGCCGCCGAAGAACACCGTCGAGGAGAAAATCGCGGTATTTTTCAGATCCAGGCCCATGTTCATGAAGTACATCGGTACCCAACTGAGCAGCAACCACAAGGTCCAGCCATAGCAGAAATACACGATCGTCACGGGTGCCATGCGCTTGAACAGTCTTCCCCAGGCCAGCGGAACCGTGCTTTTCACCTTGGGGGCCGGCAACACATCCAGCTCTTGTTGCGAAATGCGTGGATGGTCCTTTGGCAGTTCAGTGAAGACCACGGCCCAGAGGATTACCCAGACAAAGCTGATCCCGGCGCACACATAAAACGATTCCCGCCAGCCATAAGTCGCCATGACCGCGATCATTGCCGCCGGCGCCACGGCATTGCCAAGACGGGCGAATGCATGCGTGATGCCTTGGGCAAATCCGCGTTTTTCCTTGGGCACCCAGCGTGACATTGCTGCGGTGGCGGCGGGGAAGGTCGCACCCTCGCCGAGGCCCAACAGCACGCGGGCCACGATCAGCGAGATGAAACCACCGGCCAGTCCGGTCAGAACCGTGGCTCCGGCCCAGATCAAACCGCAGAAAATCAGCGTCCGTTTCGCGCCGAAACGGTCACTGACCCAGCCGCCGATGATTTGAAACACCAGGTAGGGGTAGGCAAACGCGGAGAAGACAATGCCAATCTCCGTTTTGGTGAGGTTGAATTCCTTGCCGAAACCGACCGCCGCCGTACTGACGTTGACGCGGTCCAGGTAAGTAATGAAGTACATGGCGCACAGCATGAACAGCACCACCGTGGTGGGGCGCAGACGTAAAAACTTCATGATCTATCTCCAGTTTCTTATTGTTATCGCTGACTAACGCGATGATTCGGGATAGTTGAGTCATATCGAGGAGCTGCAGCGTTTAAGTGACCGCAGCCCCTTTCACATCATTCGCGCCGCAACGGTACGGATTGCCCTCCGAGATAATCCATGGCCGCCAATACACCACTGGATTGCAGCTTGATCCCGGCCATTTGCAGGCCCATTTCGCAGCCGGTGAGGGTTGCCATCAGCATCAGATCATTGCAGTCGCCCAAGTGACCAATACGGAACATGCGGCCTTTCATCTTGCCCAGACCCGTTCCCAGCGACATATCGAAGCGCTCGTAGATGATCTTGCGCACGACGTCGGCATCGATGCCTTCCGGGGTCATCACGCCGGTGAGCACCGGGCTGTACACCGCTGGATCGGCGCACTGGATTTCCAGGCCCCAGGCATTCACGGCAGTGCGGCACGCCTGGGCCAGCCGGTTGTGGCGGATGAATACGTTTTCCAGACCTTCACCCAGGATCATGTCCAAGGCTTCGGACAAGCCATACAACAGGTTGGTGTTGGGGGTGTACGGCCAGTAGCCGGTTTTGTTCATCTCGATGATTTCGTCCCAGGCCCAGAAGCTGCGGGGCAAGCCTGCAGTTTTGCTGGCTTCCAGTGCTTTGGGGGAGACCGCATTGAAACTGATGCCCGGCGGCAGCATCAGGCCTTTTTGCGAGCCGGACACGGTGACATCGACGCCCCATTCATCGTGGCGGTAGTCGACCGAGCCAAGGCCGGAAATGGTGTCCACCAACAGCAGCGCCGGGTGCCCGGCGGCGTCAATGGCCTTGCGCACGGCGGCGATATCGGAGGTAACGCCGGTGCTGGTTTCGTTATGCACGACGCAAACCGCCTTGATGGCGTGACTGCTGTCCGCGCGCAGGTGCGTCTCGATCATTTGCGCATCGACACCGCCGCGCCAGCCTTCGATGCCCGGATGCCCGATGAATTGCGGTTTGAGGCCCAGACTCAACGCCATTTTCTGCCAGAGCGTCGCGAAGTGACCGGTTTCGAACATCAACACCTGATCGCCTGCGCTCAGCGTATTGCACAGCGCGGCTTCCCAGGCGCCGGTACCGGACGCGGGGTAAATCACCACCGGTTGACGAGTCTTGAAAATCTGTTTGATGCCGTCCAGCACTTTAAGACCCAGCTCGCCGAATTCCGGGCCGCGATGGTCGATAGTGGGATAGCTCATGGCGCGCAGAATGCGATCCGGGACCGGGCTGGGCCCAGGGATTTGCAGGAAGTGACGGCCGGCGGGATGGTAATCAAGCTTCAGCATGAATGACTCCTTCTTGTTTTTGTATTTTGAATTCAAAATACGTTAGCACGCCTTCCTGCTGTGTCAAACGCGATATTTGGGCTAATATTCGCCATTAGTCGCGCTGATATCGAATAAGGCGTCGCGCTCAAGCGATGCAGATGAGGATTTTGCATGCAAAATATTGAGGGTCTGGTCGAGCTTGGCAGTCCTCGGCCGATGGTCAAGGTCGAACGCCAACGCTTGCACGACACAGTCGTGGAGCACCTGCGCAGTTTCATCACTGAGGGCGTGCTGCCACCCGGCAGAAAACTCAATGAGCGCGAACTGTGCGAAACCCTGGGCATTTCCCGGACGCCGTTACGTGAGGCGCTCAAGGTGCTCGCGGTGGAAGGCCTTATCGAGATCAATCCGAATCGCGGTGCCAGTGTCGCGCGCATGTCGGAACTGGAGATTCGCGAAACCTTCGAGTTGATGAGCGGCATCGAAGCCTTCGCCGGTGAGCTGGCCTGTGAGCGCATCACACCTGAAGAACTGGATGAGATCAAAGCGCTGCATTACGCCATGGTGGTCAGCAAGAACCAGAATGACCTGCCGGGCTACTATCAGCGCAATCGGGCGATTCACGATCTGATCAACCTCGCGGCACGCAATTCGGCGCTGCGTCAGGTGTACCTGTCCTTGAACCGTCGCATCCATGCGCTGCGTTTTCTGTCCAACCAACAGGCGCCGAAGTGGGAAAGGGCATTGCACGATCACGAAGAAATGATCGAGGCCTTGCAAGTGCGCGATGGCAAACGCCTGAGTAGCATTCTGCGTCACCATCTCCTGGAGAAACGCGACGCTCTGATGCTGATGGTGCGCGACGATTCCGAACATCCGGACTCTATTCGCCGTTAACGTTGGGCGGATTTCATCTGCACTGCGGGATAAATCATTTCAAAACATCAAACAGTCATGGACTATAGGCGTCTTTTTCTCGCCCCCTCCCGGTAGGGGGTGAGCGCAGGCCGCTCGAGGAGCCCATGAATGAGCATCAAGATTGAGGCGCTGATCGCCCGCAAGATCGGCTTCGCCTCCCACCAGAACGCCGTGCCTCTGGTACGTGAACTGAGCCTCTGGAACCAGAGCGAACAACCTTTTGAGGATCTGGTGCTGAGCCTCGGCACTGATCCGGCTTTTGTCGAGACCCGGACCTGGAACATCGATCGCTTGAATCCCGGCGATCGTCTGAGCATCAACGAACGCGATATCAAGCTCAACGCCGGTTACCTGGCTGGCCTAACGGAAAGCCTTGGCGCCGAAGTCGTGCTGCGCTTGTCGCGGGGCGACGAACTGGTCGTCGAACAACGCTTTGCCACTGAACTGCTGGCGCGCACCGAGTGGGGCGGTCTCAGCGCCATGCCTGAGTTGCTGGCCGCGTTCTGCATGCCCAATGATCCGGCGGTCGACCGGGTGCTCAAAGCCGCTTCGCAGGTATTGCGCCGCGCCGGCAAGAAAGACGGCATCGACGGCTATGAAAGCAAGTCGCGTACCCGGACCTGGGAACTGGCCTCTGCAATATGGTCTGCAGTCTGCGGGTTCAAGCTGAGCTACGCGCTGCCTCCCGCCAGTTTCGAGCAGCAGGGCCAAAGAATCCGGCCGCCGGGCATGATCCTCGAAAATGGCGTGGCGACCTGTCTGGACACCGCGTTGCTGTTTGCCGCCGCTTTGGAACAGGCCGGGTTGAATGCCTTGCTGATCCTGACCAAAGGCCACGCTTTCGCGGGTGTCTGGCTGCAGCCTCAGGAATTTTCGCAGTTGTTGACCGACGAGGCGTCGGCGGTGCGCAAACGTCTGGACTTGAAAGAACTGGTGGTGTTCGAAACCACTCTGGCGACTCAGGCTCCGGCGCCGGGTTTCAGTCAGGCAGTCGCCGCTGCTGAGCGGCAACTGGATGATGAACAGTTCATCATGGCCATCGACCTGCATCGCGCGCGGATGCAGAAGATTCGCCCGATAGCCCTGGCCCCCGGCCCGCATTCGCCAGCAGAGGCGGATGAGGCGCCCCCGGCTGTTGAAAGCCTGGAAGAAGCGCCGCTATTGCCTGGTTTCGATGTGGAAATCAACGACAGCAGCGATGGGCCAGCTGGCAAGCTGACGCTCTGGCAGCGCAAGCTGCTCGACCTCACCACCCGCAATCGCTTGCTGCACCTGCCGGACAGCGCCAAAGGCGTGCGTTTGTTATGCCCTGATCCGGCGGCTCTGGAAGATTTGCTGTCCAGCGGGCAGCGCATTCGCGTCCTGGCCGTGCCGGACCTGAACAGCAGTGGCCGTGATACCGCGCTGTACGAACAGCAGAATCATGCAAGTCTGGTCGACGAAGTCGCACGTCAGGCGCTGGCCCGTGGTGAAGTGCTCGCCAGTCTGGAAAAACCCGGGCTCGAAGCGACCTTGATTGATCTGTTCCGCAAAGCGCGCAGCGATCTGGAGGAGGGCGGTGCCAACACGCTGTTCCTGGCAATCGGTTTTCTCAAATGGAAGAAAAGCGTCGACGACCCGAAAACCTACTCTGCGCCGCTGATTTTGCTGCCGGTCAAACTGGAACGAAAAAGCGCCTTGTCGGGGGTCACGCTGAGCTTGCTGGACGAAGAACCGCGCTTCAACCTGACGTTGCTGGAGCTGCTGCGCCACGATTTCGAGCTGGTCATTGCGGGGCTGGACGGTGATTTACCGAGCGACGACAGCGGCATCGATGTCGAGGGTATCTGGAATAAAGTGCGCCGCGCCGTGCGCGATGTGCCAGGGTTCGAAGTCAGTACTGAACTGGTGCTTGGCACCTTTTCGTTCGCCAAATACCTGATGTGGAAAGACCTCAACGCCAATGCCGCACAACTGCTGCAAAGCCCGCTGGTCCGGCACTTGCTGGAGCGCGATGCGGGCGGCGAAGCGTTTGCTGGCGCCGATGAGTTTCCGCGTCCCGAGCAGCTCGACGCGACCGTGACACCGGCACAGCTGTTTACCCCGCTGGCGGCAGACTCGTCGCAGCTCTCGGCAGTGGTGGCTTCTGCGGGTCAACACAGCTTCGTGCTCGACGGCCCGCCCGGTACCGGCAAATCCCAGACCATTGCCAACATGATCGCCCACAACCTGGCCCTCGGTCGCCGCGTGTTATTCGTGGCGGAAAAGCGTGCAGCGCTCGACGTGGTGTATCGCCGGTTGGCCGAGAAAGGTCTGGGCGAGTTTTGCCTGGAGCTGCATTCAAGCAAAGCGTCGAAGGTCGAGGTGCTCAAGCAACTGGACCGCGCCTGGGATGTACGCGACGCCTTGAGCGCCGAGGAGTGGCAGCGTGAGGCCGACCGATTGCAGACGCTGCGTTCGCGACTCAATCAAATGGTCGAAGTGTTGCATCGACGCTGGCCGAACGGACTGTCTTTGCATCAGGCCATCGGTCGTGTCGTGCGCGACCATGGCCCCGCGACGCCGCCTCTGGCGTGGTCGGCAGGTATTGAGCACGATGCTGACCAGTATGCTGGCTTGCTGGATCTCGCCCGCCGTCTGGGGCTGAATGGCGCCGCTGCGCGAGACTTGTCGGGCAAATTCGGCGTGCTGAAGCAGACTCAATGGTCGAACGCCTGGCAAGCGCAGATCGTCAGCGCTGCCCGCGAACTGCCCCAGGCGCTTGATGCGCTGGTCAGCGCTGCTGAAAGAGTGCTGGCGCTGATGCACTTGCCGCTGCCGGTGACCGAAGTGGCGGACCTGCAACAGCTTAATGAGCTGACCGGTCTGCTCGTTGAGTGCCATGGCCTGAACCTTTCCTTCGCCTTTGCTCCAGACGCCACTGCGCGAATCGAAGCGGCCCGGCATGCCTGCCAGCTGCTCGCCGATTACCGCGAGCTGGAGGAGAGTCTGTCGTTGAACTACGCCGACGAAGCCTGTCGCCGGGTGCCGGTCGAGTCGCTGCGCAGGGACTGGCACGAGGCTGAGGGCAAGTTCTGGTTCTTTGCCAATCTCGCCAGGAAGAAGGTCGCTACGCAGCTGGCCTCGGTGGGTGGTGCTGCGGGTTTGCCGGACGTCCCGGGCGATCTGCTGATCCTGGAACGTTTGCAGGCGCAACTGCTGGAGCTGGACGGCCTGGCGCCCGAATTACAATCGATTCCCGGCTGGAACGGACTGGCCAGCGACAGCGCCCGCACGCTCAAGGCCGTGGTGCTGGCGGAAAGTTTGCGTGCCCGACTCAGGTCGCTGGTGGAATCACCCGAGCAGTTGATCGCGTTGCGCAGTGCCGTCGCACGGCTGGTGATCGAGGCCAATGACATGCTCGGCGTGGGCGGCCAGATCGCTGCGGCGCTGGCGACATTGCAGCAAGCCGTGGCCCGTTATGATGCCGCCGCTCGGCTATTTGCCGAACTGGCTGCCACCGGTAGCGAAATGCTGCCGAACGTTGCCGAGCTTCGTGCGACCTGCGCCGCTATTGCGCAGCTGGAAGGACAGCTCAAGGCGTGGTGCGACTGGTGCCGGGTCCGCGAGCAGGCGGGCGAAGCAGGTCTGGCACCGTTGGCTCAGGCGCTGGAGCAGGGCAGTCTGCCGCCGTCGGCCATCGAGGAGACATTTGTTACGGCGTATTCCCGCTGGTTCGCCACCGTGGGCATCGACGCCGAACCCTTGCTGAGAACCTTCGTCGCTGCCGAGCACATGAGCGATATCGCCACTTTCAATCGTCTGGACGACGAGCTGGCAACGCTCACCGTACGTTACATTCGCGCAAAGCTGTGCGGCCTGATTCCGTCGAAGAACGACATTGCCAAGAACAGTGGTTTTGCCATTCTCAAGCATGAGCTGCAGAAATCCCGGCGGCATAAACCAGTGCGTCAGCTGGCCATCGAGATGGGCGATGCGCTGAACCGTCTGGCGCCGTGCATGCTCATGAGTCCGCTGTCGATTGCCCAGTTCCTGCCGGCCGATCAGCCGCCGTTTGATCTGGTGATCTTTGACGAAGCGTCGCAGATCGCGCCTTGGGACGCTATCGGCTCCATCGCGCGGGGCAAACAGGTGATCATTGCTGGTGACCCGCGCCAGATGCCGCCCACCAACTTCTTCAACCGCAGTGCCAATGCCGAAGACGACGACACGGCCGAAGATATGGAAAGCATTCTCGACGAATGCCTGGGTGCCGGCGTGCCGAGTCACAGTCTCAGCTGGCACTACCGCAGTCGCCATGAAAGCCTGATCGCGTTTTCCAATCACCGGTATTACGACAGCAGCCTGATCACCTTTCCGGCCGCTGAAACCCGGGCCAGCGCGGTCGAATGGCGGCGTGTCGAAGGCGTTTACGCCAAGGGAAAAGGGCGTTGCAATCAGGTGGAAGCCGAGGCCATTGTTCAGGAAACGGTCAAGCGTCTGACTGATCCGGCGTTCATTGCCGCAGGTTATTCAATCGGCATCATTACCCTTAACTCTGATCAGCAGAAGCTCATCAACGACCTGATGGACGCGGCCCGTCAGCAATACCCGCAGATCGAACCCTTCTTTCAGGACAGCCAGACTGAGCCGGTTGTGGTGAAGAATCTGGAAACCGTGCAGGGCGACGAGCGCGATTTGATTATGCTCGGCATCGGTTACGGGCCTACCGAACCGGCTGCGCCAGTGATGTCGATGAACTTCGGGCCTCTGAACAAGGACGGCGGCTGGCGTCGGCTTAACGTCGCCATTACCCGTTCACGTCGCGAGATGCTGGTGTTTTCGTCGTTCGATCCGTCGATGATCGATCTCAACCGCACCAACGCTCGCGCGGTGCGTGATCTCAAGCACTTCATTGAATTCGCCCAGCGTGGTCCGAGGGCGTTGGCCGAGGCAGTGCAGGGTTCGGTGGGCGGTTACGATTCGCCTTTCGAGGAGGCAGTGGCGCAAGGGTTACGCAGGATGGGCTGGCAAGTGGTGCCACAGATCGGCGTGTCACGTTTCCGCATTGATCTGGGGATTGTTCATCCCGACCGTCCGGGCGATTACCTGGCGGGTGTCGAATGCGACGGGGCGACCTATCACAGCGCCGCGACTGCCCGCGACCGCGACAAGGTGCGCGGGGCGATTCTGCGCGGTTTGGGCTGGAGTCTGCTGCGTTTGTGGTCCACCGACTGGTGGGTCGACAAGGAAGGCGCTTTGCAACGGTTGCATGCGGAGTTGAGCGATCTGCTGGAGCAATCGAGGGCGGTGCCGGTCGCGCAGCACGTTGATTTTCCTGAGGCACTGGAGGTCAACGTGGAACCCGCCGGAACGCTATGATTTGCGCAGGACCGGCTTAGCCGGGAGATCAACCTCCGGCTAAAGCCGGTCCTGCGCAGTCTGCACGGATCGGGTGAATCAGAAGTCGATAGTGCCCGAGAATTTCACCAGACGCGGTTCGCCCTGAGTCAGATAACCGCCATTGGCGGAAGCCCAGTAGTTCTTGTCGGTGATGTTTTCCACGTTCACGCGCAAGGTCAGGTCTTTTTGCTCAACCCGCATCTTGTAACGTGCACCCGCATCGAAGCGGTTCCAGGTTGGCAAGCTCAGGTTGTTGGCCTGATCTGCGTACTGGCCGCCAGTGCGTAGCATGCGGGCGTTAAGCGCTGCGCCTTCCAGGCCGGGGATATCCCAGTCTGCGCTGGCGTTGAGCTGGAAGGTCGGCACGCCAATCGCGTGGTTGCCGTCGTTGAGGCCGCCGGAGGTGTTTTTCAGCTCGGAGGTCATCCGCGTGCCGCCAGCCATCAAACGCAGGCCTTCAATCGGCTCGCCAAACACGCTCAACTCAATGCCTTTGTTGACCTGCTCGCCGTCACGCACATACAGGCGGCTGGCGGCATCGACGAAGCCGTCGGTAGGGCGCTCGATGCGGAACACACCCAGATTGGCGCCGAAGGTCTGCATGTCCAGCTTGATGCCGGCTTCCAGTTGCTTGGTGCGACCCGGCGGGAAGGCTTCTCCCAGGTTGGTGATGTTGGTGCCGGATGCGACGGGCCCTTTGGCCAGACCTTCGATGCGGTTGGCGTACAGCGAAATGATATCGGTAGGCTTGTAGACAATGCCGTACACCGGCGTAGTGATGGCCTCGTCATAGATCGAGCTGCGGCTGCCGTCGTTGGCGGGGTTGGCTACGCCATTGGAGGTGGTGCCGTCGTACAGGTAATTTTCTACGCGCAGTTGCTGGCGACGCACGCCGTAGGTGAGCAGCAGGCTGTCGTCGAACAGGCCCAGAGTATCGGAGATCGCCAGGCTGCGATTGCGGGTTTTACCCGTGACGCCAGGATCGCCCATGTCGCCGCCGGTCAGGGTGACTCTGGGAGGTTTGGCCAGAGTGTTTGAGTTGTAGATATTGGTATTCCCCGGGGTAGAACCATAGAAGGTGTAGGCATTTTCCTGCTCGGTCCAGATGGTCGAGGCACCGATTGCAATCTGATGGCTGACAGGTCCGGTCTGAAAGCGACCGTTGAGGCCGGTACTGAAGCTAGTGTTGTCTTCGTTATGCGGAATTTCCGAACCACCGATCGTGGCGCTGCCTGAATTACCCACCAGCGCTGGCGTGCCGTAAACCCCGGTTTCGCGGGTGTGCTTTACGCCACCGGCGAGGTAGGCCGTCCAGCTGTCGTTCAGATCCCAGTCGCCGCGCATCATGCCGAAGGTGTCTTCGGTTTCGGTGTAGGTCCAGCTTTGGCCATAGTTATGGCTGGCGTCAGGCGCGGTCGGAATACTGGTCGCAGTGCCCAGCTGCACGGTGTTGCGCAAATGGTTGACGCGCTGTTTTTGATAACCGAAATCTGAAGACACACGGAACTTGTCGCCGCGATAGTCCAGGCCGGCGACGAACAGCTTGGTGCGTTGATCCTGATCGTTGACCGCCGTTTCACCTTCACGCTGGCTGAGGTTGACGCGCGCGCCGAAGCGGTTGTCATCGCCGAAGCGCTGGCCGAGGTCCAGATGCTCGCCGATCCGACCGTCGGAGCTGATGTCCTGGGTATAACGACGAGTAGGTGTGTCGCCAGCGCGCTTGGGTTGCAGATTGACGCCGCCGCCCAGGCCGCTGCCGGTCGGGCTCACACCATTGATGAAGGCATTCGGGCCTTTGAACACTTCAACGCGTTCGATGGCGTCGGTGGAGAGAATCTGGCGTGGCAGTACGCCATACAGCCCGTTGTAGGAAATATCATCGCCATTCAGCGGCAGGCCGCGAATCACGAAGACCTGAGCCTGGTTACCGAAACCATAGGATTGGCGCACCGACGGATCGTTGAGCAGTACGTCGCCCACGTCTTCAGCTTGTTGGTCTTCGATCAGCTTCGAGGTGTAGCTGGTCATGACAAACGGCACATTCATGTTGTCCTGGTTGCCCAGCACACCCATTTGCCCGCCTCGTGCAACCTGACCGCCAGCGAAGGTTTCGGGCAGCGTGTTCGAATTGGCCTTGACCGCCTCGGCGTTGACATCAGTAGCGCCGAGTTCCACCGGAGCGGCGGCGTGGGCCATGAAGCTGACGGAACAGCAGAGTGCGAGCAGGGTTGGGCGCGACGGAAATGCGAAGACCATGGGGCGAATACCTGAAGTGCAGGAAAATGGTGAAGTGCCTCCATGGCAATACGACTGATTCTTAGGCGCAAATACTATCAGGCGTGATTGCAAATTGTTATCAGTCAATAACGAAATTTTCACATTTCTCAAACAACGCTCGTTGGAGCGAGGCTCGCCCGCGAAGAACGAACGCGGTAGAGCAGGGCTACCGAGACGTCTGATTCGCGGGCAAGTCGGAACGCCGCCCGCTGCAACGGGTGTCGGTTAGAGGTGGGGGAATAATCGTGCCCGCTTACTTCGCGAACGCGTACTCGCCGCCCCGGCTGATCGCCTTTTTGTAGGCCGGTCGCGCCTGAAACCGCTCTACCCAAGCCGCCAGATGCGGGTACGGGCCAACTTTGCCCTGGGCTTTGGCGAACTCGCCGATGAAGCTCATCTGGATGTCGGCGCCGCTCAGTGCTTCACCGACCAGATACGGCGTCAGGCCCAGGGCGGTGTTCAGGTAGCCGAGGTAATTATCCAGTTCCGAGTTGATGCGCGGCAGCAACGGCGCACCCGCATCGCCCAGGCGACCGACGTAGAGGTTGAGCATCAGCGGCAATATTGCCGAGCCTTCGGCAAAGTGCAGCCACTGAACGTACTCGTCGTAGGTGGCGGACGCAGGGTCCGGTTGCAATGCGCCATTGCCGTGACGGCGGATCAGGTAGTCGACGATGGCACCTGACTCGATCAGTACATGGGGACCGTCTTCGAGCACCGGGGACTTGCCGAGCGGGTTAATGGCCTTGAGTTCCGGCGGGGCGAGATTGGTTTTCGGATCACGCTGGTAGCGTTTGATCTCGTAGGGCAGGCCCAACTCCTCCAGTAACCAGAGAATGCGTTGCGAGCGGGAGTTGTTGAGGTGGTGGACGGTGATCATGAGGTCTCCAGCGACAAGTTTTAAGTGTCTTAAGCAGACTGCACGAGTGGCGACGAGTGCCCGGTATTTTTTGAACGGTTGCGTCTGCGCGCGCAGCAGTGGGTGGCATTGAGGGGATCGATGGGTAAAGATGGGGCTTCAATTCGCAATGATCTGAAGGAACCAGCATGCTTATTCGACGCTCACCCATCGCCGCCGCGCTCGCGTTTTCATTGTTGTCCTGTACGGCGTTCGCTAACGACCTGGCGCCGGCTCAATTGCTGAAAAAAGCCGAGGCTGAACAAAAGTCTTATCTTGCGACCGTCAAACAGCTGGTGGACATTGATACCGGAACCGGCCAGGCGCCGGGCTTGAAAACCGTCAGCGCAGTGTTGGTCGAGCGGCTCAAAGCCTTGGGAGCTGAAGTCACCACGACGCCTGCGACTCCATCCGCGGGTGACAACATCGTCGGCACCCTCAAAGGCACGGGCAACAAGAACTTTCTGCTGATGGTCCACTACGACACGGTGTTCGGCCCCGGTACGGCCGCGAAACGTCCGTTCAAGCTCGACGGCGAGCGCGCCTATGGCCCCGGGGTTGCTGACGCCAAAGGCGGGGTGGCGATGATTCTGCATTCATTGCGACTGCTGCAGGAGCAGAAATTCACGGATTTCGGCACCCTCACGGTGCTGTTCAACCCGGATGAGGAAACGGGGTCCGCCGGTTCGAAGAAAATAATCGCCGAACTGGCCCGCCAGCACGATTATGTGTTCTCGTACGAGCCGCCGGACCGAGACGCGGTCACCGTCGCCACCAACGGCATCAACGGTTTGATTCTCGACGTGAAGGGCAAGTCATCTCACGCCGGTTCAGCGCCTGAAGCCGGGCACAATGCGGCCATGGAACTGGCGCACCAGATGTTGCAGCTCAAGGATCTGGGCGATCCGGCCAAAGGCACCACGGTCAACTGGACGCTGATCAAAGGCGGTGAGAAACGCAACATCATCCCATCCAGCGCCGCGGCCGAGGCTGATATGCGTTACTCCGACCTGAGTGAAACCGACCGGGTACTTGCCGATGCCCAACGCATCGTGGCAAAAAAACTCATTGATGGCACTGAAGTGACGTTGCGCCTGGAAAAAGGCCGCCCACCTCTGGCGAAAAATCCGGGCTCCGAGCAGCTGGCAAAAACCGCCCAGGCGCTTTATGGCGAAATCGGTCACAACATTGAGCCGATCGCCATGCGTTTTGGCACCGATGCAGGCTATGCCTACGTGCCGGACAGCGCCAAACCGGCTGTGCTGGAAACCATGGGCGTCGTCGGTGCCGGCTTGCACGCCGATGATGAATACATCGAACTGTCGAGCATTGCTCCGAGGCTTTACCTGACCGTGGCGTTGATTACGCAGTTGTCTCAGGAAGATGCCGCGCCGTAATTTCGAGGGTTTCATCAGGTGTGGAACGCTTGAGCCTGGTCAGCCCCACGCGGCTGGCTGGGCCTTGGCCACTATGTCTCAGGTCGACGAGACTTTTCTGTGATCGCTTAAAAGCTCATGAAGTGAGCTGGCCATGCTGTTTAGCTGAGCCTCCAGTGCTTCAACTTCACGGCGATTGAAAGCGGTCACGCTCAATTCCTCCCCCGTACTCAGCAGGCGTTTTTCTGTTGCCTCATGTTTGCTATCAACCTTCAACATCTGCCGTAACAATCCATTGATCAGTGTCTGGTAGCCGATACCTTGCTCGTCGGCACGTTCCCGCGCCGCCTGAAGCACCACATCGTCCAGCATAATCGTGATGCGGCGCTTGCCCTTGACGGGTGCAACCGGTCCGCGTTTGGCGTTGCTAAAGTCGTAATGCTCTTTCATCAGTCATTGCCTTTGTAAAGATTGATTTCGTGGGCGCTAGCCTTCCTGGCTGAGATCAATCTGATGAAGTTCGGATCTCGATAGGTGTACGCCACCACCAGAATCTGCCCCGTACCGCTGTCTCCAATGGTGATCCAGCGCGGTTCGTCGTGATCGTTGTCTTCTACTGTCAGTGCATGCTCGTCGTACAAAACGGTTTCTGCATCAGCGAGGCGAACCTTGTGTTTAAGCAGGTTTTTTCGGGCTTTGGCAGGGTCAAACTGGGTTCTGAAATCATTATGCATATTCGATATGTATATTCAAAGTGTTCGGCGTGAGCAGGAAGAATGAAGGCCTGGGCCGATGAGCAGGCAGTAAGTATGTAGCGACCTGCGACGGGCGTAGCAGCGGGCTATCGGTTCGAAAGTCGATCCGGATCAGGCTTGGCAGCAGCATGAGTCCGACTGTAATAATTCCGTTACATACCGGGAGTAATTTGGCGCTTTCTCGCGGCTGGAAGAATCGTAGTGATGCGCCTGTTTTCTTCCTCGCTGAGCCTCTTGCGACTGCTCCTGGTGATGCTGTGTGTGGCCACGCTGGTATTTCTGTGGGGGCTGTTTTTCCAGCAGAAAGCCACTTCCCGTGACGAAGCGCTGGCAGCCAAGGCCGCCGAACATTTGAACCTGGCCACGATAGCGGCAGAAAACCTGCGCCAGTTGGTCGACCGCGCCCAGGCCATCGGCAAGGTTGCGCGCAGCGATATTGAAGACCGGGACCAACGCAGTTGGGGTTTGGTGCGCATGCTTGCCGAAGACCCTGTGCTTAAACGCATGAGCCTGTACAGCCGCGATGGCCGCCTGCTTTCCGGCACTCATGTTGACGAGCCACAGCAACTGTCCGGGGATTGGCTGGCGCAACTGCAACGTCACATTGATCGCAACGGCCTCAAGCCCTACCTGCCGGGCTTGTCCGACTCACCCAACGAATCCGCACCGCCGAGCTGGCGCCTGCCGTTCCTGTTGCCATTGGCCGATCCTTCGATGCGGGAGCTCGACAGCATCCTCCTGGTACAGCTGGATATCGGCTATTTGGCGGCACTCTTCGAGCACATTGATCTGGGCCGCAGCGGCATGATGCGTCTGCTCGATAGCGGCGGCCACGAGCGCTTGCGGCTGACCAGCAGCGGCGTTGTGGTTTCCGGCGCGGTCCTCAGCCCGCAATTGCCGAGCAGCGGCAGTGAATCCGGGGAAATCAGCCAATATTCCTCCAGCGCGCAATTCCAGAGCCTGTATCGGCGCACTTCACAGCGCGGTTTCAGCGTCATCGTCAGTCAAGAGCGCGACGAAATCCTTGCCCCATCGCAACTCACCTATGAGCGGCAGCTCTGGCTGAATCTCTGTATGACGCTGTTCATTCTGGGCAGCCTGATCTGGACCCTGCGCGTTTTGAACAGACGTCAGGAAGCGTTCGCGGCATTGGAACAGGCCCAGCAGATCAACCAGGACCTGATTACCCGGCTGGAGGAAGAGCACCGGCGCAGCAGCCATGCCGCCGCCACAGACCACTTGAGCGGTCTGCACAACCGGCGCCAGTTCATGGAGGTTGCCACACAGGTGCTGACCCGACAGCGTGGCAAACGGCAGTTGCTGGCGATTCTGTTCATCGATATGGACCGCTTCAAATCGATCAATGATTCCCTCGGTCATCGAACCGGTGATTTGCTGTTGCAGGCGATTGCCGGACGCATCAGTCGCTTGCTGGAGCCATGCGACGCAGCGGCGCGCTTTGGTGGCGACGAATTTGTCGTACTGTTGGCCGGAGAGCGAAGCGAAGAACAGATTGACGCCTGGGCTCGCATGCTGGTGGACAAGCTTTCAGCAGTTTATTCCCTGGAAGAACATGAGCTCAGCACCAGTCCCAGTGTCGGCGTGAGTATTTGTCCGCGCGACGGTCAGGACGTCGAGGGCATGATCCGCTGCGCTGATGCGGCGATGTATTCGGCGAAAAGAGCGGGGCGCGGACAATATCGGTACTTTGATCCTTCGCTCAACGTCGCAGACATCAAGGAGTTCACCCTGGAGCAGGCCTTCGCCGGGGCGTTGAGCGAGCGCCAGTTTGTGCTTCACTACCAGCCGCAGATCCGCCTGGACTCCATGCTCGTGGAAAGCTACGAGGCATTGGTGCGCTGGCAGCACCCCGACTTTGGATTGCTCTATCCGGATCGGTTTATCTCCCTGGCTGAACGCAGCGGTTTCATCATCGCCCTCGGCTGGGAAGTGCTGCGTCTGGCGTGTGAAGATCTGGAGCGCTGGCACGCACAGGGCAATCGCGCACGACTGGCAATCAATATCTCGGCGCTACAACTGCGCCAGGCTGACTTCAGCCAAAAGCTCCTCAGCGAACTTGAGCGCTACGACATCGAGCCGCAGCAACTGGAGCTGGAAATTACCGAGACCTCGGTGCTGGATCATGAAGGGCAGGGCATCGAGCACCTGAGATCCCTGCGCGCCGCAGGCCTGGCCATCAGCCTGGATGATTTTGGCCAGGGTTATGCCGGTTTCGCCCATCTGCAATCGCTGCCGCTGACCAAGTTGAAGATCGATCGCGCGGTGATTGCGCCGCTGTCCAACAGCCCGGACGACAATCCCATCGTCGCCTCGACCATCATTCTGGCCAAACGCCTGGGGCTGGAAGTGGTTGCCGAAGGCGTGGAAACCCGCGAGCAGGTCATTTGCCTGAAGCTGGCCGGCTGCGACATGGTTCAGGGCTATCACTTCAGTCGACCGCTGTCTTCGGCCCAGCTCGATGAATATCCCCCCTTTACCAATGCGATGGAAAAAGCATGCGCGCAGTAATTGCTTTAAGTGTTCTGCTGATATCGCTGCTGTCCGGCACCCTGGCTCATGCCGAGTGCGATCAACAGAGTCTGCGCTTCGCAATCATCCCCAAGACCAACAAGACCTTGGACGTCCTGGTGCTGGAGTATCAGCCGTTGCTGACGCGCTTGAGCACTGCGCTGGGCATTCCGGTGGAAATAGTCCCGGCTTCTTCCTATGAAAGCGTGATCGATGCAATTGTCTCCGGTGGCGTCGACATTGCCTGGCTTGGACCGGCGTCCTACATCCTCGCCCGCCAGCGCGACCCGCGCATCGAGCCGTTTGCCAGCCTGACCATAAGCCCCGGCTACTTCACCCCGGCCGGGCATCATTATCAGTCGCTGCTGCTGACGCGTCGCCAGGACGCCAGCAGCCTTGAGGGATTGCGCGGCACTCAGGTTGCCCTGAGCGACCCGGCGAGCACGTCAGGCAGCGTCGTGCCCAACGCCGAATTTTCGGCCCAAGCGGGGCTTCCGCTGACCCGGTTTTTCAGCTCTGTGGTGTATTCAGGCTCCCACGACAAATCTCTGGATGCGCTGCTGGACGGCAGGGTAGACGCGGCATTTGTGGCCAGCGTGCGGGTTGACGCGTACCTCAACAGCGGGCGAATCACGCGCGACACGTTCAACGTGCTGTGGCGCTCGACGCCGATCTACTACGATCCGTACGTGTTCGGCGGCAGCCTGTGTCCGTTGCTGAAAGAGCGAATTCGCGCCGCGATGCTGAACGATCAGCAGGGCCTTGCAGCTTTTCTGAAAGCTCAGGACGCTTCTGGTATCGTCCCTGCCAGCCATGCGGAATACGAACCACTGCTGCAGTTGATGCGACAGAAGCCGATTGCTCCATGAGGTAAAAGGTTGGCAGTGGCTGTGTTTCAGATGATCGCGATCACCTTTGTTTAGACGTCTCTACAGGTTTCACGATAATCTTTGCCACCCCGTTCACTTTACCCGCTGACCGATGCCCAGATCTGAATTCTCCGTTGATATTGAAGCCGTCGGCTCTATTGAGGCTGTTCCGGTCATTTTGAGCATGGTCAAACACCTGACCGGCATGCGTTTCGCCGCTGTCGCCAGGGTCACCGAAAAAAGCTGGGTGGCGTGTGCCGTCGATGACTCAATCAATTTCGGCTTGGAACCCGGTGGCGAACTGGTGCTGGAGTCGACCATTTGTCATGAAATCCGGCAGCACCAAAAGCCGGTGATCTTCGGACATGCCAGCGCGCATCCGATTTTCTCGTCACACCACACCCCCAAGCTGTATGGGCTGGAGAGTTATATTTCCATCCCGATCATCAAAGGCAACGGTGAGTTCTTCGGTACGTTATGTGCGATTGATTCGGTGCCGGCAAATCTTGAATCGCCCGCCATCGTCAAGACCCTCACACTGTTCGCTCAGTTGATTGCCATGAGCCTCGATACCCAGAGCAACCTGGAAGCGACCCAGGCGGCATTGGTCAACGCCAATGAAACCGGCATGCTGCGCGACCAGTTCATTGCTGTGCTGGGCCACGACTTGCGCACGCCCTTGAGCGCAATCCGGATGAGCGCGGACCTGTTGCAAAGCAAAACAACGGAAAAGCGCTCACTCAATCTGATTTCAGCCATCCGCAACAGCTCGGTACGCATGGGCGTCCTGATCGAGAATGTCCTGGATTTCGCCCGTGGACGGATGGGCGGTGGCATTCCCGTCAAGCGCCAACTGGTCGACGATCTGGGGCACATACTCAAGTTGACGCTGGATGAAGTCCAGGCCTCGCACCCATTGGCAATCCTGGATCATTCACTGGACCTGCCCGCGGGTATCTACTGTGACGCGCTGCGTATCACGCAATTACTGTCAAACCTGCTCGGCAACGCAGTGACTCATGGGGCAAACGGAACACCCGTCGAGGTTCGGGCCTATTCGGATAATGATGAGGTCGTGATCTGCGTGGTCAACCAAGGGCCGCCGATTCCAACGCAACTGATGCCGTTGCTGTTCGAACCGTTTACCCGCTCGCAAGCAGGCCAGCGCGGGGAAGGGCTGGGCCTGGGGCTGTACATCGCCTCGCAGATTGTCAGCGCACACGGCGGTAGCCTCAGCGTGACGTCGACTGTGGAGGCGGGAACAGCATTTGTCGCCCGATTCCCGGCGAAGATCAGGTGGGTGGTTTAAACCCCGCCTGATTGAAGCATTTAGCTAGTTTCCCGGCGAGTTCAGATTCATCGAGCGCACCGCCCATTGTTCCGCTGTTTGCTGATCCACCGGCAGGGAGAAACGGAACGTCGCGCCGCGTCCGGGCACATCGACCAACTGAATATCACGTCCGTGCAATTGCAGGATGCGGTGCACGATACGCAACCCCAGACCGCCATCGCGACGTGAGCCGCCGATGTTGAACGGGCGCAGGAACAGGCCTTCGCGCAGCTCAGCGGCAATGCCGGGGCCGGTGTCGCTGACGGTGACTTCGATAAAGGCGCCTTGCGGGCGCAGGCTGAGCTCGATTTCCCCACCTTCAGGCGTGTGGCGCAAGGCGTTGTCGACCAGGTTGGTCAGGACTCGCTCGATCAGCCCCAGGTCAGCGCAGGCCGCAGCGACGTTGGGGGCAAAGGAAGCCTTGAGTTCGACGCGCCGCGCCTCGGCGGTCAGTTCGAATTTCTGGAAAATGTCCTGCACCAGATCGGTCAGCGGGAAACGTTCCAGCACTGGCTGCACAAAACCATGCTCCAGCCGCACCAGTTCCAGCAACGATTGCGCCAGGCCGCCGACCTTGCGGCTCTGATCCAGGGCAATGCCCAGATAGCGTCGGCGATCAGCGGGAGACAAGGTTGCATCCTTGAGCGACAAGGTTTCCAGATAGCCATGCAGCGAAGCCAGCGGGGTGCGCAGGTCGTGGGAGATATTTGCGACCAATTCGCGGCGTTCCTGATCCTGGCGAGTCAACGAACTCCATTGCGCACTGAGGCGTGCCTGCATTTGCCGGAACGCGGCGTCGAGCACCGCTATTTCATCGTGACTGGCGGCGTGGTCGACGGGTGCTGCTACCGGCGGTGCGGCCGGAACGCCATCGATATCGAACTGGCTGACGGTTTCGGTAAGGCGCCGCAACGGTCGGGTGATCAGAGCGAACGCCGTGAGGCCGGCGATCAGGCACAACAGCGCGACCAGCCCGATGGACAGCAAAGCGGTATTGAGCGCCGCGCTGGTGGCGCCGCGCTCGGCCAGGCGGTCATGTTCTTCACTGAGCAGCACCACGTAGAGATAGCCTGCCGGTTTGCCATCCACGGTCAGCGGCGCGGCGCTGAACACCTTGCGCGCCTGATCACTGCGCGGGTCGTCACCGAGTATCGGCAGGGCATCGCCTTGCAGCAAACGGTGGACGGGGGCCAGATCGATCCTGTCCCGGCGAATCCGGCCCTCGGGCGATGCGCTGCCGACGACCCGCCCGGCCGTATCAAGCAGATAGACTTCGACACTGGGGTTGACCAGCATCAGCTTGCTGAACAGGTCGCGGACCGCGCCCGGCATCATGCCTTTGCTGTCCATCAGCACGGTATCGCGGGCAATGTGTTGCGCCAGATCTCGCGACAGCCCTTGCACCACTTCCAGTTCATGCATCCGGTTGGCGCGCACCTGCATCCACGCGGACGTGCCGCAGCACACCAGCAGCAATACGGCGAACACCAACGACAGGCGTTTGGTCAGCGTCAGCCTCATGGCTGTTCCTCCGCAGCGGCAAATTTATAGCCTCGGCCCCATACCGTCAGGATGCGCGCCGGTTGTGCGGGATCGGCTTCGATTTTCGCGCGCAGGCGATTGATGTGGGTATTGACCGTGTGTTCGTAGCCTTCGTGGCTATAGCCCCATACCGCGTTGAGCAGGTCCATGCGCGAGAACACCTTGCCGGGCTGACGGGCGAAGAAATACAACAAGTCGAACTCCCGAGGCGTGAGTTCCAGAAGCCGACCGTCCAGGGATACATCACGGGTAATCGGGTCGATATTGAGCCCGCCAGTGATCAGGCTGCCGGCGTCCATCTTCAGGTTGCGAGCCATGGCGTCCACGCGCCGCAGCAGCGCTTTGACCCGCGCCACCAGTTCGAGCATGGAAAACGGTTTGGCCAGGTAATCGTCGGCGCCCAGCTCAAGGCCGAGAATCCGATGCAGCTCGCTGGACCGCGCGCTGGTGATGATGATCGGCGTGTAGCGGGCCATGGCGCGGGCGCGGCGGCAGATTTCCAGGCCATCGACGCCGGGCAGCATCAGGTCGAGGATCAACGCGTCCCAGTTGCCTTGCTGCACTAGACGCATGCCTTCATCGCCATCGGCGCAATGCACGACTTCAAACTGCTCATCGCGTAGATGCAGGCAAATCAGGTCGGCGATATGCACGTCGTCTTCGACCACGAGAACCCGCTTGGTCTGTTCCATTGAATTCAATCCTTCAGCGCAATGGCCCCATTGTGCGGGTTTTCCACGGCGCGAGTTATCACGAATTGTTTAACTTCGCGTGAGGATTTGGCGATCACTGCGCCCCTAAGCTGGGTTCCATGCCATCCACCTGGATGTTTCGGAGAAGATCATGTTTTCACGGCGGCGGTTTCTGATAGTGAGCGGCGGGGCAGGCCTTGCAGCATTGGCGGTCGGCGTGTCGAGCCGCTTCCCGATGCTGGTCGATGACGCCAGCGCAGCCCAGGTGTTCGAGGTAACCCGCAGCGATGCGCAATGGCGCGCCTTGCTCAGCGCCGAGCAATATCAAGTGCTGCGCGAACAGGACACCGAGCGACCTTACAGCAGCCCGCTGAACGACGAGCATCGTGAGGGTGTTTTTGTCTGTGCCGGTTGCGATCTGCCGTTGTTTTCCTCCGCGACCAAGTTCGACAGCCATACCGGCTGGCCGAGTTTCTGGCAGCCACTGGACAAGGCTGTGGCGGTTCAGACCGACCGGTCTTTCGGGGTATCACGCGATGAAGTGCATTGCGCGCGTTGCGGCGGCCATTTGGGTCACGTGTTCCGCGACGGACCCAAACCCACCGGCTTGCGCTACTGCATGAACGGCGTGTCGATGAACTTCAAACCCCAGGCGGCTTGAATCGTTTTTTCATTCATTTTATGCAGGTCGAACTTATGTGGCTCCTGATCCTTGCTTATCTCGGCGGCGTGCTGACGATTGTCAGCCCGTGCATTCTGCCGGTATTGCCGTTTGTGTTCGCCCGCACCGGGCAGCCGTTCATGAAAAGCGGCTTGCCATTGCTGGCCGGCATGGCGCTGACCTTCGCCCTGGTTGCCACGCTGGCAGCGGTAGGCGGCGGTTGGGTGGTGCAGGTCAATCAATACGGGCGCTGGCTGGCGTTGCTGTTCGTCGCCTTGTTCGGCCTGACGCTGGTGCTGCCAAAACTGGCCGAACGCCTGACCCGGCCACTGGTGGCGGTCGGCGGTCGGCTGTCCGAAGCTGCGGGCAACGATCCCCGGCCGCGTCCCGGTGCGTCATTTCTGATTGGTGTGGCGACCGGCTTGCTCTGGGCACCGTGCGCCGGGCCGATTCTGGGCCTGGTGCTGACCGGCGCGGCGCTGCAAGGCGCGAGTGTCGGCACGACCTTGTTATTGCTGGCTTACGCCGCAGGTGCCTGCACTTCACTGGCGGTTGCATTGCTGCTGGGCGGTAAGGTGTTCGCGGCGATGAAGCGTTCCATCGGTGCTGGCGAGTGGGTACGACGAGGCTTGGGTGTCGCCATGCTGGCTGGCGTGGCAGCGATTGCGCTGGGGCTGGACACCGGAATTCTGGCCAAGGTATCGACGGCCTCTACCGGCGGCATCGAACAGGCACTGGTTGGCCGTCTGGCGGGTCAATCGCCGGGCAGCAGCGGGGCGATGATGGCGCAGAACCCGGCCAGCGGGAGCCTGATGAAAGCCGCCAGTCAGGCGGCGGACAGCTTGCCGATCGAGGGCAATCTACCCGCGCTGGACGGTGCCGTGCAGTGGCTCAATTCGCCGCCGCTGACCGCCGAGGCGTTGAAAGGCAAAGTCGTGCTGGTGGATTTCTGGACGTACTCCTGCATCAACTGTTTGCGCACGCTGCCTTATGTCAAAGCCTGGGCCGAGAAGTACCGCGATCAGGGGCTGGTAGTGATTGGCGTGCACGCGCCGGAATTTGCCTTTGAACGCAATGTCGGCAACGTCAGCAAAGCGATGAAAGATTTGGGTATCAATTACCCGGTGGCCGTCGATAACGACTACAAGATCTGGCGTGCTTTCAACAACCAATACTGGCCGGCGCACTATTTTGCCGATGCCCAGGGCCGCATTCGTTATCACCATTTTGGCGAAGGCGATTACGCAGAATCGGAACGGGTCATCCAGCAGTTGCTGCGTGAAGCGGGTGCCACCAAGGTTGCCGATGGCCTGATTACTGCCAACGCCCAGGGTGTGCAACAGGCGGCGGACATGCACGACGTGCAATCCCCGGAAACCTATGTCGGTTACCAGCGCGCGGAGCAGTTCGTCCCTGCCAAAGGCCTGCTGCCGGATACCGGGAAGACCTACAGCCCGGCGCCGCAACTGGCGCTCAACGACTGGAGCCTGGAAGGCAAGTGGAATGTCGGCGCCGAGCAGGCCACTGCTGACGCCCCGGCCAGTCGCATTGTTTACCGCTTTCATGCGCGAGACCTGCATCTAGTACTCGGGCCTGGAGCCGATGGCAAGCCGGTGCGCTTCAAGGTGCTGATCGACGGCAAGGCACCCGGTGACGCTCACGGTAGCGACGTCGCCTCCGACGGCAGCGGCAGCGTGACCGAACAACGTTTGTACCAGTTGGTGCGTCAGCCCGGCAGCGTGCAGGACCGGACTTTCAGCATCGAATTTCTGGATCCGGGTGTGTCGGCGTATGCGTTTACTTTCGGTTGATCATCATTCATTGATTCAGGAGTCAGTCTCATGAAAACCCCATTTACGTTGCGCCGGATTGTGTTGCAACTGGCCGCCGCCGGCTTTATCGGCCAATGCTCCATCGCCGCCTTTGCCGCTGCGGAAGCGGTGCGTCTGGCCCCGCCGGCCGTGGACGAAGCCACCCAGGCCCACAGTGAAACGGCCGTGTTTGCCGGCGGCTGCTTCTGGGGTGTGCAGGGTGTGTTCGAGCATGTCAAAGGCGTCAAGCAGGCCGTTTCCGGCTATGCCGGCGGCGCGGCCGACACCGCACACTATGAGCAGGTCAGCGATGGCGATACCGGCCATGCGGAATCCGTCGAAGTCACTTTCGATCCCGCTCAGGTCAGTTACGGCACCTTGCTGCAAATCTACTTTTCGGTGGCCCACAACCCCACCGAACTCAATCGCCAAGGGCCGGATCGCGGCACCCAATATCGCTCGGCACTGTTCACCAAAAGCGGCGAACAGCAACGTGTTGCCCAGGCTTACATCGCTCAGCTGGACGCCGCGCATTCGTTCAACAAGCCCATCGTGACCAGGCTCGAATCCTTCAACGGGTTTTACCCGGCAGAGCAGGAACATCAGGATTTTCTGACCCGCCATCCCATGCATCCGTACATCGTGATCAACGATTTACCTAAAGTGGCGCAGTTGAAGCAGTTGTATCCAGACCGTTATCAAGATGAGCCTGTGCTGGTCAAGGCGGGGATGTAGCCGGCGATAGCACGGCAATTCTTTGCAAAATGTATCGGGCCTGGGCGGTAACAGCCGTGGCAGCGGTGAAACTCACCGCTGCCAGCCCCGAAAATGCCCGGTTCAACTCCGCCAACCCCCGATTGATGATTTCCCCTCATAAGTCTATGTGGTTCGTGCCACGTAGTTACCTCTGCTGCCCTGGGTTACCGTCGCTCCGTTCTTGGCGCTGGTGCACAGGTTTCGATTGAATCCGTAGCGCTGGCGTCATGGACGTCTTTTCATCATCAGTCCAGGTGCCTACGCATGAAACTAGCCGGAGCCGCGCTCGCCACTTTATGTTTTGCCGCTTTTGCGGAGGGCAATCAGGGCGGCGGCAAACCCGATCCCAAGCCGTCGCCCGATGTTCTCGCGGTCACGCCGCAGCTGTATCAGTACACGACTGAATTGCTGTTTGGCGAAGTCTGGAAGCGCCAGGAGCTGGCGCCCCGGGATCGCAGCCTGATCACCCTTGCAGCGCTGGTGAGTGGCGGGCAAACCGCGCAGATGACCGGGCATCTCAATCTCGGCCTGGACAACGGCCTCAAACCCAGCGAAATCAGCGCATTGATCACTCACCTGGCGTTTTATTCGGGTTGGCCCAACGCGATGTCGGCAGTCGGTGTGGCGAAAAAAGTCTTTACCGAGCGGGGCATACGTGCGGAACAGATCGTCCCGCCACCGACTGAACCGTTGACGCTGGATCCCGCCAGCGAGGTCAAGCGCAAAGCCGCAGTCGAGGCTGCTACCGGTGACGTGGCGCCTGCGCTCGGGCGCTACACCAACGAAGTGCTGTTCGCCGAGCTATGGCGACAGACCGACCTGACGGCGCGCGACCGCAGCTTGATCACCGTCGCCGCTCTGATTACGCAAGGGCAGGTCGCCCAATTGCCATTCCACCTGAACCGCGCGATGGACAATGGCCTGACCGAAATCCAGGCCGCCGAGGTGGTGACTCATCTGGCGTTTTACGTTGGATGGCCAAAGGCGATGTCGGCAGTCCCGGTACTCAAAGCCGTGTTTGAGTCGCGCCGCAATCAAGGCTGAACCCGGCTCGCTGAACTTGAGATAGCCGGTAACGATCAGTTTCTGTAGCGCAACGCGTCCACCAGCAAGGCAAACGCCGGCGAAGCCTGGCGTCGGCTGGGGTAGTAAAGATGGAAACCGGCGAACAATGGCGACCAGTCTTCCAGCACATGAATCAGGCTGCCGTCCTTGACGTAAGGGGCGATCAAATCGTTGGGAATGTAGCTGAGGCCGAAACCGTCCAGCGCCGCATGCAGCAGCTGGTAAACGCCGTTGTAGGTGATCTGGCCGGTGACGCGGGCCTTGAGGCTTTCGCCGTCTTTGGCGAACTCCCAGGCGTACAGGCCGCCATTGGTGGGCAGGCGCAGGTTGTTGCATTGATGGTCGGTGAGGTCCCGGGGTGTCCGGGGCAAGGTTCGGTTGGCAAAGTAAGCGGGGGAGCCGACCACCGACATGCGCATGTCAGGGCCAATGCGCGTGGCGATCATTCCTTCGGCGACGTCTTCGCCCAATCGCACGCCCGCGTCAAAACCGTGGGCGGCAATGTCGACGAAGCCGTAGTCGCAACAGACCTCCACCGAGATGTCCGGATATTTGGGGAGGAATTGGTTGAGCACTGGCCGAATGATCATCTGCAGCACGTGATCGATGGCATTGATGCGGATGCTACCGGTCGGGGTGTCACGCAGGTCGCTGAGGCCCGCCAGCTCCATTTCGATTTCCTCGAAATGCGGGCCGACCTTTTTAATCAGGCGTTCGCCAGCTTCGGTGGGCGACACGCTGCGGGTGGTGCGGGTCAGCAGGCGCAAGCCGAGGCGTGCCTCCAGCCCGCGAATGGTGTGACTCAGCGCCGATTGGGAGACGCCCAGTTTGCCGGCGGCCTTGGTGAAGCTCCGCTCCCGTGCAACAGCGAGAAAGGCGAGCAGATCAGTGGCGTTTTCTCGGAGCATTGATGAGCACCTTGCATAAATATTTTAAGATTCTAACGTCTAATCAACTCAATATGCAGCTGTTAAATTTGCGGTCCATGCTCGGTTAGCCATGGACCGAGGATGCGACCTGCCGGCTCCTAACCCTTGCATTGTTCAAGTGAGAACCCTTATGAAAAGCCTCGCCGCCACTGCGTTATCGCTGTCATTACTCGCTTTCGATTTACCTGCCGAGGAGAAATCCATGCTTGTCGTCAATACCAATGGCTCTCAGCCTTCAGCCAAGGGGCCGGCTGATTATTTCACCGGAACCGTACGTGTCGACGCGCCGTTCAAAGGCACGGACGGCGCCCGGGTCAGTGGCGCAACGGTGACGTTCGAGCCCGGTGCGCGTACGGCGTGGCACACTCATCCGCTGGGTCAGACCCTGATTGTCACGGCAGGCTCGGGTCTGGTGCAAGAATCGGGTAAGCCGGTGCGTTCGATCAAGCCGGGCGACACCGTGTGGATCCCGCCCAACGTCAAGCATTGGCATGGCGCTACCGCAACCACCGCGATGAGCCACATTGCCGTCGCCGAAGTGCTGGATGGCAAAGTGGTTGACTGGATGGAACAGGTCAGCGATGACCAGTATGCAGAGGCGCTCTGATTGTAGCCTTGCGGCCAGAGTCCCGGGTTTAGCGTTTGCTGCTGCTCAGGACTTTATGCAGCTTGGCCTGCAGATCGCTTTCGTTGAACGGCTTTTGGACCACCAGCGAGCCTTCCAGGCCCAGTACGTCGGTGTCGGCGTAGCCCGTCACAAACAGCACCGGGATTTCAGGATGGTTCTCATAGACAAGTGCCGCCAACTCACCACCGGTCATGCCGGGCATGGCGAAATCGGTCAGCACCAGGTCGATTGAATGATTCAGCATTTCCAGGGCTTCGACTCCGTCCTGCGCCTGTTTCACGGTGTAACCCATGGCATCGAGCATCTGCACGGTAACGGAGCGCACATCCGGGTCGTCGTCCACCAGCAGGATGGTGTGCGAACCTGCTTCGTGTGCCGGATCCGGTTCTTCTGGCATTTCATTGCGGATGATCTCGGGCTTGGCCACACTGGGCAGATAGACCATCACTTTGGTGCCCACCCCCAGCTGACTCTCAATCATGACGCCGCCGCCTGACTGTTTGGCAAACCCGAACACCTGCGCCAGGCCCAGCCCTGAACCTTTGCCGACATCCTTGGTGGTATAGAACGGCTCGAATGCGCGCTTCAATGTCTCCGCGCTCATCCCGCTGCCCGAATCGCTGATGGCCAGAACGGCGTACTTACCCGGTTCCGGATCTTCGGGGCGCACGGCAGGCTCGGTGATTTCTGCGTTGAACGTCGAGAAGGCCAGCGGGCCGCCTTTTGTCATCGCATCCCGCGCGTTGATGGCCAGGTTGAGGATGATCATTTCGGTCTGCGTCGGGTCACCCATGGCGTACCAGAGATCGGTGGCCAGATCGGTTTCAATCCAGACACTGCCTCCCAATGCCCGGACCAGCAAAGTCCCCATACTGCGGATGGTGTCGTTCAGGCTGATCGCCACAGGTTGCAGCCGTTGCCGGCGCGAAAACGAGAGCAATTGAGCGGTGAGCCGCGCGCCGCGTTCCCCGGCATCCTTGACGTTCTGCAAACGGTTGACGGTCTTGTCCAGGGTGCCGCGCTCGATGTCGCGAATGGCGAAGGCGGTACTGGTCAGGATGACGGTCAAAAGGTTGTTGAAATCGTGGGCAACACCTGCGGTCAATTGACCGACCACTTCGAGTCGCTGCATCTGTTGCAGGTCGGCCTCTATGCGCTCTTTCTCGCTGATTTGTGCGCGAAGCAGTTTGTTGGCAGCGGCAAGCTCATCGATGACCGCGCGCTCTTCGGTGATATCGCGAACGGCGGCATACATCAGTCCGTCCTCGGGCACGATGGTCCAGGACAACCAGCGATAGTCTCCGGATCGGTGTTTCATGCGATTGACGAAACGGGTCGAAATATTGCCGCGAGCAATGCTCTCGACTTCCTGGACCGTAGCGTCCAGATCCAGCGGGTGAATCAATTCCCATAGCCGCATCTGGCTGATCTGCTGATTGGACCAGCCCAAGGCCGCTTCCCACGCCGGGTTCAAGGATATGGGCGTCATGTCGAGCTGCAACACGGCCAGCAACTCCCGGGACAACTCCCAGGTGCGATCGCGTTCACGGGTGCGCAGCTCGATGCGTGCGCCCAGCAGTTGGTTGAGTTCCACCAGTTCCCTGGTCGCCTGTTTACGCTCGCTGATGTCCTGCATCACACCGGTGAAACGCACACATTGGCCATTTTCAAAGACCGAGCGTCCATTGGAAAACAACCACCGCGACCGACCAGTGGGCATCAGCGCCCGGTATTCGATCTGGTAGTCGGCTTCCTTTGACATGGCCTCGTTGATTTTCAGCTCAAGCAGCGCTCGGTCTTCCGGATGGCAGCGGGCCAGAAGAAAAGGCAGGTCGACCGGGCTATTGGGCAAGAGTTCGTACAAGGCGTTGCAGCGTTCATCCCACAGCAGCCGTCCGGTCAACGGCTCAAGCTCCCAGACGCCCATCATTGCCGCCTCGATGGCGAGCCGGGCACGAACTTCGACGTCTTGCAACGCTGATTCGGCAGCCTTGCGTTGCGCGCGTTCACGGACCTCCGAGACCGCGCGTTTGACGGCCTTGGGCAGCATTTTCAGGTTTTGCTTGAGGACGTAATCCACCGCCCCCAGACGCATCATCTCCACCGCCTGCTGCTCGCCGAAAATCCCCGACAGAAAAATGAACGGAGTCTTGGGTGTCAGCTGCTGAGCGATTTTCAGCACGTCTGCGCCGGAAGATCCAGGCAGCAGGAAGTCGCACAGAACGACGTCAAATACCTGTTGGCTCAGGGCTTGAGCCGCGCCGTGGTGATTGTGAACCAGCGTTGAGTCGACTTCGATGCCGCTGGCTTCCAATGCCAAAAGTGTCAGCTCCGCATCGTGCGGGCTGTCTTCAATCAGGAGAATTCTCAGTGTTTTAAATGGCATTAAGTCGACTGCGCTTATCAATAAAGGTCAGGAACCGGGACGACGTTGAGCTCTGACCGATCCGGGTGGCGGCTCGTTCAGCACGGCCCAGAAAATACCCAGGTCCGAAATGGCGCTGACGAACTCCTTGAACTCCACCGGCTTGACGACGTAGGCGTTGACGCCCAATTGATAGGCTCGCGACAAATCAGGCTCTTCACGGGATGAGGTCAGCATGACCACCGGGATACTGCGCAGCTCTTCCGACTGGCGCACGGCTTCGAGCACTTGCAGTCCATCGACCTTGGGCAGTTTCAGGTCCAGCAGCAGTACTGCGGGATTGCCATCGAGCCGTTGGGCGTAGCTGTCGCGGCGAAACAGGTAGTCAAGCGCTTCCGCGCCGTCACGGACAACGATCACTTCATTGGCAAGCTGGCTACGTTCCAGAGCGATCAGGGTCAGCTCCAGATCCTGAGGATTGTCCTCGACCAGCAATATGGGTTTGAGCATCGTGTTTTTCCTCAATCAGGCAACTGGACTCAAGGTTTGAATGGGTAAGGTGAAGGAGAAGACCGCGCCTTGGTCGAGGACACCTTGCGCCCGGACGGTGCCACCCTGACGTTCGATAATCCGTCTGACGTTGGCCAGGCCGATACCGGTGCCTTCGAATTCTTCCATGCGGTGCAGGCGCTGGAAGACTCCGAACAGCTTGTCTGCGTATTGCATGTCAAAGCCCACGCCGTTATCACGAATGCTGACTTCGACGAATTTTTCGCCCTTGATTGCATCGATCTCGATAGTGGCAATCGCTTTGGTGCGGGTGTACTTGATGGCGTTGGCGATAAGGTTGCGCATGGCCAGGTGCAGGAACGCAGGGTCGGCAATGATGACGGGCAGGTCGCGAACCACCCACTCGATCGTCCGGCCTTCATAGTCGGGTTTCATTTCAGCCCGAATCGATTCCACCATGGCAGTCAGATTGACCTCTGACTGACGCATGGCCGATCGACCCATCTGGGAGAAGCTGAGCAGGTTGTCCACCAGGGTGCCGGCAAATTTTGCCGACTCGCCAATGGTGCCCAGGAAGCGCTGGCCACGCTCGGTAAGGTTTCCCTGTTCCATATCCGTGAGCAACTCGGCATAGCCGGCAATGTGGCGCAGCGGGGCGCGCAGATCATGGGACACACTGTAGGAAAACGCTTCAAGCTCTTTGTTGCTGCGCTTGAGTTCGGTCGCCAGTTGGGCCATTTCCTCCGCTTTGCGCAACACAATCCCGAGCACGGCCAGGCGTAATTCGGCGACACCTTCCAGTTCGGTTGCATCCCAGCCCGTGGAGAAGCCTTCGACCTTCTGTTTCCAGAGATCAAAGCTCTGGCGGGGGCTCAACGATCCGCTTTGATCAACGGCTTTTTCCGGTTTCCCTGCCCACTGAACGGTACGGGCCTGCTCGCATTTGAACCAGATCAGGAAGTTCGAATGCAGCTCGGAGATGGATACGGACAAAACGCCGCTCACTGATTTCGCAAGCCCGGGCAACTGAGGGATTTCCAGGCCGACATTGTCGGTGTGAAAGACATCCGGGCCATTGCGCCTGGTCAGCCACGCGGCGAGCGCTCGAACCTGTCCTTCCGGTGGCGTCTGGCCGTACAGGTCGCATTCGTTGTCAGAGACGACCGCCGCGCCGGTGGCACCGACAAAACGGATGAACGTGTCAGGCAGGGCTTTCAGCCCGTTGAATACGCTGTCTTGATCGGCCATGGCCGCGAGCATCTGGACGATGTCTCGTCGCAGGCCCAGCATGCGCTGATTGCGCAGGTGAGCTTCCTTGGTTTCCACCTGCAATGACAGAACTCGCCCCAGCAGTTCGCAGGCCGAGCGGGTCTGGAAGCTGACAGAGCGGGGTTCTGAGTTATGGCAGGAAATCAGCCCCCACAGTTGACCATCAACCACAATCGAGATGGACATGGATGCGCCGGTGCCCATGTTGCGCATGTACTGCAGATGTACGGGCGAAACACTGCGCAGGGTCGCATAGCTCAAATCCAGAGGGCGCTGCGTCCTGGGATTGATCGCCGGGATAATCGCGGAGGGCACGTAGTTGGCATCGGCAATGATCCGGATGCGATTGGCGCAGTAAAGCTCGCGCGCTTGCCGGGGAATGTCCGACGCCGGGAAACATAGCCCCAGATAACTGGGGTAGCCCTCGTTGGCCAGCTCGGCGTTGACCACGCCGTTGCCGTCTTTGTCGAATCGATAACTATTGACTCGCCCGAAGCCCGTAATGCGCTTGATGAAGCAGACAGAGCGATTGCACAGTTCGTCAACGCTTTCGTCTTCGCGCATCTGACTGATGAACGAACGCACCAACGGATACAGGCGACCGTGCGCCGCAGCGCTATCACCGGCGGGTTCAAATTCGGCAATCAAGACGTCGTCATTGCGATGGAGCATCATCGCGACGGGCTGGCCGGATTGATCGCCCTGAAGAAAAGTGACATCGCCGACATGGCAGGGCAGCGACGCATCGTCGTCCAGTTCGCCCAGTTGGTCCAGATACGCAGAGCCATTCTCGACGAGTGCATCCAGCTCCATGCCCAAGAGGGACGCCTGCTCGATATTCAGCCATTGCGCAATGTTTTCGCTGATCTGGACGATCTTCATCGTCGGTTCATCAATCACGATCAGGAAGCCTTGCGGCTGGATGCTGCCCGGGATGCGAATAGGTTCCCGAGCGCAATTATCGATGGCGGCTTGCAGGGATGCTTCAGTGTCGATAGCGGTCAAAATTTTTCCCTTTGAAGGCTTTTGTGACGGGTGAAGCAGGCTCAAGTGATGAGCGGAAAATCACCGCAATGCATTGGCGTCGAAAAATCCGATGACACAGTATCAAATTACTCAGGCTCGGTTTGTTTGAATGACGCCGAGTGCGGTGGTTCCCGATGACAGGATCAATCACTGATTTAAAGCCGAATGAGTGTTTACGACCGCAGAGTGTTATGAATGTTCTTCTGGAAACAGGCGCAACCCGGTCCCCAACGGGCAGGCGAATAAGTGTGCTGCACAAACCAAGGTGGAATTTGTCTCGATGGATTTACGCGACCTCTACTATTTTGAAACCATCGCCGATCTGGGCAATCTCGGTCGCGCCGGTGACAAGTTGCATCGTACCCAGCCTGCGCTGTCCAAAAGCATCCAGCGTCTGGAACAAACCCTCGGCACCGCGTTGTTTTTCCGCGAGGGGCGTCGGATGCGCCTGACTCCCGCCGGTGAATTGCTCTTGATGCGGGCGCGACACTTGCGTCAGGGCGTACAGGAAACCCGTCGGGAAATTCAGGATTTCGCCAAAGGCACGGTAGGCAATGTCCGCCTTGGCTGCGGGCCGACTGCTGCCGAATACCTGTTGCCAAGCCTGGTTTCACTGTTGCTGGAGACCGCGCCGGACCTGACCCTGGAACTGGTCACCGGACAGAACGACATGCTGCTCAACGCATTGCGTACGGGACAACTGGACCTGTTGATCTGTCCGTTATCGGCGGTGGACGTTGCGCAATTCGAGACGTTCGCGTTGTTGCAGGATGAAGTGGTGGTGGTCGCCAGCGTCGACCACGCTTTGTTCAAACAACCGATCAGCATGGCCGACCTGTGTAATTGGCGCTGGGTGTTGGCCGCGCCGACTGTGGCAACCCGCCGCTGGATCGATAACGCCTTTTTCAATCAGCAGCTGGATATGCCGCAGATCCAGATTCAGACCAACTCCATCAATATGATGCCGCGCCTGATCGCTCACACGCCGCTGTTGAGCTTCATTTCCAGGCATAACCTGGGTGTCGGCAAGATCGGCGCAACCTTGCGTGAAGTCCCGCTCGCAGAAACCACCATGAAACGAAGTTTCGGCCTGGTGATGCGCCGCGAGGCTTACGTTTCGCCGCCTGCCGCCTACATCGTTGACCTGCTCAAGCGGGAAGGCACGGCGTTGTTCACCGATCACTCCGATCACGATTGACTGTCCCGGCAAGTGTTACCCATTTCCCCAGCGTGGCCGAAGCATGGGTATTTCTATCAATAATATTCATAGTTGAATAACAAAGCGGAAATAGATTTATACGAAGAATAGGTTAAACATGGATGCCATGGCGGTAGGCGACGGTCAATGAAGTCGATACCGATGCCAATAATCAAAACAAGGCGTCCACTATGACCTACACCATTCTCGTCACTGCAGAGCGCCTGGCCCCTGCGGGACTGGATGTCCTCAGCCAGCAGGATTGCCGCGTCTTGTTCGTCCGTCAGGGGCAGGAAGGCGCTGATATCGAGCGGCTGATGGCGACTGAGCCGGTGGCCGCCGTGATCTCTCGCACCTTCGAGCTGAGTGAACAGGCGATTGCTTCGTGCCCGAGCCTGAAAGTCATCTCCAAACACGGTGTTGGCGTGAGCAATATCGATGTCGCGGCGGCCAGCGCCCGAGGCATTCCGGTGTATGTCACGCCGGGCGCCAACGCGCAGTCGGTGTGCGAAATGACCCTGGCTCTGCTGTTTGGCGCTGCACGCAAAGTCAGCTGGATGGACCGCGAAATCCGCGCCGGTCGCTGGTCCCGCGCCCAGGACGGCCTGCAGTTGCAAGGTCGCACTCTGGGGTTGGTGGGTTTCGGACAGGTCGCGCGCAAAGTGACCACGGTGTGTCAGGCGCTGGGCATGTCGGTAAAAGTCTACGATCCATTCCTCACCGCCGACAGCGACTTGATGGGCGCCGAACGCATGGGCTCGTTGGCGACTCTTTTGGCTGTCAGTGATGTTCTGAGCCTGCACGTGCCGCTCACCGCGCAAACCCGAGACCTGATCGGCGCTGCCGAACTCGCGTTGCTTCCGGAACACGCCGTGCTGATCAATACCGCACGAGGTGAAGTCGTCAACGAAACGGCACTGGTCGACGCCTTGCGCAGCGGTCGGCTGTTCGCCGCCGGCCTGGACACCATGGCCATCGAACCACTGCCTGCCGACAGCCCGCTGTTGAGCCTGGACAACGTGCTGCTCACGCCCCATGTCGGCGGTTCGACGCCAGCAGCGCTGGCTGCCATGGCGCGTGACGCGGCAACCAACGTGACTGATTTTCTGCGCGGCAAACCCGTGCCGCGTACGTCCTGTGTCAACGCCGACATCCTTCCCCTCTGACCGGAGATATTCCATGACCGCTTCTGCTCTCAATGACTGGCCAACGGGCTACCGCATCAACCCGCGCAATGATGGCCTGGGCAGTGAACTGATTGAAGCGTTTCGCGCTATTCCGGTTGCTGTCGCCGGGGATTGCCTGGGCCGCAACATCGGCGCTCGGGGCTTGCGCATCTACCACGGCGACCTGGCGCTCAAGCTGTGCGGCCCGGCGTTTACCCTGCGTGTGCGGCCCGGTGACAACCTGATGGTGCACAAGGCGCTGATGATGGTGCAGCCCGGCGATGTGCTGGTCATCGACGGCGCTGGCGATGTCAGTCAGGCGGTGATTGGCGGTCTGGTGCGCACCACCGCATTGCGCGTGAAACTGGGCGGGATCGTTATTGATGGCGCCGTTCGTGATCTTGAGGAATTGGCCGAAGGTATCCTGCCGGTGTTCGCAGCGGGGCATACCCATCGGGGTCCAAGCAAGGACGGTCCCGGTGAAATCAACGTGCCGATTGCCTGCGCCGGTTTGTGCGTGATGCCGGGCGATCTGATGCTCGGCGACGCAGATGGCGTGCTGGCAGTGCCGCAGGCCGACGTTGCCGCGCTGCTGCCCAAAGCCCTTGCCCATCTGGATCGGGAAGCGGCCATCCGCGAAACCAACCGCCTCGGCACCGCCAACCCTGAACGATTCGACGCGCTGCTGCGAGCCAAGGGCTTGCCGGTCTGAGTTCATTGCACTGATACCCCGCACTCAACACGCTGTCGGTCATCGCCGCTGATGGCTGCCGGGTTGCACCCGCAAAACGTCACCCAGATAAAACTAAAAAAAAGAGGGAACCCATGCTGACGATCCTCAGCTATACGATGATCACCTGCTTCATGTACCTGGTCATGAGCCGCCGGCTCTCGCCCCTGGTGGCGCTGATGCTGGTGCCGGTGGTCTTCGCCTGCATCGGCGGTTTTGCCGCAGGGCTCGGCCCGATGATGATCGACGGGGTGAAGATGCTCGCACCCACCGGCATCATGCTCACCTTCGCGATTCTGTACTTTTCGATGATGACCGATGCCGGCTTGTTCAATCCGCTGGTCAAGCTGATCCTCAAGGTGGTCAAGGGCGATCCGCAGAAAATCGTGATCGGCAGCGCCATTCTCGGTATCTGCGTCGGCCTCGATGGCGACGGCGCGACCACCTACATCATCACCACCGCCGCGTTGTTGCCGTTGTACCGGCGCACCGGTATTCGCCTGCAAGTCATGGCGACCGTGTTGCTGCTGAGCAACGGCGTGATGAACATGCTGCCCTGGGCCGGGCCGTTTTCCCGGGCCGCGAGTGCCATGCATGTGGACGTCGCCAGTCTGTTCATGGAAATGCTGCCAATGATGCTCGCCGCGCTGGCGTGGGTGGTGTTCGTGGCGTTTTTGCTGGGCCGCATGGAGAAGCGTCGTCTGGGTGTGATCGAACTGCGTGAAGGCGAGGGCATGGATCATTTCAAGGAATCCAGACCTGGCGATTGGCGCTTCGCCTTCAATGCCGTGCTGACCATCACATTGATTGCCTGCATGGTCATGAGCGTGTTGCCGCTGCCGATTCTGTTCATGCTGGCTTTCGGCCTCGGCGCGGTGGTCAACTTCCCGAAAATCGAAGAACAGAAAGCCCTGATTGCCCGCCACGCGGATAACGTGATGCTGGTGTCGCTGCTGATTTTCGCGGCAGGGATCTTCGTCGGCATCATGACCGGCACGGGCATGATCAAAGCCATCTCGGAAAGCCTGATCTACATCATTCCGCAGTGGGCCGGGCAGTACATGTCGCTGATTACCGCACTGTTGAGCATGCCGGGCACCTACGTGCTGACCAACGATGCGTTCTATTTCGGCATCTTGCCGATCCTCGCCGACACCGCCAGCCACTACGGCATTGGTCCCATGGAAATGGCCGTCGCGGGGCTGATCGGTCAGCCGGTTCATGTGCTGAGTCCACTGGTGGCATCAACTTATCTGTTGTGCGGATTGCTGGATGTCGATTATGCGGACAACCAGCGTATCTCCCTGAAATGGTCACTGGGCACGGTCGGCGTGATGTTCGTGATGTCGCTGATGATCGGCACGCTGTCCTTCCTGCACTGAGCGGCTGCGCCAACGCCCTGAACCCAGAAGAGGCTACACCATGCAAAACAATCCCGACATTGATGTGCTGATCAGCGAAGTAGGGCCACGGGACGGCCTGCAAAGCGTGGCGGCGACGATGCCGACAGCCCTGAAAATCAACTGGATTTCGGCTCTGGCGGCGTCCGGCCTGCGCGAGATCGAGATTGGCTCGTTCGTCCCGGCAAAGTTGCTGCCACAAATGGCCGATGCCGCACAGCTGGTGGCCCATGGCCGCACGCTGCCGGGGCTGTTCGTCACCGCGCTGGTGCCCAATCTCAGAGGCGCCCAGGCAGCGTTTGAAGCCGGCGTGCAGAAGATAACCCTGCCGATTTCGGTGAGCGAGCCGCACTCGCTGGCCAACATTCGCAAGACGCATGCGCAAGTGATCGAGGAAGTTCGCTCGGTCGTTGCCTGGCGCGACCAGAACTTTCCTCATGTGCAAATTGAAGCCGGACTCTCCACGGTATTTGGCTGCACCCTGCAAGGCGTCGTGCCCGCAGATGACGTGATCCGCATGGCACTGAAGATGGCCGAACTCGGCGTGGAGGAGGTGGGTCTGGCCGATACGGTCGGTTATGCCAATCCCACGCAGGTGCGTAGCCTGTTTACCCGCTTGCGCAATGAACTGGGGCCTGTGGCGGGCAGCGCGCACTTTCACAACACCCGTGGCCAGGGTCTGGCGAATGTGGTGGCGGCGCTGGACGCCGGCGTGACCACCATCGACGCGTCCCAAGGCGGCCTGGGCGGCTGTCCTTATGCGCCGGGAGCGTCGGGCAATATCGTCACCGAGGATCTGGTTTACCTGCTCGAATCCATGGGCCTGCGCACTGGCGTCGACATTGATCGGCTGGTTGCCGCACGGGAATGGCTGCGCCAAGGCCTGCCGGGCGAGCTGCTCTACGGCTTCATCCCGGACGCCGGGGTAGGCAAGAATTTTCGTTACGCAGGCAAGGATCTATGACTATGCAGCAAACTTCCGACAAGGCCCTGCCACTGGCGGGCATTCGTGTCATTGAATTCGTGCATATGGTCATGGGGCCGACCTGCGGTCTGGTCCTGGCGGATCTTGGCGCCGAAGTGATCAAGGTCGAACCGGCTCCGGCGGGCGATAACACTCGGCGTTTGCGGGGTTCGGGCGCGGGATACTGGATGACCTATAACCGCAACAAAAAAAGTTTCGCCGTGGACATGAAAACCGAGGAAGGCATGCAGGCGGTCCGCAAACTGATCGCCAGTGCGGATGTCGTTACCGAAAACTTTCGTCCCGGCGCCATGGAAAAACTCGCGCTGGGTTATGAGCAGGTCAAAGCGATCAACCCGTCGATCATCTACAGCTCGATGAAAGGATTTCTGCCCGGCCCCTACGACCAGCGCACAGCACTGGATGAAGTGGTGCAGATGATGACCGGCCTGGCCTACATGACCGGGCCGGTGGGGCGTCCGCTGCGGGCTGGCGCGTCGGTGAATGACGTCATGGGCGGCATGTTCAGTGCCATTTCAATCCTGGCCGCCTTGCACCAGCGTAATTCCACCGGCCTGGGCCAGTTCGTGCAGACCGGCCTGTTCGAAAACTCGGCCTTCCTCGTCGCGCAACACATGATGCAGAAAGTCGTAACTGGCAAGGCCGCCGCACCCATGCCCAATCGCATCTCGGCCTGGGCCATCTACGACGTGTTCACGACGGCCGATGATGAACAGGTGTTTCTGGGCGTCGTGAGCGACGGCCAATGGCAAAGCTTCTGCAAGGCCTTTGACTTCAGTGACTGGGCTGTTGACCCCACTTTGGCGCAGAATAACCAGCGGGTGCAGGCCCGTGAGCAGATCCTGCCTTTTGTCAGCCAGCGTCTGGGCGACATGAGCAAGGTTGAGGTCATGGCGCGCTGCGAAGCGGCAGGGCTGCCGTTCTCGCCAATCCAGCGCCCCGAGGATCTGTTCGAAGACCGCCACTTGAATGCCTCGGGTGGCATGGCGGCGCTGACGCTGCCTGACGGTGAAAACGTCAAGGTGCCTATGTTGCCCTTCGAAATGAATGGCCAACGCTTCGGCACACGTCTGAACGTTCCTGAGCTCGGCAGTCATTCCACTGAACTGCTGGCGCAGATGGGTTATTCCGACGCACAGATTCAGGCGTTACACGCTGCTGGAGTGGTCAAAGGCTAATGCTTGCACTTGGCCAACACCACTTCGCAGGTACTGGGTGTGCCACCGGATTGCCCGGCATAGCGCTTGCAATTAGCCAACGATTTTTTGCGCGCCATATTCATGGACGAGCCCCAGGCCAGGCCACCTGTGCCCGCCGTGGGCAATGCCTTTGCGTAGCAGTTCGAACCTTGGGTCGGCGTGGTGCCTGAGCATCCCGCCATCAGCGCCAGGTTGATGGCGAGCAAAGAGAGCAGGGCCCATGCCGAACAGCGGCGCATTGTGATACCGGTCATTGCAGTTCCTGTGCATCGAGAGGTCGAGCCGTTTTTGAGGCCGTTTTATGCAGGTTAGACCGAGTCGCGGGGTCAAGGCGCTCGCTGAACCGGCGCCGCCATTGTGCGCCGTAAATGAACTGCTTCGATCACGTCTGCTTTGAGCTTGCCCGGTTTAGAGCGTTTCTAAAAAAGGCACTTGGCCAGCAAACGTGCATCTGACACTGGAAACATTTTTAAATACTTCACTTCAAGAATAGTTGTACGACGTCGTACCTACTATGTTCGACTGCGCCGGTTCCTACAAAAAAAATAACGGAGATCCACACATGCCGAGCACTCCTTCCGCTGAAGCGCAAGTCGCAGCGCCTTCAAAAAGCCCCATCTCGCGAATTTTGAAACTGTTGGGCCCCGGTATCATCGCCGTTCTTTCCTGGCTGGGCGCCGGTGACTTGATCACTTCGTCTGTAGCAGGGGCGAACTACGGATACGCAATGATGTGGGTGTTGGCGGTATCTCTGCTCTTGAGATATTTGATCGTCAACATCATTGCGCGCTTCCAGCTCTGCAATAACCAAGGGATGACCATCCTGCAAGGCTATGCCCAGTTGAACCCGTTTTTCGGCTGGTTCTTGCTGGTGTATGCCTTGCTCATGGGGCACTTGATGAATGCCTACATGATCAAAGGCGCTGGCGAAGCCTTGGCCATGCTCTTGAAGATTGATTACCCACTGTTGTGTTCTGTCGCTGTGGTGCTGGCCGTCTGGATGCTGGTCGGTCGTAATATTTACTCGATGATCGAAGGCGTCATGAAGGTCCTGCTGGCGATCATGACCTTGGCGTTTATCGCGCTGGCAGTGATGTCCGGACCGGATGTCATGGGCATTGTCAAAGGCACCATCGGTTTCAGCATTCCCCCGGATGAAGGCGTGCATGGCGCGCTGCTGGTCGCCGTTTCGGTCATCGGTGCGGTTGCCGGCTCGGTCGCCAACTTTGTTCACCCGTATGTCATGCGGCAGAAGGGCTGGACCGGTCCTGAACACAAGCGTGTTCAGCGTAACGATCTACTGTTCGCCGTGTTTATCGGCATCATCATTAACCTGGCGATCTGGATCGTGGGCGCGGAAATCCTGCGGCCGAACGGGATTGAAGTTAAAACCTTGAGCGACCTGGGCAAGGCTCTGGAAATCGTCTTCGGCCCGATTGGCTGGTACGTGTTCTTCATCGGCGTATTTGCCACGCTATTTGCCAGTATCTCCGGCAAGACCACTGCTTTCCCGATGTTGATTACCGACGCCTTCCAGCACGTGAGCCCGAAACGTCGTGAGCGTTACGGCAAGGAATTCCATCATGACCCGATGCACAAGTGGTTCATGCTGTTCATTCTGGTAACCCCGTTGGTTTGGTCTCTGCCAGGCATGCCGGACTTCGTGACACTGACCATTGGTGTCAGCGCGTTGAACATTATCGGGCTGCCGGTCATTTCCCTGGGCCTGCTGATCATGTCCAACCAGAAATCACTGCTGGACAAGAAGTATCGCAACAACCTGTTCGAGAATATCGCTCTGCTGTTCGCAACAGGTCTGGCGCTGTGGGTAGCGTTCCAGTTGGGTGTTGATCTGTTCACCTGATCAATCATCCCGTCGTTCGCCGGCCGCAACGGACACACTGTTCGTTGCGGCCGCTTCGTTTCTGGCCTTTACATCTCGTTTCGGCGGGCGCTGTCAGTGATCGCCGCGCCGTCACCGCGCAGCGTGTTCAGGACCAGCGAAAAGGCCGGGGTCTGCAGACGACGGCTTGGGTAATACAGGTGATAGCCCGAGAACGAAGGGCACCAATCCTCCAGAACGCGTATCAAACGCCCCTCTTCAATATGCGGCGCAAATTCCTCCTCCGGTAAATAGGCGATGCCTAAACCATTGACTGCTGCGGCAGGCACGTGGGCACTGGTGTTGAGAATTATCTGTCCTGCGACACGCACGTTGACCTTGCGACCACGTTTTTCGAACTCCCAGGCATCCACTCCGCCACGAGTCGGGAAGCGAATGTCGATGCATGGGTGATCAAGCAGATCCTGCGGGGTTTTCGGTATTGGCTTGGTCGCGAAATAAGCGGGCGATGCCACGGCCGCCATCCGCACCTTGGGCCCGATGGGAACGGCGATCATGTCTTTATCGACTGTCGCGCCAAATCGTATCCCCGCATCGAAGCGGTCGGCGACGATGTCCCGAAAGCCGTAATTGATATCGAACTCGATGTTGATGTCGGGGTATTCGAGGAGCATGGGCGTGAGTCGGGGAAGCAGCACGGTCCTCAGGACGAAATCGCCGCAGGTAATACGGACCGTGCCCGCGGGCTTATCCCTGAGCGCTGTCAAGGCATCCAGTTCGGTCTCTATCTCGTCGAAGCGATGGCCGATGGCCTGCATCAGGCGCTCCCCCGCGCTGGTGGGGGAAACGCTACGCGTGGTGCGCGCCAACAGCCTTATTTCGAGTCGCTTCTCAAGGCCGGAAACCGTTTGACTGAGCGCTGACTGTGTGACGCCCAAATGGGCCGCCGCACGGGTAAAACTGCCCTCTCTGGCGACTGTTACAAAGGCCAGAAGATCGTTCAGATTGTATCGTGGCATCGAATTACGCCCGCGTTATTGATTAGCACTGCTTATTAGCACGAGAAGAGTTCATTAGATTATCAAACATGTCTTGCTGCTGGATAATAGCCCGAGCGCCAACTGTAGTCACAGGCTCGGTGCACACCTTCCTCTGATCCAGGCCGCAAACACGGGTTGATCAGTACCATTTACCGAATCGGGTGTATTGCATGAGACAACTCGTTGTGTTGCTCGGCCTTTTGATGGCGTCGCTCTCGGCACTGGGAGCAGACATGTCCAACGGAGCCGATAATTTCTACAAGAGTGAGAAGGTCAAGGTCCAAAAAGTGACCTTCAAAAATCAGTACCAAATGGACACGGTTGGGAATCTGTATATCCCTGAAGGCGTGAGCGCAAACAGCAAAAATCCGGCAATCATCGTTGGCCATCCCATGGGGGCGGTCAAAGAGCAGAGCTCCAACCTGTATGCGCAAAAGCTGGCGGAGCAGGGCTTTGTGACCCTGGCCGTGGACCTGTCGTTTTGGGGTGAAAGCGCAGGCCATCCACGCAATGCGGTGTCAGCTGAAATCTACGCTGAAGACTTCAGCGCGGCGGTGGACTACCTGGGTTCCCAGACATTCGTGGACCGAAACAGGATCGGCGTCCTGGGTATTTGCGGCAGCGGAAGCTTTGTGATCAGCGCGGCAAAAATTGATCCCCGCATGAAAGCCGTTGCCACCGTCAGCATGTATGACATGGGTGCGGTTAACCGTAACGGCTTGAAGCATTCGTTCACCGTCGAGCAGAGAAAGCAAGCCATCGCAGCGGCTGCCGAGCAGCGCTATGTGGAATTCACTGGTGGGGAAACGAAATACACCAGCGGCACGGTTCAGGCGCTGACGGACAAATCCACTGCTATCGAACGCGAATTCTATGATTTTTACCGCACGCCTCGCGGCGAGTTCACGCCCAAAGGGCAGTCGTCATTGCTGACCACTCACCCAACTTTGACCAGCAACGCGAAGTTCATGAACTTCTACCCGTTCAACGATATCGAGACCATATCCCCGCGCCCAATGCTGTTCATCGCCGGAGAAAATGCTCACTCGCGTGAGTTCAGTGAAGAGGCCTATCGCCTGGCTGCCCAGCCGAAAGAGCTGGTTATCATTCCGGGTGCGGGGCATGTGGACCTCTATGATCGGGTCGACCTTATCCCGTTTGCCAAGCTGACCGCATTCTTTCAAACCAACCTCAAGTGACATAACGCGCTGACCGCTCCGGCGACGGTGCCGGGCCCTGCTGTTGCGCAGGGTCTTGCGATTTGAGCCGGCTGCACAGTTCCGAACCTGTAAAACCCCCTGTAATCGCCTCTCAGGCCTGCACGCTGTGCAGGTGGTGGAGCTTTACGCGTTGGAGAAAATTTGATGAACAGCACCGCTTTTCCTGTTCAGGCTGCAAGTCGGCAGGTATGGGGAGCCGTCCTGGCGATGTCGTTGTGTGCCTTTGCCCTGGTGACTTCGGAATTCCTGCCTGTAAGTTTGCTCACCCCGATTGCCAGCGATCTTGCACTTACCGAAGGGCAGGCCGGACAAGCGATTTCAATTTCCGGCATTTTCGCTGTCCTCACCAGCCTGTTCATCTCCTCCGCAACGCGTCGGCTCGACCGAAGACCCGTGCTGCTGTTCCTGACCCTGCTGATGATTGGTTCTGGAACGCTCGTGGCGTTAGCGCCGAACTACTTCACCCTGATGGTGGGTCGGGCGATATTGGGCATTGCGATTGGTGGCAGCTGGGCCATGTCAACCGCTGTCATGATGCGGATTGCGCCGCAGAACTTTGTCCCCAAGGCAATCGCGGTCATGCAGGGTGGCACTGCGTTGGCAACTGCAGTTGCCGCGCCCATTGGTAGCCTCATGGGCGGACTGATTGGCTGGCGTGGCGCGTTCTTTTGTGTGGTACCGCTTGCCGCGGTAGCGCTGTGTTGGCAAGCGTTTACGCTGCCGAAAATGCCGGCCGACAATAAATCGGGATCCGCAACTGATGTGTTCCGGCTATTGGGCAGCGCCAAAGTTGCCTTGGGTATGGCCGCAGTGGCGTTTCTGTTCATGGGGCAGTTCACGCTGTTCACCTATCTGCGTCCGTTTCTCGAATCGGTCACCCGCGTCGATGTTTCCGGGCTATCCCTGTTGTTGCTGATTATCGGCATGGCCGGATTAGTGGGGACGATGGTGATTGGCTCGGTGTTGAACCGAAGTCTTTACCGAGTGCTGATGATCATCCCGTTTTTGATGGCGGTAATTGCCATCGCTCTGCTGGGTTATGGCAGCTCAATGTGGCTGACAGCGGTCCTGCTCGGGGCGTGGGGCTTGATCGCGACGTGTGCGCCGGTGGGTTGGTTTACCTGGCTGTCACGAATACTGCCACGGGATGCGGAGGCCGGCGGCGGGTTGATGGTGGCGGTGATTCAGCTGGCAATTACCCTCGGCGCAACGGTGGGCGGGTTGCTGTATGACGGCGTTGGCTACCAGGCGACGTTCATCGCCAGCGGGGTATTTCTCCTGGTAGCAGCCGTGCTGGCATTGCTTGTATCCCGCACGGCTATGCCGGTTGCACGATGAGCTGACAAGGCGTCATCGTGCGTCTGCGATTGGGTTCAGAAATCCCAACGAGTAGTGAGCATGAAGTTGCGCGGCTCGCCGTATGCCGCAGAATTGTAGAAGCCGATGTTGGTGTAGTAGGACTTGTCAAAGATGTTATTGGCGTTCAGCGTCGTCGAGAGATTTTCGCTGAACTGATAACGGGCCATGGCGTCCACCAGCCAGTAGGCTTTCTGGGAAAACTCCTCGTAGCCGCCATGCGGGGAGTTGTAGATATCCTGCCACGCAACGCTCTGCCAGCGGGTGCCGCCGCCGAGGGTGAGCCGGTCAAGATTGCCTTTGAGCTTGTAGGAGGTATACAGGCTGATTTGATCTTCGGGCTCGAAGGTGGAGATTTTTATGTCGTTGTCGTCACGCACGATCTTGTGCGTGTAGCCGGCCTGCAGCTGCCAGCCAGGCGCCAGCTCGCCGGACATCTCGATTTCATAACCCTTGGTGACGGCTTGGGTACCTTTGAACGCATAGTTGTCAGGGGTCGGCTGGCGATTGTTGTACTCGTCATCGGACACCGAACGATTGTCTTCATGAATTTCGAAGTAGGCAGCGCTGGCGTTCAAGCGTTTGTCGAAGAACTCGGCCTTGATGCCAAGTTCATAGTTCTGGCCTTCGTCCGGATCAAGGATCTTGTTATCGCGGTCGCGGTTGTAGTTTTCCTGCGGCATGAAAATGTCCGTGTAGCTGGCGTACACCGAATAGGTGTCGTTCAGGTCATAGACCGCGCCAGCGTAAGGCACAAAGCGCCCGGTTTCCTTGTAGGACGGGGTGATGCCAGTCAGCTGGTAGTTAACGACGCGCCCGCCGAGCAACACCTTCAAGTCGTCGGTGATGTTCAGGCGTGTGGTGACGTAGGCACCTGTCTGGCGCACGGTATCGTCGATCCACTGCGTCTGCGAGCCCCAATCAGGTTCGCGGAAGTTGCCGTGCCAATTGTTGAAATCGACGACATTCGGGCCGTAGGTGGTGTAATCCCAGTAGCCTTTGCCTTTCCAGGTAGACGTGGCGATGGAGCCGCCCAGCACCAGTTCATGTTCACGCCCCAGCAGGCTGAACGGTCCGGTGACGTACAGGTCGGCCGAGTCGCTGACGGTTTCACCGGTGTATTTGCCGGCTGTGATGGATGAGGTGCCATCGGCATTTGGCGTGCTGCCCTGAATGGAACCCACGAGCGCGTGGTAGCCATTGATCTTGTGATCCAGCTGCAGCTTGCCGACCCAACCGTTATCGAAGTTGTGCTCGAGCATGGCGAATACGGTGCGCGTGTATTGCTCCCAGCTGCTCCAGTCGGCGCCGTTGTTGAACGAGCGCGAGATGTGATTGCGATCACCATTGGCATCGATCAGCGGGAAACTCCCCGACCATGTGGACGCCTTGGGCAGGCTGTCCTGGTAGTCGCCGCCGACTGTGAGCATGGTGTCCGGTGACAGATCGAATTCCATGATCCCGTAGTACACCGGACTCTTGCGCGAATAGCGGTCCATGAACGAGTTTTTGTCCTGATAAGCGGCAACGGCGCGGCCACGCACATTGCCGGTTTCGGTCAGCGGGCCACTCACGTCCAGTTCACTGCGATAGTTGTCCCAGGAACCGACACCCAGGCTGGCATGCCCCTGAAAGTCGGCGGTGGGCTTTTTGCGCACCAGGTTGATGGTGGCGCCCAGCGATCCGGCGCCCGTCAACAGCCCGGTCGCGCCCTTGAGCACCTCGACCCGGTCGTAGATGGCCATGTCGCTCAGAGTGTTACCTGCGGAATAGCCGACGTTGCGGGACGTGGAGGGAATACCGTCGTACTGGAAATTATTGATGGAAAACCCGCGGGCATAGTAGTTGCTGCGCTCGGTGTCGAACGCCGACACGGTGATGCCCGGCGTATGGCGCATCACATCGTCGACGTTATTCAGGCCGAAGTCATTCATGTGCTGACGCGTGACGACGGTGATCGATTGCGGTGTCTCGCGCGGGGACAGGACCAGGCGCGTCGAGGTGGCGATGGTGCCCGGCGTATAGGACCCAGAGCCCTCGGTGATGGTCCCCAGTTCATTGGAGACGATCTCCGTGCGGCCCAATTCTATTGCCGAGGTCTGGGAACTTCCGGGGCGCAGGGAATAGCGCCCGTCGCTCTCCTGAATCGCCCGCAAGCCTGAACCAGCCAGCAAACGCTCAAGCCCATCAGTCATGGCGAATTCCCCGTCCAGCCCTGTCGAACTCAGCCCTCGCGTGAGCGCCGGGTCAAACGACAAGACCACACCGGCCTCGGCTGCAAAGCGGGTCAGGGCCGTGCCCAGATCGCCCGCGCTGATGTGGTATTCGCGCACGCTGCCTTCGGCGGCGTAAGCCGGCAACGAAGCGCCGATTCCCAGCAACGTAGAACACAGCAGGGCGCCGCGCAGACTCGTCGTGAGGCGGCCGGTCTTGAAGGGTATTTTCATCTTTGCATGTCTCGTCGTCTTGATTGGCAGGCGGGCTGTTTACCCTTCTGCTCTATGAGTCGAACGAGAATGAGAAAACCTATCATCAACAGTGAATTTTTTTAACGCGGCAATACGGTTACCCAATAGCGGGTCTTTGCTTCTACACGCACCGGCAAGCTGGTGGTCAGCGCCTGCAAGGCCTGATCAGTGTCGTTCAAGGCAAAGGCACCGCTGATGCGCAGGCCGGCAATGGCGGGATCACAGCGCAGCCAGCCGGAGCGGTAGCGGCCCAGTTCCGCGAGAAAACTGTCGAGGCGTTGCTCGTTGGCGACCAGCACGCCCTTGCTCCAGCTATCCTGGCCGGGCGTCACGGGGGAGGGGATTTGTGTCTGGCGACTATCGAACGCGCACTGCATCCCGGCATCCACTACCAGCGGTAAGCCCGCGAGCGGAGTAATGCGGACCTGATGCTCGAACACCGCAACGCGTGCAGCGCCGTTTTCACTGCGCACCGAGAATCGTGTGCCGAGCGCCTGGACGACACCTTGCGGGGTTTGCACGAAAAACGGTCGACCCGCCGGATCCGGGGCGGTCGTGACCAGAATCTCGCCCTCGCGCAGCATCAGCCGGCGACTGTTGGCGTCGTAGGCGACATCCACAGCGCTTGCGGTATCGAGTTGCAGCAGGGTGCCATCCGCCAGTACGGTTCTGAGTTGTTCGCCGGTCGCCGTACGATAATCGGCGGTCCAGCCCGCTGTGTGTGCGTGTCGATAGCCGCCATAGCTGAGCATGCCGCCACCGACCGCCAGGACCAGGCCCTTGAGTAACGTGCGGCGACCGCTCTGTTCCGGTTGATCGGCCAGACTGAACGCGCGTCCCGTCACACCTGTCGGCAGACCTTGCAGGCGCTGCTGCAACTGCTGCGCCTGATCCCAGGCCCAACGGTTTTCGCCGCAGCTGGCGAGCCATTCGCTCCAGCCGCCTTGATCCGCGCAGGTAACATCCTCGCTTTGCAGCTTGGTGAACCAGTTTGCGGCTTGCTCAAGCGCCAGTCTTTGCTGAGGGGTCAGGGTGGTCATTGTGATCAGCGCTCCACACCCAGGCTGTACAGCATGCAGTGTTGCGTCGCTTTGGCGATGTAGCGGTTGATGGTCACGACGGAGACGCCCAATTGGGCGGCGATGGCTTTGTAATTCATGCCGTCGAGCTGGGAAAGCAGAAACGCGCGCCGCACATTGGCGCCCAGGCCCGCGAGCATCGCATCCAGTTCGTAAAGGCTTTCAAGCAGAATCGCTTTGGATTCTTCGCTGATGGTCACCGCTTCGGGCTGTTCGGCCATAGCCTGCAACCAGGCCCGCTCAAGGCGCGCCCGGCGAAAATGATCAATCATCAGCCGCCGCGCGATAGTCGCCAGATAGCCCTTTGGCTCACGCACGGCTTCAAGCTGGGCAGCGGCATCCTTGGCGGTCAGCACGCGGATAAAAACGTCTTGCACCAGATCAGCTGCCAGATCACGGCACTCGACGCGCGGGCGTAACCAGCCAAATAGCCAACGATGATGATCGCGATAAAAAACGCTGACCTGCTGCTTGAAGGGGGAAGGGCTGGGCATAGGGGCAAACTAATAATGCAATTAGGATTGATTATCATTCTAGGGTTGGCGGCGTTTGTTCTGCAAGCCTGTAGCGTGCGTTTGGCGTTTTCACCGGCGGGATCCACTGCCGCTTATGCATTGACAGACCTTTAGACGTATCCTTCGCGCGACGTATCGGGCTCGCGGTTCGTCGATACGATCCTCACCCTCTGCCCACGCCAACAGGAGTTTTGCGTGCAAAAGGATTACCTGGCGTTTTTCACTTCCTTGTTTCTGTCGCGGCTGGCGGATCAGATTCTGTTGTTCATCGTGCCATTGGTTGTATTCCAGACCACCAATAGCGCCGCTTGGGCCGGTTTGGCGTTCTTCGTCGAATCGCTGCCGCGCTTTCTGGCGTTTCCGGCCTGCGGGGCACTGTGCGACAGGTTCTCCCCGATCAGAATCCTGCACATCAGCCAGGTGTATCGAGCGCTGATCTGCGTTCTGGCGGTGATTCTGCACGCTGTTTTCGGCGGTATTTTCTGGCTTGTCGCGCTTTCGGCCTTGTGCGGTGTGTTGACAACTCAGGGCATCATGGCTCGCGAGGTTCTGCTGCCGTATATTTTCCAGCGCTACAGCTATACCAAGACCCTGTCGTACTCGCAGATTGCCGACCAGACGGGCCTGGTGCTCGGGCCTCTGGTTGCGGCTCTGCTGCTGGAAGTCTGGGCATGGTATTGGGTGGCGTTGTGCAGCGCCGGCCTGTTTTTGCTGGCGGATCTGGCCATGCTGGTGTGGCAGCGCAACTGCCGGATCACCCTGGAACTCCACCCGCAGCACGGCGACATCTGGTGGCGTCCGTTCAAGATCGCGGTCGGGCACATCTTCAAGCTGACGGAGCTGAAAAAAGTCATCACGCTGGCGGTGGGGGTGAACCTGATCGTGGGTGTCACGGCGGCGACTTCTGCAGCAATGATCATTGGTGAATTTGCCGCCGACAAGGCCACTTACGCAGGCCTGCAGATGGCTGGCGCGGTGACCACGATCCTGATTCTGTTCTGCCTCGCGCGATGGATCCTGCCGTTACGGGTCCTGGGCAGCGTTGCCTACGTGATGATTGCTGGCGGGGCGTTTATCAGTGCCTTGAGTCCCAACCTGGGGGGCTATGTGTTGGGCTTCCTGCTGATTGTGGGCTTCGACAAAATGTTTAACGTCTATATGCGCAGCATTCGCCAGCGGGTAATTCCCGCCCAGGATTTCGGCAAGACGGTGGGCGTGATCACGCTGCTTAACAATCTGTCGCAGCCGCTGGCCGGACTGTTGGTCGCGGTGCTGGCGGCTCCGTTGGGTACGCAGCGGGTGATTCTGATTCTTGCCGCGTTGACCGCACTGCTGGGGGCGATGGCGTTACTGCTGTTCTCAGGCAAGACGGTTGTGTTGCAGTCGGGCGAGCTGAACGCGGACCCAGCCATCAAGGATCGATAACGCAGCGTCAAAGACCGGTCGAGTCGGTCACTTCAGCTATTTCGCAGAACGCTGTCGCCGGCATTCACCGGCAGCCGCATGACATCGACCAGCCCCAGAAGCCCCAAGGCGGCTACGCCCAGAAACGCAACGCGAAAGTCGAACGTCTGGGCGACTATATCCCCACCGCGCAGGGACATTGAGAAACGCAGCAGCAATGCGGCCACTGTCACGCCGATGCCCATCGCCAACTGGAAGAACATGCTGAACAGTGCAGAAGCTTCGCTCATGCGACTTTTTTCAACATCAGCGAAGCCGATTGAGTTGTAGCAAGTGAACTGCATGGAGCGGGACAGCCCGCCGACGAACAGAATGACAGCGATCAACCACAAGGGTGTGGTCGCCGTGAAGCATGCACACGCTGCTATGGACAGGACGCCGATGATCCCGTTGAGCAACAGCACCCGCCGAAAACCGTAGCGCTGCATGATGGCGGTCGTGAACGGCTTCATCGCCAGGTTTCCGGCGAAGACGGCCAGCACCAGGGTTCCGGCTTCAACCGGAGATAGCCCGAAGGCAACCTGAAACAGCAACGGCAGCAGGAAGGGTAACGCGCTGATCGCCATCCTGAACATCGATCCGCCGAAGACGCTGACCCTGAAGGTTTGGATGGACAGGGTGTCGAGGGCGAGGAGCGGGTTCGCGTGAGTACGACAGTGATGGATTGCCAGGACGGCAAACACTATCCCAGACGCCAGAACTCCCGCCCCGACCAATAACCCATCGCCGTTATGACTGCCGAGCCATTCCAGCCCGCCAAGAATCGTCGCGCAGGCTCCTGACAGCAGCACAAATCCTCTGCCGTCGAACTTGCGCACGTTCTCTTCCTTGCCGGCGGGCACCAGCCATAACGCGGCAATCAAGGCCAGCACACCCAAGGGCAAATTGAGGTAGAAAATCCATGGCCAGTCAAAATGGGTGACGATCAAGCCACCTGCGACCGGCCCGAGAATCGGCGCGACCAGGCCGGGCCAGGTGATCACCGCGATCATCTTGACCAGGTCCTTCTTGTCGGTATTGCGCAACACCGCAAGACGGCCAACCGGCACCATCAGCGCCCCGCCAATACCTTGCAGCACCCGGGATGCGACGAAGGCTTCAAAGCTTGTGCTCATGGCGCACAGCAGCGACGCGACCGTAAACGTCACGATGGCTGCGGTGAAGACCCGGCGCGCGCCGAACCGATCCGCCACCCAGCCTGACAGAGGTATGAAGATTGCCACAGCGAGCAGGTACGCGGTGATTCCGAGATTCATGTCGACCGGGCTCACCGCAAAATCAGCCGCCATTTTCGGCAACGCGGTCGCAATGACAGTCGCGTCCAGATTTTCCATGAAGAACGTGACTGCCACGACAATGGCGATGAGTCGGGTCTGCAGGCTGATGCCCGCGCCGACCTTCGCCGCTGACTCTTGAACCGGAGCAATCACCGTCGATGTCCTTTTAAGCGTTGAGAGCGATGGCTGTCCTTTTAGCAGAGAGCGGGCCTTGCTGCGACCACTAACCCGCCCAGGCCCGATCAATCCGCTGGTTCAGCTGTTGAGACTTGTGCGGCGAAGCAGGTCGTCGATGGCCCGCAGCGCCAGTGGATAACCGTCGGCACCCAGGCCGCAGATCACCGCATCGACAACGCCGGACATGATCGAATGACGATGAAGCTCATCTCGTGCATGGATGTTTGACAGGTGCAATTCAATCAACGGCGTGTCGATCAGCTTCAAGGCATCCAGTACCGGGATCGAATGAAAGGACAGGCCTGCCGGGTTGATGATCAGTGCGGCACCTTGTTCGAAGGCTTCCTGAATCCAGTCGACCATCACACCCTCGTGATTGGTCTGGCGAAACTCACAGGTCAGGCCCAGTTCCTCGGCCAGCATGACACTGCTTTGGCGAATCTGCTCAAGCGTGGTGTGGCCATAGATGTGCGGTTCGCGACGACCCAGGAGGTTCAGGTTCGGGCCGTTGAGGATAAAGACGGTGCGGTTCATGGTCGTCCTGCTGATTTATTTGGAAAGGATGGCGCTGGAGGCGGTGTCGACCGGGTCTTGTGCGGCGACGGCGTTGAGGTCAACACCTCGGGTTTCCGGGCCGATGACGATCATGGCCAGCGAGATCAGGTTGATGACGGCGCACAACGAGACCAATGGCCAAGGCGAGTTGCCGGACTGGCTCATTAACCAGACGGCGATCATCGGCATGGGCCCGCCGACCAGCAGGTTGGCGCCGGTATACGCCAGGGCCGAGCCGGAGTAACGCACCTCGGTCGGAAACGCTTCAGCGAAGGCCACTGGCTGGATCCCGCTCTGGAACTGGGTGAACCCCAGGAACAAGCCCATGATGGCCATGATCGCGGAAACGTTTTGCGTGTTCAGAATCGGGAAGTACACCATCAGGATCAGCAGCGTCATGCACGAGCCAAGGATCAAGGCCTTTTTGCGACCCCAGCGATCTGACAGATAGCCGCCCGCCAGTGCGCCGAAAATCGCACAGATGTTGGCGACCATCAGTGACATGAAACCCATCGACTGGCTCATGCCAAGGTGCTTGGTCAGGTAGCTCAGCGAGAAAATCACGATCAGATAAAACAGCGCGGCAGGGGAGCAGAAGAACAGCATCAGCCGCAGGATGGTTTTGTAATGGCTGCCCAGTGCGGATTTCAGCGGGCTGGTTGTCTGCTTGATCGGCGCTTTTTTCAGGGCAATGAACGCGGGTGTTTCAGAGACTTTGAGGCGGATGAAAATCGCCACGATCACCAATATGAAGCTCATCACAAATGGAATTCGCCAGCCGAAGCTTTCGAACTGTTCGCTGGAAAGCGTGGCGGCGAGCCCCAAAAGCACGGCATTGGCCAGTATCTGGCTGAGCGGCGAGCACAAACCCAACAGGCCCGAGTAACGTCCGCGACGGTCAGGCGCGGCATGTTCCAGCGCCATGAGCTGCGCGCCCGTGGACTCACCGCCCAGGGCGAATCCCTGGATGATGCGCAGCAGCACCAGGAGAATCGGCGCCCAGACCCCGATCTGACCGTAAGTGGGCAACAGGCCCATCAGCACCGAAGCCAGGCCCATCATGGTGACGGTCGCCAGCATCAGATTGCGCCGACCCAACTTGTCGCCGAGGTAACCGCAAGTAATGGCGCCCAACGGGCGCGCCGCCAGGCCGACACCGAACGTTGCCAGCGAGGCGAGGAGGCCGGCTGTTGGCTCCATCGCCGGGAAAAACAGCTTGGGCAGAATCGTCGCCGATATCGCGCCATAAAGGGTGAAATCGAACCACTCCAGGGCGGTGCCGATGGTGGCGGCCGTTACCGCTTTGCGAGGCATGCGCAGGTCATGACTCTCGTTGCTGATCGTGCTCATAAGAGGTGCTCGTCATTGTTTTTATGGTTATGAGGTGCTCACACGATTCCGCTCAGACATCAGGATTGGCAGGAAGCGTCGAAGTCAGTAGACGTTAACGCATCCTGCTTGCAGAATAATTATCGAAATCCGTACAAATGCATAAGCTGACCTTATGAGAGCGAGCTATGGAACTGCGGCACCTGAAGGCCTTCGTCGTGGCCGCCGACTTGCAACACTTCAGTCGGGCGGCCGAGCAGCTGGGAATCGCGCAACCCGCGCTAAGTCAATTGATGCGCACCCTGGAAACCGAGCTGGGCTTGGCACTGTTCAGACGCGAGAATCGCGGCGTGGTCCTGACCGCTGCGGGCATGGCGTTCCTGCCCCATGCGCGGCAATCCATCGAGTCCAGCGAATTGGCCAGTGCGGCGGCACGGCGTGCCAGAAGAGGAGAGGTGGGCGAAATCAACATCGGTTATCACTCGGCGCTGTTCGAGGCTAACTTGCCGCAATTGCTGCGGCATTACTTCAGCACCTTTCCCGAGGTCAAGTTGAGCCTGGTGGACGCCGGCATTCGCGAGCAACTTGAGATGCTGCTCGACCACAAGCTGGATCTGGCCTTTGCCAGGGTGTTCAAGGACCATCTGCCGGACCGCCTGCGCACCCATCCTTTCAGTCAGTCCAACCTTGTCCTGCTGCTGCCGGACAACCATGAGCTGGTGCAAAGTTTTACCGGCGACCTGGCGACGCTGCGGCACGAGAAGTTCGTTTTCCTCCAGGACCCGGCTGGCATTGGTCTGACCTCCCACACGCTTCAGGCATGCCGACAAAATCAACTGCATCCCGAGAACATCATGCACGTGCCTTCGCTGATGAGCATCCCGGGATTGGTGGCAGCGGGTATTGGTTTGAGCATCGTGCCCGAAGCGATGACCCGACTGACCATGCCTGGGGTGCGGGTCATACCGCTGGCCCAGGTGGAAATGGTCAGCGAGCTTTCGCTGATTTCGCGCATCGATGAGCGCTCCAGTGCAGTGCTGCACTTCATTGAGGAGGCTCATGGTTGGGGATAGAGAATCATCCGGCTTTTTTCAGCGACCAGGTTGCGGCCGTCTCACAGCCGGAAGCGGCTGACCAGCGCATTGAATGAAATGGCCAGGCTGGATAGCTCCTGGGTCGAGGCGTTGGTCTGATGGGCGCCGGCCGCTGTCTGGGTCGACAGGTCCTGGATGTTGACCAGATTGCGATCAACTTCCCGAGCGACGTTGGCCTGCTCTTCGGAGGCGGTGGCGATGACCAGGTTGCGATCGTTGATCTGCGAAATGCCTTCGGCAATCAGCTCCAGCGCGTCGCCGGTGGCCAGGGCAAGCGACTGGGTATCGGTTACCAGCGACTGGCTTTTACCCATGGAGCTTACCGCCTGATCCGCACTGGCTTGCACGCTGTTGATCATGCCTTCGATTTCGCCGGTCGAGGCCTGGGTGCGTGCCGCCAGGGCACGAACTTCATCGGCGACCACGGCAAATCCACGACCCTGTTCGCCCGCCCTTGCGGCTTCGATGGCGGCGTTCAAGGCCAGCAGGTTGGTTTGTTCGGCGATCCCGCGGATCACATCCAATACTTTGCCAATGTCACGCACCTGGACGGCCAGCTCCTTGACCATGTTGGTGGACGCAGCAATTTCAGTGGTTGCGCTGTTGATCGAGGCGACGGCGCTGCGGGCCTGGTCGCGACCATTGCTGGCTTGCTCGCTGGTGGTTCGGGACGCTTCAGAAGTGGAGACCGCATTGCGCGCAACTTCTTCGACGGCCGAGGTCATTTGCGTGACGGCGGTGGCCGCCTGCTGGATCTCGTCGTTCTGGCGAACCAGGCCACGGCTGCCGTTGTCAGTGACCGCAGTCAGCTCCTCGGCAGCCGACGCCAGTTGGTCCGATGCGCTGGCAATCTGTTGAATCGTGCTTTTCAGGCTGCTCTGCATGTCGGCCAACGCCGTCAACAACTGGCCGGCCTCATCGCGGCCGGTACTGATGATGTGCTGGGTCAGATCGCCGTCGGCAATGCTGCGGGCGCTCGCGACGGCATTGGCAATGGGGCGGCTGATCAGGCGGCTGATAAACAGTCCGAGCAGGATGGCGGCAATGAACGCCACTGCGATACCGACATACAGCGAAGTCTTCGACGATGACTCCAGCCGGCTTGCTTCTTCGGCGCCTTCACCCACTTGTCGGTCGTTGGAATCGACCATGACGGTCAACCCGTCCATGACCGTGCGATAAGTCTTTTGCAGATCGCCCAACAGCAGGGCGCGGCCATTCTCCAGATCGCCGGCCTGCATCAGGCTGACAAACTTTTGTACCATCGCCTGATAAACGGGCCAGTCTTGCTGCATTTTGTCGCCAGCGGCACGTTCGTCGTCGGCCAGCGGCGTTTTTCGGTAATCGGCGAATGCTTTCTCGCTGGCCAGTCGGTTGGCGTTCATCGATGCGATGAATTCATCTTTCACGCTTTGTGGCAAACCGGCGGCAGTGGCCAGGTACAACCTGTACAGATCGCGGCTTTGTCCGACGGCCTTGGTTTTGGTTTGCGCAGTGTTGGAGACAGACACCAGGTTGTTGGTGAACACCAGTTTCAGGCTCTCCGAAAGCCTGGAAACCCCCTGGCTGCCCAGGACGCCTACGCCCAGGGTGATGAACGCACACAGCGCGAAGGCTGTTATCAGTTTGGTCGAGAGTTTTGCGTCATTGATCCAGCTCATCGGGCATCCTGCTGACATATTTAGGGAAGAGGAAACTGAGCGGTCTCTTGGCGAGAAGTGGCTAGTTGCCGGTTTCTCTATCGGCCATACTGTCAATGACTTTAGTGTTACTTGAGATGTTTAGTGGTTGCGATGGCTCTGGAACGGGCTTTCCGGGGGGTCGCTGCGTTGGCTCATGTACATAGGGGATCGCTGGACATGACAGTTGTGCATAAGGCTGCTCAATCAGGTTTCTCAAAAGAAGCAAGTACCTACACCCAAGGGCGCCCGGACTATCCCGGCGAAATACAGGCATGGCTTAGAGATACATTGGCTATCAGCCCTGGCGCTACCGTTATTGATTTAGGCGCCGGTACCGGGAAGCTCACGCGCCTGCTGGAAGCAATGGACATTGATGTCATTGCCGTCGAGCCGGTCGAGGCCATGCGAATCGAGTTTGCCAAACATTTGCCGGACACCAGGATTGTGCAGGGGACGGCCGAAGCTCTTCCACTTCAGGCGGGTACGGCTCAGGCACTGGTATGCGCCCAGGCGTTCCACTGGTTTGCCAATGAAACGGCGCTCGGCGAAATTCATCGAGTGCTTGAACCGGGTGGCCGGCTCGGACTGATCTGGAATGTGCGCGATGAGTCAGTGGACTGGGTGGCAGCCATCACCAAAATCATCACTCCCTACGAAGGCGATACCCCTCGTTTTCATACCGGAAACTGGCGACTGCCGTTCAAGGGGCGCTATTTCTCGGCGCCCGAACTGACCTGCTTCAAGTACACCCATGCCGGCACGGCCGAGACCGTCATCCTGGATCGTTTTCTGTCGGTGAGTTTCATCGCGGCCTTGCCATCAGCACAGAAAGAGGCGGTGGCTGATCAGCTGCGGACGTTGATCAGCACTCATCCGGCACTGCGCGGGCGTGAAACCATTGAATTCCCCTATCAAACCCAGGCTTATCTCTGTCGCCGGCTGGACTGAATCAATCCGTTTCGCGGAGCAAAGCCCGGCCATTCAAGCGGCGGTCGCCAGCCGCCGCAGTACCATCCGGGTCAGGCGTTCGCCCACTTTCTCGATCCCCTTGTTTTGCGCCACCACCTGGGCGCCTTCCATCAGCAGGGTAAGTTCTTCGGCAACCTGCTCCGGCTCGTTCAGCCCCAGCTGAGTGCAAAGGGCGACTAACCGGCGAAATTGCCGCTGTTTGTGGGTGTGAATCAGCTCTCGGGCCGGGTGCTCGGCATCTGGCAGTTCGGCCAGGGCATTGGTAAATGGGCAGCCCCGATAACCTGCGCGATCCAGGTCTGCAACCACGAAGTCGAGAAAACCCAGCAGTTGCTCGCGAGGGGATTCTGGATACTGCAGCGCCAGGCTGTCGAGCACATCGCTGTAGCTTTCCGTCAAGCGTTCGAGCCATTCCAGAACCAGCGAATCCTTGTTCTCAAAGTGGCGATACACGGTCATTTTCGTCGATGCCGCATGCGCTGCGATGGCGTCCACGCTGACGCGGGTGATGCCTTGTTCCATGAACAACGCCTGCGCGGCATCGACAATGCGCTCGCGAGGCGGCAACTGGGGTGTCCGTTCCGGACGCATGGGTAATCTCCGCTTGACAGCGATACTGGTAAGTATCGCATGATACTCGTAGGTATCGTGTGATACCGAATAGTATCGATCATACCCATATGGAGAACATCATGCACCTGTCCGAATACGCCGCCCAAGATGCGACGGCTCTGGCTCAACTGATCCGCGACAAGCAGGTCAGCGCCGAAGAAGTTCGTTCCGCAGCTGTTCAGGCTATGGAAGCACTGAATCCGCAGATCAACGCGTTGGTGGAAGTCTGGTCTGATGAGCCGGATTGCAGTGCCGGTGCGTTTCATGGCGTGCCGGTCTTGATCAAGGATCTGGGTATCACCGCTGCCGGACGTCGCAATGAATTGGGCAGTGCCCTGGCCTTGGGCTGTACCGCGCCAGGCGACTCGGAGCTGATGAGCCGTTTACGCCGTGCCGGGCTGTTGCCGCTGGGCCGAACCACCACACCTGAGTTCGCGGCGAGCACCACCACCGAAAGTCGGCTGTGTGGGCCCACACGTAATCCCTGGGATGTCGGTCGCAGCGCCGGGGGTTCCAGTGGTGGTTCGGGAGCGGCAGTGGCGGCGGGGATGGTGCCGGTAGCCCACGCCACGGATGGCGGTGGCTCGATCCGTGTGCCGGCGTCGATCTGTGGACTGTTCGGCTTGAAGCCCAGTCGCGGGCGAGTGCCCATGGGACCGGATGTCGACGAAGTGTGGAGCGGCCTTGCGGTTCATGGCGTGCTGACGCGTTCGGTACGTGACAGCGCGGCATTGCTGGACGCCATCCATGGCGGCGCACCCGGTGATCCGTTTCGTATTCCGTCCCCGGAAACCACTTTTCTGGAGCAATCCCTGCTTCAACCCGGTGTATTGCGCATCGGCGTGCAGACTCAGCCTTTGAACGGTCAAGCGCTGCACCCTGCGGTGCAGGACGCCTTGATGCAGGCGGTGCGTAATCTTGAACTGTTGGGTCACCGGGTCGAAGAAGTGCAGCCGGACATCGGTCTGAGCTGGGATGCGTTCGTCGAGCTTAATGGCCGCTTCTGGTCCTCGAATACGGCCGCCTGGATCGACGCCATTGCCGCCGCTACAGGGCGCAGCATCGATTCCGACTATCTGGAGCCGGCGACGCTGGCGCTCTATCGGCTCGGGAAAACGCTGCGTGCCACCGAACTGCTGGGAGCACTGTTCGAGCGCAATATCGTTGCCCGAAAAGTCGGCGGTTTCTTCGAGCATTATGACCTGCTGCTGTCGCCGACCTTGCCGGGGCTCGCGCCGCTGATCGGTGCCTACAATGCCGGGCAGGAACATCTGGACGGGCGTGGCTGGATGAACCGGGTGTTCAATCAGTCGCCCTTCACCGCGCTGGCAAACGTGGTCGGCGCTCCGGCGATGTCGGTGCCTTTGGGCCACGACCCGCAGAGTGGATTGCCCATCGGCATGCAGTTCATGGGCACGTTCGGCGCTGAAGGCCTGTTGCTGGGATTGGCCGGGCAGCTGGAGCGCGAATTGCCCTGGGCAGGCCGTCGCCCAGCTGTTTGGGCGGGTCATCTCTGACAGGTCTGGCCGGGCTGAAAGCGGCGATCGCACAACGATCGTCGCGCCAGCAGACGATTTCCCCCGGCTATCACACTGGAGGCGTGAGCAGCGTGTTCACTTGCGACGCACTCGCGGTGCGATGCCGGTGAGCTGTTCGCGCATGCACGCCCACGCGGTGTAGAGGTTGTTGCGCAACGCTACGGCATCGACGGCCATGATTCGCAGCGAAACCCCACAATCGTTGGGCAATGCACTTACTCCCAGATAACTGTCGGGCAGCGCGGTCAAGGCATTGCGCAAGGCGGCTTTGAGTTGTTCGACAGGCAAGCCCTGACCGACAAACATGAAGGTCGCCAGTGCCTGGTAGCGACCACTGACGCCCGGTAATTGTCGCGACATGTCCTGCCCGCACAGCGCCAGGCGATCTCCAGCCAACAGCCGACCGGAAGGGCAGCGCACTTCCAGATCCGCGCGATAGAAATCGAAGATGCCATGGTTGTCCTGCGGGGCGTGCAGACAAAATGCATCACAGAGCATCACTCTGGCGCCGGGATGCAACGTCACCTTCACCTGACTGTGCAGTTTTGCCTGGGGAAACAGAATCGTCGCCATCGGCAGGTACTCCAGCAACGCTCCGCTTTCGGCAGTGAGGCTCACGGACTGCCGCGCCGATTGCTCAAGCATGCTGTGGGCGACGGTCGCCGCCCCGGTGCTGACATGGACCTGGCTGTCCGGCCCGGCATGCAAATTCACCTGCAAATCCTCCCCGGCGAAAATTCCGCCTGAGCATGACTGCAGATAGACGGCCGCCATGCCTTGGGGATCATCCGGCAGTTTCAGGGTTCGGCCCAGGTGAAAGGGATACCCCACGTGCTGCGCGCTGATATAGCTGGCCCCGGACGGCGCTTTACTGAAGACAATCCGCGCCTGTACGCGTGGGAATTCCTGAGGCGGAACGATCAAGGGTTGCAACAGCTCTTGCGGCGCGCTCATGGTTGGTCGAACAACACGGCGCGGCTGATCGCTTCGACCACTGCATCGACCCCTTCACCAGTGGCACAGTTGGTGAACAGCACGGGGCGTCCGTTGCGGGCTTCGGCGGATTCACGCCGCATGCGCGGCAAATCAACACCCACATAGGGCGCCAGATCGTATTTGTTGACCACCAGCAGGTCACAGCTCAACACCCCCGGGCCGCGTTTGCGCGGGATATCATCGCCTCCCGCCACATCGATGACGAAGATCCAGTAGTCCACCAGATCCAGCGAGAACGTCGAAGCCAGGTTGTCGCCGCCGGACTCGATCAGGATCAGGTCCAGATTGGCGAAGCGTGCTTCCAGCTCATCGGCCATTTGCAGGTTCAACGTCGGGTCTTCACGGATCGCCGTGTGCGGGCAGGCGCCGGTTTCCACCGCGCAAACGCGCTGCGGGTCGATCAGGCCACTGCGGCGCACGCGTTCGGCGTCTTCACGGGTGGCCAGATCGTTGGTGATGATCGCCAACTCAGTGCCCCGAGCCAGAAAGCGCGGGATCAGTTGTTCCAGCAGGCGGGTCTTGCCTGATCCCACCGGGCCGCCGATCCCGACCCGCGCGGCGCCGGGATGGGGCTGTGGCTCGGAAAGAGGCAGTGCGGTCGCAGGTATGTTCATCTCGGAATCCTCGGGGAACAGGTTCAGCGCAGCATGTAGCGCTGGGCCAGGGGTACTTCGCTGACGGGCTCGCACGTCAGGCGCTCGCCGTCGGCGTACACGTCAAAGGTCTGCGGGTCGACGCGAATGTCCGGGCAGGCATCGTTGTGCAACATGTCGGATTTACGCAGCGTTCGCGTGCCGAAGGCCGGCAGCAAGGCTTTCTTCAGGCCAAGACTGGCCCCCGTGTCGGCCTCCACGGCCAGGCGATTGACGAAATTCACCGACAACGCTTGCTTGGCCTCGCCGAATGCGCCCCATTGCGGGCGCATGATCAGCGGCTCGCAGGTGTACAACGAGGCTGCGGAGTCGCCCATTACGCCATGCACGATGAAGCCGCCCTTGACCACCAGCTCCGGTTTGATGCCGAAGAACGCCGGCCGCCACAGCACCAGATCGGCGATCTTGCCCGGTTCCAGTGAGCCGATGTAGCTGTCGATGCCGAACACCCGTGCCGCATTGATGGTGTATTTGGCGATGTAGCGCTTGATGCGTTCGTTGTCGCCAAGGGCAGTGCTTTCTTCCGGCAGGCGACCGCGTTGATCCTTCATCTTTGACGCCAGCTGCCAGGTGCGACAGATCACCTCGTTGATGCGGCCCATGCCCTGGCTGTCGGAACCGAGAATGGAAATCGCGCCGGTGTCGTGAAGAATATCCTCGGCGGCAATCGTCTGCGGGCGCACCCGGGACTCAGCGAAAGCGACGTCTTCCGGCACATCCGGATTGAGGTGGTGGCAGACCATGATCATGTCCAGGTGTTCGTCGAAGGTGTTGACGGTGTAGGGGTTGGTCGGGTTGGTGGAGGAGTGGATGCAGTTGGATTTGCCCGCCACGCTGATGATGTCCGGAGCATGACCGCCGCCTGCGCCCTCGGTGTGGTACATGTGGATGGTTCGGTCGCCGATGGCGGCCAGGGTGTCTTCGAGGAAACCCGATTCATTCAGCGTGTCGGTGTGCAGCTGGACCTGGAAGTCATACTCGTCCGCCACTTTCAGGCAAGTGTCGATCACCGCAGGCATGGCGCCCCAGTCCTCATGAATCTTCAGGCCCAGGCAGCCGCCGCGCAGTTGGCCGAGCAGCGATTCAGGCTTGCTGGAATTGCCGCGCCCCAGAAAACCGAAGTTGATCGGCCAGGCTTCAGCGGCTTGCAGCATCTTGCCGACATTCCATTCACCGCCGCAGTCGATGCCCACGGTGATCGGGCCGAGTGAACCGCCGATCAGTGTGGTCAGGCCCGCCGCCAGGGCGTGGTCGCACAGCTGCGCCGAGTCGAAGTGCACGTGCACGTCAATACCGCCGGGGGTGACGATGAGTCCTTCGGCGTCGCGCACGGTGGTCGCCACGCCACAGATCAACTGGGGATGCACGCCGTCCATGACCTGGGGATTGCCAGCCTTGCCAATGGCGACGATCTTGCCGTCCTTGATGCCGATGTCACCTTTGACGATACCGATCACCGGGTCGATGATCAGCGCGTTGCAGATCAGCATGTCCAGGGCACCGTCTGCGCTGTCGTGACCGGGCATCAGGCCCATGCCGTCGCGCAGGGTCTTGCCGCCGCCGTGCAGGCACTCATCGCCAGGCACCGAATGGTCGAACTCGACTTGCGCCAACAGCGAGGTATCGCCCAGGCGCACCGCGTCACCGGTGGTTGGGCCATACATCGCCGCGTATTCCTTGCGTGTCATCGTTGCCATGCTTCAGGCCCCCTTGAAGAGTTGTGCGCGGGCACGTTCGAGTGCGATGGCCTTGCAGCCCGGATCGTGCAGGTTGCCGTTGGTCAAACCGCTGAAGCCGTGAATGTCGCCAGTGCCGCCAAACTGCACCAGTTGCACCTCGCGCAGTTCGCCGGGTTCAAAGCGCACGGCAGTGCCGGCCGGAATGTCCAGGTGCATGCCGAATGCGCGCTCACGAGGGAAATCCAGGGCTTTATTGACTTCGAAGAAGTGGTAATGACTGCCGATCTGAACCGGCCGGTCGCCGGTGTTGATGGCCCGCAAAGTCGTGGTTGGCCGCCCCGTATTGAGCTGGATATCACTGTCCGGCGAGATGATTTCACCGGGTGTCGGCAGTGCTGCCACAAGCAACAGACCGGGGCGTATCGGTTGGTGCACCGTCACCAGCTTGGTGCCGTCGGGGAAGGTGCCTTCCACTTGCAGCACCGGCAGCAAATCGGCGACGCCAGGCATCACGTCGTCGGTATTGAGGATGGTTGAACCAAAGCCAATCAGCTCAGCCACACTGCGGCCTTCACGCGCACCTTCGAGAATTTCGTCGGCAATCAGTGCCGACGCTTCGGGGAAGTTCAGGCGCAGGCCTTTGGCGCGACGTTTGCGCGACAGTTCTGCGGCGGTGTACAGCGTGAGCCGCTCCAGTTCAGTGGGGGTCAGCAGCATCGTGTAGCTCCTGTGACGGCGGCCGGGTTTTGTCCGGCCGGTTCAATTGGCAAAAAGACGCAGGGCCTGGGTTTCATGGCGCATCACCGCAATCTCGGCCAGGGGTGTAAAACCGCTGGCAGCGTCGGGTTCGGGCGGTGCCTGGGCGAGCAGTTCCAGGAGCAGTGGCTGGAGGTCAGTAAGCACCCGTTGCGCGTCCACATGACCCATCACACCCAGGCGCACAGCGGCGCTGACCAATCCGGTGCACAGCCCGTGGGCGGCGGCGAGTTGGCAATGATCGCGTTGCATGCCCAATCGCTGCCAAAGCAAGCCCTGCACCACGGGCAGGTGCCCTGGGGTTTGCGCGGTCAGTACCTGTTGCTGATAAGCGCAGGCGCCCGGCGTGCCTAACGCGACATGCACACCCAGCAACGACTGGCCAACGCGACGCGAGCCTTGGCGCAGCTCTTCGGCCAGGGTCAGTGCTTCAATCTGGTTGTCCAGTTCGACGAGCGTGGGCTGGTCGTTGGCGGCCTGCCAGGCGGCGCATAGAAAGGCCCGGTCAAAACTGTTCCAGCGATGGCGCAGCTGGCCTTCGACGAATGCCCGCACCGGAGCGCTTCGGTCACGATGAACACCCCGTTGCCGACGCTTGAGGGTGGTCACGTCGGTCAGGCCCAGGTGCCCATCGGCTACCAGTGTCTCGAGCCCCCATGACCAGGCCACGGCGCCGCCCGGGAAAAAACTGTCGGCCTGCTGCAGCGCCAGCAGACTGCTGCCCAGTTCGTTCATAGGCGCTGCACCCGACCGTCCAGCAACATCGGCGCCAGGCGTTCGAGATAATCGGCTTCGGGGCCGTTGAGCGGGATCTGCAACGTGCCTTCAGCAAAACGCACGGCCCAGTGCATGTTGCCGGCGAAATAACCCAGTTCCAGTGCGGCTGCGGTATCGCGGGGTTGCAGGTCGAGGTAGCGAATATCCTGCATCTGCACGACGATGGCCCGCTGGCCGTCAAGCATCAGCACCGATCCATTGCGCAACTGTTGATGGCGCTCCAGGCGAATGGCGCAATCGGTGCCACGATCACTGGCCAGGCGCAGGCGATGGCGCTGAATATCGCAGGCCGACAGGCTGAGGATTTCCACCTGGCCGGCGTGGCTCAGGTCGTGCAGACGATCGGCGAGGGCCGGGTCACTGACCTGGCCGACAATGCGGTCGAGTATCAACATGGCGATGTCTCCTGTGGCCGGGTTCAGATGGTCAGATAACGCAGAATGCGTTCGCGGTCGACGGTTGCGTGGACCTCGCTGTGCACGAACTCGCCTTTCTCGATGATCAGATAACGATCCGCCACCGCCATGGCGAACGACAGCACCTGCTCGGACACAATCAGCGAAAACCCCCGTTCTTTTTTCAGCAGATTCAAGGCCTTGGCGATGTCCTTGATGATCGACGGCTGAATGCCTTCGGTGGGTTCGTCGAGGATCAACACCTTTGGGTTGGAGACCAGCGCACGGGCGATGGCGAGCTGTTGTTGCTGCCCGCCGGAGAGGTTGCCGCCCTTGCGTCGGCGCATCTCAAACAGCACCGGGAAGTATTCGAAAATGTAATCGGGGATGGGCGCGGCAGGTGCTCCTTGCATCCCGGTGAGGATGTTTTCTTCGACGCTGAGGTACGGAAAGATCATCCGGCCCTGAGGCACGAACCCGACGCCTGCCGCGACCCGGTCGTAGCTCTTGCGCGATGTCAGTTCTTCTCCGGCCAGATTGATACTGCCGCTGCGCGCGGGCAGCATGCCGACCAGGCTTTTCAGCAGGGTGGTCTTGCCCATGCCGTTGCGGCCCATGATCGCCAGGGATTCGGCGGGTGCCAGTTCCAGGTCGAGGTTGCGCAGCACGTGGCTGTCGCCGTAATACACGTTGAGTTGATTGACGGTCAGCATGCTCAGTGCCCCAGATAGACGTCGATGACACGAGGATCGTTTTGCACCTGATCCATCGAGCCATAGGCCAGGGTCTTGCCCTGGTGCAGAACGGTGACCTTGTCGGCCACCGATTTCACGAATTCCATGTCGTGTTCAATGATCACCATGGCGCGGCCCTTGGCGATGCGTTTAAGCAGGCCGGCGGTTTTTTCCCGCTCGCCAGCGCTCATGCCCGCTACCGGCTCATCCAGCAATAACAGCTCCGGACGCTGCATCAGCAACATGCCGATTTCCAGCCACTGCTTCTGGCCGTGGGACAGCAGTCCGGCCTTGCGCTCCAGTTGGTCCTGAAGAAAGATCATCTCGGCGGTCTGCTCGATCTCTGCCTGAAGCGTCTTGTCCTTGCGGGCAAACAGGCAATTGAAGATCCCGCGTTTATCCGGAGAAGAAATGTCGAGGTTCTCGCGCACCGTGAGGTCTTCGTACACCGACGGGTTCTGGAACTTGCGGCCCACGCCAGCGCGGGTGATCTGGTACTCGATCATGTTGGCCAGTTGCAGATCCTTGAAGCGGATGCTGCCGGAGCTGGGCCGGGTCTTGCCGCAGATCATGTCGAGCAGCGTGGTCTTCCCCGCGCCATTGGGGCCAATCACCACGTGCACCTGGTTTTCCTCGACATAGAAATTAAGGTTGTCTACGGCTTTGAAACCATCGAACGACACGGTCAGGTCTTCGACACTCAGCAATATGGCGCTCATGACTGCACTTCCTTTTTGCTCAAGCGTTGCAGCAAGCCGGCAAGGCCCGTGGGCAAAAACAACACCACGCCCATGAACAGGAAGCCGATGAAGTACTGCCAGAAATTGACGAAGTTTTCCGACAGGTAGGTTTTTGCGACACCGATCAGCAACGTGCCGTAGACCGCGCCAACCAGTGAAAGACGGCCGCCCAGCGCGGCGTAGATGACGATTTCGGTCGAGGGGATAATCCCCACCAGCGACGGCGACGCCAGACCCACTTGCAGCGTGAACATCACCCCGCCCAGCGCGGAAATCAGCGCGGCCACGGCAAAGATAAACGCCTTGAACAGTGCGGTGTTGTAGCCGGAAAAGCGCACGCGGTCTTCGCGGTCACGGATCGCCACCACCACCTTGCCCAGCCGGCTGCGCAGGATGAATCCACACAGCGCCACGCAGGCCAGCAGCATCAGCGCAGTGATCAGGTAGAGGATCCAGGGCGTTTGCGGGGTTTGCAGGCTCAGGCCGAATGCCGTCTTGAAGTCGGTCAGACCGTTGACACCTCCGGTGTAGCCCTGTTGACCGATGATCATGATCGACATGATCGCCGCCAGGGACAGCGTGATGATCGAGAAATACACGCCGCCCACGCGTTTCTTGAAATACGCATAGCTGAACAGGAATGCCAGCAGCGCCGGAAGGATGATGATCGCGGCAAAGGTAAAGGTTGCTGACTCGAACGGCTTCCACCACCAGGGCAGAGCGTCAACGCTGTTCCAGATCATGAAGTCCGGCAGCGCGGAGCCGTAGAAAGCGGCGAGGGCGCTGGCGGCTTCATCGGTGGCCGTGGCTTCGAGCTTGAGGTACATCGCCATCATGTAGCTGCCCAGACCGAAGAAGATCCCCTGGCCAAGGCTGAGAATTCCGCCGTAACCCCAGATCATCACCATGCCCACGGCGCAGAACGCCAGGCTCAGGTATTTGCCCGCCAGTCCCAGGCGGAAATCGCCAAGGCCCAGCGGCAGCACCACCAACAGCAGGATCGACAGCCAGATCAGGCTGTAGCGCTCGATCATCGATAGCCAACCGCTCTTCAGCCAGCGCGGGGCACGCGCGGCGACCTCGGGCCGGGAAAAGGGCTTTTCAGTCATGTCATTCATTTCAGCGTCTCACTTTCGCGGCAAACAAGCCGTTGGGGCGGAAGAACAGCAGCACGATCACCACCAGCAGGGTGATGGCCTTGGCCATGGAGCCCGTGGTGAGGTATTCAAGCGAGATCTGCGTCTGGCCAATGGCGAAGGCCGAGAGGAACGTGCCCAGAAGACTCTCGACACCGCCAAACACAACCACGATGAAGGTGTCCACCAGGTACTGCTGGCCGCTGACGGGACCAGTGGAAGCCAGCATGGTGAACGAACTGCCAGCGATCCCGGCCAGGCCGCAGCCAAGAGCAAACGTCACCGCATCGACCCGTGCGGTATTGATCCCGGCAGCACCGGCCATGGCGCGGTTCTGAGTCACGGCGCGAATGCGCAGGCCCCAGCGGCTGCGGTACAGAAACAGAAACACTGCAGCGGCAATCACCAGCGTCAGGCCGATGATGAAAATCCGGTTGAGGGGCAGTTCAAGTCCTTCACTGATCTTCCAGGCGCCTTGAAGCCATTGCACCGTGGGCACGCTGACCTCCTTGGGGCCAAAGACCTGGCGAAACAATTGTTGCAGCACGATGGATAAACCCCAGGTCGCCAGCAACGTGTCCAGTGGGCGGTTGTACATGAAGCGGATAAAGCAGCGTTCGAGCAGGAAACCAAAGGCGAACGTCACCACAAAGGCGACGCCGATACCGACGATGAAGTACCAGCCCATGAGTTCGGGAAAATAGCGTTGGAATACCAGCGAAGTGACGTAGGTCATGTACGACCCCATCGCCATCAGTTCGCCGTGAGCCATGTTGATCACGCCCATCAGGCCGAAGACGATGGTCAGCCCAAGCGCCATCAGCACCAACACCGAGAACAGCGAGAACCCGCTGAAGACCTGCATCACCAAAATATCGAAAGTCATTGCGTCGCTACCTGTTGTTGCACGTTGGCGGGCCACGTGGGTGGAAAAGGGCGCGCAACCAGACGCGCCCGACCCTGCATCACAGTTTTGGAAATGGATTCGGCTCGATTGGCGCGGACTCATAGATCACGTCGACCTGGCCCTGGGCATTGATGGTGCCGATGCGGGCACGCTTCCACAGGTGATGGTTGTCCTTGTGAATCCTGATCTCGCCTTCGGGTGCGTCCAGGGTCAATTCGGAAGATGCGGCGATCACTGCCGGCACGTCGAAGCTGCCCGCTTTTTCCACCGCTTTCTTCCACAGGTAAACCGCGGTGTAGGCCGCCGCCATCGGGTCGCCGACGACGCGTTTTTCGCCGTAACGCGCCTTGAAAGCGGCGACGAATTTCTCGTTGACCGGGTTTTTCAGGCTCTGGAAATAGCTCATGCAGGTCAGGAAACCCGTGAGGTTTTCCGCGCCAATGCCAGTCACTTCCTCTTCAGTCACCGCCAGGGCCATCAGCGTCTGGTTGCTGCTGTCGATGCCTGCGGCCTTGAGCTGTTTGTAGAACGCCACATTGGAGCCGCCGACGATGGTCGACAGAACGATGTCCGGCTTGGCGGCCTTGATCTTGTTGATCACCGAGGAGAACTCGATATTGCCCAACGGCAGGTAATCCTCACCGACAATCGAGCCGCCCTGCTTGGTCACCGATGCCCGAGCGAGCTTGTTGGTGGTGCGCGGCCAGATGTAGTCCGAGCCCACCAGGTACACGCTCTTGCCCTTGTTGGCCATTAACCAGCTGACCGCTGCCAGGGTTTGCTGTGAGGCTTCGGCGCCGGTGTAAATGATGGCCGGAGACTTCTCCAGACCCTCGTAGAAGGTCGGGTAATAGAGCAAGCCCTTGTTGCGCTCGAACACCGGCAACACCGCTTTGCGCGACGCCGAGGTATAGGCGCCGAACGTCGCGACCACGTGATCGTTTTCCAGCAGCTTGCGCGCCTTCTCAGCGAAGGTCGGCCAATCACTGGCGCCGTCCTCGACGATAGGTTCGATGGTTTTGCCGAGCACGCCACCGCTGGCATTGATTTCGTCGATGGCGAGTTTTTCTGCGTCCACTACCGACGCTTCACTCATGGCCATGGTGCCGGTCAACGAGTGGATGATGCCGACCTTGACGGCTTCAGCTGCCTGCACCTGACTGGTCAGCGAAAACGGCAGCAGGCTGAAAGCACCCAGCATCAGGGCATGCTTGATCAAACGGCGTTTGTCGTTGTGCATTCACTTCTCTCCAGAAATTAAAAAAGCCCGACGTCCCGGTCAAATGAATAACCGGGAGGTCAGGCTTCTTGTGCCGAATCTGGCGGGACAACAGTGTCCGATCCAGTCGTACGCCGGGTGTTTCCCTACCTGCCAAGAGGGGCGTAGGGCAAACAGCTGGCGCGATGTCTCAGAAGGGTTATAGCAAGGGCGGTGCCAATGTCGGCGAAAGCGGTTTCACGGTGCCTGGAGGAGGGCACACGGGATTTCTCTGCATCCATTGCACCCTTGCCAATGGTTGCGCTGCTTTGGCGCGACAGATCCGTGAATGCACCAAAATCGTGAATATTGGCGGGGTAAATCAGGCAGTGCAGCGGGACTGATCATGCCTCGCAACTTTTGGCAGATGGCCGCGAGCGCGTGACGACGAGCATGCAGGCGTTACGCGAACGGGCGCATGGCCCGCTATCTGCATGAAGCTCGTATGACACCCTCGCAGGGTGCCTTGTCACACGCCCGTCCTCGGCAAGTGTGGAAGGCCCCTCGCATGACTGGCCCCGACAGCGTCGTCGCGCCAGCCCCAGGCACAATCGGCCTGAGAGCAACCGTTGCGATACACGGTATTTCGCTCAGTTATTCTCTGCACGGACTTTCAGACCCCCAGCCTTGAGCGGGCGTCTCATCTCACGCTGAACAAGGTTTATAGGCATGGCTGACCAGTCGATCCGCATAGGCGGTCTGTTTTCCGACACCGGCGTCACCGCTGCTGCCGAGTGCTCCACAATGCGCGGCGCGCAATTCGCCATCCAGCAGATCAACGCCGCCGGTGGCGTCGATGGCCGGCTTCTGGAACTGATCACCCGCAACCCCGATTCGACGCCTGCGCTCTATGCCATGCACATCGAGTCACTGATCCGCGAAGAGCACCTGCGTTTTTTCTTCGGCTGCTACACCTCTGCCGCGCGCAAGGCCGCATTGCCCATCGTCGAACGCTATGACGCGCTGCTGCTGTATCCGGTGTATTACGAAGGTTTCGAATATTCACGCAACATCATTTATACCGGCGCCACGCCGAACCATAACGCGTTGCCGCTGGGCAATTACATGCTGGATAACTTCGGCAACCGCGTGTTGATGATCGGCTCGGAATACGTTTACCCCTACGAAACCAATCGCCTGATGAGCGACCTGCTGTACGAGCGCGGCGGCACCAAACTGGGCGAATATTACCTGCCGCTGAAAAACGCCCGGCCGGAAGATTTCGCCAAGTTGATGGTCAAGGCCAGGGAACTGAAGCCGTCGTTCATCTTCTCGACGGTGGTTGGCGAAACCATGGGGCATTTGTACCAAGCCTACGCCGACGCGGGCTTTGACCCCGCCGTGATGCCCATCGCCAGCCTGACCACCAGCGAAACGGATATTCGGCAAATGGGCGCTCATCTGGGCGCCGGGCACATCTCGGCGGCCACCTATTTCCAGTCGGTCGACACGCCGAACAATCGCCAATGCATCGCTCAGTACCGCGAGCTGTTCGGTCAGCATCAGGTCACCGACCGATGCTGGGAAGCCGCGTACTTTCAGGTCCATCTGTTGGCCAAGGCCATCGTGCGGGCTGGCAGCACCGAAGTGGAGGACGTGTTGCAAGCCATGCGCGGCCTGGAATTCGAAGCGCCTCAAGGGCGCATTCGGGTCGATGCGGACAACCACCACACCTACCTGTTTTCACGCATCGGCCGGGCCAACGCCGAGGGCCAGTTCGACATCCTGTACGAGAGCCAGAGTGCCCTCAAGCCCGATCCCTATGCTATCGCGCCCAATTTCAATGATTGGTCCAGCTCTGCCGGGAGTCGACCATGACCTTGCGTGCCGCCAAAAAACGCCTGCGCAACGACAGCGCCAGCGGCATCAAGGATTTGCGCGATGTCAGCGTGCTGGTGATGCATCCGGATGACGAAGACGGCCGTAACCTGATCGAGCAGTTGCAGCGCATCGGCTGTCAGGTGCGCGTGCAGTGGCCGATCCCGGAACGGCTGGCCATCGAGGCGGACGTGATCGTGTTGGCGGTGTCGCCGGAAAGCCTCTCGACCAATACACCCTGGCTGCTGCACGCCAGCACACCGCCGATCATTCCGGTGATCGCCTACGAGAACCCGATCATCGTTGAAGCGTTGGTGCAGCTGAACGCCTGCTCGGTGATCCCGTCGCCTGTGAAATCCTTCGGCCTGCTGACGGCGCTGGCGATTACCTTGAGTCAGTCGCGCAAGGCACGCGAGCGTGAGAAACACGTCAAGCGTCTGGAAGGTCGCATGGCAGTCATGCGTACCGTGCAGCAGGCGAAAATCATTTTGATCGAAACCAAGGGCATGTCGGAAATCGACGCCTATAACGCCTTGCGTGATCAAGCCATGGCCAAGCGCGAACCGGTGGAGAAAATTGCCGAGGCGCTGGTCAAGGCCCATGAATTGTTTCAACGAGCCTGTTCCTGAACAGCCTTTGAGCATCAAGCCCCAGGCGGCTTGGTCCTCTTCTGCGTGGACGTTTGCCATACGCCCTTACCCGGCAGGTATGGAACACCGCGTGGTGACCGGCGTGGACAACGAAGTCCTCCGGAGCGAACCGCAGCCTGTGCATTGAGCATGGCCGGTTCGAGTCGATGATCGCCCGATTCCGGGCAGTCCTTAACGTTATCTGGAGAACACCATGTCCGTAAAACGCCCCGGCAAAGCCGACTTTCTGATCGCCGCTGAAGACCACGGCTACCATCTTACCGATAGCCAGATGGAGTCCTTCCTCAATCTGGCCGACGAAACCCTGAACTCTTACGAAGCCATCGACGCGCTGTATGCCGCCAACGTCGCCCAGCAACCGCCAACGCGCGAATACAGCAAGGCGGCGGACGCCGACAATGTGCACGGCGCGTGGTACGTAAAAACCCATATCGCCGGTGCAGCGCAAGGCCCGTTGGTCGGCCGGACGGTGGTGATCAAGGACAACGTCTCGGTGGCGGGTGTGCCGATGGCCAACGGTTCGTTGAGTCTGGACGGCTACGTCCCGTCCGAGGATGCCACGGTGGTCAAGCGCCTGCTGGCAGCGGGCGCAACGGTGGTTGGCAAATCGGTCTGTGAAGACCTGTGTTTCTCCGGCGCCAGTTTCACTTCAGCCAGCGGTCCGGTGAAAAATCCATGGGACCCGACGCGCAATGCCGGCGGTTCGTCCAGTGGCAGTGCGGTGTTGGTTGCCCTCGAAGAAGTCGATATGGCCATCGGCGGCGATCAGGGCGGTTCGATTCGCATGCCCTCGGCCTGGAGCGGTATCGTCGGCCATAAACCGACTTACGGCCTGGTGCCCTACACCGGCGCTTTCCCGATTGAACGGACCATCGATCACGTCGGGCCGATGGCCAATAACGTGCGCGATGTTGCCGTGATGCTTGACGTTATCGCCGGTGCCGACGGTCTCGATTCACGGCAAAAAAATCCGCCCTCGGTCAACTGCGTTGCGACTCTGGATGAAGGCGTGATCGGCCTGAAAATCGGCTTGTTGCGTGAAGGTTTTGCCATTCCCGGCATGTCCGAGCCTCAGGTTGATGCGCTGGTCAAGGCGGCCGTTGAGCAACTGGAAAAACTCGGTGCCACAGTTGGCGAAGCCAGCGCCCCATGGCACTCAGGGGTTGCCCTGGATCTGTGGAACGTCATCGCCACTGACGGCGCTGCATACCAGATGCTGCAAGGCAACGGCTATGGCATGAACGTCGACGGCTATTACGATCCGGACATCATGAGTTATTTCGGCGAGAAGCGTCGCGAACACGCCGATGCACTGTCCAGCAGCGTGCAGGCGGTTGCGTTGACGGGTCACTACAGTCTGAAAAACCTGCATGGCGCCTACTATGCCAAGGCGCGGATGCTGGTCCCGGAATTGACCCGCCAGTATGACGAAGCGTTCAAGGACTTCGATGTGCTGGTGATGCCAACCATGCCCTTTGTAGCGACCCCGCTTACCGCGCCAGATGCGCCCGTGGAAGAGTACGTCCACAGCGCCCTGAACATGCTTGCCAACACGGCGCCGTTCGACCTGACCGGACACCCGGCGACGTCGATTCCTGCCGGTCTGGCAGACGGCCTGCCGGTGGCGATGATGATTGTCGCACCGCGTTTCAAGGACGCCCTAGCATTGCGAGTTGCGCAAGCTTACGAGCTGGCCCGCGGCGCATTTCCTAAACCGCCGCGCGCGTAAGCGAATCCCCCGGACGTGGCGCTGGCGACAGGTTCGCTGGCGCTTGCGTCGACTCAGAATAGAGGAGCCTTCCATGCTGATGACTCGAGCTACCCGCGTGGCCCTGTGCTGCGCATTGTCTGTGCTGCCGATGTTTGCTTTTGCCCATCCCGGACATGATGAATCCGGACTGCTGGCCGGGGTGGTTCATCCCCTGAGCGGAATGGATCACCTGTTGGCGATGTTTGCGGTAGGCCTTTGGGCCGCGCAGCAACAGACCAACGCGCGCTGGATACTTCCTGCGACGTTTGTTGGCTGCATGTTGTTGGGCGGATTGCTGGGTTTCACCGGATTTGCGCTGCCGCATCTGGAAAGCGGAATTGCAGCCTCGGTACTTGCCCTGGGTTTGCTGGTGGCCGTGGCGGCCCGTCCGCCGCTGGCCATGAGTATCGTGATCACAGGGCTTTTTGGTGTGTTCCACGGGATTGCCCATGGTCTGGAATTACCGGAGATGAGCAGCCCCATGGGATTTGCCGCAGGCTTTGTCATCGCGACATCCGCCTTGCACGCCGCCGGCTATGCCCTGTCGCGCTGGACACCTGTCGCTGGCGTGCCCGTCATTCGCAGCATCGGCTTGGTCTCGGCTGGCATCGGCGGTCTGTTATTGGTGGGATAAAGTGCAATGCGTGGCGAGCTGGCCTTGACTCATCCAGATGGGCGGTCGAGAGCCAGCCCCTTATCCACTTCCAGCCTACGGCGAATCCACTGCGTTTCTGGCGGCGTGACGTCGACTGAAAACGCTGAGGTTGTCGTCCAAAAGGCAGCTCAGTCCATTCGCGCTCCGCTGGCTTTGTCGAACACATGAATGTGCTCGCATCGCCCCCCCAAACGCACGGCTTGCCCTAGCTGCAGATCATCCCTTCGTGATAGCGCAGCCACGATTGCGGTGTCGCCGGAGCGGCCGTAGACATGACTTTCCGCGCCAGTGGGCTCGATCAGGTCCACGCTGAACGGCAGAGAGAATGCCGGACAGAGGATCGGCGCCAGGGTCAAATGTTCCGGGCGAATACCCATCACCACCGGCGTTGCTGCAGGCAGTTCGATGCGCCGTCCCAATGCGATCCGCTGGCCATTCACGCGGATGAGGGATGAGCCGTCTTCCTGTTCCAGCACGCCTTCTATCAGGTTCATCGCCGGCGAACCGATGAAGGTGGCCACGAACAGATTGGCCGGTCGGTCATAGACTTCGATGGGTGCGCCGACTTGCTCGATGCGCCCGGCATTCATGACGACGATCAGGTCGGACATGGTCATGGCTTCCATCTGGTCGTGGGTCACGTAGATGGCGGTGGTGCCCAGCCTGCGTTGCAAGGTGCGGATTTCGATGCGCATCTGCACCCGAAGCTTGGCGTCCAGGTTCGACAAAGGCTCATCGAAGAGAAACACCTGGGGATGACGCACGATTGCGCGACCCATGGCGACCCGCTGACGCTGCCCGCCGGACAACGCTTTGGGGTAGCGATCCAGATAGTTCGACAGACCGAGCATGGCCGCGGTTTCCAGCACCGCTTTCTTTATGCGTTCAGGCGAATCCTTGCGCAGCTGCAAACTGAAGCCCATGTTCTGCGCGACGGTCATGTGCGGATAAAGCGCGTAGTTCTGGAACACCATGGCAATGTCCCGGTCCTTGGGCGACAGGTCATTGATCACGCGCCCATTGAGTTCTATCGAACCGGAGGTGACCGATTCCAGGCCCGCGATCATGCGCAAAAGCGTCGACTTGCCGCAGCCGGAGGCGCCCACCAGCGAAACAAACTGGCCATCGGCGATGGCCAGGTCGATGCCGTGCAGCACCGGAATCGCGCCGTAGTTTTTACGAAGTTGCTGAATATTGACGGTTGCCATATCGGGAGAACTACCTATGCCGGACCCACTGAATCAGGAAAGACGCACAACCTTGGTGAGGTGGCGTGGCGCAGTGCTGTCCAGGTTTTTATGCTGGGCCAGACGTTCGCCAAACAGCTGCAACGCCGGCAGGATTTCCAGGCTCTGGTCGAGGCCGGTCTGGCTCACTTCAACGTACAGGTCGCCCGGTCCGCCGAAGCCGATGACCAGCGCGCCTTTTTCCTTGAGTTCGGCATACAGTTTTGCTTCTTCATCGCGGGTCTGCGGGCTGTAGATCAGCACCACGCACGTCTTGTCGTCCACCAGGCTGATCGGGCCGTGACGGTATTCCATCGGGTGGAACACCTGGGTGTAGGTCAGGCTCATCTCTTGCAGTTTCAACGCACCTTCGCTGGCCAGCCCGTAGTGCGCGCCACCGCCCAGATAGACAAAGTGCGAGCGCGACAGAATTGCGCTGGTCAGTTGCCGATCAAGTGCGTGCATGGCTTGCTCGGCCTGGTCGGGGAGGGCGGCATTCACATCGACAGCGGCCAGTCGCAGTCCCAACAGCAGCATGAGGCTGGCGGAGCTGCTCATCACGATGCCTTCCATCGCGTGGGTCGGGGCAAAGAGCACCTCATCGCTGCAGCGGGCCAGACTGCTGGCGCTTTCGCAGGTGATGCCCAGCGTCTTCAGGCCGCGCGCTCGACTGGCTTCTACGGCCTGCACGGTTTCGGTGGATTCGCCGCTGCGCGACAGGGCAATGACCTGCACATCGCGGATATCAGCCAGATAGGCCTCAGGACGCCGTGCCCATTCACCGCCGGGCACCGCTATGGCACGTTTGCCGTTCAGATTCAGCGCACTGGCAACGACCTGCGCCAGGTAGTAGGAAGTGCCGCATCCGACCACGACGAGGGTTGCAGCGTCGAGGGTTGGCAGCGGCTGGGTCAATGCGGGCCCCCAGAACGGGAACTGTTCGACGATGACTTGTTCAGTGGCGTTCATAAATAGGTTCCTTCAGAGGTTATTTGGTCGCGCCGGCAATCAGGCCGCGTACGAGGAAACGGTTGAGGAAAATCACCAGCAAGACAGGTGGCAGCATTGCGATGACGCCGGCGGCGTTCATCAGGCCGTAGTCGACGTAGTTGCGGGTCACGAATTCAGGGATCAGCACCGTCAGCGACTTGGTCGCCAGGGACGGCGAGAACACTAGCGGCACCATGAATTGCCCCCAGGCGCTGAGGAAGGTGAGGATTGCCGTGGCGATCAAGCCGGGCGCGGCCAGTGGCAGGACGATGCGCACCAGGGTGTAGGTGCGTCCCGCGCCATCCAGCCAGGCCGCTTCTTCCAGGGACACTGGCAGGGATTGATACACACTGCGCATCAACCACAGCGCCAGGGGCAGGAACGCCGATACGTAGATGAGCGTCACGCCCAGATAGGTATCGATCAGGTGCAGGGAAATCATCAGGCGGTACAGCGGGATCATCACGGTGTACGCCGGAACCGCCATGCTTGCGACGACCAGCCCGAACAACAGATCCCGGCCCGGGAAGCGCAGCCTGACGAAGGCGTATCCGCCAAAAGCGGCGGCGACCAAAGTGACCAGAGTTGCGGCGACGGAAGTCACCAGGCTGTTGAGGAACGCCCTGGAAAACTGCGGCCAGACCGATTGCACTTCATTGCCTTGCGAGGAGCTGCTGGCACCGAACAACTTGGCGAAATGCTCAAGTGTCGGATGCTCCGGCCACAGGCTCAACTGTTCGCTAAGCATGTCCCGCGGGTCGGTGAAACTGGTGATTACCGCCCAGTACACCGGTCCGAGCGACCAAAGCAACAAGGCGAGCACGGCGAGGGCGAATCCTAGCTTGCCCAGATAATGCAGCGTGAGTTTGCGCATCAGTCGAACCTCGTTTCGCGGTAGACCTTGAGCACATAGATCAGCGAGACCACCAGCGAAGCGATCATCGCCAGCACCGACAAGGCCATGCCATAGGAGAACTTCAGGTTCTGGAACGCAGACATGTACACCTGAATGATCAGGCTGCGGGTGTCCAGGCTCGAACCATTGAGAATCCAGGCTTCATCGAACAGGTTGAAGGCAAACACCGTCGACTGGCTGAGGGCAATCGCCAGGCCACCGGCAATCAGCGGCAGGGTGATCATCCGAAAACACTTGATGCGCCCGGCACCATCAAGCTTGGCGGCCTCGTAGAGATCGGCGGGAATCGCCTGCAACGCGGCCAGCAAAATGATCGCGGTGAGCGGCAACATGCGCCAGACATGGACCAATGCCACCAGTAACAGCGCCGTATTGTGATCGTTGAACCACACCACGTTTTCATCGAGCAGCCCGACCGCCTTGAGCAGGTTATTCAGCAAACCGTAACTCGGGTTGTAGATCCACAACCAGACCAGCGCATTGACCACCGGCGGCAGGCACCAGGGCAGCACCAGTACCGCCAGCAGCCATTGGCGGCCGCGCCGAACCTTGTTCAGCAACAAGGCCGCGCCCAGCCCACCGGCGGTCTCCAGCAGCACGGCGATCACCACGTAAATCAGGGTATTCCAGGTGGCGTGCTGAACATTGCTGTCGGCTGCCAGATTCTGATAATTGAGCATGCCAATGAAGGGCGTGCCCGGCCGCATGGGGTCAATCCGGTACAGGCTGTCAAGCACCGTGGTGACCAAGGGTACGAAGACCAGACTGGCCATCACTAAAATGATCGGCAGCACATAGGCAAGCCCCAGCCAGGTCTCACCCGGGACGGGCCGCAGCCGTTCCCTGATCGAGGATAGATTGATCACGGCTGCATGGCGCTCTGAGCTTGTTCGGCGATCTGCGCCACGGCCTGGGCCACGGTCAGCTGACCCTTGGCCGCCTGATTCAGGGCACTGGAAACGGCACTGGTAAATTGCGGATACCAGACGGGCGTGCCTTGTTTGAACAGCGGATCGACCAGCCCGGCCTGCTGAAGAATGACGTCGCCGCTCTTGAGCTTGCCTTCACTGTTGAGCTGTTTGAGCACCGAAGTGCGCGTCGGCAGGTTGCCCAGCGTTGCATAGCTGTCGATCTGGTTCTGCGGCTTGATGAACCAGTTGATGAAGGCCTTGGCGCCTTCTTTGTTCTTGGCGGTGGCGGGAATACCGACGGCTTCCGGTAGACCAATAGTGCGTGCCGTGCCCGTGGTGGTCAGCATCAATGCGGCGGCGACATGTTCGGCAACCTGTGATTTGGCCGGGTCACTGTAAACCGCCACGTTGCCTGCCCAACCGGCGAGGTCGAACGAGGCATCACCCTTTTTGAACAGCTCCTGAACTTCGACATCTTTAAGACCTGTGGCCGCCGGGCTGATCAACCCCGCCTTGAGCGCTGCTATTTCAAACGCCATGGCCTTGTAACCGGCGGAATCGGGTTTGATGAATTGCGGCTCGTATTGGTCATTGAACAGCTCGCCGCCGAATACCTTGGTCAACAGATACCAGGCGGTGGCGCTGCCTTCGCTGGCCGACAACGGCAAGGCGATAGGGTATTGGCTGATGTTTTTGGCCTTGATCGCCTTGGCGTCCGTCAGCAGTTGTTCCGGGGTGGTCGGTGCCGCAGCGATACCGGCACGCTTGAGGTGGTCGCGGTTATAAATCAGCACCCGAAAATCGTTGGCGTAGGGCACTGCCAATAAATGGCCATTGAACATGAACAGCTTCGCCGAAGGGATATCCGCAATCGTGGCGGCATCCACTGCGCTCTCAAGCGGCTGATACCAATTGGCCGCTCCGAACTGCCCGACCCACGACCAATCGACCTCCGTTGTATCAGCGGGCGGGCTGCCGGCAATCATCGAAGTCGCAATCTTGGTCAGGATCTGATCCCAGCCCAATGTCTGGGTTTCCAGCGTCATGCCTGTCTCGGCCGTCAGACGGTCAGTCATTGCCTTGGGCAGGGTGCCCCAGGGTGGCAGCAGGACTTCAGTAACACTGGCGGTGGCGGCGCTGGCCATGGGAGCGAACGCCGGGAGGGCGAACGACAAGGGCAATAGCGCGAGCGAAGCGATCAAGTGGCGTCGGAGCATGGCAAAACCTCTACGTTGGGAAGGGGGAGGTTGATGGCAGTGCAAGAGTGCTGCGTAGGCTTGATGACAGGTGTTCAATCCAGCTGTTGTCGGGGTTCCATCCCGCGTTATGTGCAGCACGCCAGAGTGCTCCGCCAATCGGCGGCAAGCGTGGCGTTCGAGGCGCTGTGCCGAGGTGCCCGGCTACCCGGGCGGTGATCGAAGGGTTGGCAAATACACCGCCGGCATAACTCCAGGAAGGCGAACCTTGCTGACCGATTGCACGCCAGGCAGCGCTGATATGTTCGGCCAGGTGCCCGGCAGCGGCGTCCAATATGGTAATGGCGGCGCTGTCGCCTGCATCGGCCCATGCCGAAACCTGCAGGGCCAGCGCAGCAATGCTGGCGCGGCGGTTTGTCAGTCCGTAAACCCAACCGGCGAGTTGTTCGGGAGCCAGGCGCAGATGGTTCAACAAAGCGTTTGTCAGCCGATGTTGGGTGTCTCGTCCGTCGAGGCTGCGACTGGCAACGACTAATGCTTGCGCGCCGATCCAGTAAGCGCTGCCTTCATCGCCGAAGACGTCGCCCCAGCCACCGACGCGCACCTGCTGTGCCCCAGGATCGTTGCGGCTGGCCCAGGCCATCGACCCGGTGCCGGCCAATATCAGGACGCCGGCCGACGCCCCGATGAATGCGCCGTCGAAGGCGATCCGCACGTCGTTTTCCACTGTTACCGGACACCGCAGCGACTGCTGGGCAATGTCGTGCTGGACGATTGAGCATTCGCTCAGTTCGCCATGCAATGGCAATCCCAGTACCGCAGCCACCAGCGGCAGCTCAGCGGCGGACTGCAACAGCGCGCTCAATTGAGCTTGCCAGTCGTTATTGGCAATCGGGTCGAGCCCGTTGGCCGTTTCAAGTTTCAGCACCTGGCCCTGGCGATTGGCGATTGCCAAAAGTGTTTTCGAGCCCCCGCTGTCCAGTCCCAGAATGCACTCGTTCATGCCTTGAGATCCTCAACGGCAACCGTCTGGCTGGAGGCCTTCAACAGCGTGCAACCCAATTCCTTGAGCTTCGCTCGCCAGCTGGTCGGCAGCAGCTCATCACTGATGACTGTGAGTGAAGGGCTCAGCGGGGCCACGCGATAAGTGAGGCGTTGATCGAACTTGCTCGAATCGGCCAACAGCAAGGTGCTACCGGCCCGGGCCAACATCTTCTGATTCAGCTGCGCTTCGCTGGCGTCGAGACTGTAGATGCAAGCATCCGGAGCGATGGCGCCAGCACCCAGAAACAGCTGGTCGAACCACAGGTTCTCAATCATCGCTTCAGCCAGCGCACCTACCATCGAGGCATTTTCGGCACGCAATTGCCCACCGAGCAGAACGATGGTGATGCCCGGAGTATTCATCAGCAGCTGCGCAACATTCAGGCAATTGGTGAACACCGACAGTGGCAGCGGATCCAGGCGCAGGCGCCGGGCGAGCTGCAATACGGTGGTGCCGGCGTCGAGGAAGATGGTCGAGCCCGGGACAATCTGCTCGTAAGCCACTTCGGCAATGGCGCGTTTGGCGAACAGATTCTGGTTTTCCCGCAGGTCAAACGCCACTTCAACGCCAGCACTTTTGGCAATGCGCGCACCACCGTGGGTGCGATGGATCGTGCCGTCTGCTTCCAGGCTCAGCAAGTCGCGGCGAACCGTCGCCAGAGAGGCGTCCGCAATATCGGCAATGGTCTGGATGGTGCTTTCACCATGGCTGTAGAGGTGCTGACAGATCAGCGAGAGTCGCTCGTCTTTGGTCACTGTTGGTGCTCACTAGTGATTCATTGAATGGAAATATAGCGTCTAAAAAATCACTGTCAATCAAAAATATGATTGATCTTGATCGTTTCGTTCTCGTAAGGTTGCCTTTCAACGTCAATCGAGAGGCAGGCCATGCAGACGCATTATCTTCAGAAACTGGCGCAGGCTCACGCACAAGGTGTGCCGTCAGGCATCACCTCCCTATGCTCGGCGCACGCTTTGGTCATCGAAGCGGCTTTGCGCGAAGCGCAGGCATACTCAGGCCCGGTGTTGATCGAGGCAACCTGTAATCAAGTCAATCATGAGGGCGGCTACACCGGCATGACCCCGGCGGACTTTCGCCAGTTTGTTTCCGGCATCGTCGAGAAGGTGGGGTTTGCTCCTGAGCGTCTGATTCTGGGCGGAGATCATCTGGGGCCCAACCCCTGGAAAGATCTGCCTGCCGATCAAGCGATGAGCAACGCGGAGAAAATGCTGGAGGCGTACGCACGGGCGGGCTTTTCCAAGATCCATCTCGACGCCAGCATGGCGTGTGCGGGTGAAACCGATCCTTTGCCGGGCTCGTTGATCGCTGAGCGCGCAGCACGCCTGGCAGCCGTGGTCGAACAAACGGTGAGTAACGCCGGCCTGCCGCTGCCGGTTTATGTCATCGGCACTGAAGTGCCAGTGCCGGGTGGCGCGCTGGAAAAGGTCGAGGACTTGCAGGTCACCACGCCTGAAGCGGCACGCGAAACGCTTGAGTTGCATCGTACGGCCTTCAGCGCCCTCGGCCTGGAGAGCGCCTTCGCACGGGTGGTCGGGTTGGTGGTTCAGCCTGGCGTCGAGTTCGGCAATGAAAATGTGGTGACCTACGAACCGGAGAAGGCGCGCACTCTCAGCGCGGTTTTGCAGCTTGAGCCGCAGGTCGTATTCGAGGCTCATTCCACCGATTACCAGCCGGCCTCGGCACTGACTCACCTGGTCCGTGACGGTTTTGCAATCCTCAAGGTTGGCCCCGGCCTGACGTTCGCGTTACGCGAGGCGCTGTATGCACTTGATCAAATCGCAGTCACGATGAATTTGCTGCCGGAGCAGCAACAATTGCCTCGCGTCATGGAAACGCTGATGCAGGCGCAACCGCATTACTGGAACAAGTATTACCGGGGCGATGAGTCAGCGCTGGGTCTGCAACGCCACTTCAGCTACAGCGACCGGATTCGCTATTACTGGCCCTTCGAGGCTGCCACCAAAGCGGTCGACGCGCTGTTTCTGGCGTTGGGCGACAAATCCATCCCCGATACGCTGGTGAGCCAATACTTGCCGCATTTATATCCGCAAGTGGCGAACGGTCTGGGGGATAGCTCGGCGAGGGGATTGGTCATGGCGGCGATAGCCCATGTTCTACAACACTATCGCGCCGCCTGTAGAGCCACAGATTTTTAACGCCAGCTCGGGGTCAAGGATGACCTTTATTCAAGCCGTGTGAAGACCACTGCGTTCGAGCGATTTCCTGTCGCAACCTGAAAATCAGAAATTATTTATTGAAAAAATCCGCATGAGGACTACTCTCTGTAAAACGGTTTAGTAAAACGTTTTACTAAAAATAAAAAAACCATCGAGAACATTATGAATCTGACCCGTCGTCGTTTCGTTCAGTCGGCAGCCCTGGGCGCCGCTGCGTTATCTCTGCCAACCTTCAGTCGCGCTGCAACGCCCGTGCTGCGACTGTCTTCCACCATGCCGTCCGATCAGAACTCGGCGCATTTCCTGTTTTACCAGCGCTTTGCCGAGAATCTCCAACAAGCCTTGGGCGACAAAGTGCGCATCGATTTCTTTGCCAATGGCCAGTTGGGCAAGGAAGCCGACGTGGTGCAGCAGGTGCGTCTGGGGTCGATCGACATGATGGTCACCGGCAGTTCGATCTGGGCGACGGCGTTGCCTGAGTTAGCGTTGCTCGACCTTGGCTTTCTGTTCGACAGCTATGCCCATGTGGCCAAGGCAGTGGATAACGGCGTCGGCGACATCTACAACAAGTTGCTGCAGGAACGGACCGGTTGTTCGGTCATCGGCTGGGGCTCGCATTTCAGCGCGCGCAGTGTCTACACCAAGCCGCCGATCAAGGACCTGGCGGCAATGAAGAACGTCAAGCTGCGGGTATTGCCGACTCAGGCGTTCATCGAGACCTTCAAGCTGCTGGGCGCGATTCCTACCCCGATTGCGTTCAACGAGGTTTACACCGCCGTGCAGACCGGCGTCGTGGAAGGCTTCGAACACGATGCCGCCAGCGTGCTGGCCAACAAACTCGATGAAGTGGTGCGCAATTGCTGGCAAACCAATCACTTGTTCAGCCCGTGCATCGCCGTGATCGGCAAGCGTGGCCTGGCCAAGATTCCTGCTGACCTGCAACCGGCGTTTATCGCCGCCGCCCGGGACGCCAGCATCCACCAGCGCGAAACCGCGAAAATCAAGGGCGTTGAAGCGGTTGCCGCACTGGCCAAATCGGGCATGACCTTCTTCCCGATGGCGGACAGCGAGCGTGACGTCACCCGGCAGCTGATGCGCGAAAAACTCTGGGTGCCGTTCACTCAAAGTAACCCCGTCACGGCCCCGGTGCTGGCGGCCATCGAAGCGTCACGGAGTTGATCGCGGCTCACACAGGGTGCCGCGACTTCCATTGCGCAGCTATCGACAATAACAATCAGAGATACCCGTGATGAACCCATCCTTGAGCGTCACCGCTGCAGCGGATCAACCTGGGCAGGAAAGCCCGCTGGACGCTGCGGGCCTGCTCGTACCCACTCAGGAGTGGGGATTCAATAACCGGGCGGCCAGCGGTCGACTGCTCGCCACGCTGTGCACCTTCACCGAACGTCTCTGCGCCGTGGTGTTGGCGGTGGACGTGGCGGTGGTGTTCGCCTCGGTGATTCTGCGTTACTTCGTCCACCAGCCAGTGGATTGGGCAGAGGAGGTCGCACGTGGCTTGATGGTCATGCTGGTGTTCCTCGGCGGTGCCACGGTGCTCGCCCGAGGCAAGCACGTGCATGTCGATTTCTTTCGCGCCTTGTTGCCCGCTGGCTGGCAGCAAGTCGCGTTGCAGATCGGCGGCTGGGCGGTCGCGGGAACAGCGGCGGGGCTGGCATTCTCTTCCTGGTTGCTGCTTGAGGATTCGGCCAATGTTTCAACGCCCATGGGGCTGCCGCAGTGGTTGAATGTATTGCCGGTGTTCGTCGGCGCGCTGCTGATGACCGTCGTCGGCGTTGCCAATGCCGTCAATGGCGCAACGCGCAGTACATGGTTGAGCCTGTTGGGTTGCATTGTCGTCAGCGCCGCCGTCTGGGGCTGGAACAGCCAATTTGAAGCCTTCGCCCTGCAACCCTGGACGCTGCTGCTGTTGGGCTTCGTCGGCGGATTGCTGGTCGGCGTGCCAATCGCCTTCGTTTTGGCCATGTGCGCGCTGTTGTATTTCATGGGCGACCCGTCGTTGCCGATGGTCATCTACTCCCAGCAAGTCATGGCGGGCATGGATCACTTCGTGTTGCTGGCGATTCCGTTCTTCGTCCTGGCAGGGCTGGTGATGGAGGTCAACGGCATGTCCGCACGCCTGATCGAGTTGCTCGTCAGGGTCTTTGGACGCGTGCGCGGCTCGATGAACCTGATCACTATTCTGGCGACGGCGTTCTTTTCCGGCGTGTCCGGCTCGAAGCTGGCGGATATCGCCGCCGTGGGCGGCATCGTCGTTCCCGCCGTGCGCCGCACGCGTCAGGATCCCAACGAAACCGCAGCCGTCCTGGCGGCCTCCGGGGTGATGGCAGAAACCATTCCACCGTGCATCAACATGATCATCATGGGCTTTGTCGCCAATATCTCCATTGGTGGGCTGTTCCTGGCCGGGATCGTGCCTGCTGTGGTGCTGGCCATGGGCTTGGCGACCCTGGCGGTGATCTTCGGGCGCAAGGTGGATCCCAACGAAGCGTTTCCCCTGCGTACGCCGTTGCTACGGCTGATGGGCGGCGCGCTGGTGGCGCTGATCATGGTGGCAATGATCGGCAAGGGCGTGACGTCCGGTGTCGCGACCTCCACTGAAGTGTCGGCCTTCGCCGTGGTCTACGCGCTGCTGGTCGGTGGCGTGACCTTCCGCGAGCTGACGCCTCGGGCAATTGCCGCGCTGTTCGTGCGTTCGGCAGCGATGGCCGCCGGCATTCTGTTCATTATTGCTGCTGCGTCCAGCGTGGCGTTCGCGCTGACAATCCTGCAGATACCGGCGATCATCTCCGATTTCATGCTCGCATTGGCACATGACTATGGTCCGCTGGCGTTTCTCTTCGCGTCGGTCATCATCATGGTGGTCTTCGGCGCGGTGCTCGAAGGCGCGCCCGCGCTGATCATTTTCGGCCCGTTGCTGGTGCCGATTGCGGTTCAGGTGGGTATTCATCCGTTGCACTTCGGGACCGTGTCAGTGATTGCCATGGGCCTGGGGCTGTTTTCACCGCCGTTCGGCCTGGGATTGTTCGCCACCTGTGCGATGACCGGGACCAAGGTCGAAGACGTGTCGCGGCGCATGCTCAAGTACTTGCTCTTGTTGGCGATGATGTTGGTTCTGATTGTTCTGGTGCCCTCGATTTCGTTGTGGCTGCCACGCACTTTTAATATGGGTTAAGGCAAAAAGATGGCAACGATTCATGATGTAGCAGCCTTGGCAGGCGTATCGGTCAGTTCGGTATCCAACGTCCTGAGCGGCCGAACCGACAAGTTGGGCGCAGAAACCTATCGCCGGGTCGAGGCGGCGATCAGCACCCTGAATTACCGGCCCAACCGGGCGGCGCGACAGCTCAAGACCGGCCATACACCGATGCTTGGCCTGCTGGTCCCGTCGACCGCCAACCCCATGTACGGGCAACTGGCCCTGAAAATCGAAGCCGCTGCGCAGGAGCGTTACGGCTACCGCCTGTTGTTGGCCAATACCCATCGTGACAAGCAGCACGAAGCACGGATGTTCGAAGACTTGCTTTCGTTTGGCGTGCAGTCGGTGATTGTGGTCTCGTCGATGGATGACGAGCGCCACCTTGAAGATGCGGTTTCGCGGGGGCTGGCGGTGGTCAGCTATGACCGCAGCATTGACCTGGCAGAGCATTCCCAGGTCGATCATATTTCGCCGGATAATTTTCGGGCCGGTTATATCGCCGCCGATCATTTGATTGCTCATGGGCATTCGCGCCTGGCATTTCTGGTTCCCGGCGGAAAAACCGTGAGTCGTTCCAATAAAATTGCCGGTTTCTTCAAGCGGGTCGCCGAGGCGGGATTGCAGGACAGCAGCGAAGTGATCGAAGGCCAGGTGGCCGAGATTTTCGGCGATTCCGAGCTGGCCAGCCTGGGCTTTGCCATGGCCAGCCAGATCAAGGCCATGCGCCCGATGCCCACTGGCATTGTCACGGTCAACGACCTGCTCGCCATCGGCCTGATGTCAGGCTTGCATCAAGCCGGCCTGCGCGTGCCACAGGATATTTCGGTGGTGGGCATGGACGGCTTGTCCATCGCGTCGTTCACCAACCCCGGCCTGACCTCGGTAGCGATGCCGGTCGATGCAATGGCCGATGCCATGGTTCAACGCGTGGTGGAGCGCTCCCGCCAGATGGAGCAAACCCCGGTCAACCTGATTTTCCAACCCGACCTGGTGTGCCGGCAGTCGGTAGCCGCTCCGGCCAATTCGTAAAGGGACTGAATGACATGACCACGATATTCCTGACGCACTCACCGCAAACCCTGGAAAACTATTACAGCAAGCGTGCCCTTGACCAATTGCGCGCGTGCGCCACGGTCAAGCTCAATACGTCGCGCCATCTGTTGCAGATTGATGAGCTGGTCGAGGCGGCGCAAGGGTGCCAGATCATTGTGTCCAGTCGCGAAACAGCTGCGCCCGCCCAGTTGTTCGAACAATTGCCGGGCCTGGCGGCGTTTTGTCGGGTGGCGGTGGATATCCGCAACATCGACGTGGAGGCCGCCAGTGCCCATGGCGTTCTGGTGACCCGTGCCACCCCCGGTTTCGATACTTCCGTGAGTGAATGGGTCATGGGCGTGATGATCGATCTGAGTCGCGGCATCAGTCGCGCCGCCGCGAGTTATTGGCAAGGCAAGATTCCCGCAGTCACCATGGGCCGGGAACTGCGTGGCTCGACCCTGGGCATCGTCGGCTACGGTTTCATCGGCAGGAAACTGGCAACCATGGCGCGGGCTTTTGACATGAATGTGCTGGTCTGCGATCCGTTTGTCTCGGCTCATGAACCGGGGATCAGACAGGCGTCGTTCGAAGAGGTGATAGCTGCCTCGGACTACGTCGTCTGCCTGGCGCCGGCCACCGCTGAAACTGCGAACCTGTTCGGCCGCAGGGCATTCCAGACCATGCAACCCCACGCCTTTTTCATCAATGCATCCCGTGGCGAACTGGTCGATGAGCAAGCGCTGGTCGCTGCCCTCGACCAGCAGGTCATTGCCGGTTGCGCGCTGGATGTCGGCCGCGCCGAAGATCAGATGCCCACGCCGGCAATCGCCGCTCACCCGAAAGTCATCGCCAATCCGCACATCGGCGGCCTGACCCCCGAGGCCAGCGAGCACCAGGCAATGGACACCGTTCGCCAGGTCCAGGCCCTGCTGGGCGGCAAAGTCCCGGCCGATGCAGTCAACCTTGAACACGCCAGCCGGGCCTCGCGCCTGTTCGGCGTTCGAAGCAACCCAAGTGTGGAGCTGTCCCATGAGTGAATCTGCTTTGAGCCCGATGCCGGGCGCTTGCGATTGCCACGTGCATATTTACGAGCCCGAACGTTTTCCCCTGACGCAACGTATCGCTCGCGCGAGCTGGAGTGATTACCAGCAGGTGCAACGGCGCCTGGGTCTGGAGCGTGCGTTACTGGTCCAGGCTAACGGTTACGGCTTCGATATGGGTTGCCTGCTTGATGCCTTGGCGCAAGCGGGGGACGCGGCGCGCGGGATTGCTGTGATTGCGCCTGATACCAGCGACGAAACCCTGGCCAGACTCCATAGCGCAGGCGTGCGTGGCGTGCGCTTCATGCTGATTCCCGATGCCCAGGGCGCTTTGGGTTGGGACGCGCTGGAGCCGATATCCGCGCGGATCGCCGAGCTGGGTTGGGTGATCAACCTTCAGGTTGACGGTCGACAGTTGCCCGACTTCGAGGCGCGTATCCGTGCATTGCCAAGCCTGGTGAGCATCGACCACACCGGCAAGTTTCTCGAGCCGGTCGGCATTGACCACACGGGATTCAAAAGCCTGTTGAGCCTGCTGGATTCGGGCAAGGTCTGGGTCAAAGTGTCCGCGCCCTACGAGACGTCGAAATCAGGGCCACCCCATTACCAAGACGTGAGCGTGCTGGCGCGGACCCTAGTGCAAGCATTTCCTGAGCGCTGTCTTTGGGCGAGCAATTGGCCGCATCCGGGCCGCAGTCCCGCGCCTGATGACCTGGCCATGCTGGATTTGCTCAGCGAGTGGGCCCTTGATGACAGCGTTCGCCGGCGAATTCTGGTGGACAATCCAGCGCGGTTGTATGGATTCAAACCGGTGTAACTCAGCAATGGGTCAGGCAGACAGCGCTTGAAAGCTATAGGATCTTGCGCACCTATAGCTTTGACGTACCTCTTAATGACTGCCTTTTACCTCAAGTTATTCATCACCCCGGCGCTGATGCTGGCCATCTCGCTGGCCGCCAAGCGCTGGGGCACGCAAATCGGCGGACTGCTATCCGGACTGCCCATCACCTCGGCTTTGGTCATGCTGTTTCTCAGCCTGGAGCAGGGCGCGCAATTTGCGTTGGCGGCAGTACCGGGTGCACTGGCCGGGCTGGCGGCGATCCAGGCGACTTATCTGTTTTACCTCCTGCTGACCCTGAGAGTTTCCGCGTTTACTGGATGCATAACCGCCTTGGCGTTTTATGCCGCAATTGCCTTATTGATGAGCCGTTTGGGGCTGCTGGCACTTTCAATCACTGCAACGCTGCTGCTGGTCATCCTGATAATAGTCGCCACCTCCAAACAAACGCAGGCCAGCGCTGCGCCCTATGTCCCGGTGCCACGTTGGGTCATCCCCATGCGCATGTTGACGGCCACATTGCTGCTATTGGCTATCACCACAAGCGCAACGTGGCTCGGGCCTGTATTCAGCGGTTTGCTGGCGCCGATCCCGGTGATCGCCTGGCCTCTGGCGGTGTTCGCCCACGTCCAGGGCGGACGCCACGAATTGAGTGCAATCGTACGCGGCAACGCCATTGGCGCTGTTGGCGTAGTCGGGTTTTACCTGACCCTCAAACACGCGATTTTGCAGTGGGGCGTGGTTCCGTCCATCACTGCCGCCGTGGTGCTGGCTGTCGTGACGACTTTTGTGCTTGCGAGGGTGTTGAACAGACGGTCATCAAGGCGCGGCAATCAAGCCTGAAGAAATGACTTCAGCTCAATTGCCGGAGCAAGGCTGGCCCAAGAACCGGGCGCCTCGGTCGGCCTTTTTGTGGGAGGTCCCGCCCCGTCTCCGACGCCGCGCTGTCGCGCAGCAAACTGGGCGGGATAAAATTGAAGTGCGCGCGGGGATCGAAACCGTAGCCTTCACTGGTGTGTCAGCACCCGCGTGGGAG